>R03__coassemble_472_pt1 | contig 23061 bp, 20 predicted proteins | sample R03__metabat2_high_PE_033 | metagenome-assembled genome bin R03 | reverse complement strand
TATGGCCGTTATAACGACAACCTGCTCAAGTTCATCCCTTTCAAGCGCTGATCCAAGAAGATTGCATCATCATTGCAATAGATTGCACAACATTTTCGCGATTATTTTACAAGATTTCATTTCCCTTTCAAATCCTTCGTTGTGCATTTGTTGTGCAAATTGATACAAAAAGTGCCACAGACGCGTGTCTGTGGCACTTTGGTGGTGACTCCTACAGAAAGATTGCATTGGATTGCAGATTCATTGCATAGTATTGCAAAACTTGGATTTCTATGCAAGACAATCAAATCTCGTAGTGTCTTGTTTGAAAAAATCGTGTCTACTGCTCGGTATGAAAATGAGTACCAAGAAGAAGCTCAGAAAAAGCGACAAGAAAGAAGACTACCTGGTTCCTTCAGAAGAGGAAAGCATTGTCATGCACCCGATGGACTTTGAAGAATTCCTTTGGGCTATGGGAGAAGAGTCTCTAATGGACTTCGTGCGGATGAAATTTGCCGCACAGGAGCCTGTCGGAGAGTCCATGCACCGCAAACTTATGGACTATTTCCGCCTATACATGATTGTCGGGGGCATGCCGCAGGCCATTCAGGAATACCTGGACACCAGATCCTTCGAGGACGTGGATCGCGTCAAGCGCCAGATTCTCAATCTCTATTACAACTGCATCGACAATTATGCCGGCGTACATACGCCTAAGGTAAGGTCAATCTACGAAGCCATTCCGGGCCAGCTTCAACTTCACGAACACAAGTTCCAGCTGTCGGACCTCAACAAGGATGCCCGTTTCCGGGACTACGACAGCTCCTTCTTCTGGCTGCGCGACGCAAAAATGGTGAACTTGGCCTTCAATACTACAGAGCCCAGCATTGGCCTCGGACTAAAGCAGAAGGACAATTCGCTCAAATGCTATATGAATGACACCGGACTTATGATCAGCCACGCATTTGACGAACGCGGAATCGTCTCTGAGCAACTCTATCAGAAGATTCTCAAAGACAAATTGGAAATCAATGCAGGTATGCTTATGGAAAACATTGTCGGCCAGATGCTTGTTGCCATCGGCTGCAAGCTCTTCTTCTACTCCAATCCTTCGCGCGAAAACAAAGATGACAGGATGGAGATAGACTTTCTCATTCCCAAGAAATCCATCACAAGCCGCCATAACATTTCTCCCATTGAAGTGAAATCCTCCACCGGATTCACTACCTCATCTCTGGATAAGTGCGTCAAAAAATATTCCACCCATCTCTCTCAGGCCTATATCGTTCATACGGGGGACGTGATGAAAAACGGTGACTACTTGTACATCCCGTTATATATGGTTCCTTGTCTCTAGTGCTGCTTCTCTGGTTCCTGCATAGTCCGACTCTGAAACTGATTTTGCTAAATAGCTGAATGTTAATGCGTTGCCGAGGGGGGTAAAGTCAATTATTTTTTGAAAATTCAAGTTAAAAGCGCTACCTTTGCAGTCTCAAATTGAAGATATGATTTTCAATGGTTCCATAGCCTCCGGTTCTCTAACGGCAATCTGCCAGCCGCAGCGTTCTGCTGAGGCACAGTCTCCGGTTGTGTGTGTGGGGGGGGTATAACCTACTGTATATCAGATAATTATATAATCTTCGGCTGTTTTTGGCCCGATACATTCCGCCTGTGGACGCTCCGTCCGCGGGCATTTTTGCGTCAGAGATGCCGCGTCGAGCGCGGCATGACGTGGTCCGTCATGCTGAACTCGTTTCAGCATCTCTGAACTCGATTCAGCATCTCTGCGATACAATCAATGATTCATTATATATAAACATTTCAAATTTATTCAAGTTATGAAACAAAACACGTTCAGCGGCGAGTACCTTGCGCCGGAAGTCAAGGTAATGGAGGTCCAGCTCCGTCAATCGGTGCTCACAGGCTCTCCCTCAAACGTTAACAATCCCTTCAATGGTGGCAGTGAACAAGAATGGTAAATTAAGGAGGACACAATTATGAAGAAAATCTTTTTTGCACTCGCAGCCATGGCGGCCGTGTTCGCCTCCTGCCAGAAGGCGGATACACGGTAGGAGCAGATGCCATCTCAGCCTCCACGGGCACCGCAGGCACTGCCGTGAACGGTATCTCCAACACTGACGGCGTTGCATTCGTGTTCGCCGCTTCCGACAGTTATAGCTCCGGCGCGGATTACAAATTCACCTTCAACAATGCCGGCAGCGAAGTGGTCTACACCGCCACCGGCAAGACCATCACGCAGGGCACAAACGCCATTATCGGCCTCAAGATAGCGAGCAGCAATTTCGCCGTCATTGACTATACCATAACGAAAGTGTCAACAACCAACGGAAGCTTCGTGACTCAGAAGAACTCTTCTGATGTTACCACTGCGAACTACAACGACGTCATCACGGTCGTGGCGACTCCGAATAGCTCCTATGAGGTTGAAAAAGTCAAGTGGAAGAAGTCAAGCGATTCTGATTGGACGGACATCACAAGCAGCAAGTCCTTCACGATGCCTGCGGAGAACGTGGAGGTATCAGTATCATTCTCAGGTATCAAAGTCACCGGTATCTCACTTAACAAGACTTCTATTACCAGAGGCATAGGTGGTAGCGGCGAGACTCTCACCGCCACAGTAACTCCTACCAATGCGCTGAACAAGTCCGTCACCTGGTCCAGCAGCAACACAGGCGTTGCCACCGTCGATTCCGGCGGCAAAGTGACCGTCGTAGCCGCGGGCACCGCCACCATCACCGCCACCGCCGCCGATGGCAGTGGCAAAACCGCAACTTGCAGCGTGACGGTCTTGAACGGAGTAGAATTTACCTATAATTCAGCGACCTATGTTATGTCGACCGATGAGACCTCTGCAACCTGGGCGGATGCCAATACTTGGTGCACAAGTAAAGGTTCAGGCTGGGAGCTTCCTTCAAAGGAAGTACTCCTAGCGATATATAACCAGAAGTCCACATTGAACTCCGCGCTATCTGCATGCTCAGGGACACAATTAGGAACAGGACTTTATTGGTCGTCTACTGAGTACATTAGCAACCTCGCGTACGGCGTCTACTTCTATAATGGCAGTGTCGGCAACGGCGCTAAGAGCCACTCCAACAGTGTGCGTGCTGTCAGGGCTTTATAACTATTTAACAATTTATCAATTAATAAAAGGCTGCCGCGAAAGGCGGCAGCCTTAAAAATTTCAGAAATTTGGCTCTCGCTGAACAACTCCCCGTATATCGGGACGTGTACAAGCTGATACGCACCGTGTTTGACTTTACGCAGACCTTCCCCCGCGAATACAAGTATTCCCTCGGGCAGGACATGAAGCACGATGCAATCCGGCTTGTGCGCTCCATCTACAGGGCGAACAGGGCTGAGTCAAAAAAGGAATGGCTGGAGGACTTCCTCGATGATTTCGAGATACTGAAGTTGGAGATACGTCTGTGCGTGGATTTGCGCCTTCTGACCCTGCGCAAGCAGTCGGAAATTTCTCCTCTTCTTGAATCCATAGGAAAACAGGTTACAGCGTGGAAGAATGCCGGAACGCGTCGCCCCAAGGAGTGACGCGGCGAGCCAGCTTTTTGTTAAAAAGGGCGGATGGACTCTTTATCCAGAAATACGGAGTTATGCAGATTGGACTGCGATGCCGCAGCACCATCATCGACTCATCCGCATACTTGGTCGTCTACTGAGAACAATACTGCATCCTAAAAAGATATATCTCCAGCACTATTCGAAAGGCGTGAAGTATCTGGGTTGCGTCATAAAGCCGCACCGCATCTACATCGCCAACCGCACGAAGGGAAACTTCTACGATTCAATCGAGCGCTTCAACAAAGCAGCAAAAGATCCTGCTGCAAATAAACTCTGCGTGGAGAAAAACTTCCGTTCCAGCATAAATTCATACCTTGGCATAATGTCCCACTATGCAACCTACAACATCCGCAAGCGAGAACTCTACCACCATCTCTCCTCCTGGTGGACGAACAGAATAGGCTCGAAGAACTATTGCCGAAAGATAAAAATTTAACGGTATCTCTGCGTGAGTTGCCCCCGTCCCGTGTTGATTCACGAGTCTATTGAATGCAGGTACTCCGCCATTGCGCGCAGAGCCTGACCGCGGTGTGAGATCCCGTTCTTGGCTCCGTCCGGGAGCTCGGCCACGGTGCGGTCCGGGTAGGCATCGGCGATGAACACGGGGTCATAGCCGAATCCGCCGCATCCTGCCTTTGCGCGGGCTATGCGGCCGTCCATCCTGCCCTCGAAAATATGCCTGCTGCCGTCTTCGAGAATCAGGGTCACCACGGAGCGGAAGCGGGCGGTGCGCGGGGCCTCCTCCCTCAGGCGCCCGAGCTCGCGCAGAAGCTTGTCCATATTGCTCTCGAAGTCGTGATTGCCTGCATAGCGGGCGGAATGTACCCCGGGAGCGCCTCCCAGAGCGTCCACTTCGAGCCCGGTGTCGTCAGCGAAGCAGGTCAGGCCCGTGCGGCTGAACAGATATTCGGCTTTGATCAGTGAGTTTTCCTGCAGGGTGTCTCCTGTCTCGGGGATGTCCTCGGTGATGCCCAGAGATGCGGGAGTGACAAGCTCATAGCCCGGCCCCAGAATTTCCGAGGCCTCGCGCAGCTTGTGGATGTTGCCGGTGGCAAAAATGATTTTCATGGGCGCAAAGATAGTGAATTCAGTCTTAATTTTGTATTTTTGTGATTCACAACAAGCGCAATATCGGCAAATGCATATAGGAATAGCAGGCAATATCGGCAGCGGCAAGACCACACTCACGCGCAAACTCTGCGAATTTTACGGATGGACACCGAAATACGAATCGGTGCAGTACAATCCGTATCTTGAAGACTACTACAAGGACATCCCCCGCTGGTCCTACAATCTCGAGACCTATTTTCTGGCCCGGAGGTTCAAGGATTTGCTGGAGATTTCCCGCTCCGAGGGCGTGGTGGTGCAGGACAGGACCCTTCTGGAGGGCGTCAATATCTTTGTGGCCAACAACTTCGAGCGCGGAGACCTCAGCCGCAGGGACTACGACACGTATATGCAGATTTTCAACCTGATGATGACGATGGTGGGGGACCCCGACCTCCTGGTGTATCTGCGCTGCTCGGTGCCCCATCTTGTGTCCCAGATTCAGAAGCGCGGGCGCGACTACGAACAGGGCATCAAGCTCGATTATCTCCAAGGTCTCAACGACCACTACGAGAAATGGATATCCTCCTATGGCGGAAATCTTCTCGTGATAGAGGCCGACGAGCTCGATTTTGAGAACAGGGCGGAGGATTTTGCGCGCATAACGGACAAGATTGACGCCAAATTGTTCGGTCTGTTCAAATAAAATATTAACTTTGTGGGTTAAACGGAAAATAGTATGCATATCGCGATAGCAGGAAACATCGGAAGCGGCAAGACCACGCTCACCAGGATGCTGGCGGCCCACTACGGATGGATACCCAAGTACGAGTCTGTGGATTTCAACCCGTATCTCACGGATTTCTACAAGGATATGGAGCGCTGGTCCTTCAATCTCCAGATTTATTTCCTCAACAGGCGCTTCAAGGACGTCGTGGACATCTCACGCACCGACGATGTCATTGTCCAGGACCGCACAATTTTCGAGGACGCCCGTATTTTCGCCCCCAACCTCCACGACATGGGGCTTATGAGCTCCCGCGATTTCGAGAACTACACAGACCTTTTCGACCTTATGATGTCGCTCATCGGCGGCCCCGACCTGCTCATCTATCTCAAGTCGTCAATCCCCAACCTCATTTCCCAGATCCAGAAGCGCGGGCGCGACTACGAGCAGAGCATCAGCATCGAGTACCTGACCGGCCTGAACGACAAGTACAACGCCTGGATTGACGGCTACAAGGGCAATCTCCTTGTGATAGACGCCGACAACGTCAAGTTCGGCAACCGCCCCGAGGACTTCGAGAAGGTCACCGATATGATAGACGCCCGGCTCTTCGGGCTCTTTCCCCCTTCCTCCCGCTGACAACAAGCAAGCTGATACATATGAACGACGACAGACTGACAATCATTGATTTCGTGGAGAAGTACGCCGCTCTCTACTCGGGCGACACATTCCTGCGCGAAAAAGTGGGCGGGGCGTGGACCGAGACCTCATTCGCCGCCACGCGCGATGAAGGCCGCATCTATGGCGCCGGCTTTATGGCCCTTGGCCTGCAGAAAGGCGAGAAGGTCGCCCTTATTTCAGAGGGCCGCAACGCCTGGATTTTCACCGAGCTGGGCATCCTGTATGCCGGAGGCGTCAACGTGCCTCTGTCTTTCAAGCTCGAGTCCGACCACGATCTGGAGTTCCGCATCAACCATTCCGACTCCCGTTTCATCGTGGCTTCCGAAAGCCAGATCGGGAAGGTGCGCCGCGTCATCGCCAAGTGCCCTGCCATCGAGAAGGTCATCGTGATAGACGATATCCCCCTGCAGGAGGGCGAGATGCACCTTGGCGAGCTGCGCGCTCTGGGCGAGAAGTTCGCCGCCTCCCACGCCGATGAGCTTGATGCCCGCATCGCTTCCGTGGGCCCCGATGACTATGCCAACATCAGCTACACTTCCGGCACCACGGCCGACCCCAAGGGAATCCTGCTGACACACCGCAACTACACTGCCAACGTCGAGCAGTGCAACTCCGTGGTGGACGTGGAGCGCGGATGGACGATGCTCATCATCCTGCCTCTGGACCACTGTTTCGCGCACGTGGCCGGTTTCTACTATATGATGTGCAACGGCGGCAGCATCGCCACCGTGCCGGGCGGCAAGAACGCCGTGACGATGCTCAAGAACATCCCCGTCGCCATACGCGAGGTCAGGCCCCACGTGATGCTCAGCGTGCCCGCCATCTCCCGCAACTTCCGCAAGAACATAGAGAGCGGCATACGCAAGAAGGGCTCCGGGGTGGAGAAGCTCTACAACTTCGCCCTCGACAACGCCACAAAGTACAACCGCGAATACTGGAACCAGGGCCGTCCCGTCTGGAAGATGTGGTGGCGCGCCCCTCTTCGCGCCCTTTTCGACAGGCTCATCTTCAAGGGCGTGCGAGAGAACTTCGGCGGCAGGATGCAGTTCTTCGTGGGCGGCGGCGCCCTGCTGGACATCGAGCTGCAGCGCTATTTCTATGCGATAGGGATGCCCATTTTCCAGGGCTACGGCCTCTCTGAGGCGACTCCCGTCATCTGCGCCAATTCCAGGGGAAAGGGTCGCGCCCGCTTCGGGTCCTCCGGCCGCACGGTGCTCCCTATGGACATAAAGATTTGCGACGAGGACGGGGCCGAGGTCCCTGACGGCGTCACCGGCGAGATAGTCATCCGCGGCGAGAACGTGATGGCCGGCTATTGGAAGAATCCCGAGGCCACCGCCAAGACCATAGTGGACGGATGGCTGCACACCGGAGACCGCGGCTATATCTGCCCCGAAGACAAGCGCTTCCTCTATGTGACCGGGCGTTTCAAGAGCCTGCTCATCTCTTCCGACGGCGAGAAGTATTCTCCCGAGGGCTACGAGGACAGCCTTGCCGACTCGTCCAGGTTCATAGACTTCAGCGTGCTCTACAACAACCAGAGTCCCTATACCGTAGTCATTGTCGTCCCTTCCAAAGCCAATCTGCAGGATGCCGTGAAGAAGAAGGGGCTCGACCCCGCTTCCGACGAAGGCGCAAGGGCCCAGCTGGACATCCTCCAGGGCGAGGTGGACTCCTATCGCAAGGGTGGTGTCCACGAGGGAATGTATCCCGAGAAGTGGCTGCCCGCCGCCATCATCGTGGCCGACTGTCCGTTCACGGAGATGAACGGAATGCTCAACAGCACCTCCAAGATGGTGCGACGCAACGTGGAGAAGTACTATGAGGACCGCATCCGCTATGCAATGACCGCGGAAGGCAAGCTTCTGTACAACAGCGGCAACCTCGAGGCAATCAAGAAACAGCAACAATAATACATATCAGATTTATGACACAGAAAAAAACCAACATGGTCGCCATCATCACGATGTGTTTCATCTTCGCGATGATCTCCTTCGTCACCAATATGGCGGCCCCCTTCGGAAACATCTGGAAAGGTCAGTACAGCTGGGCCGGAATGATGGGTAACATGATGAACTTTGCCGCTTACCTGTTTATGGGTATTCCCGCCGGCAAGATGCTTCTCAAGATCGGTTACAAGAAGACCACCCTCGCTGCGCTTGCGGTAGGTTTTGTGGGCATCTGTATCCAGTACCTCAGCAGTTTCGAGTTCCTTCAGGGCGCGGCCATCTACGTCTATCTGTCCGGCGCATTCGTGTGCGGCTTCTGCGTGTGTATGCTCAACACCGTCGTGAATCCTATGCTCAACATTCTGGGCGGCGGCGGCAACAAGGGCAACCAGTACATCCAGATCGGCGGCACGCTGAACTCCCTCACCGGCACCCTCACCCCGCTCCTTGTGGGCGCTCTGATCGGCACCGTCACCGCCAGCACCTCGATGTCCGACGTGACCCCTCTGCTCTTCATCGCGATGGGTGTGTTCGCTCTCGCGTTCATCATCATATCCTTTGTCAACATCCCTGAGCCCGCCAAGGAGCGCAATGCCACCAAGTATGAGCACAGTGCCTGGAATTTCCGCCACTTCGTGCTCGGAGCCGTCGCCATCTTCTTCTATGTGGGCATCGAGATCGGCATCCCCGCACAGGTGATATTCTACCTCTCCGACGCCACCGAGAAGGGCGCCGGCATCCTTGTCAACGGAGCTGCCATCGGCGGAGCCATCGCCGCCATCTACTGGCTGCTTATGATGGTGGGCCGTATGAGCAGCACCGTCATCTCCGGCAAGGTGAGCACCCGCACGCAGATGATTGCCGTCTGCTCCGTTGCGATTGTGCTTATTCTGGTTGCAATCTTCATCCCCAAGAGCGTCACCATCAATATGCCCGGCTACAGCGCCGCCGACGGATTTGCCATGTTCCAGGTGCCTCTGAGCTGCCTGTTCCTCGTGCTCTGCGGCCTGTGCACCTCCGTGATGTGGGGAGCAATCTTCAACCTCTCGGTCGAGGGTCTCGGCAAATACACCGAGTCCGCGTCCGGCATCTTCATGACCCTTGTCGTCGGCGGCGGCGTGATGCCTCTGCTCCAGGAGCTCATCGCCAAGAACGCCGGATATATGAACAGCTACTGGCTTGTCATCGCGATGCTTGCATATCTGCTCTACTATTCCGTCGCAGGCTGCAAGAACGTCAATAAGGATATCCCCGTAGATTAAGCGTTATGACAGACGAGAAGAATTTTGTGGTCGGCGTCGATGTCGGCGGCCAGACCTCCAAGATAGGCGTCGTGGACGCCAGGGGCGACGTGCTCGCCCAGACCGTTATCCGCTCCGACGTGTTCGGGGCCGACTCCGACGCTTTCCTGGACTCTCTTGCGCAGGCCATCAAGTCCTGTATCGCACAGGCCGGCAAGGAAGGTGAGATCCGCGGCGTGGGTGTGGGTGCCCCCAACGGCAACTACTACACCGGCGAGGTGGCGTTCGCTCCCAATCTCGCCTGGGCCGCATCCAAGGCGGTGAAGTTCGCGGAGATCCTCACCTCCAAGCTGGACGGCATTCCCGTCACTCTGACCAACGATGCCAACGCTGCTGCAATGGGCGAGATGGCCTACGGCGCCGCGCGCGGGATGAAGAATTTCATAATGATCACCCTCGGCACCGGAGTGGGCAGCGGCATTGTCATCGACGGCAAGATGGTCTATGGCCACGACGGTTTCGCCGGCGAGCTTGGTCACACCAGCGTGGTCCGTCACAACGGACGCCTCTGCGGCTGCGGCAGGACCGGATGTCTGGAGGCATATTGCTCCGCCATCGGAGTGGCCAGGACTGCCCGCGAGTGGCTTGAGAGCAGCGACGAGCCTTCCGTGCTGCGCGAAGTGGAGGGCATCACCTCCAAGGATGTCTTCGTGGCGGCAAAGGGCGGCGATGCTCTGGCTCTCCGCATATTCGAGTACACCGGCACTCTGCTCGGAAGGAGTTTCGCGGACTTTGTGGCGTTCAGCGCTCCGGAGGCCATAGTCCTCTTCGGCGGCCTCGCTAGGGCGAAGGAGTTTCTCTATGAGCCTATGCTCAAGGCGATGAACGACAATCTGCTCAATATCTGGAAGGGCAAGGTGAAGATTCTCTTCTCCCAGCTCAAGGAGTCCGACGCCGCCATCCTCGGCGCCTCGGCTCTCGCGTGGTAAATATTACTAACCTTAATTATAATTAAAGTAAAATGAAGACAAACAAATTTTTTGCAGCCCTTTTGATGGGCTTGGCGGTCGTGGCCTGCACTCCCAAGAGCGCAGAGACGACCGAAGGTGAGACTGCGGAGGCTGCAGAAGCCCAGGAGACTCCCAAAGAGAAAACAGCCAAGGATTATATCCCCGGCAAGGCAGTTACCGACTCCGTGAGTTATCTGCTCGGCATCAACTTCGGCGGCTTCCTCAAGAATTACAACTTCGGCAGCGACCTCAATTATGCCCAGATGAAGAAGGGTATGACCGATTACCTCAATGCCAAGGGCTCTCCCCGCGATCCCGAGTTCGGCGAGCAGTTCAAGATCAACCCCGAGAAGATGAACGACCTGTTCAACGCCTTCCTTGAGAACCGTCACAACTACACCCTTTGCGTCAACCGCGAGAAGGAAGAGGCGTTCCTTGCAAAGAATGCCAAGGCTGAGGGCATCGTCACCACCGAGTCCGGCCTTCAGTACAGAATCATCGAGCCCGGCAGCGAGCTCAAGCCTTCCGCAAAGGACACCGTGTGGGTGAAGTACTGCGGCAAGCTCCTCGACGGCACCGTGTTCGACGAGACCGCCGAAGATCAGGAGCCTGTGCGCCTTCTTCTCAACCACGTCGTGAAGGGTTGGGCCGAGGGACTTCAGCTCATCGGCGAGGGCGGCAAGATCGACCTCTTCATCCCCGCCAAGCTCGGTTACGGCGAGCAGGGTACCCGCGGCATCGAGCCCAACAGCACCCTCCTCTTCAACGTCGAGCTCACCAAGGTCGGCGTGAAGGTAGAGGAGAGCAAATAAGCCTCCCTTCCGGCACTATAAAAATTGCACAGACGCGCGCGTCTGTGCAATTTTTTGTATTTTGAGGGGATTACTGTTCGTTTTCGTCGTAGATGATGTCCTCTTCCTCCTTGTCCTCGTCGTCCTCATCCTCCTCATCTTCTTCATCGAAATCCTCCTCATCCTCTTCGTCGCCTTCGGCCGGACGGTCCTTCTTGGTGAGATAGCCTCCGGGGCGGCGGTCGGCAGGGATGTCTTCAAAGGCTACGTAGCCGTTCTCGAAATCCACAGGGACGGGTCCTTTGCTCTCCATCAGGGTGGGAACCAGAACATCTGCGCCAATCTCCTCCTCGAGAGTGATTATGACGCTCTTCTTGGAGGTGATGTCATAGAAATATACGAAACTGGTCACTCCCTTCTTAATGGTGTCGGAGATTTTGACGGTGTCCACGGTGCCGGCGCCCAAATCCACGAAGGCCCAGCGTGCCACCACATCTCCCTTGTCGTCCAGCGCCTTGAAGAGTATGGGCTGGTCGAGAGGGAACTCGAGGTCGGAGCGGAGCTGCTTGTGGAAGGTGTATAGGCTGTTGCTGCCGTTGATGTGATAGACTCTGAAAAAGCCTTTTATGCCGGCGAGAGTGACTCTGTACTTGTAATTCATATTGCGAAGATACATATTTTTCACTAATTTTGGACAGAAATGCTCGTAAATGACACATATAAAAGTGTTGAAGGCCCTTCCGAGGGCTCTTTCAGGGACAAGGGAAGCAGGTTCCTGGCTTTCCTTTATCCCGTGGAGAGCGAGGAGGAGGTCAAGCTGAAGGTGGATGCCCTCAAGAAGGAATACCACGACGCGCGGCACCACTGCTATGCCTACCGTCTGGGTCTGGACGGAGAGCGCTTCCGGGCCAATGACGACGGGGAGCCTTCCGGGTCGGCCGCCCGTCAGATACTTGGACAGATAGACTCCGCCGGCCTCTCGGATGTGCTGGTTGTGGTGGTGCGCTATTTCGGCGGCATCAAGCTTGGTATTCCCGGGCTCATAAGGGCATACAGGACTGCCGCGGCCGAGGCCATAGCCGCGGCGCACATGACGGACAAGGTGGCTTCCGGAATCTACACGCTCCGTTTCCCTTATGAAAGCATGCAGGCCGTGATGAAGACGGTGAAGGATCTTGAACTCCCGCAGAGCGGACAGGATTTCGGGACTGAATGCACGATGAAGGTGGCGGTCCGCCTCTCAAAGATTGAAGATTTCTTGGAAAAGACAAAAAATATGAATATCTTTATTGATACTAATTCAGACATTTGATTTGCACTATGAGTAAAGTACATGTTTTCAACGCCGGCCCCTGCCTTCTGCCGCAGGAGGTCTATGACAAAGCCATCGAGGCCATAAAGGATTTCGCCGGTACCGGCGTCTCCGTCCTGTCCATCTCCCACCGCACGAAGGAGTGGGATGCCATAATGGACGAGACCCGCGCTCTGTGGCGCGAACTGCTCAATATCCCCGAAGATTATGAGGTCATATTCCTTGGCGGCGGCGCAAGCCTCGAGTTCCTGTATGTCCCTATGAACTTCCTTGAGAAGAAGGCCGCATATCTGGACACCGGCGTCTGGGCCCACAAGGCATTCAAGGAGGCCAAAGGCCTCGGGAACGCCGTGGAAATTGCCAGTTCTTCCGACAAGAACTACTCCTACATCCCCAAAGATTACGAAATTCCCGCCGATGCCGACTATTTCCACATCACGACCAACAACACCATCTACGGCACGGAGATAAAGACCGACATCGACAGCCCCGTCCCCTTGATTGCGGATATGTCCTCCGACATTATGAGCCGTCCCGTGGACGTGAGCAAGTACGCGATGATCTACGGAGGAGCCCAGAAGAATGTGGGTCCTGCGGGCGTGGCCTTCTGCATCATCAAGAAGTCCGCTCTCGGCAAGGTCAGCCGCTATATCCCCACGATGCTCGACTATCGCACCCATATCGACAAACTATCGATGTTCAACACCCCTCCTGTCTTCTCCATCTATGTGATGCACGAGACCTTGAAGTGGATAAAGGGCATGGGCGGCGTGGAAGCCGTGCACAAGTTGGACGTGAAGAAGGCCGAGACCCTCTATGCCGAGATAGACCGCAACTCCCTCTTCGTGGGCACCGCCGCGAAGGAGGACCGCTCCATTATGAACATATGCTTCGTGATGTCCGAGGGCAACGAAGGCCTGCAGGACGAGTTCCTCGCTTTCGCGAAAGCTCATAATATTATAGGTATAAAAGGCCACCGCAGCGTGGGCGGATTCCGCGCGTCAACCTACAATGCCTGCACCCAGGAAGACGTGGACGCTCTCGTGGCCTGCATGCAGGAGTTCGAAAAGCTTCACGCATAATGAAAGTACTTGTAGCAACCCAGAAGCCTTTTGCGGCGGCGGCCGTCGCCCTCATAAGGCAGATAGTGGAGGAAGCGGGCCACGAGCTCGCCCTTCTTGAGAAGTATGCCGCTCAGGCGGATCTGGTGAAGGCCGTCTCCGATGCCGACGCCCTTATCGTGCGCTCGGACAAGGTCACCGCAGAAGTGGTGGCGGCGGCTCCCCGTCTGAAGATAGTCGTGCGCGCAGGCGCCGGATTCGACAATCTCGACCTCGATGCCTGCACGGAGCACGGTGTGGTGGCGATGAACACTCCCGGCCAGAACTCCAACGCCGTGGCTGAGCTTGCCCTCGCGATGATGATATTTATGGCCCGCACCCAGTTCACCCCCGCCACCGGCACGGAAGTGCAGGGCAAGACCCTCGGCATCCAGGCCTTTGGCAACGTGGGCCGTCTTGTGGGCGCGAAGGCCGCGGCCCTTGGAATGAAGGTGAAGGCCATCGACCCGTTCCTCTCCGCCGCTCAGATTGTGGCAGGCGGAGCCGAGCCTGCGGCCAGCCTCGAGGAGCTTTACGCCACCTCGGACTATGTGTCCGTGCACATCCCCGCCACTGCCCAGACGATAGGGAGCATAGGGTATGACCTGATATCCAGTATGCCCAAGGGCGCCACTCTTGTCAATACCGCCCGCAAGGAGGTCATCGACGAGGCGGGTCTCGAGAAGGCCCTCGAAGAGCGTCCGGACATCAAGTATGTCACCGATGTGGCTCCCGACAATCTTGCCGCCCTTCAGGAGAAGTTCGGTCTCAGGGTGTTCGCCACTCCCAAGAAGATGGGCGCCCAGACAGCCGAGGCCAATGTCAACGCCGGCCTTGCGGCCGCCCGTCAGATAGTGGACTACTTTGCCACCGGGTGCACCCGTTTCCAACTCAACAAGAAATAATCCTATGGTACGCGTAAAGCCATTCGCGGCGCTCAGGCCGCCCAAGAATCTGGTCACCGAGGTGGCCGCTCCTCCCTATGACGTGCTGAATTCGCAGGAAGCCGCGGCGATGGCCGGGCCCAAGTCCCTTCTGCACATCACCAAGCCCGAGATAGATTTCTCCCCCATCCTTGAGGACCACGACCCGAGAGTGTACGACAAGGCGGTCGAGAACTTCAAGCTGTGGCAGAGCAACGGATGGCTCTTGCGCGACTCCAAGCCCTGCTACTATGTGTATGCCCAGACTATGGGCTCCCGCACCCAACACGGACTTGTGCTCTGCGCCCACACCGAGGATTACGAAAACGGCATAATCAAGAAGCACGAGCTCACCCGCAAGGACAAGGAGGACGACAGGATGATTCACGTCCGCATCCAGAACGCCAACATAGAGCCCGTCTTTTTCTCCTTCAAGGACAATGACGAGCTCAATGCCATTGTCTCCTCCACCGTCAGCGGAGAGTCCGAGTTCAAGTTCAAGGACGAGAACGGCTTCGGCCACGAGCTTTGGGTGATAGACGATGATGCCGTGATAGAGCGCATCACGAGCCTTTTCACATCGGGCGTGGCGGCGTTTTATGTGGCTGACGGACACCACCGTACTGCGGCCGCTGCCCGCGTGGGAGCGGAGAAGCGCGCCCAGAACCCCGCCCACAGCGGCAGGGAGGAGTACAACTGGTTCATGGCCGTATGCTTCCCCGAGAGCGAACTGCGCATCATAGACTACAACCGTGTGGTGAAGGACCTCAATTCCCTCTCCGAGGAGGAGCTGCTCGAGGCCTTGAAGGCGGATTTCGAGGTCACGCTTCAGACCAAGCCGCGTTGCGGCCGTCCCGCAAAGCCCTATCACCCCGCCTCGCTGCACGAATTCTCGATGTACCTCGGCGACAAATGGTACAGCCTCAAGGCCCTTGACGGCAGGTACGATGATTCGGACCCCATAGGAGTGCTGGACGTGACCATACTCTCCAATCTGGTGCTGGACAAGATTCTCGGCATCAAGGACCTGCGCACGGACAAGCGAATAGATTTCGTGGGTGGCATCAGAGGTCTGGAAGAGCTTCAGCGCAGGGTTGACAGCGGGGAGATGAAGGTGGCTTTCGCCCTCTATCCCGTGTCTATGCGTCAGCTCACCGACATTGCCGACAGCGGCAAGATCATGCCACCCAAGACCACGTGGTTCGAGCCCAAGCTCCGTTCGGGTCTGGCAATACACACATTGGACTGACCCCCCCATATGACCCCTGACGCAGCACAGATCCACAAGACTCTCAAGGAGTTCTTCGGCTACGATTCCTTCAAGGCCGATCAGGAGGAAATCATCAATCATCTGATTTCCGGCGGAGACGCCTTTGTCCTGATGCCCACCGGAGGAGGCAAGTCGCTCTGCTTCCAGTTGCCGGCCCTTCTGATGGAGGGCACGGCGGTGGTGATCTCTCCCTTGATAGCTCTTATGAAAAATCAAGTGGATCTGCTGCGCGGTTTCGAGGCCGGCAGCGGGAGCGTTGCACATTTCCTCAACTCCTCGCTCAATCGAGCGCAGATGGACGAGGTCAGAGCCGACCTGCTCGGCGGCAGGACCAAGATTCTGTATGTCGCGCCCGAGTCTCTGACCAAGGACGACAACGTGCAGCTGCTGCGGGATGTCAAGGTGTCTTTCTATGCCGTGGACGAGGCTCACTGCATCTCCGAGTGGGGACACGACTTCCGTCCCGAATACAGGCGGATACGCGCCCTTGTGGACCAGATAGGGCGTGCTCCCATAATCGCCCTCACGGCCACCGCCACCCCCAAGGTCCAGAGTGACATTCTCAAGAATCTGGGCATCCAGTCGGCTCGGGTGTTCAGGTCCTCTTTCAACCGCCCCAATCTCTATTATGAGATTCGCGACAAGGTGGAGCCCGAGAAGGACATAATACGCTATATCCGCCAGAATGCCGGCAAGTCCGGCATAATCTACTGCTTGAGCCGCAAGAAGGTGGAGGAGCTTGCCAATCTTTTGAGTATCAACGGTATAAAGGCTCTGCCATATCACGCCGGCCTGGATGCCAGGACCCGTGCCGACAATCAGGATGCTTTCTTGATGGAGAGTGTGCAGGTCATAGTGGCCACCATAGCCTTCGGGATGGGTATAGACAAGCCTGACGTGCGCTTTGTGATTCATTACGACATTCCCAAGAGCATAGAGAGCTACTATCAGGAGACAGGACGTGCAGGCAGGGACGGGCGCGAGGGCGTTTGCATCGCCTATTACAGCTACAAGGATATCCAGAAGCTCGAGAAATTCATGCAGGGGAAGCCCGTGGCCGAGCAGGAGATCAACCGTCAGCTGCTGAACGAAGTGGTGGCCTATGCCGAGTCCAGCCAGTGCCGCCGCAAGCTGCTTCTGGACTATTTCGGGGAGGAGTATCCCGAGCCCGACTGCCACTGCTGCGACAATTGTGTGCATCCCAGACAGACCTTTGACGGACAGGTTCAGATGCATCTTGTCATAGAGCTTGTCAATTCGCTCCCCGAATTCTTCAAGACGGACCATCTTGCCTGTATCCTTGCCGGAGAGTCCAACGCCCTCATCAAGAGCTACCGCCACGATGAGCTCAAGCTCTTCGGCGCCGGGAAAGCGTACTCCGAAAGGTTCTGGTGCACGGTAATTCACCAAGGCCTCACGATGCATCTTCTCTCCAAGGAGATAGAGAAGTACGGTCTGGTCCATGTCAGCGATGCCGGGCAGGAGTTCTACGAGCATCCCTACCCCATATCTTTGGTAGAGGATCGCAAGTTCTCCATAGGCGGGGACGATGACGATGACGACGCCGAAGCCGACGGCGCGGCCGCAAGGGGGGGCGGAGGCGGAGACCCTGTCCTTCTGTCCATGCTCAAGGACTTGCGCAAGGACCTTGCGCGCCGTCTCAAGCTCCAGCCCTGGATACTGTTCGGCGACCCCGCTCTGGAGGATATGTCCATCCTCTATCCGGAGACTTTCGACGAGCTCAAGAACTGTCAGGGTGTGGGCGAAGGCAAGGCCCGCAAGTTCGGCGCCGAATTCATAGCGCTGATAAAGAAATACGTGGAGGAGAACGACATCACCCGTCCCGACGATTTCGTGGTCAAATCCTCTCCGAGCAAGTCTGCCAACAAGATTTTCATAATCCAGAGCGTGGACCGCGAGATGGAGCTCGAAGACATTGCGGAAGCCCGCGGAATGGAGATGGATGAGCTGATGAGCGAGATTGAAGCCATAGTCTCCACGGGAACCAAGCTCAATCTGGACTACTACATCCGGGCCAATCTCGACGAGGACATCGTCGATGAAATCTATTCTTATTTCCGTGACGAGGCATCTTCAGACCTCGTATCGGAGGCTGTCAGAGAACTCGGAGACGACTACGACGAGATGGAAGTGCGCCTTGTACGCATCAAATTCCTTTGTGAAATTGCCTCATAAGTAGTACTTTTGCAGTTCTATGATTCCTCAGGAGACGGTAGACACAATACTGGACTCTGCGCAAATCGCGGATGTCGTGGCCGACTTCGTGACGCTCAAGCGCCGCGGAGCCAATTTTGTGGCCTGCTGCCCCTTCCACAACGAGAAGACCCCTTCCTTCTATGTGTCCCCCTCCAAGGGGATTTTCAAATGTTTCGGCTGCGGCAAGTCCGGCAGCGCCGTGAGTTTCGTGATGGAGCAGGAGCACTGCAGCTATGTGGAGGCGTTGAGGTATCTTGCCCGCAAATACCACATTGAGGTAAGGGAAGAAGAAGAGAGCGCGGAAGAGATAGCCCGCCGCCAGCGCAAGGAGAGTCTTCTGCTGGTGTCCGAATTTGCCTGCAAGTTCTATGGCGAGCAACTCTCGACCCCGGAGGGCAGGGCGGTGGGATATGCCTATTTCCGATCCCGCGCTCTGGAGGATGCCACAATCTCGCGATTCTCCCTCGGATGGGCCCCATCCGGACGCACAGCCTTCATAGATGCCGCCCTTGCGGCTGGCTACAAGATGGAGTACATCCTTGACGCCGGTCTGGCGGTGAAGCGGGAGGACGGTTCGGTGGTGGACAAGTTCCGTGAGAGGGTGATGTTCCCGGTGCATTCCGTCAGTGGCAGGGTGGTCGCTTTCAGCGGACGCACTCTGCGCTCCGACAATCCGGCAAAATACGTCAATTCTCCCGAGACGGAGATCTACGTCAAGAGCCGCAATCTTCTTGGCATCTGGTTCGCGAAGTCGGAGATTTCCCGCCTCAAGAAGTGCATACTCGTGGAGGGCAACGTGGATATGGTGATGATGCACCAGCTGGGAATCACCAATGTCGTGGCCTCCTGCGGCACGTCCCTGACTGTGGAGCAGATACGTCTCATCCATCGTTTCGCCGAGGATGTCACCATAATGTATGACGGCGATTCCGCGGGTATCCACGCGGCCCTGCGCGGCATAGACCTCGTGCTTGCCGAGGGCCTCAACGTGAAGGTCGTGCTACTGCCCGAGGGCGAGGATCCCGACTCGTTCTGCCGCAAGCATACCCTTGAGGAAGTCAGGGATTTCATCGAGGGCGGCGAGAAGGATTTTATCGGTTTCAAGACCGATCTGCTTCTGCGCGAGGCGGCGGGCGACCCTCTCAAGAAGGCCAATCTGATAAATGACATTGCGGACACGATAGCCCGGATACCGGACCCCGTGAAGCGCTCCGTCTATGTGGAGTCCACGGCGCGCAAGTTCGGCATCGAGGCGCAGATACTTTTCTCCCGCATCGCTTCAGGAAGACATAATTCCGCGGCCTCCCCTGCCGGCGAGGAGCCGCGAGCGCGTCAGAATCCGGAGCCGCAGGCCGCGTGGGTGCCCGAAAACCAGACGCTCGCGCTTGCCGAGGCGGACCTGCTTTACTTCCTGCTCTGCTACGGACGTGACGAGCTTGACTTCGAGAGTGATTCCGAGTATTACGGGGGAGAAGGGGAGGCAAAGCCCACCGTTGCCGGGTTCATAAGGGAGGCGCTCGATGCCGACGGCACCGTGATGGCCAATTCGGTCTACAGGAGCCTATATGAAAAGTATATGTCCTTCTATGACGAAGGCCTTCCCTCGGAAGAGATAATGAAGAAGCTTTTGGACTGTGAAGACCGCCGCATAGCCGATGCCGCCGCTTCGCTGTCCATCAGAAAATATATGCTCACCGTGGAGCGTTTCGAGAATTCTCTGCGTTCCACCCCCTCGTGGCTCGTCTCTTTCGTGCCCAAGGCCATCCTTGTGTACGCGGAAAGACGCATCCACTTCAGGCTCGAGACCCTGCGGCGGTCTCTTGGGACGGCCGGCTCTGCGGAGCAGGAGACGATAATGAAGGAGATGGTCAGGCTTCAGGGCGCACAGCGCAGGGTGAAGCGCAAAATCGGAAGAGAAATACAGAAATGAATATGAAAAATTACAAAAGAACGCTAGTGACTTGCGCGCTCCCGTACGCCAACGGGCCCGTGCACATCGGACATCTTGCAGGAGTGTATGTGCCGGCAGACATTTATGTGCGCTATCTGCGCATGAGGGGAGAGGAGGTGCTGTACGTGTGCGGATCCGACGAGCACGGTGTCCCCATCACCATCAAGGCCCGCGAGCAGGGTTGCACTCCGCAGGACATCGTGGACAAGTATCACGGTATCATCGACGAGTCTTTCAAGGGTCTGGGCATCAATTTCGACATCTACGGCAGGACCTCCTCCAAGGTGCACGCCAAAAACGCTTCGGAGTTCTTCCGCAAGCTCTATGACGAGGGCAAGTTCATAAGCCGAGAGAGCGAGCAGTACTACGACCCCGAAGCCCGCACTTTCCTTGCGGACCGCTACATTGTGGGCACCTGCCCCAAGTGCGGGGCGGAAGGCGCCTACGGCGACCAGTGCGAGAAGTGCGGTTGCACGCTGAGCCCCGAGGAGCTCATCGACCCCAAGAGCAAGCTCAGCGGAGCCAAGCCCGTCAAGAAGAAGACCACACACTGGTATCTCCCTCTTCAGGACTACGAGCCCTGGCTGCGCGAGTGGATTCTGGAAGGCCACAAGGAGTGGCGCGGCAATGTTTACGGGCAGGTCAAGAGCTGGCTGGACGGCGGGCTGCAGCCGCGTGCCGTCACGCGCGACCTCGACTGGGGTGTGCCGGTGCCTGTGGAAGGCGCAGAAGGCAAGGTCCTGTATGTGTGGTTCGACGCCCCCATAGGCTACATTTCCAACACTCAGGAGCTTCTGCCGGACAGCTGGGAGAAGTGGTGGAAATCGCCCGACACCAAGCTTGTGCACTTCATCGGTAAGGACAACATTGTCTTCCATTGCATAGTCTTCCCCTCTATGCTCAAGGCCTACGGTGACGGCTACATTCTTCCCGAGAACGTCCCCGCCAACGAATTCCTCAATCTCGAGGGAGACAAGATCTCCACTTCCCGCGGATGGGCGGTGTGGGCCCACGAGTACTTGCGCGACTTCCCCGGCAAGGAGGATGTCCTGCGCTACACTCTCACGGCCAACGCTCCGGAGACCAAGGACAACGACTTCAGCTGGAAGGACTTCCAGCAGCGCAACAACAGCGAGCTGGTGGCCATCTTCGGCAACTTTGTCAACCGCGCCGTGGTTCTTACTCACAAGTACTTCGACGGCAAGGTGCCCGCCTGCGGAGACCTCCTGGACATAGACAAGGAGCTTCTTGCGCAGATTCCCGCTCTCAGGGCTTCGATAGAGAAGAACATAGAGGAGTACAGGTTCCGCGAGGCCCTCAGGGATGCAATGTCCATAGCCCGTCTGGGCAACAAATACATCTCCGACACGGAGCCGTGGAAAGTGGCGAAGACCGATTTGGAACGCACCGCCACCATTCTCAACCTCTCCCTTCAGGTGTGCGCCGACCTCTCGATAGCCTTCGAGCCTTTCACTCCGTTCACCTGCGGCAAACTTCGCAAGATGCTTTGCGCGGACGAGAGCACGCTGTGCTGGGATGTGCTCGGCCGCCCTCAGATATTGCCCGCCGGCCACGAGATTGCGCCCGCCGAGCTGCTTTTTGCCAAGATAGAGGACGAGGCCATCCAGGCCCAGCTCGACCGTCTGGACCGCATCCGCGCCGAGAGGGAAGCCGCAGCCAAAGCAGAGGCCGCCGGGCGGGTCGCCCCCCAGAAAGAGGAGTGCAGCTTCGAGGATTTCTCGAAGATGGACATCCGCACTGCCACCGTGCTCGAGGCCGAGAGAGTGCCCAAGACCGACAAACTTCTCCGCCTTACCATAGACACGGGCATCGACAAGCGCGTCATCGTGTCGGGCATAGCCGAGTTCTACTCCCCCGAGGATATGGTGGGCAAGCAAATCTGCATCCTTGCCAATCTCAAACCCCGCACCATACGCGGCATCGAGAGCCACGGAATGATCCTGATGGCCAGACTCGCGGACGGGAAAATGCGCTTCATCACTCCCGCCGAGACTCTTGCCAACGGAGCCGAAATCGGTTAAAAATATTATATTTGCATATTATGTCCGACTACATAGTATCTGCCAGAAAATACCGTCCGGATTCGTTCGAGAGCCTCCTTGGTCAGGACAATATCGCCAGGACCCTGAAGAATTCCATCCTCAGGGGCCAGCTCGCGCACGCCTACCTCTTCTGTGGACCGCGCGGAGTGGGCAAGACGAGCGCCGCGCGCATATTCGCCAAGACCATCAACTGCTCCAATCCCGGGCCCGACATGGAGCCCTGCTGCGAGTGCGAGTCCTGCCGCAGCTTTCAGGAAGGGCGGTCCTACTGCATCCACGAGCTGGATGCGGCCTCCAACAACGGCGTGGAGGACATCAAGGCGCTGATGGACCAGGTGCAGATACCTCCTCAAGTGGGACGCTACTCCGTGTATATCATAGACGAGGTGCACATGCTCTCGCAGGCGGCTTTCAACGCTTTTCTCAAGACCCTCGAGGAGCCGCCCGCACACGCGATTTTCATACTCGCCACCACCGAGAAGCACAAGATAATCCCCACCATCCTCAGCCGTTGCCAGACCTACGACTTCAACCGCATAAGCGTCCCCGACATAGTCCGCAACCTCAAGGGCATAGCTTCCAAGGAAGGAATCACCACGGACGAGGAGTCCCTGCACGTCATAGCCCGCAAGGCGGACGGCGCAATGCGCGACGCCCTCACCATATTCGACCAGACGGTGGCCTTCTGTGGCAATGACATCAAGTACGAGGACGTTATCCGCAATCTCAACGTGCTCGACAGCGAGTACGGATTCAGGCTAGTGGACGCATTCCTGACCTCCGACTACCCCACCGCGCTGCTCACCCTGGACGAGATTCTGGGCAAGGGCTTCAACGCCCTTCACTTCATATCCTCGCTCGGGGAGCATATCAGGGACCTTCTGGTCAGCAGGACCGGCGGTCTCGAGAGCCTGCTCGATCTTCCGGACACTCTCCGGGCAAGATACAAGGAGCAGGCGTCCCGCTGCAGCGTGGCCTTCCTCTTTGATGCCCTGACGGTGATCCGGGATTGCGAATCCCTCTACCGCACCGCCACCAACCAGAGGCTGCACATCGAGTATGCGCTGATGAAGCTCTCGTTCCTTGTGGGAAAGCCGCAGGAGCAGATTGCGAAGCCGGCAGCCCCGGCTCCCGCTCCGGCCCCGGCCCCGGCTCCAACTGCCGCTTCCGCTCCGGCTTCTCAGCCCGCCCCCAAGGCGG
>R03__coassemble_446_pt1 | contig 24103 bp, 16 predicted proteins | sample R03__metabat2_high_PE_033 | metagenome-assembled genome bin R03 | reverse complement strand
TTTGCGAACCTGCAAAATGTGTCGACTGTCTACTCCAAGATTTTGCAGGTGTCTCGATCAATGTCTCAAGCAGGTACAAAGCGCGGACGGCTTTCTCGAGAAGAGCCTTGTCCCTGTACCCATATTCCTGCGCCACCTTGTCTATCCAGACAGACGAAAGAGTTTCAGTCGATATCATTCTTCGATTCCTCCATTATTTTGGCAATTTTTTCTTTCACGTTCCTTCTGGATGCATATCGCAGCATTGAAGGGACATTGAGCTCATAGAGATTTTGAGCCGCATTCATAATATGATAATACTCGGCTCCTTGCAGGTAATTGAAGTCCTTGTCGCAATACAAATCCACCAGAAGTTTTTCCAGGGTCGGGACGGGGACATCCTCCACCTTTGAGAGCGGAGACTGTGTTGTCAGGACCTTTACGATATAAGGCCGCGCACTCAAATCCACATATCTGTACATGATCTCCTTGTCCGGACGATAAAAAGCATTCTTTCCCTGCGACCTCAAATAATCGAAGACGATATCGGCAGCATCTCTTTCCACCTCAATATAGATGGCATTGTTTGCTGCAATGTGATGCATCAAGCCCGACAGCCACTCACCTTCATACATGCAGGCGGCAGTATATGGATACTTGACGTGGAAATCATTGTACAGCTGAATCGCCTCCGCGCTTACAGACGGAGCGAATATGTTTTTTGTTTTGGGCGCAGCATATTTCCCCCGGGCTATACGCTCAATCAGTCCTGCGGATGACATCCTCGCAAGAATGGTGTTGATGCTCTGTCTGGAGATATTATCCCGTCCCAAAGCATCATAAATATCCCTGCCGGTGAAAATATTCCCGGCGGAAGAGAAATCCAATATGTACTGTTCACAAGTCATTATTGCTTGCAAATTTAGTTATTTTGCGTCAATTATAAAAATATTTGACGAATATAAATTATGGATTTCGAATTAGCTCATCTGGGCCAAATGCGACATTTTGTCAGTTAATCTATTGGTTTTCAACGCTTTAACTGACATTTTGTCATAGGGAGAGGCCATTTTTGGCACTGGTCCCGGTTTTGTCATATACTCCATCGAACCCGCAAATGAAGCGGGAGAGAAAAAGTATAACAAAAAAATAGGAGATTAAAACCATGTTACCTACCACTTACTCACGCAGAAGGAACCAGGACTGGTTACCGAGCATCTTTAATGAATTCTTCAATGACGACTTCATGGGACTTACCCCCGCAAAGCAGTTCGCCTCTCCTGCAGTCAACGTCATCGAGAACGAGAAGGAGTACACCCTCGAGCTTGCGGCTCCGGGCATGACGAAGAACGATTTCAGTGTACGTCTCGAGAACGACAACGAACTCGTCATCAGCCTCCAGAAGAAGGACGAGAAGAAAGAGGAGAAGAAGAACTACCTCCGCAGGGAGTTCTCATACGCCTCATATCAGCAGACCTTCGTGATTCCGGAGGAAGTCAACATCGAGGCCATCGCAGCCGCAATGAATGACGGAGTCCTCACCATCACCCTTCCCAAGAAGGAGGAAATCACTAAGGTTCCCGCTTCACGCCAGATCGAGATCTGCTAAAGTGCATTCCCACAAAAAGACAGCCCTGCACGGAGATTCCGAGCAGGGCTTATCTACTTGCTTTGAGCACACAAAAGTAAGCATCTTTTCCGCTTACTACCTGACCTGGATTCAGACAATGATTTGTCCCTGCGATGGGAAGTTGCAAGATTTTTTCTTTTTCATCTTTATGCCTCACGCGCGTGTCTCCGTCGTGGAAACGGCATCGTTGTGGGACACCTTCTGAATAGTTCTGAAGCAAAAATTCGCATTTGAAACATTATTTCTATATTTACACGTTGAACACACCCGTATCAACGAGCCCGGACGGCTCACCATAAATTGACGATTAACAGAAAAAACGAATGAAAAAAAACCTTCTTTCCCTTGCCCTGCTGTGCGCCGCCTTTGTTCAAGGGGCCGCAGAATGGACTCCTTCCCCCTGGCCGGTACTGAAGCACTATGATGCAGACCATCTCTACCGCGTTGCCCTGCCCCTTGGCGGCATAGGTACGGGGACCGTTTCTCTTGGGGGAAGGGGAGAGGTGAAAGACTGGGAGATAATGAACGTGCCCGCGATTGGCTACAGCACCACCACGACGAGCAACAACGCGCCCTTTTTTGCCATTTATGTGAAAGAGAAGGATTCGCAGCCGCAGACAAGGCTGCTTGCAGGACCCCTCTACCCGCAGGAATATCTGCACGGCGGCGGAGCGCCGGTGAATCACAGCGGTCTACCGCGGTTTGCGAGCGCGGACTTCGACGCCGCCTACCCATTCGGCCAGGTAAATCTGGGCGACCCCTCGCTTCCTGTCCGGGTCCGCGTGAAAGGGTTCAATCCCCTGATTCCGGGCGATTCGCAGGCGAGCGGACTGCCCATAGCGGTACTGAGCTACGAGGTCACCAACCTCAGTGCGGAGCCGGTGGAGGTCTCGGTGTGCGGGGCCATCCGCAACTTCGTGGGCAAGGACGGACAGAAGTACAGCATAGACTGGAAGGCGGACCACGTCCCGGAAGGGAACGTGCGCAACTTCAATGAGTTCCGGGATACCTGCGGCCTTAAGGGCATATACTTCCGCGGCGAGGGCCTTGAGGAAGACGATGCCGCCGCAGGGAACTTCTGTCTCTCGACCGATTCTGAGGCCCGGGTGTCTTTCCGCACTTTTTCGACAGACAACGTGTGGCAGAACTCGATGCTCAACTTCTGGGACGACTTCAGCTCGGACGGCTGTATCTCCAATCCCGAGGCCGGTCCGCGCGCAAGCATAGGTGGGGACACGGACCCGATGGGCGCTCTTGCGGTCAAGGCCGTGCTTGGCGCAGGGCAGACGCGCTGCTTCAATTTCTACCTCACCTGGAATTTCCCCAACCGCTACGGCTGGTCCAAGACCGTGGTGGGCAATTACTACAGCACCCTCTATCCCGATTCGTGGCAGAGCGCCCGGAGCATAGTGGCGCAGATTCCCTCTCTGGAGAAGCGCACTCTCGCCTTTGTGAACGCTTTTCTCGGCTCCACATACCCCGACGTAGTGAAGGAGGCGGCGCTTTTCAACCTCAGCGTCCTTCGCTCGCAGACGGTTTTCCGCACGGCGGACGGGCATATGATGGGCTGGGAAGGAGTTATGGATCGTGCTGGCAGCTGCAAAGGCTCCTGCACGCACGTCTGGAACTATGAAGTCGCGACCCCGTTCCTTTTCGGCGACCTTGCGCGCAGTATGAGGGATGTCGAATTCATCTGGGCCCTTCTGCCGGACGGGCAGATGGATTTCCGAGCGCCCCTGCCTCTGGGGAGCAAACCGGAAAAGGGAAGGATGGCCTCCGACGGGCAGATGGGATGCATAATGAAGCTCTACCGGGAGTGGCAGCTGTGCGGCGAGGGCGGCTTCCTTGAGCGTTACTGGCCCGCCTGCAAGAAGGCGCTCTCCTTTGCCTGGGTGGAGCGCGGCTGGGACGGCAACTGCGACGGCGTGATGGAAGGAAGCCAGCACAACACTATGGACGTCAATTACTTCGGCCCCAATCCTCAGATGCAGTTCTGGTATATGGGAGCTCTGCGGGCGGCAGAGCAGATGGCTCTGGCGATGAAGGACAGGGAGTTTGCCTGCAAATGCCGCCGGCTTTTCCTGCAGGGGAGCGAGTGGATGGACGGGAATCTTTTCAACGGTGAATACTATGAGCACAAGATAACGGATCCCGACACTTTTGAATTTCTCCCGGAAGGGTCGGACCGTGTGCCGCCCTACCAGCTGGGCAGGGGATGCCTTGTGGACCAGCTTGCCGGGCAGTATATGTCACACATCTGCGGCCTCGGATATCTTGCGGACAAAGAAAAGGTAGCCGCGGCTTCCGCCTCCGTGATGAAATACAATTTCGTGGAGGATTTCAACACCGTGTTCAACAATATGCGCTCGTATGCAATGGGAGGCGAGTCCGGCCTCATAATGGCTTCCTGGCCCAACGGACGCCTGGAGGTCCCGTTCCCTTATTTCCCCGAGGCGATGACAGGGTTTGAGTACTGCGCCGCCGTGGAAATGATGTATGAAGGGCAGACGGAAGACGGCCTGAAGTGCATCAAGGCTGTCCGCGACCGCTTTGACGGGGCGAAGCGCAATCCCTTCGACGAGCCGGAATGGGGTCACCACTATGCACGGTCGATGGCCAGCTGGGCTTCCGTGCTCGCCTGCAGCGGCTTCCATTATTCGGGAGTGGACAGGACGATGACCTTCACCTCGCGCCCCGGCGTGTATTTCTGGAGCAACGGCTCCTCCTGGGGCACCTGCAGCGTATCTTCTTCCGGAGTTGAGCTGACCCTGATAGAAGGCTCGCTCAATCTCAAGGCGCTGTATCTGGAAGGGGAGTCGCGTCCCGTGGCAAAGAACATTGTCCTTTCCCCGGGGGAGACTAAAAAGTCTTAACCCACACTCCTTCGGGCGGGCAGGTGGCCGCAGGGACCTGTGGCCGCCCATGGCCACATGAATGGGAGGGGCCCACAAGCGAAGCGCAGTGGGAGGGATGAGCGAAGCGAAGGTCTCCTGCGGCCACCTGCCCGCCCGAAGCCCGCTGCTCCCCAGAGGCAACTGCACACTCAGACCCGCGCCCGTAGACCCCAAGAGCATCCCGAACGCGCAGTTGCCCCATAAACCATAGCAACTGCACACTCAGACCCTCACCCGGAGGCCCCGGTGGCATCCTAAATGCGCAGTTGCTCCATTAACCATAGCGGGCAAGCAGATACAGGGACCTGCGGCCAAAAAAGGCCGACACTTTCCTGCCGGCCTCTTCATATGTAGGGTAAATTCTTGTTTTAGTCTTCCTCCTGCTCTGCGGCCGCGTATTCGGCGAGGAGCTTGGTCTGCACGTCACCGGGAACGGGCTGATAGTCGGCAAATTCCATCGTGAAGGTGGCGGAGCCGGCAGTCAGGGAGCTCAGGGTGGTGGAGTAGCGGTAGAGCTCTGCGAGAGGAACTCTTGCCTTGAGGATGGCAAAACCCTTGTCGGAGCCCATGTCGCCGAGCATTCCGCGACGGTTCTGAAGGTCGGACATCACAGCGCCCTGATAGTCGGGAGGAGTCATCACCTCAACATTGTAGATAGGCTCGAGAATCTTCGGGCCGGCGTTGCGGAAGGCCTCCTTGAAGGCGTTGCGGCCTGCGATGATGAAAGCGATTTCCTTGGAGTCCACGGGGTGCATCTTGCCGTCATAGACAAACACGCGGATGTCGCGGGCATAGGATCCGGTCAGAGGACCTTCCTCCATCTTGCTCTTGATACCCTTGAGGATGGCGGGCATGAAACCGAGGTCGATGGCGCCGCCGACGACGCAGTTGTAGAACTCAAGCTTGCCACCCCAATCGAGCTCGGTGATGTCCTGAGTCTTGACGTTAAGCTGGGTGTCCTTGCCGTCAATCTTGAACTTGGTGTTCAGCTCACCCTCTGCAGGGCAGACAAGGAGATGCACCTCACCGAACTGGCCGGCGCCGCCGGACTGCTTCTTGTGGCGGTACTGCGCGCAGGCGACCTTGGTGATGGTCTCGCGATAGGGAACCTTCGGGGCGAAGAGCTCGACGTCAAGCTTGTACTCGTTGTTCAGGAGCCACTTCACTATGTTGATGTGCTGCTCGCCGTTGCCGCTGAGGATGGTCTGGCGGAGCTCCTTGGAGTATTCCACGATGACAGTGGGGTCTGTGGAAGCAATCTTCTTGAGGGCGTCGCCGAGCTTCTGCTCGTCCTGCTGGACCTTTGCCTTGATGGCGCAGCGGTACTTGGGGGCGGGATAGGCTATCTTGTCATACTGGATGTTGGAGCCGGGGGCGGAAAGGGTGATGCCGGACTTGCCGTTCTTGAGCTTCACCACGCAGCCGAAATCTCCGGCGTGCAGGGAGGTGACGCTATCCTTCTTCTGGCCGGCCACCGCGTAGATGGCGGAGAAGCGCTCCTTGTTGCCGGATACGGGGTCCTCAAGGTCGAGGCCCGTGGTCACGGTGCCGCTCATAACCTTGAAGAAGGAAACCTCTCCGAGGTGCTGCTCCACGTCGTTCTTGTAGATAAACAGGGAGGCGGGGCCGTCTTCCTTGCACTCGGGAGCGGGAGCCACGTCCTTGATGAAGTCCATAAGCCTCTTGGTGCCGATGTCCTTCTTGGCGCAGATGCAGAACACGGGATATGCTTCGCCGGACTGGATGCCGAGATTGAGGCCTTTGTGGATTTCTTCCTCGCTGAGGGTGCCTTCCTCGAAGAATTTCTCCATCAGCGCGTCATCGAACTCGGCGGCCTTCTCGATGAGCTCCTGACGGATCTCTTCGGCCTGGTCGGCGTATTCTGCGGGGATATCGAGCTCCTCACGGGTGCCGTTGTCATCCTTGAAGCGGTAGAGTTTCATTGCAAGGACATCGATGAAGCTGTTGAAACTCACGCCGGCGTTGACGGGGAACTGCACGAAGCAGACCTTGCCGCCGAGAGACTCCTTCATCTGGGCCTGAAGGTTGTCCCAGTCCGCCTTCTCGCTGTCGAGCTGGTTGACTGCGATGACAAGGGGGAGGCTGCGCTCCTCGGCGCGGCGGACGAAGTTCTCCGTGCCGACCTCAACACCCTGCTGGGCGTTGATCACGAGGATGCCGCTTTCGCAGACCTTGAATGCGGAATACGCGCCGCCGATGAAGTCATCGGAGCCGGGAGCATCGATGAAGTTGATCTTCGCGCCCTTGTACTCTGCATACAGAGGGGTGGCGTAGATGGACCTCTGGTTCAGTTTCTCGAGGTCATCGTTGTCGGAGACGGTGTTCTTGTCTTCCACTGTGCCTCTTCTGTCAATCACCTTGCCCTCGTAGAGCATGGCTTCTGCCAACGTGGTCTTGCCGGCCTTGGTGCTGCCGAGAAGGGCCACGTTGCGGATGTCTTTGGTTGAATACTCTTTCATTGTGTGTATGTTGATTATTGTTTTGTCACAAGCCCACAAATCTAATAAAATTTGGACTTATTACCAAAATAATGACCTACATTCCCAAAATAAAGGTTCACAATCCCTTCCCCGTCCTCTCCCAATTCCTCCAGAAGTATCTCCTCGATGTCTGCAGGGCTCACCCCCGCGCTTGTGCAGATATCGTTGAAAGAATGGACATGACCGGAAGATTCCGACACTTCCGACAAGCGGCGCTCGAAGCGCTCCAATAGTTTTTCACATGTGCACATAAAATGTTTCGTTTTGATGTGCAAAAGTTGTCATAAGGTTCTTTTTCCACAATACCGGACACGGGGTTTTTGAGGGGGTCAAAATGGAAAAAGTATGTTTTTTATCAATAAAGATATTTTACTGTTATCGATGATAACTTGCCATTGTCACACAAAGCCGTCAGCACTGGATACATTTGTCCCGACAAAACAACTTCTGATTATGGATGATACTTCTATCAAGAAAAACATTGCCGCCAGTCGCGAAAAAGCAGGGCTGAGCCAGGCCGAGATGGCCTTGAGGCTCGGGATTTCCAGACCTGCCTACAGAAATATAGAGAAAGGGGACACGGTCCTTCTCAAGGAAGTTCTTGTCCGCATTGCCGGAGAGCTCAATGTCAGCGTGGAATATCTTCTTCTCGGTTATGACCCGGAACCCTGTCCGGAGTCATTCCTTCGCGAGCGCGACGGCCTCAATCAGCGGATCGCCTCACTCACCGAAGACTATGAGGAGCGCCTTGCAAGGCTCCGTGACGACAACGCCCTGCTGCGCCGCCTTGTGGATTCCCACGAGGAAACAATCCGTGCGCTCAAACAGATAAATTCCCGTCTGGAAAAGGAGACCCGCTGAAAATTTTGGGTATCTTTGCAGGGTATGTCTCCTCGGAAAGATATCTCACCGCGCGTCCCCCACCTTCTGTCCTGCCTGCAGGAAGGAAGGCTTGAGGCGGGGTGCGACGAGGCGGGGCGCGGACCGCTTGCCGGTCCGGTGTATGCCGCCGCCGTGATTCTGCCCCCGGACTTCCATCATCCCCTTCTCAATGATTCCAAGCAGATGTCCGAGCGGCACAGGGACCTCCTGCGCCCTATCATTGAGAAGGAGGCCGTGGCCTGGGCCGTCGAGGAGGTGAGCGCGAAGGAGATAGACGCCCTCAACATCCTTTGGGCCAGCGTGACGGGAATGCAGCGGGCCGTCAGAAGGCTCGGGGCGAAGCCCGATTTCCTGCTGATAGACGGCAACCGTTTCCGTCCTTTCGACGGTTATGCTTACCGGACCGTCGTGCACGGAGATGCCACCTACGCGAGCATTGCCGCGGCCTCGGTGCTTGCCAAGACCCATCGCGACGAGAAGATGCGTTCTCTTGCCCTCCGGTATCCCGGCTACGGCTGGGAGCGCAATATGGGGTATCCCACTCCCGAGCACATCGACGCCATCCGCCGCCTGGGCCTCACTCCCGAGCACCGCCTCTCCTTCCACCCGAAAGAGCTGGAACCAACGCTGTTCTGAAAATCGCGGCCCGGAGTCTTGGACAGCGAATGCCTCAAGGATGTATATCATCCGGCACGCGGCGCGGGGAGACCGCAGATTTCCGCGTCTTCCTGCGCTCCGTGATATAAACTGCCGCCGCCGCAAGCAGCACCGCGAGCAGCACTATGGAGGTCCCGCAGGAAACGGCGCGTCCGGTTGAGTAGCTGCGCGGGGCGAATCTCATCTCGAGGCTGTGCTCTCCCGCAGGCAGGTGGGCGCAGCGAAGGACACCACCCCACACATCTATGGGCAGCTCGGTGGTCCCGTCAAGGACAAGATGCCAGCCTTCCGGGTAATACACCTCGCTGAAGACGGCCCTGCCACCCCCGGAAGATGAGTACCGGTAGCCCAGCCTGTGCGGAGCATAGGAGGTCATTTCTATCCTGTCTCCGCTCGCCTCCTCGTCCTCAAACCAGGCGTTTCCCTTGGCATAGCGGTAGCGCAGAGGCGGATTTTCGGCGCCCACGATGATGTAGCGCGTGTTCATCTGCGCAAGTCCGGGGCAATACGGCAGCGCGTCTTCCGCTTCGGAGACGGTGGCGGCCCCCTTCACGGCTTTGTAGATGCTGCCGATCTCGGCATTCAAGCTACTTGTGATGAATTCCTGATATCTCTGCAGCTTTGCGGGGGAATATCCGCCGATGTTCTTGTGCCAGTAGGAAGGGTGGGAATCGTTGAAAACGTTCACCGTGAGGTCCAACACCCTGTACGAGAGGTCGGGGTCGGCGAGAATCATCTCGTCCACCGGACGCTTGTCGAACTGGCTGCTGAAATCGCGCCTGGTCACAAAATCGTCAGCGTCCAGATAGCGCCTTCCGGCGGCGAAGAGATCCAGCAGCACAAGGGCGGCCACAAGCACGGCGGCCACCGTCCTGCGAGACGCTCCCTTGGATGTCCCGAGGCCCCACAGCAGCAAAGTTCCGGCGCCCGCGACAAGCAGTATGCTCCTGAAAGTGTCGGCCCACATAAGGGACCTGCGGTCGGCGCGCAGAGCATCCGTAATCACTTCCTGCATCCCGCCGTCGGAGGCCGCCTCGAAGCTGCCGAAGACCTCCTGCAACAGCGCAAGCACAAGGCAGATTCCGGCTGTGACGGCCGTAGCGACGACGGTCCTGCGGCGCAGAATCTTCACGCTCTCCCCGCTTTTGACTATGGAGTCCAGCATCAGGAAGCCGAGCACGGGAAGGGTGAACTGCAACACCACGAGGGCCATCGACACCGTGCGGAACTTGTTGTAGAGCGGCGCAAAGTCATAGAAAAGCTTCGTGAACCACAGCAAATGGCTCCCCAGAGCAAGCAGGACCGCCAGGACCGTGGAAGCGAGCAGCCACCATTTCTGCCGGCGGTCGCGATAGTACATAAGACCGAATATGAACAAGAACACCGTCACCGCCCCCATATACATAGGCCCGGCGGTGAAGGGCTGCGGCCCCCAATAAAGGGGAAGATTCTTGCACACTTCCTTGAGATTGGGCTGGCCGGCACGCTTGAGAAGAGCGTAGGTCTCGGACTTGCGGGGGTTGACCGCTCCGGCGGACGAACCGCCGTTGTAGTTGGGAATCAACAGGTTGGGAAGCTCTTCCCAGCCGTAAGACCAGGCGGTGGCGTAGTCCAGGTCGAGCCCCTTGGTGGCCTTGGTGCCGTCGGCGGAGGCAGTGGCCCCGCCGCGCATCGAATAGGGGGTATATTCATATGTGGGCAGCAGCTTGATGGCATTGGTGCCTATTCCGCACACTCCCAGCACGAGCAGCAGTGCGCTGGAGACGGCGAAACGCCTGAACAGCCGGGACCGGTCGGCGTCCTTGAGCACGGCCACCAGAGTCACAATCGCGTATATCAGTATCAGAAGAGCCAGATAGTAGGTTATCTGCGGATGGTTGGCCTTCACTTGCAGGCTGAGGGTGATACCGAAGGCGGCGGCCCCGAAGAACGCTCCCTCGAGCCATCCCCGCCCCTCCTTCTTAAGGGAACGGTAGGTGAAAACAAGCGACGCGAGCACCCAGGGCAGGAAGGCGAGAGCCTGCATCTTGGTGTTGTGCCCCACCTGAATTATCTGGATGTTGTATGAGCAGAAGGTCACGGCAACAGCCCCTCCGAAAGCCACCAGCGGGCTTATGCCCAGCGAGAGCATCAGCAGGAACGCTCCCAGCAGCGAGATGAAAAGATAAGTGGCCGGTCTCCTGCCCAGAAGCAGAAAGTCGTACAGGGGCTGGATCAAATCTCCCTTTGTGGGAGCGTGGATGGTGGTGGTGGGCATTCCGCCGAACATCGACTCCGTCCAGGCAGTCTGGTCGTCGGGGTGCGCGGCATTCCACTCCATCATCTCGTGGGACATCCCCTGCCATCCCGATATGTCACTCTGGTTCACGACCTTTCCGCTCAGCACCTGCGGCACGAACGCGTATGCGAGCACAAGAAAAGCGAGGACTATCCCCGCATAAAGCATTATCTGACGTTTCATAATATTTCTGTAAGTTTACGTGTGAGGGCGCGGCGCGAATATGCGGAAATGTCGCTGCCCACGCTCCGCCACTCTCCCCGTTTCCACTGCTCCCAGCAGGCATCCACGAACTCCTCCATCTTCTCCGCTCTGTCCCAGTCTGCCATCTGCCCCGCTCCGGTGTCCGAGAGCACGCGGGCGGCCGCTCCGTCTTCCTGCCCTATGCCCAGCACGGGCCTGCGGGCGGCGAGATACTCGAATATCTTGCCCGGCAGGACTTTGCGATATTCGGGCTCTTGACGCAGGGGCAGGATCAGCATCGCGGCTCCCTGCTGCTCACGCGTGGTCAAATCGTGGGGGCAATATCCCAGATTCTCGATATTGTTGCCGAGACCGCGTTCCTCCAGGGCGGAAATTATCTGAGAATCCGTCTTGCCGCAGAGGCGTATCTGCAGAGCGGAGCGGAACTCGGGGTCTGCCTTGCACTTCCGCTCAAGCACGTCCCAGAGCGCGAGCGGATTGCCGTCGGCGGCGAAAAGCCCCGTGTGCACAATCGTGAACTTCTCCGGACGCCGCGCGCCCAAGGCCGGGAAATCGTCCTCGTCGAAGCCGTTGGTTATCAGATGCACGGGCGTGCGGGTGGCGGCCCGGAAGTCGGCCTGCACCAGCGGGGTCACGCTGATTATCGCGTCCGCGCTGTCCAGCACCTCCTGCTCCATCCGCCGGTGACGGCCTCTAGAGAAGGCGCTCAATCCCATATGCTTGAAGTAGAACATCTGCGTCCAGGGGTCGCGGAAATCCACTATCCACCTGGGACATCCGGCTCCGAGCGCTTTCTTGAGAGCGAGCCCTATGAGGTGCATGCTCTGCGGCGGGCCCGTGGTCACCAAAGCGTCCACGGGATGCTCGCTCAAGTACTTCCGCAGGAACTTCACCGAGGGGCGCACCCAGCCCGCTCTGGGGTCGGGGACGAACAGATTGCCGCGCATCCACACGGCTATCTTCTGCTTGAGGCTCTTCTTCTGGAAATTGAGAGGGTTGACCTGCCCGGATGATGCCGCCGCCGGCCCTCCCTTCGACGCTCCGCCGGTGAGCTTGCGGTATATTTCATATGGCTCGCGGATGGGGGTCTTCAGCACCTCCACGCAGTCGGGGATCTCGCTCAGCAGGCTTTCGTCCACTGCCAGCCGCTCCGGATTGGACGGCGTATAGATGACCGGCTGCCAGCCTTCGGAGGGGAGATATTTCGCAAATTTCACCCATCTCTGCACGCCCGATCCTCCCGTGGGCGGCCAATAATAGCTTATGACAAGCACTCTCTTCATGCTCCAACCTCTTCTTTAAGCTCCCGCAGCAGGTCGAACGCCTGGAGGGGAGTCATGTTGTTGATGTCCGCCGCCTCGAGCTTGCGCTTCAGGGACGACAGGGTGGGGTCGTCGAGCTGGAAGAAGGAGAGCTGCACACTGCCGTCGTCCTCGAGGTCGATCGCTTCTGCATGCTTCTGCCTCGCTTCCAGCGTGCGCAGAGTCCTCTCGGCGCTTTCTATCACCTCCCGCGGCATTCCGGCCAGACGCGCCACGTGGATGCCGAAGCTGTGGGCCACGCCTCCCCGTTCGAGCTTGCGCAGGAAGATGACGTTGCGGCCGTCTTCCTTGACGGCGATGTGGTAATTGCGCACGCGGGGGAACTTCTGCTCGAGGTCGTTGAGCTCGTGATAGTGGGTGGCAAAGAGCGTCTTGGCCCCCTTGCCGCAGCTGTGGATATATTCCACAAGCGCCCGCGCGATGCTCATTCCGTCGTAGGTGGAAGTGCCTCTTCCTATCTCGTCCAGCAGCACGAGGGAGCGCTGCGAGAGATTGTGCATGATCATCGAAGTCTCCAGCATCTCCACCATGAAGGTGGACTCGCCTCGGGAGATATTGTCGGTGGCGCCCACGCGCGTGAAAATCTTGTCGAAAAACCCGAAGCGCGCGCTCTCGGCAGGCACCCAGGACCCGATCTGGGCCATCAGCACGATGAGGGCCGTCTGACGCAGCAGAGCGGACTTTCCCGCCATATTGGGGCCCGTCAGAATCATTATCTGAGTGTCGCGGCTGTCCATTTGCAGGTCGTTGGCCACATAGCTCTCGCCCGCACCCATCAGCGTCTCTATCACCGGGTGGCGTCCCTGCCGTATGTCCAGAGTGTTGGACTTGTCCACTTCCGGCCTGCAGTAGCGGCGGTCCATGGCCTGCTGCGCGAAGCCCTGCAGCACGTCCAGACGCGAGACTATGCGGCAGTTGGTCTGGATGTCGCGGATGCATTGCTGGATGTTGGCCACCAGAGCCGCATAGATGCCGCTCTCAAGCTCGTAGATGGTGCTTTCGGCGCTCAGGATCTTCTCTTCGTATTCCTTGAGCTCCTGCGTGATATAGCGCTCGGCGCTTACCAGAGTCTGCTTGCGCACCCACTCCGGAGGCACCTGGTCGCGGAAAGTGTTGCGGACCTCGATGTAGTAGCCGAACACGTTGTTGTAGTTTATCTTCAGGCTGGTTATCCCCGTGCGCTCAATCTCGCGCTGCTGCATCTGCAGGAGATATTCCTTGCCGCCGCGGGAGATGTCCCGCAGCTCGTCCAGCCTCTTGTCCACCCCGCGGGCAATGATGTCGCCCTTGCCTATCGCGGCCGCCGGGGAGTCGGCCATAGTCCTCCGGATGCTGGAGAGGATGGGGGAAGTGTTGCGCATCCCGCGAGCAAGCTTCTCCAACGCCTCCAGCCCCGATCCGGCGCACAAATCGTGCACAGGCTGCATTCTGCCGAGGCTCCTGCCCAGCTGCATCACTTCGCGCGGAAGAATCTTCCCGGTGGCGGCGCGCGAGATTATGCGCTCGAGGTCGCCTATCTCGGAAAGATTGCGCTGCATCTCGCCCAGCGCCCCGTCGTTGTCGTAGAAAAACTGGACGCAGTCGTATCGCTCGCCAAGTTCCCGGAGGTCCATCACAGGCATCGACAGCCACTCCCTCAGCAGGCGAGAGCCCATCGGGGAGCAGCAGCGGTCCAGCACGTCCACGAGAGCCACTCCGTCCTTTCCGGCATTGCTCTGGAAAATCTCCAGATTGCGGAAGGTGAAGCGGTCCATCCACACGAATTTACCCTCCTCGATGCGCGACAGGCTGCATATGTTGCCAAGGCCCGTGTGCCTGGTCTGCTCGAGATAGAATATGAGCGCTCCGGCGGCACACACCGCAAGAGGGAACGAGTCCACGGCGAAGCCCTTCAGGGAACTCACGCCCAGCTGGCTGCAGAGTTTCTGCGAGGCGGCCTCCTCCACGAACGCCCACTCGTCCAGGGTGCTTATGTAGCAGTCGGGGAATCTGGCGCGCACCTCCCGCGCAATGTCCCTGGGCACCAGAAGTTCGGACGGCTGGAACGAGCTCATCAGGGTGGAAATGTATTCTATGGACCCCTGCGCCACCTTGAAGGTGCCGGTGCTCACGTCCAGAAAGGCGGCGCCGCACGCGGGGCCGTCGAAGAAGAGGCCGCAAAGGAAATTGTGCTTCTTCTGCTCCAGCATCCCTTCGCCGAAAGCGATGCCGGGAGTGAGGATTTCCGTGATTCCGCGCTTGACAAGCTTGTTCTTGCACAGGGCGGGGTCTTCCAGCTGGTCGCACACCGCAACCTTGTAGCCGGCACGCACGAGCTTCTGGAGATATCCTTCCACGGCGTGATGCGGGAATCCGGCCATCTGCGTGTCTCCCTTCTCCCCGTTGGAGCGGCGCGTGAGCACGATTCCGAGCACCTTGCTCAGAGTCACGGCGTCGTCGGAATAGCACTCATAGAAATCCCCCACCCGATAGAGCAGAATAGCCTCCGGATGCTGGGCCTTGATGCCGAAATATTGCTTGAGAAGAGGGGTGTCCTCGCTGCTTTTTGACATATCTCTAAATATATCGATTTCAGATTATAAGATTTGTGACGAATATCACCACAATCATCGCGGGAGCGATGAAGCGCATCATAAAGTACACGACCTTGAACATCGGGCCGCAGGCGAGCTCGTCCTGCACAATGCTCTTCTTCATCTTCCAGCCCGCTATGAAGGTGAAGAGCAGGGCGCCGAAGGTCATAAGATAATTGGACACCAGATGGTCGCAGGCGCTGAAAATCCTGCCCGACAGGGAGCACAGGCAGCCGAGAGCCCAGGTGGACAGGACAATCACGGCCACGGCCTTTGTGCGCGTCATACCCCGCTGCTCCACAAGATAAGCCACACCCACCTCAAGCATCGAGACGGAAGAAGTGAGGGCGGCCACCACTATGGCAAGGAAAAAGGCAATGGACACCACGCGGCTCACAGTCGGTAGGGACCCGGACAGGCCGGCAAAAACATGAGGCAGAGTCTCGTAGATGAGCGTGGGACCGCTTCCCGGCTCTATCCCGGAGGCAAATACTGCCGGCATCACGGCAAATCCGGCTATCAAGGCAAAAAGAAGGTCAAAAACGGCCGTCCCCGCTCCGGTGCGAAGAATGCTGTCCCCCTTTTTCATATAAGAGGCATAGGTGAGGATGGTGCCCACGCCAAGAGACAGGGAGAAAAAGCTCTGGCCCATTGCGGACAATACCGTCTTGCCCTCCAGCTTGGAGAAGTCCGGCACAAGCAGATAGCGCACGCCCTCTCCGGCTCCCGGAAGGGTGATGCTGTAGGTGGCTATTGCAATTATGAGCACGAAGAGCGCCGGAAGGGAAATCTTGTTGAAGCGTTCTATGCCCGATTTTACCCCCCCGAACACGATTCCCGCGGTCAGCAGCAGAAACACGGTATGGCACAGCAGCGGCCCCCACACGGAAGAAGTGAAAGAACCGAAATACTCGCCGGCCCCGACCCCGAAACCGCTCACCACGCCCTTGACAAGGAATGCCACGCTCCAGCCGCCGACAACCGAGTAGTAAGACAGGATTATCAGGGGAGATATGACGGTCAGGGCCGCCATCCACTTGGAGCCGCGCCCGAGACCGAGCTTCTCGACAGACCCTATGGTCCCCATCTGCGTGTGCCGGCCTATGACCGCCTCGCACAAGAAAATCGGGATGGATATGAACACCATCGAGAGCATATACACCACGATGAACGCGGCGCCTCCGTTCTCTCCTACCATATAGGGGAAACGCCATATGTTGCCGAGGCCTATCGCAGACCCGGCCATTGCCATCACAGCGGCTGTCCCGCTGCCGAAATGTTCTCTCTGGGTCTTCATCAGCGCCGCACATAAACAACGAATTCGAACTCAAATCCGGTCTCCTCGTCTTTGAAAGTCTCCGAGACTGTTTCGGCGCGCCAGATCTCCGGCTTGATTTCCGGGAAAAAGGCGTCTGCCTCCGGGATGCGGGTGTGGACGTGGGTGATGTACAGCCTGTCCATCATGTCGATGGCGGCCCTGTAGACCGAAGCCCCGCCCATAACAAAGCACTTGTCCTTGCCCTCGGCACGAGCCTGCTCGAACGCCTCGTCAAAGGAATACACGCAGCTGGCCTCCGGTATGGGGTCTCCGCCCAGATTGAGCACAATGTTCTTGCGGCCCTTGAGGGGATGGAAGGGCAGGGAGAAATAGGTGGTGCGCCCCATTATGACGGGATAACCGGACGTGGTGCGCTTGAAATATTTCAGGTCTTCGGACAGGTGCCAGGGAAGTCCCCCCTTCACCCCTATTGCAAGGTCGTCCGCGACCGCAACTATAAGACATTTTTCCATCATACTGCCACAGGAGCTTTTATTGCCGGCCAGGGGTCATAGTCCAGAAGGGTGAAGTCCTCATATTTGAAGTCAAATATGCTCTTGACTTCGGGGTTGAGGACCATCCGGGGAAGCGGGCGCGGCTCCCGGGAGAGCTGCTCGCGCACCTGGTCGAAATGGTTGAGGTAGATGTGCGTGTCGCCGGTGGTGTGGATGAATTCCCCGACCTGCAAGCCGCACACCTGGGCTATCATCATCGTCAAAAGGGCATAGGAGGCGATGTTGAACGGCACGCCGAGGAAAGTGTCGGCGCTGCGCTGGTAGAGCTGGCAGCTGAGCCTGCCTTCCGCCACATAGAACTGGAAGAAACAATGGCAGGGAGGAAGGGCCATCTTGTCCACGTCCGAAGGGTTCCAGGCACACACTATCATACGGCGGGAGTCGGGATTGCGCTTTATGGTCTCCACCACCTCCGCAAGCTGGTCTATGCTGCGCCCGTCGGGGGTGTCCCAGCTGCGCCACTGCTTGCCGTACACGGGCCCGAGGTCGCCCTTCTCATCCGCCCACTCGTCCCAGATGGTCACCCGGTTGTCGTGCAGGTAGGCTATGTTGGTGTCGCCGCTGATGAACCACAGCAGCTCGTGGATAATGGAGCGCAGGTGCACCTTCTTGGTGGTCAGCAGAGGGAAGCTCTCGCTGAGGTCGAAGCGCATCTGGTGGCCGAAAATACTCTTTGTGCCCACTCCGGTGCGGTCGCTCTTGACCACGCCCTCTTCCATTATCTCTCTCAGAAGGTCCAGATACTGTTTCATTTGCCGAAAGCGAAGATTATGGCCTCGTGGAAGGTCTTGCCGGGACGAAGGACCGTGGAAGGGAAGTCGGGATGGTTGGGGCTGTCGGGGAAGTGCTGGCACTCGATTGCCACGGCGCCGTAGTCGCGATAGATGCGTCCCTTCTTGCCCACGGGGCAGCCGTTGAGGTAGTTGCCGGTATAGATCTGCACTCCCGGCTCCGTGGTGAATACGGTCACGCTCCTGCCGCTCTTCTTCGAATACAGGGTGGCCGCCTCCTGAATCTGCCCGGGGGTATAGCCGTCTATTACATAGCAGGCATCGTAGCCCTTGCCGTAGCGTAGCGCGGGGAAGTCCTTTCTGATGTCGCGTCCCAGAGTCTTGGCATTGAGGAAATCCATAGGAGTGCCCGCCACGCTCTCGCTCTCTCCCACGGGGATGAGGGTGGAGTCGGTGGGAAGATACTCGGAGGCGTTGAGCTTCAAGTAGTGGCGCAGCACGGACCCGCGGCCGTCGAGGTTGAAATAGACGTGGTTGGTGAGGTTCACCACCGTGGGGGCGTCGGTCTTTGCGGTGAAGCAGAGCCGGAGCTCATTGTTCTCGCTCCAGTCATAGCGGGCCACCACCGTGAGGTTGCCGGGATAGCCGGCCTCGCCGTCGGCAGACACATACTTGAACTCCACTCCTCCCTTGCGCTTGCGGGAATCCCAGACCTGATTCTGAAAGCCCAGAGGGCCGCCGTGCAGATGATTGGGGCCGTTGTTGACGGGAAGCGTGTACTGCTTGCCGTCCAGAGTGAACTTGCCGAGCGCAATCCTGTTGGCATAGCGTCCGGGGCACTTGCCCGAGCAGGGGCCGTCCGCGAAATAGGATGCGGGGTTGCCGTAGCCTATCACCACGTCCCCCAGCTTGCCGTCCTTGTCGGGGACATTGATGGATACTATTGCCGCTCCCACGCTGCATAGCGCCACAGAGGCGCCGCTTGCGTTTGTGAGCGTGTACTTGTAGATGGGCTTGCCGTCATCGGTCCTGCCCCAGAGTCTTCTCCTGATTGTTGCCATGACTTTGTATGTATTTGATTTCTATTTCACGAAGCACTTTCTGCACGGGAGCGTCCTTGAGGACGACCCTCTTGTCGGCGTCCAGCAGATACAGCGACGGGATTGCCCGCACGTCGTAGTTCTGGCTGTCGCGGATGACGAACTTGCGGTCATAGGCCACGGTCCAGCCTTCCGGATAATTCGGCACCCACTGCCTCCATTTGTCCAGCTCGCGGTCTATGTACATGCTGACCACGGCGAGAGTCCCCTCGGATACCATCACGTTGAACTCGGGTACACTGATGAGCTGCTCCATAATCTCGCCGCAGGCCTTGCACCCGGGATTGGAGAAAAAGAGCAGGGTGAGGTCCGCCTTCACCCCGTAAAGGGTCCCCCTGCGTCCGTGCGAGTCCGAGTACTCGATGTCCGGCACCTTCTGTCCGGCCTGATTTATGGCGCACATACGGGCCTGATATTCATAGCCCGGACGCATGTCGTCGCGGGTCCACACGGAAGCGGCGAGCCCACGCACGAAAGGCAGGAAAAGGTCCTCGCTGCGCATCGGGGAATTGGGGTCGTAGAGAAGGTCAGCGACAAGGGAGCTGAAGCGCAGGAAAAAAAGCGACCCTTCCTCCTCCTGCCCCTGCCTACTCTCAAGACGCGAAAACATATGTCCGACTTCTTCCTGAGCCTTCTGCAGAGGACACAGCTCCAGAAGGGATATGTAGTTGGCGACGGCCTGCTCCACCTCCTTCTTGTACACGCCGAGAATCTCAAGCGAATCCGTGGGCCCGGAAGAAGCGAAGTAGTCGTCCCACCAGTGGGCGGCGCAGTATGAGGAGATTTCCTCCGGGGCCGTATAGACCGTGGGCACGCTCACGGTCGGGAAATGGCGGGGGCAGGAGGCCTCTTTGACGGCGCCGCGCCCGCCCGCCCCGCCGCAGGAGGACAGGAGCAGAAGGACTGCAAGCGGTATGAGAAGCCGTTTTTTCATCGCACAAGGCTCAAAAACGGGTAAAGTTAACCAAAAAATATTAGATTTGCCTTCGATATGAAAAGAATTGCTTTCTGTACCCTTCTCGCCCTTGCCGCAGTCTTCCCGGCGGCGGCGCAGTTCTCCACTTCCGGAAGCGACCCCTCGCGCTTGAAGTGGAGCGAAGTGCAGACCGAGAGCTACCGTGTCATCTTCCCCGCAGGGCTGGACAGCCTCGCGACCGTCTATGCCCGCAATCTGGAGAGAGTGAAAATGCCGGTGAGCGGCAGCATAGGATATGTCCCCAATCAGGCCTATCGCAAGAAGATGCAGGTGGTCCTTCACGCATACACCGCCTACGGCAACGGCTCGGTGACCTGGACGCCCCACCGGATGGAGCTTTTTGCAGTACCGGAAAGCTACGCCCCCGAGTCCGACGTGTGGGAGCTGCAGATGCCCCTGCACGAGTCGCGCCACGTGGCCCAGCTGCAGTTCGGACGCGACCCCCATTTCACGGGATGGAACATAGCCTTCGGACAGTTGACCACGGGCGCCCTGTCGGCCATTTACTGCGGCCCGGCCTTTCTGGAAGGCGACGCGGTCGTGGCGGAGACCGCCCTGTGCCCCTCCGGACGCGGACGCACCGCCGACTTTCTGGAATACTACCGCTGCGCCCTCACCTCCGGAGAGGGCCGCCTCTACTGGCAGTGGCGCTACGGCTCGCTGACCAGATACACCCCCAACCACTACGCCTCCGGCTACCTCACTATGGGAGGCATACGCGCCCTGTATGACGCCCCGGACTTCACCGCGCGCTACTACGAACGCATACGCGAGCATTACGGATGGACGCTGCTCAACCTGCAGAAGACGGTGCGGGAAGTCAGCGGCAAGAGTCTGGAAGACGCCTTCGGGGCCGTCTGCGACAGTCTTGCGGGGTACTGGAAGCGCAACGACAGCCTGCGCGGTCCCTTTATGCCCTCGCAGAGAGTGACCGCCCCCACGAAGTCCTACGTGACCTTCACGGGGACGACTTGCGGCCGCGACGGAGCCCTTCTGTCCGTTCGCTCCGGGATGGCCGAAAACGCGGGCCTTGTGCTCATCTGCCCCGACGGGTCGCAGAAGCGCCTGCGCTCCTTTGCATCCACCGGCTCGTCGCTGCGCCGGAGCGAGCAAAGCGGGACCGTCTATTGGAGCGAGCAGGTTCGCGACCCGCGCTGGGAGCTGCGTTCATTCTCGGACATCTGCTGTCTGGACACGCTCGGCAAGGTGAGGACCGTTGCATCCGGAGGGCGCTTCTACAACCCCTCCCCTTCCCCCGACGGGCACACTCTCGCCGTCACGGAATACCCCATCGGAGGCGGCAGCGCACTCGTGCTTATGGATGCCCATAACGGGCGCATCCTCAGCCGCACGAAGGCTCCCGGGGGGATGCAGATTGTGGAGTCCGCGTGGGCGGGCGGCAAAGTGTATGTCAGCGCCATCACGGCGGACGGCTTCTGCATCTGCGAGGCCGGGACCTTCCGCGAAGTGCTCTCCCCCCGACACCTTAAAATCAAGCAGTTGGAGGGCCGGGACGGGGCCGTCACGTTCGTTTGCGACCTCACCGGCGTGAACGAGCTGTACTCTCTTGACCCCGGCAGCGGGGCACTCCGCCGGCTCACCCTGACCCGCTGCGGCGCATCGGAATTCTGCCTGCCAGGCGACGGCTACCTGTACTACAGCGTCCCTCGGACGGACGGACGGGGCATCTGGAAGACCGCAATCGAAGATCTTCCCATCGTGGCGGCCGACTGGGACGCCGCCTCCGGCACCTACCCCATCGCGGACGCTCTCAGAACGGGCGAAAAAATCCCCGTGGATGCCGACGCCCAAGTGGAAGTCAGCGCCGCCGTGCCATACTCAAAGCTCGGCCACCTGTTCCGTTTCCACAGCTGGGCGCCGCTGTATGTCAATTTCGACGCCATCAGCTCCCAGAGTCTGGAGTCGGTCAGCACCACCGTCAATCTGGGAGCCACCGCCTTCTGGCAAAACACCCTCGGCACCTGCTACGGCTACGTGGGAGCCCGCCTGATGGACTCCGGCTGGAACTTCAGGCCTTCTCTGCACGCGAAGCTGACCTACGCCGGGCTGTACCCCGTGGTGGAAGCGTCGCTGAACCTCAACAGCAGAGACGCCCGCACGACGAGCAACATTTTCTACGCGGACGGCTCTTCGGAAGCCGTGACAGGCACCCTTGACAAGCCGCTTCTGAGCGCCTCCGCAAAGGTTTACGTGCCGCTTTCCTTCTCTTCCCACGGATGGAGCAGAGGGGTGATTCCGCAACTGTCGGCCTCCGTGTACAACGACGGCTTCGGCTTTGTCATGGAGAGCTGCAAGGAAGACGTGTACTCCTACCGGGCAGGTCACAACGCCCCGCTGGGAAGGGCGACCGCCAGCCTTCGCGCATACGTGATGCAGAGCACTCCCGCCTCACGCGTCTATCCGCGCCTCGGGATCGGTGCCGAAGCGGGATATTCGATGAGCTTCAACAGCTGGTTCTGCCCTGCCGTCTACGGCCAAATCTACGGCTACCTGCCGGGGTTCGGACAGAGGGACGGCTTCCGGATGTGCGCAGTCGGAGAGCACAAAATCAGCGGCCCGAATCATCTTTTCGTGGAATCCTACGTGTCCACGACCCCGCGCGGCTACTCCTCCGCCGCCCTCGCCGCCCTTGCCGGCTATCCCACCCAGGCAAAACTGAGCGTGGATTATGCGCTGCCCTTCGCAAACCTCGAATGGGGCGCGCTCTGCCCCGTGGCCTATGTGCGCAATCTGGAGCTCACCCCCCATTTCGACTGCTCGCTTTTCGCCTCTTCAAAAGGCTTCGCCGGGACCCTCACAAGCGCGGGAGCGAGCCTGAGCGTCGTGCTGGGCAACCTGCTCTGGATACCCTACGACACGCGCATCGGAGTGCGCTGGTCCTTCAACTCCGGGTCTCTGGTGGAGACACTGCAAAAAAATGGCGTCCCTGTGGAACGCCATAATTTCGGATTTCTGTTTAGCGTGAGCCTCTAGTTCACGACCAGGTCCTTGAGGTAGAGATAAATCTGCTCGTAAGCGTCTTTCTTCTCATACTTGGTGCCCTTCCAGAGCAGCGGAGCGCTGGACTCGCCGAGCCAGCTGTCCTTGTCGTTGATACCCCAGATGGTGATACCGCCTCTCTGCTCCGCGGGAACCTTGGCGAGATACTCGTCAATCACATAGACATAGAGGTCTGCCTGCTCGGAAGACACGGCTCCGTTGCCCATAGCGATGTCGAGCTCGGAGATGCGCACCTTCTTGCCGGTGGCCACCATCTCGTCGAGCATCGTGCTGATGCCGTCCTTGAGGTCGTCCACGGTCTCGGGGTTGATGGTGAGGTGCATCTGGGAGCCGACACCGGTCACGTTGTCGTTGCCCTTTGCAAACTCGCAGATGGCCTTGAGCTTGGCGCTGGAGGTCTCGAGGTTGTAGTCATTGATGTACAGGTCCGCCTCTTTGCCGTACATTTCGAGAGCATCTTTTGCATAGAGGAAGCCTCTCTGTGCCCACTCCTTGTGGCCGCCTTCGTAGTAGTCGCCCCAGATGAACACGTCCTCGTCGGGAGTGTTCTCGGATGTGCGCCAGTTGCCGCCGTCGGTGAGAGCCTCGTTGATGACATCCCATCCGTACACGTCGAAGTGCCCGACCATGCCGTAAACATAATTCTTATAGGCGCGGTCGATACACTCTTCCGCAAGCTCTCCGTCGAGCTTGTCGGTGGACTCAAGCACGCCGACATCGCTCCTCACGAAGCCTGCTCCGGGAGCGGGACGCACCCAGCCGTCACCATACTTGCCGAATCCTGCCGCCATACGCGCGGACTCCTTGGAGGCCTCGACGGGGAAGCACTGCCAGTCGTCGAAATAGAACGTGCCCTGAGTGTAGCCTGCCTGAATGGTCAGCTGCGCGCAGGTCACATCTTCGGCGAACTCGATGTCGGTATAGAGGAACTGCCACTGGTTTGCGGCGCCTTCGAAGCTGACCTGGCGGTAGTTTTCTGTGCCGGTTGCGGTGGTCTCGTCAGAATAGTGCTTTGCATAAAGCTGGATCGTGGCTCCGTCCACTGCATCAGGAGACATCACCCACACGCCGTAACGGTAGGTCTTGCCGCCCTCAATCTGGGTTTCGGGAGAGTTCCAGGCATTGCCGAACTGAATCTTCCAGGCGTCGCCGCCGGTGCAGTAAGGCCCGCTGTTGTCCACCTTGATCGCATACTTGCCGCTGTGGACATTGGTGGTCTCAAGGGTGATATACTCGCCGCCGTTGCCGCGGGTGATACCCGTGCACCAGTCATCGGTGACATCCTCAAAATCGCCGTTGGTGATAACGCTGGCAGGATCAATATAACTTTCGACAGGCTTGGGATAGACCTGGAAGTCATCGATGTAGGCGGTGCCCACGCTATAGCCGGCATCGAGCACAATCTGCAGGGTGGTCGCCTCCTCGGGAGCGACCTTGTCGAAGTAAACATAGGTCCACTCGTCGGTGATGCCTTCAAGCTGCCAGTAGTTGGTGCCGGTGTCCCACTTGCCCTCGATCTGGA
>R03__coassemble_357_pt1 | contig 27375 bp, 24 predicted proteins | sample R03__metabat2_high_PE_033 | metagenome-assembled genome bin R03 | reverse complement strand
CACTTGCAATCAGTAGTGTTCCGGTACTTACCGGAGATGTGGCAGAGAGGTTCGTAAATATTTGCGAGTACAACTCTGAAAATCTCTCCTCGTCAGAGTATGACGAGGAAAGGGAGAAGTGGGTGAAATCCATTCTGATGAAGGCAAAAGAACGTAAAAATGGGCAGCAGTAATGGATTTGTCGGAATTGATTTTCGTGGAGCTCGGTGAACAGGAACTGGACATCGAGCTTTTTGATTGTGGGCGGGAGGATATCAACGATTTCTTCCGCAGTGACGCGAGTGACTATCAGAACGAACTATTCGGCAAGACTTATTTCTTCTGCTTGCCAGACAACCCCAAGCGCGTCGTTGCGGCATTTACTGTTGCAAATGCCAGTATATTCACAAAGCACCTGCCGAATAGCAGGCGCAAGAAGATAGGCTATGAAGTTCATCACGAAAAAGGTCTCATCAATTACCCTGCCGTGCTTCTTGGGCGTCTTGGCGTAGATAAATCATTCAAAGGCAATCACATCGGAACGCAGATTATTGAATTTGTTGCTGGATGGTTTACCTCTGACGAGAACTTCTCAGGCTGTTGGCATCTTATTGTAGATGCTTATAACGAACCTGATTTATTGGACTTCTATCGCAAAAACGGAATGGAACTGTTCTTTTCCTCTGTTGAGCAGGAACTGTCTTATAGAAATTGGGATGTCGAAAAGGATGGGCCGCTACAGACACGATTGATGTTCCGCGACCTTATCCTTCTCAAACGACCGTCACTCCGATGATGTTCGTACACCCTACAAGAATCCCGCGGGCTGCATCACTGCCTATGGCAATGCCTGCTGCGCTCGGGATTTTCGGAAGCGCTATGACTCTGCGAGAGGACGCTCTTTAAATTTCGCGCTAGCGGTGGTCAAAATGGGGACCGCTAGCGCGATTTTCCGCTCGGCCGCGGCGCACGGCGGCGGTGGCCTTTTGGTAACTGCGCGGCCGGGATGCCACCGGGGCCTCTGGGTGAGGGCCCGGGTGTGCAGTTGCTATGGTTTTTGGGGTAACTGCGCGGCCGGGATGCCCCAGAGGCCTCCGGGAGAGGCCCCGGGTGTGCAGTTGCTTCCGGCGGGCGCCCGCTCTGGCAGTCGGGGCAGCGGGGCGGACAGGCAGCCGCGGGGACCTGTGGCCGCCCATGGCCACATGAATGGGAGGGGCCCACAAGCGAAGCGCAGTGGGAGGGATGAGCGAAGCGAAGGCCTCAATCGGGAGGCCACCGGCTTGCAGTCCCTGCAAAAAATATTATCTTTGTCCCCGTTATGAGAATTGCAATTTGTTCGGATCACGCCGGCCTTGATTACAAGACCAGGCTGATAGCATACCTTGTGGGCAAGGGACACGAGGTCCTCAATTTCGGCACAGACAGCGCCGAGAGCTGTGACTATTCGGATTTCGCCCATCCTGTGGCTTGTGCCGTGGAGAGCGGCGAGGCCGACTGCGGCATAGCCATCTGCGGCACCGGCAACGGTATGGCGATGACCCTCAACCACCACCGCGGCATCCGCGCCGGCCTTGCCTGGAACTGCGCCGTGGCGGCTCTGGTCAAGGAGCACAACAACGCCAACGTCCTCGTGATGCCCGCCCGCTTCGTCTCCTACCGCATGGCCGTGTCGATGGTGCGCACCTGGCTCACCACCGGTTTTGCCGGAGGCCGTCACCTCAGGCGCATAGACAAGATTCCCGTCGCGTGACCCCGCTCTCGCGCAATATCGAGGATTATCCGGAGGGGATAGTGCTCCCCATAGACAAGCCTTATCGCTGGACCTCGGCAGACGTGGTTCGCAAGGTCAAATATGCCGCAAAGCGCCACTTCGGCAAGAAGAATCTCAAGGTCGGGCACGCAGGCACCCTCGACCCCCTCGCCACCGGCATCCTTTTGGTGTGCATAGGGCCCGCCACAAAGCGTTCGGAGGAGCTGCAGCGCTCCCCCAAGCAGTACATAGCCGGAGTCAGCTTCGGGGCCACCACCCCCTCCTTCGACCTGGAGAAGGACATAGACCGCCTGTGCCCGCTGGAAGGCGTGAGCGAGGAGGCCCTCCGCTCCCTTCTGCCGTCCTTCGTGGGGGAGCAGGACCAGATTGCGCCCCTTTTCAGCGCCAAATCCGTGGACGGGGTGAGGGCCTACGAGACTGCCAGGCGCCTGCTCAAGGAAGCCCGCGCGAAGGGCGAACCTTTCGATGCCGGAGACCTTCTTCAGAGTAGCCGCATCACAATCTACGGCCTCGAGCTTCTGGAATATCTGCCTGCGCCCGAGTCCATCAAACCCGCGTCCTCATCCGCGGCCGCCTGTGACCGGCGCATCAACGTCGCGGACATAAGCTCATACGCCCTGCCGTCTGCCCGTATCCTTGTGGACTGCAGCAAGGGCACCTACATCCGCTCTCTTGCCCGCGACCTCGGAGAGGCTCTGGGGTCCGGGGCCTTCCTTAATTCTCTGCGCCGCACCCGCAACGGGGGATACGAAATAAGCGGCGCCCTGAGTCTGGACGCCGCTCTCGAATTGCTTTCGGAGCGCTGATCCCCCCGGGGGCTCCGGGAGCGCTGCGGCCTATCCCAGCGTCTGCTTGCAGAACTGCAGACGGCGCACGGCCTCTTCGCGTCCGATGAAGGAGATGATGTCTCCTATCCCCAGGCCGCTGGAGGAGCCGGTGAGGGCCAGACGGATGCAGTTCATCACCTTGCCCATAGGCCATTCTCTGGTCCTGATATATTCTTCCATCGCCGCGACATCCTGCGTGGCCTCGAGAGCCTCGAAGGCCATCCGGGTGTTCTCCGGCTTCCAGAATTTCGCGCTGTCCTTCTCGTTGAAGGTCTGTGGCGCCTTGAAAAGATACCAGCTTATGTCCCAGAAGTCCTTCACGAAGACGGCCCTCTCCTTGATGAGGGAGACCACTCTCTGCACGAAGTCGGGCTCCTTCTCCACCCCGTGCTCTTTGAGAATGGGCACAAACAGAGCTGCGAGCTCGTCATCGGAGCGCTTGCGCAGGTACTCCTTGTTGAACCATTTGGCCTTGTCGGGGTTGAACTTGGCGCCGCTCTTGCTCACCTTGTCCAGCGAGAATGCCTGCACCAGTTCCTCCAGGCTGAAGAGCTCCTGCTCCGTGCCGGGATTCCAGCCCAGCATCGCAAGAAGATTGACGAAGGCATCCGGGAAATATCCGTCCTCGCGGTAACCGTGGTAGGTCTCGCCGTCGGAATTGGTCCAGTTGAGCGGGAACACCGGGAATCCCATCTTGTCCCCGTCCCTCTTGCTGAGCTTCCCGTTGCCCACGGGCTTCAGAAGCAGGGGAAGATGCGCAAACTGCGGCCTCTCCCAGCCGAAGGCCTTGTAGAGCAGATAATGGAGGGGAAGCGAGGGCAGCCATTCCTCGCCGCGGATGACCTCGGTGATTTCCATCAGGTGGTCGTCCACTATGTTGGCGAGATGGTAGGTGGGCAGCTCGTCCGCCTTCTTCCAGAGCACCTTGTCGTCAAGGGTGGAAGTGGACACCTCGATGTGCCCGCGGATGATGTCGTCCATCTCCACGGTCTCGCTCTCCGGCATCTTGAAGCGTACGGTCCAGTCGCTGCGCTCCTCCAGAAGCCTTGCCACCTCGTCGGGGGGAAGGGTCAGGGAGTTGCGCAAAGCCGGGCGCGAAGCTGGCCCGTAGATGAAGGTCTGACCGGCGGCTTCGGCCTCGGAACGCGCCTTCTCCAGCTCCTCGGGCGTGTCGAAGGCATAATAGGCAAAGCCTGCCTGCACGAGCTGCTCGGCGTATTTGCGGTAGATGCCGCGGCGCTCGGACTGCCGGTAGGGCGCGTGCGGCCCTCCCACTCCCACTCCCTCGTCGGGCACGATGCCGCACCACTGCAGCGACTCTATGATGTAGTCTTCCGCCCCGGGCACGAAACGGTGCGAGTCGGTGTCTTCTATGCGGAGGATGAAATCTCCCCCTTTCTGCTTGGCGTATAGATAGTTGTACAGCGCCGTGCGGACTCCTCCCATATGCAGGGGGCCGGTGGGGGAGGGCGCAAATCTTACTCTTGTTCTTTTCATTTCTTCCTTCTTATTGCCGGTGTGGCTTCAAGTTCCGCGAGGCTCTGCCCCTCGTCCACGAGAAGAGCGGGCTTGAGGTCGGGGTCAAACTTGAAGCGGCGGGTGTTTTCTGCGTTGTTGAATCCTATGATGTTCTTGTCCTCGTCCGAGTCTCCGAAAAGGGAGATTCCTTCCTTCTTGGAGACTTCGCGGCGGTCGTAGGTGAAATCCTTGCCTATGATTATGAGATTGCCCAGGCTCTCCTTGGGGTCGATGAGGCTGTTGAGCTTGAAGCCGGTGGCGATGGCGGTGATGCGTATTGTGTCGCCGAACTCCGGGTCGTCGTCCCACACCAGTCCGCTCTTGAAGTTGTTGGCCCCGCCGGTGTATTCGCTTATTTTCTCGTTCACCTCGCTCAGCTGGTTCATCTTCAGACCGCTCTCGTTCTTGCCCACGGTGATGTTCACGAGCACCTTCTTCGCGGTTTTGAGGTCGAAGTCGTTGAGCAGGGGAGACTCGAAGGCCTGCTTGACGGCCTGCTCGATTCTGTACTCTCCCTTGCCCGTGCCGCATCCCATCAGAGCCATTCCGGAGTTGCGCATCATGGTCTGCACGTCCTCAAAGTCCACGTTGATGTAGCCGGGCTTCTTGATTATCTCGATTATGCCCTTCACGGCGGTCGCGAGCACTTCATCTGCCTTGGGGAAGGCGTCCTGCACCAGCTGGTCGCCGAAGAAGGAATAGAGCTTCTCGTTGTTGATTATAAGCAGCGAGTCCACGTTCTGCTCCAGCTCGTGTATGCCGTCCACGGCCCTGCGTCCGGCTTCGCGCCCCTCGTTCTTGAAGGGGAGCGTCACCACGGCCACGGTGAGTATCCCCTTGTCCTTGGCCATCTTGGCTATCACGGGAGTGGCCCCCGTGCCGGTGCCGCCGCCCATACCTGCCGTGATGAAAATCATCTTGGTGTTTCCGCCCAGCACCACGCGGTCTATCTCTTCCTGCGCGTCAAGCGCGGCGTTGCGTCCCTTGATGGGGTCCGTGCCGGCTCCGAGTCCCGCGCCCATCTGTATCTTCACGCCCACGGGGCTTTCCCGCAAGGCCTGGGCGTCGGTGTTGCACACCACGAAGCTGCATCCGGTGATGCCCTGCCTGAACATATAGGACACGGCGTTGCAGCCGCCGCCTCCCACTCCGATTACTTTTATTATCTCTTCAGAGGTGACCCAATCGGGAGGAGCCACAAGGTCGAATTCGTTGTCGTTCATAGGTACTCTTTTACTTGGTTTATGAGGCATTCCCGCCTTCAGTGTTGTCATACAGTCCTCCGATGGCGTCCATCGCTCCGTCCAGCGCGTTGTTGACTTTCCGTCCCACCTTCTCCCACAGCACGTCCACTTTGCTCCTTTTCTTCTTCTTCTTCCCCGCCGCCTTTGCCTTCTGAGCCGCCTCCGGGTCCACCGCCGCGCTGCTGTCGAACACGGACCCCTGCATATCCTCTTTCTCCTTCTCCTCAATCTGCTTCTTTTCCTCTTCCTCGTCCTGCGCGCTCCGCGGCACAGGCGCGCTGGTGCAGTTGATGAGCTCGTCCTTCATCGATATGAGAATGAGTCCCACGGAAGCCGCCGCTCCGGTCTCGGAGATGCCCTCGCAGCCCTCGGCGCTGATTCTGCGCGTGCGCGGGAAGCCTATCCTGACCTTGTAGCCGGACATCTCCTTGATCAGGGCCGTGATGTTGGCCAGATTGGCCCCGCCTCCGGTGATGACGATGCCGTTGCGCAGCTTCTCCGAGTATCCGCTTTCCTGGATGAGGAAGAGCATCGCCTCGATGATTTCGCGAGCGCGGCAGGTGATGATGTCGGAGAGATACTTCACGGGGAGCTTCTGCCCGAAGTTGCCGTTCTCCTCGTCGTTGATCTGGATGATTTTCTCGCTCATGGACTGCAGTTTCTCGGGCATGCAGGCGCCGAAAGCGAGCTTGATGTTCTCGGCCAGGACCTCCTTGAAGCCGCACTCGTACTTTATGTCTGTGGTGATGCTCTTGCCTCCGAAGGGGATGGAGGCGTAGAAGCGCATGATGTTGTTCTGGTAGATGCACAGCGAAGTCACGCCGGCGCCCATCTCGATGAGAGCCACTCCGTTGTCCCGTTCCTCTTCGGAGAGCACGGCGGAAGCCACCGCATCCGTGGTGAAATACATCCCTGCGGGAGCGATTCCGGCTTCGTTGAGGGTGACGGTGATGTTGTCCATAGCCTTCTTGCGGCCGACGAATATCTTGAAGTTGCCTTCCAGAAATTCGCTCGTCGCCCCCACTATGTCCTCTTCGCTGCTCTGGAATATGTCCTCCGTGCTGAATGACTGGGCCACGGCGCCGTAAATCGTCTCCTTGACGTTGTCGTCGATGGGGTAGGAGGTCAGGGCCATGCTCTTGAGATTGTCAATCTCCTCCTGGGTGATGCACGAGGTCGCATCTGAGCGGTTGAATCCGCCCTTTGCCGTCTCCTGACGCACGCTGTAGCGGGGTAGGCCCACCACGAGCTGGCGGATTTCTATGCGCAGCTCGTCCTGGGCTATGCGCACGGCGTTTCTCAGCGCCTCGGATGCCTTCTTGGGGTTTATGACGCTGCTGTAGCGGACTCCCTCGGAGGAAGTCTCCTTGTAGTAGATGATCTGGACGTCATCGCCGCAGATCCGCGCCACCGTCAGAGCGAGTTTCGAGGTGCCGAGGTCGGCGGAAGCTATGTATCGTTCCTGCATATTATTTGATTATTGTATTTTACGTTCACACTTGTGTATCCCTTCTGCGAGGCGGCGGGCAGGATCTGCCTGTAGTATTTCTCGAGCCTCGAAAATTTCTCCCTATACCCTTCCGGACGGCCGAAGAGGACCCTTTCCGCCCCCTTGCTTGTGGTCAGTGTGAGATTCCCTCCTTCTTCCACCGTGACGGACTTCAGACTCCCGCTCCAGACCGGGCTGGAAGCGGTGAAGGAGAGCATCTCCAGCACACCTCCAATCCATTCCCTTTCCGCCGCCGCTCCGGCTTCCCCCCTGTGGTCGGAGGCCTCGCAGACGGGGATTTCGCCGCTCACCGTGGGCACCGGGGCGGTGTACCGGGGGTGCAGGGGGAACATATAGCCCTCGGAGTCGGTGTAGAAGCCGCTCCCGTCCGTGCGCAGGAATCGCGCCGCAGGCTCCCTCTGCCACAGCTCTATGTGCAGCACCCCGTCCTCGCAGATCCAGGCTTCGCACTTCCTGACGGCGCTGTGGCCCTCCAGCAGCCTTTCTATCCCGTCCAGACCCACGCTGTCCGCCCTTTGCCCTATGAGGGTGCCGCAGGAGGCGGCGATGGCGTTGAGCACGTCCTCTTCAGACACAAAGTGCAGGCTGTCCGCGAGAGTGACCTCGAGCGCGGTGCAGCCGAGCCCCTCGCGGGACGCCCCGCTCACTCGCGCCAGAAAGACCGTTCCCGTGCAGAACGCTGCCAGAAAGAAGACAAAGAGTATGCGTGAGACCTTCACTTTCATTTTCAGCGTGCCAGAAGCATTTCGGTTATAGGCTCCACGAAGCGGTCTATGTCTCCGGCGCCGAAGGTGACCAGCACGTCCAGAGGCTCGCTGCGGAGGTATTCCATCAAGTCCTCCTTGTGCAGGAGCTGCTTTTCGGGGCAGGTGACATCCTTGAGGATCAAGAAGGAGTCCACCCCCTCGATTTTCTCCTCCCTTGCCGGATAGATGTCCAGCAGGATGAGCTTGTCCAGGCCGCTGAGCGCGCGTGCGAACTCCGGCGCGAAGTCGCGCGTGCGGGTGTACAGATGCGGCTGGAACACGCCTGTGACCTTCCTGCCCGGGAACATTCCCCGTATGCTGGAAATCGCGCTCTCCAGCTCCGCCGGGTGATGCGCATAGTCGTCAAGATACGTCAGGCCGCTCTTGTTCACCTTCTCGTCCAGCCTTCTGCGGGCTCCCTCGAAAGTGCCTATGGCGTGGCGCACCTTCTGGCCGTCGGCGCCGTAGCAGAGGCATATCGCGGCGGCGGCTATGCTGTTCTCCACGTTGATCCAGCCGAGAGTGCCCACGCGGATGTCGGTCAGCACGCCCGCCGGATAGACGAGGTCGTAGGTGCAGTGGCCGTCGGCGTCGAGCTTTATGTTGGTGGCGTGGAAGTCCGCACCGGGGTCGTTGTAGTGGTAGGTGAAGATGTGCGCGCTCACCTCTTCCTGCCTGATGGGGCAGCCGTGTTTGAGGATAAGGGTCTCGCTCACCTGAGAGGCGAACTGCCTGAACGCCTCCTGCACGTGCGCGAGGTCGCCGTATATGTCCAGATGGTCCGCGTCCATCGCCGTTATCGCCGCTATCGTGGGATGCAGCTGCAGGAAGGAGCGGTCGAATTCATCCGCCTCTGCCACCACGGTGGGGGTGTGGCTCATCAGCATGTTGGTGCCGTAGTTCTTGGATATGCCTCCGAGGAATGCGGAGCAGCCGTTGCATCCTTCCGTGAGGATGTGCGCCACAAGAGTGCTGGTGGTGGTCTTGCCGTGGGTGCCGGCAACCGCGAGACAGGTCTGCCCGGCGGCTATCTCTCCCAGAGCCTTGGACCTCTTCACCACCTTGTAGCCGTTCTGCTTCACATACTGCAGCTCCTGCAGGGTCTCGGGCACGGCCGGAGTGTATATCACGAGTGTCTGTTCCGGATCTGAGGGGACAAGCGAGGGGTTGTCGTCGAAGTGCACCGGAATGCCTTCGGAGCACAGCTCGCCGGTCAGAGGGGAGGGCGTGCGGTCATATCCGCTCACCGCCATTCCCTTGAACTTGAAGTAGCGGGCGATTGCGCTCATTCCTATCCCGCCTATTCCTATGAAATATACGTCTGTCATATAAGTTTGTAGATTTCGTCAACTATGGTGCGTGCCGCATCGGTCTTTGCCATTGCAGCCGCTGCTTTCTGCATTTCCGCTATCTTTCCGCTGTCGTGGATGAGGGCCATCGCCTGCGCGAGGAGCTTCTCCGGGGCCTCGCCGTCCTCGACCAGCACTCCCGCGCCCCGGCTTGTGAGGGCCATCGCGTTGTGCCTCTGGTGGTCTTCCGCCACATTGGGGGAAGGCACGAATATGGCGGCTTTGCCGGCAGCGCAGATTTCGGACACGGAGGATGCTCCGCTGCGGCTTATCACAAGGTCTGCCGCCGCATAGGCGAGGTCCATCCTGGCTATGAAGTCGGTGTGGCGTATCTGCGGGAGGTCGCGTCCCTGCATGAATCCGTCGGTCGCCTCTTTGTAGTAGCGGCCGCACTGCCACAGCACTTCCACGTCTTCGCCACCCGGACATCCTGCCTCTATCCAGGCGCGCATCGAGCGGTTGAGCGTGCCGGCTCCCAGGCTCCCTCCCACGACCAGAAGATGACGCTTCTGTGCGCTCCAGCCGTAGTATTTCAGCCCCTGTCTTTTCTCTTCGGCCCCGTAGGGGTGTATCTCGGGCCTGATGGGATTGCCGCTGAAGACAATCTTTTGTGCCGGGAAGAATTTATCCATGCCCTCGTATGCCACGCAGATGCTTCCGACTCTCTTTGCAAGAAGCTTGTTGGTGAGTCCGGCGAATCCGTTCTGCTCCTGGATGAGCGTGGGAATCCCCTTCCTGGTGGCGGCCCACAGAAGCGGGGCGCTGGCGTAACCTCCCACTCCCACGGCTACGTCGGGCTTGAAGTCATCGATTATGCGCCCTGCCAGACGCACGCTCCTGAGTATCTTGAAGGGTACTTTGAGGTCATTGATGACGTTTGTGACGGTGAGCTGCCTCTGCAGGCCCGTTATCGGCAGGCCCACGATCTCAAACCCTGCCGCAGGGACCTTCTCCATCTCCATCCTGCCTTCCGCCCCCACGAAGAGAATCTCGGTCTGCTGATTGGCTTCCTTGAGTTCGCGCGCTATCGAGACCGCCGGGAAAATGTGCCCCCCGGTGCCTCCTCCGCTGATTATTGCTCTGATTTTCTTATACTCCATATTCGCTGAATTCGTCGTATTTCTCCTCACCCGGGCCTTCTGTCGGGCGCACTTCCGTAAGGGGGGCGGCATTGCGGGTCTCCGACTCGATCCTGCGCTTCGCTATACGGCTGAAAGACAGTATTATGCCGAACGCCACGCTGAAGCACAGGAAGGCGCTGTTGCCGTGGCTTATCAGAGGAAGCGTCTGCCCGGTCATGGGGCCTATGTCCACGTTGACCAGCATATGCAGGAACGCCTGCCCGGAGATGAGCAGGCACAGGCCCGCCACCGTGAGCTTTGCATACTGGTCTTTGCCGCAGTTGCGCACTATGATCGACCCGCGGGCCAGCAGGGACACATACAGGGCCAGCACGAAGATGCCGCCCAGCAGGCTGTATTCCTCGATGATGAAGCTGAACATATAGTCTTCCGAGATGTCCGGCACCACATAGCGCTGAGTGCTCTGTCCCGGCCCCTTGGCCACGAGTCCCTGGTGAATGGCAATCTTCGCGCTGTAGGGCTGCCTTATCTTGTCCAGCGCCTGCTGGTAGGGGAATGAGCCCTTGCGGTTGCCGCGTATGATTGCCTCGTAATCGGTGTGGTCGGACACGCGCTCGATGCCGGTGCCTATGCGCCCGAAGATTTTGCCGGACGAGAGCTTGTAGGTGGAGAAGCAGACCAGCAGCAGGAGTGTCCCGGCTCCGAGGAGCAGAGACATGTCCCTGAAGTTGCCGCCGCCCAGCAGAATCACCACAAACATTATGAATCCGATGAAGAGGGCGCTTGAGTTGCTGCCCGGGATAATCATCACGAAGGTGAGCAGGAATGGAGCATAGACGAAGACTATTTTCTTCCAGATTTCCTTCTTGGGGCCCTTCAGAATGCCTTTTTTCAAGGAATCCTGCGCCCAAGCCAGATACGCTGTCATTGCCACTTTCACTATCTCGAACACGTGCACCTGCACTCCGCAGATTTTGAGGCTGCGGTAGGCGTGGTTGAGGTTGAGGGCCTTGACGGCAGGCGTGTCTATGTGCATGTCCAACATCAGGAGCAGGATGAATGAAATCGGGAATCCCAGCATCGAGCAGATGCGGAAGAACTTCATGTCCTTTATGTTGTACAACAGCACTATGACGGCCATCCCGACACCCACTATGATCAGCTGGCTGCGCATTATGTCCAGCCTGGTCTGCCCCTCCTCCAGAAGACGGGACGTGGAAGAGAATATGCACACGATGCTGATGAGCACGAGCATCAGCACGATTATCCACACCACCTTGTCTCCTTCCAGGCGGTCCGGCAGATTCCACAGCGTATGTTTGTTCTTTCCGTCCATGGTCAAAGGAAGTGTCAGAGTTTGCGTACGGCGGCCTTGAACTGCTCTCCGCGGTCTTCGTAGCTCTTGAACAGGTCGAAACTTGCGCAGCAGGGGCTCAGGAGCACCACGTCCCCTTCGCTGGCAAGGCCGCTAGCGGCCTCCACGGCCTTCTCGGCGGACAGGGTGTCCACCATGTTTTCCTTCCCCACAATCTGCTCGAAGGCGGCGTGTATCTTGGTGTTGTCCACCCCCAGGCACACTATCGCCTTCACTTTCTGCCGCACAAGGTCTTCCAGGACAGAGTAGTCGTTGCCCTTGTCCTTTCCTCCCACTATCCACACCACGGGTTTGCTCTGGCATTCGAGGGCATACCAGGCGGCGTCTATGTTGGTGGCCTTGGAGTCATTGACATACAGGACGTCCTTCACGCTCAGGACAGGCTCCAGCCTGTGCTCTATGGGCGTGAATGTCTTCAGGGAGCTGCGTATCAGCTCATCGCTGATGCCCGTGGCCTTTGCGGCGAGCGCCGCCGCCATCGAATTGTAGATATTGTGCCTTCCTCCGAGGGCGAGGGAGTCCAGATAGATGTCCGTGGACTCGTCTTCGTAGCGCACGACGAAGTGGTCGCCGTCCAGATATGCGCCCTGCTCCACCTTCTTTTCCTGAGTGAAGGGCAGCATCTTGGCCTGCAGCACTATGTTGCTCAGGTGCTGGATGGTGATCTTGTCGTCGGAGTCGAATATGAAGCAGTCTTCCGGCCGCAGGTTCTGCACGATTTTGAACTTCGCCTTCACGTAGTTCTCCATCTTGTGGTCGTAGCGGTCCAGATGGTCCGCCGTGATGTTGGTGATAATCGCGATGTCCGGACGGAAATCATATGTGTCGTCGAGCTGGAAACTGCTGATTTCCAGGACGTAATAATCGTGATGCTCGGTCGCTACCTGCATGGCGTAGCTCTTGCCGATGTTGCCTCCCAGCCCGGCGTCCAGCCCGGCTTCCCGCAGCAGGTAGTGGATGAGGGTCGTGGTCGTGGTCTTGCCGTTGGAACCGGTGATGCAGATTTTCTTCGCGCTGTCATATCGCGAGGCGAATTCGATTTCCGAGACTATGTGCGTGCCCTGAGCGGCCAGCTTGCGCACCAGAGGCGCCGTGGACGGGATTCCGGGGCTTTTGACCACCTCGTCCGCATTCAGTATCAGCTCCTGGCTGTGACCGCCCTGCTCGTAGGGGATATTCCACTCCTGCAGGGTTTTCTCATATTCGGGCCCGATCTTCCCGTTGTCGGAAAGAAAGACGTCAAATCCCTTCACTTTTGCGAGCACCGCGGCTCCCACGCCGCTTTCCGCTCCTCCCAGTACAACAATTCTTGCCATATCCTATCTGATTTTGAGCAATGCCAGTGTGGCCACTCCGAGTATTATTCCCACAATCCAGAAGTGTGAGACTATCCGCGGCTCCGGGATGCCTTTTTTCTGGAAGTGATGATGCAGCGGGGCCATACGGAAGAACCGGCGTCCCTCGCCGTATTTTTTCTTTGTGTATTTGAAATATCTGCGCTGCACAATCACCGAGACCGCTTCCGCGAGGAAGATTCCGCACAGAAGCGGGAGCAGAAGCTCCTTGCGCAGCAGCACTGCGCTCACTCCGATGACTCCGCCGATGGTAAGGCTGCCCGTGTCGCCCATAAACACCTGCGCCGGATAGGTGTTGTGCCACAGGAATCCGAGCAGCGCGCCCGAGAAAGCGGCCATATAGACGGCCACCTCTCCGGTGCCCGGCAGATACATTATGTTGAGGTAGCGCGAGTCTATCGCATCGCCGCCCAACCATCCCATTATGCCCAGCACCACGCCCACTATCGCGGATGTGCCTGCGCTCAGGCCGTCCATCCCGTCGGTGAGGTTGGCTCCGTTGGAGCAGGCGAGCACCACCACTATTATCATGAGCATATATATGCCCCAGGAGCAGTACACCCCCAGCTGGCCCTTGAAGGGGGAGAGCCAGGAGTAATCGAACTCGTGCGCCTTCACGAATGGGATTGTGGTCACGAGCTGCTCGGTGTGGATTGCGGGGCTGAAGCACATCATCAGAGCGATGAAGAGCCCGAGCCCGAACTGCAGCGCCAGCTTCCCGCGCTCGCTCATCCCCTCCTTGCGGTGCTTGAACACTTTGATGTAGTCGTCCCCGAATCCTATCGCTCCGCACCACAGCGTGGTGACAAGCAGCAGCAGGGTGTAGATGCTGTCCAGCCGGCAGACCAGCAGCGCCGATCCCAGCACGGCGACGATTATTATGATTCCGCCCATCGTGGGGGTGCCTTTCTTCTGCATCTGCCCTTCGAGCCCCAGATCGCGTATGGTCTCCCCGATCTGCCTTTTGCGCAGGAAGTTTATTATGCCTTTGCCCGCCCACACTGCAATGATGAAGCTTATCGCCGCCGCAAGCATTGCACGGAAGGAGATGAAGTGCATGAGGCCTGCGCCCGGAAGGTCAATCCCCGAGGCTGCAAGATATTCTGAGAGGTGATATATCATAGTGTTCCGAATACTTCCTGGACAATTTCCCTTTCGTCAAAGTGAATCTTCTCTTTGCCGAGAATCTGATAAGTCTCGTGGCCCTTGCCGGCAAGCAGGACCACCGCTCCTTCGGGAGCCGTCATAAGGGCCGTGCGTATAGCCTCGCGCCTATCGGGGATGCAGACGGTTTTTCGCAGGCCTTCCGCCCCGAGCCCGGTCTTGATGTCCTCGATTATGTCTTCGGTGCGCTCCGTGCGCGAGTTGTCCGAAGTGATGAATATGCGGTCGGCCCATTTCCGGGCCACGGCGGCCATCTCCGGGCGCTTTGTCCGGTCGCGGTCGCCTCCGCAGCCGAAAAGACAGATCAGGGTCCCTTCCCGCGACACGCCCCGAAGCGTCTTCAGCACGTTCTCAAGGGCGTCCGGGGTGTGGGCATAGTCGATTATGGCAGTGAGATTGCGCCCTCCGCGGATGCTCTCCATCCTTCCCCTTGCGGGGCTCAGGGCCGAGATTGCAAGCAGAGCCTCTTCCTTGGGGATGCCGAGTTCCAGAGCGGAGCAGTAGATTGCAAGCAGGTTGCTCGCGTTGTGCGCCCCCACGAGCCGCGTCCAGACTTGGGTGCCGTCTATGCTGAGCAGCATCCCGTCAAAGTCCTGCTCGAGTATGCGTGCGCTGTGGTCGGCGAGACTCCGGCAGGAGTATGTCACCACGGGGGCCTTGCAGTTCTGCACCATCACGGAGCCGTTGCGGTCGTCGGCGTTGATTATGGCGGTCGCGCCTGCCCCCAGAGAGTCGAAGAAGAGCTTCTTGCAGCGGAGGTATTCGGCGAAACTGCCGTGGTAGTCGAGATGGTCGTGCGTGAGATTGGAGAATATCCCCAGTCTGAATTCCAGGCCGTCCACCCTGTGCTGCTCCATCCCTATCGAGCTCACTTCCATAAAGCAGTACTCGCAGCCGCGGTCGGCCATCTCGCGCAGCAGGCTGTTGGTGGTGACGGGGTCGGAGGTGGTGTTGGCGGTCTCCCTGCGCTCCCCTCCCACGTAGTTCGCTATCGTGGAAAGCAGTCCGCATTCGTGTCCGAGCGAGCGCATCAGCTCATACAGGAGGGTGACGGTGGTTGTCTTGCCGTTGGTGCCGGTGATGCCCGCCAGCTTGAGGCGTCCGCTGGGGTGGCCGTAGAAGATGTCGGCGCAGAGGGCCACGGCCCTGCGGCTGTCGCTTACCGTGATTGTGGTCACCGCGTCGGCTTCGCGCAGCTCTTCGCACTCCTGCGCCATCACGGCACAGGCTCCCGCCTCCACGGCGGCCCGGATGTAGGCCCTGCCGTCGGCTCCGCAGCCGTTCACGGCCACAAAAAGGCATCCGGGGACGGCCTTGCGCGAGTCGTTGGTAAGGGAACTTATGCAGATGTCCGTGCTGCCTTTGACGGCGGTCACCACGTCAAGTCCGCCGAGTATGTCACTGAGTTTCATCATATCTTTTCGCGGAAGCAGGGGTCTATGTTGTACAATGCGTTCACTACGGACTTTGTGGCTCTGGCCGGGATGCCGCCTCCCTGATATTGTTTCTTGGTCGGGTTGGTGTACACGACGCTCACTATAGAGTATTTGGGGTCGTCGGCGGGGAAGAAGCCCGCGAATGTGCCCTGATATTTCCGTTCTCCCTGGGCGTTCTCGTATTTGCCGTTGGCGAATGTGCCGAACGATGTGCCGGTCTTGCCTGCCACGGCGCATTTGCTGCCCATCAGGCTCCATTTTGCCGTGCCGTCTTCCGTGACTGCCTTCAGCGCGCGCGTGACGGTGTCGGCCACTGCCTTCGAGCACACGGCTCCGTTGAGGATGCTCGGGCCGCGCATATCGGTCACCACCCCGTTCCGTTCCACGTCTTCCACCAGATAGGGCTTCATCATCTTGCCTTTGTTTGCTATTGCATTGTAGAAGGTGAGTATGTGCAGGGGAGTCTCTTCGGTGGAATACCCGAATCCTATTGAGCCCAGGTCGGTGTCGGTCCAGTAACGCGTCTTGCGGCTGGGGATGGTGGGCGTGGGCATGCCGTCGAGGTCAAAGTCGAAGGCTTCTCCCAGCTTGTAGGAGTGGATGTTCTGCAGGAAACGGTCGGGGTTGTCCGAGTAGTGCCTGACCGCGAGGGTGGCGAAGACGTAGTTGGACGAGATCTTGAACCCGTCGATGATGCTTATGCGTCTGGTGTGGTGTTTGGCGGCGAATTCGGGGATATGCTTGTCGCTCAGTGTGGTGCCTTCCACGTGGCCGTTGGTGGCGGGAAGGGTCTCCTCGAGCGAGCGCACGAAGCCGTCGTTGAGCACGGAGGTCAGTGTCACTGTCTTGAACACCGAGCCCGGCTCGCATTTGCGTCCCACTGCGTAGTTCTGAATCTCCTCGAAGCGCCCTGTGGAGGGGTCGCGCACGAGATTGACCATAGCCCTGATGGCGCCGGTGGATGTCTCCATAAGCACGAGGCAGGCTCCCTGCACGGCGGCCTCTCCGCTTATCTGCTCGCGCAGGGCCCTGTCGCAGATTTCCTGATAGTCGATGTCGAGCGTGGTGCGTATGTCCTGTCCGTCCACTGCGGCCACGTAGGCGCTGTCGTTGTCGCGCATCCTGCCGTGGTCTGTCTCCTTGAGGTACAGCTTGCCCGTGCGGCCGTGGAGGATGTAGTCGAATTTGCCTTCCAGTCCTATGTGGGAGTTTTCCACTTCCGCCTTGTTGTCACGCACGAAGCCTATGGTGCGGCGCGCCAGTTTGCCGTAAGGGTATCTGCGGATGTAATGTTGCTCCACTATCGCCCCGCTCTTGTAGCGCCCTTCCTCGAAGAGGGGCAGCGAGAGGATTTCGTTGCACGTCTTGTGGTCCACGCTGTGGCCTATCTTGACGTATTTGCGCCCGCTCCGACGCCCTTCCTTGATGAGGGCCTCGTATTGCTCGGCCGTCTTTTCCGGGAAATAGTCGGGAAGGCGCCTGGCGAGCTTGCCTGCCTTGCGGAGCCACTCGGCCTCCCTTCTTCCCGCTTCGGCCACGGCGGAGTCCTTCTGAGCCTGCGTCTTGGCCTGCTCTATCTTCTGCTTTTTGCGTTCCTCGATGTCGGATTTGAGCACGGTGCAGTCCATATAAATCTGATACACCGGATAACTCATTGCCAGCATGCGCCCTTTGCAGTCCAGAATGTTCCCTCGGGTCGGCTCCACCGGCTCGGCAATCACCGAAGGGGTGAGCGCTTCCATTATCCCGGGGTCCGGCTTGAAGAAGATCTGGAGCCAGAGAATCTTGCCTATGATGACGACGGACGCCACCAGAAGCAGCAGATACGAGATGTACAGTATCATCCCTATGCGGTCCCGGTCCTTTCTCATCTCTTCTGAAGCGTTGTTGCAGGTTTTGTGCTTTCTCCCACTCCGGAGCCCATGTTTGCGAGCGCCTTCGAGCAGGATGCGCGTCTGGTCAGGCTCACGAGTTCGAATGTCTTCTCGCTTTTTGTCATCTCCAGCTGCGCTATCGTCTTCTTGCCGCGCTCCACTTTTGCCATGGTGCTGTCTATCATAAGGGATATCCAGATGACCAGCACGAAGATGAAGAAGGTGTAGAGGATGTGCACGAAGTACTTGCCCACGTTGAGCGTGAGCAGCAGTTCACCCCTCATGATGGCCGACAGGCTGTTCCTCAGGACAGTGCCTATGTCGGATATGTGCCATTTCTTCTCTTCCTCTGCCATCTTCAACTATATTTTTTGCGCGACCCTGAGCTTTGCGCTGCGGGCGCGCGTGTTTGCGCTGATTTCTTCTCCGGAGGGCAGAAGCGGCTTGTGCCCGACGGGACGAAGGGGCGCGCTGCTGCGTCCGTAGATGTCCTTGTCTTCGACGCCGCCGACGTTCCCGGAGCGGAAGAAGTTCTTCACCATCCGGTCTTCCAGCGAATGATATGTGATGACGACCAGCCGTCCGCCGCTCTTCAGGGATGCCGCCGCCCCCTCGAGGAATTTCTCCAACGAGCGCATCTCGGCGTTGACCTCTATGCGCAGGGCCTGATAGACCTTCGCGAGACTCTTGTGCGCAGCGAAAGAAGGCAGGGCGGGCGCTATGGCATTGTCGAGGTCTTCCGTGGTGAGGACGGGGGCCTTGGAGCGGGCGGCGGTGATGAGCTGCGCCACTCTCCCGGCATTTTCCACCTCGCCGTAGAGTTTGAGAATTCTGACCAATTCTTCTTGCGTATAAGAATTGACAATGTCCGCGGCGGTTTTCCCGCCCTGCACATTCATCCGCATGTCAAGCGGTGAGCTGAAGCGGAAAGAAAATCCGCGTTCTGCCGTGTCGAACTGATGCGAACTCACGCCCAGATCCGCAAGAATCCCGTCTAGAGACTGCCCGGGGAACTGCGTCAGGGCGAAGTTGTGTATGAATCTGAAGTTGTTGTGTATGAGGGTGAAGCGGGGGTCGTCGACGGCGTTGCGAAGAGCGTCCTCGTCGCGGTCGAAGGCCATAAGGCGTCCCGAGGCATCCAGCCTGGAGAGTATCTCGCGGCTGTGCCCGCCTCCGCCGAAAGTGGCATCGGCATACAGGCCGCCCGGGTCCTGCACCAGAGCGTCCACGCTTTCTTTCAGAAGTACCGGATTGTGATATTCGCTCATAGCCTCTCCCCCTCTTATTTGCGGGAAAGGCTCTTGGCGATGGCGATGAAACTGTCGTTGGATATGCGGGACTTCTCGAATTCGTCCTTCGCCCAGACTTCCATCTTGTAACCGATGCCGAAGAATACCACTTCCTTGGTTATACCGATTGCGTCAAGAAGTTCACGCGAGATTGAAATGCGCCCCAGTTTGGCGTCCGGCTCCACTACGTCCACGTCCCTCATATACTCTCTCCAGAAAATCTGGTGGTCGTGGTTGAAGTTGAGGTCCAGAGTCTCTTTGATTCTTTCTGTCTGTCCGGTCCACTCCTCGAAGGTGAAGAGCTCCAGACATTTGTCATAGATGCTTTTTTTGATTACAAACCTCATGTCCCCGTCCGAGGGCATATCCTTGCGGACGGCGGCAGGGAACACTATCCTTCCCTTGTCATCAACCTTTGCCGGATATTTGCCGTAGAACGAGACCATAGAATTCTTATACGCGAGCACAAAGATATAAATATTTTTCCATTTTCTTCCCTTTCTTTCCAAAATTTTACACTTTTTATTTGCACACTATGCGACTGAGTCGCGCCTGTGCAAAAAACAACAAAAATTTTTGTGGAATTGAATATTTGAACTATATTTGCAGTCCCAAACGCAAGCGAGGGCATTGAAATTCCTCTTTAGCTCAGTTGGTTAGAGCACCTGACTGTTAATCAGGGGGTCCTAGGTTCAAGTCCTAGAAGGGGAGCAGGAGCGGACAAATCTTCAGAAATGACGGTTTGTCCGCTTTTTGTTTATATATTTGTATTCCGTAGAATATTCCGGGGTGGACTATCTGATCAAGAATGCAACAGTTGTCAGCGAAGGGGAGTCCTTCGCGGGCGACGTGTTTGTCTCCGGAGGCGTCATTGCCCGCGTGCGGCGTAAGGACGGGAGCGAGCCCTGCGCCGAGAGCGGAGCGGCACGCTTGATTGATGCCACAGGGAAATATCTTATCCCCGGGGTGATAGACGAGCACGTCCATTTCCGGGAGCCGGGGCTGACGCACAAGGCGGACATATACTCGGAGAGCCGCGCGGCGGTGGCCGGCGGCGTCACATCCTTTATGGATATGCCAAATACTGTCCCGCAGACGACCACGCGCGAACTTCTGCGGCAGAAATTTGACCTCGCCTCCGAGAAATCTCTCGCGAACTACTCCTTCTATATAGGTGCCACCAACGATAATCTGGACGAAGTGCTGAAGTGCGATTTCTCCTCTGTCTGCGGCATAAAGCTCTTTATGGGGTCCAGCACCGGCAATATGCTTCTGGACAGCGGTGACGCGCTCGAGGCGCTTTTCCGCGAGGCGCCCTGCCTGATAGCGGCCCACTGCGAGGATGAAGGAATCATCCGGGAGCGGACTGCCGCATTCCGCGAGATGGCCGAGCGCGGGGAAATTGTCCCCGACGCTTCCCTGCATCCGCTCATCCGTACCTCCGAGGCCTGCTATGAGTCTAGCGCCCGTGCGGTCAATCTGGCAGAGAAGACCGGAGCCCGTCTCCATGTCCTGCATGTCTCCACGGCAAGGGAGCTCTCGCTTTTCCGTAATGATATCCCGTTGGAGCAGAAGAAGATAACAGCCGAGACCTGCCCGCATTACTTGTCGCTCGACGACGGGCAATATGCCCGGATGGGCTTCAGGATAAAATGCAACCCGGCCATCAAGTCCGCCGCCGACCGCAGCGCTCTTCTGAAGGCTCTGGGCACCGGACTTATAGACACCGTCGGGTCCGATCACGCCCCGCATCTGCCGGCGGAGAAATGCGGAAAAGACTACTTTGCAAGCATGTCCGGCTTCCCTTCGGTGCAGCATACCCTTCAGCTGATGATGGAGCTTTGCATCTGCGGATGGCTCTCCGTTCCGGAAATGGTGCGCCTTTTGTGTCACAATCCCGCCACGCTGTATCGTCTGGAGCGCCGCGGCTTCATCCGCGAAGGCTATTTCGCTGACCTTGTCATACTTGACCCTGACTTGGGCGAGACCACCTCGGACAGCAAAGAACTGACCAAATGCCGGTGGTCCCCGTACGATGGCTGGAGAGTGAGGTCCAAAGTCACGCATACCTTCGTCGGCGGCAATCTGGTTTACGAGAACGGCCGGTTCGATGAGAGCGGCCGCGGAGCCCCCCTGACATTCCGTCCAATCAAATAACCGAGATGAAATTCAAGTACATAATATTTTTTGCCCTCTCCCTGGCGCTTGCGGCATGCAATGCCCCTCAGCCCGGGGATATCGGGCAGGGATTCTCGTGCTACGGTCTGCACGCGCCCTGGCACGGCAAGAGCGATGGCACGCGTTTTTGCTTCCATTCCACCTCGCAGAGTCTGTTCTTCAGCTTTGAGGTAGAGGATTCGACTCTGGTGTTGTCCGAGCGCTTCGGCTCCGAGAGAGCGGTCGACGACGAGGACAGGGTGGAGATTTTCTTTTCCCCGGACTGGAGTCTTCGAAAAGGCTATTATTGCGCCGAGATAGATGCCCTCGGAAGAGTGATGGATTACAAGGCGGAATTCCGCCGCAAATTTGATTTCGGGTGGAATTTCTCGACTCTCCGCTCCGAGGCAATGATTACCCCCTGGGGATACAGGGTGTGGGGAAGCGTCTCGAGAGAGGAGTTGGAAGGACTGGGCATTGACCTCGACGGCGGTTTCTTTCTCGGTGCATTCAGAGGGGACAGGCTTCCCGGAGCAGAGATGGAATGGTATTCGATGGTGGCGCCGCGCGACGTCAGCGAGCCGGACTTCCACGTCCCGGGAGTCCTTCTCGAGTGCAGAGCCACTCCCTGCAAGGAGCGTATCGGCGTTGTCATCTATCCGGACGATGTCACCTCCTTGGGGCTTGAAGAATGGAGCAGGCGCATCGAGCTTGGCGGAATATCCCTTCTGGGCCTTCACGCCGCAACGTCCAATGATCCCATCGACACCCTGGAAGCATTCGTGCGCAGCCCCAAGGGACAGGAATTCCTCTCGCTGTGTTCGCGCAAGGGGGTGGACGTGGAATACGAACTGCACGCCATCGAATACCTGCTTCCGAGAGAACTCTTCGACTCCCATCCGGAATATTTCAGAATGGATGCCGACCTCTGCCGCAACCCTTCATACAATATGTGTTTTTCCTGCGAGGAAGCCGTGGAGGCCATGCGTCCCCGTCTGGAGAGACTGCTGGAGTGGGTGAAGCCCACCACCCACCGCTATTATTTCTGGGCGGATGACAAGCAGGATATGTTCTGTAATTGCCCCTCCTGCGCTCCTCTGACCCCATCCGAGCAGATTCTTCTGTACGAAAACAGACTCCTTGCCTTGTTGCGCGAGTATGACCCGCAGGCCACCCTTGCCCATCTTGCCTATCAGCAGACCCTCGACGCTCCGCGCTCCCTGCGTGCCGGGGAAGGGGTTTTTCTTGAATATGCACCGATAAAAAGGGACTATGCCCTTCCGCTCGGCCAGACCCGGACGAAGGCCCTGAAGGAGAACCTTATGGCCTTTCCCGCCCACTCCCAGCACATTCTCGAATACTGGCTGGACGAATCCATGGCCTGCCGTTGGAAGAAAGACCGGCTTGTCCCCCTGAAGATGGAGCGTGAGAATTTCACCCGGGACATAGACGCCTACCGGGCTCTGGGTGCGGCGGATTTCACCTGCTTCGCCACCTGGCTGAACGGCGATTACTGCGCTCTTTACGGGCCGACTGATTCTCTTTTCAGCTGTATAAGACTCCCGCTCGAATCTACTTGTCCCGTGTCTGCCCGCAGCCGGTAATCAGCCATTTGTAGCAGGTCATCTCGCAGAGCCCCATAGGACCCCTGGGGCCCAGTTTCTGGGTGCTGATGCCTATTTCTGCGCCGAGGCCGAACTGCGCGCCGTCGGTGAAGCTGGTGGGGGCGTTGACATAGACGCAGGCTGCGTCCACACCGCCGAGGAAAGTCTCCTGCGCCCGCGGGTCGGAGGTGATGATGGCTTCGCTGTGGCCGGAGCCGTATCGTGCGATATGGTCCATAGCCTCCTGCAGGGAATCCACGCACTTGAGGGCCATCTTGTAGTCCATATATTCCGTGCCGTAGCTCTCTTCGTCCGCCCTCTGAAGCAGCGGATATTTCCCGCTGAGCGCATTGTACGAGCGTTCGTCGGCGTAGATTGTGACCTGCTCCCGCGCGAGTCCCCTGCATAGTTCTTCGAGGTCCGCGAGCCTTGAGGAATGGACCAGAAGGCAGTCGAGCGCATTGCAGACGCTGACCCTGCGTGTCTTGGCGTTGAGGATGCATCTGCTGCCGATGTCGAGGTCGCCGGCGGCGTCGAAATAGGTGCTCACCACGCCCGCTCCCGTCTCGATGCAGGGGACAAGGGCGTTGCGTCTTACGAAATCTATCAGCTTCCTGCCGCCTCGGGGAATCACCAGATCCACATAGCCGCAGGCCCCGAGCAGCTCTGCCGCCGCTTCGTGCGTCGCTTCCATAAGGTTGACTGCATCCGGGGTGACGCCGCTCTGTGCGAGCACGTCCTTTATCATCCGCACCGCCGCCCTGTTGGACCTGTCCGCATCCCTGCCCCCCTTCAGAAGACAGGCGTTTCCGCTCTTGAAGCAGATTGCGAAGACGTCGAAGGTCACGTTCGGACGCGCCTCATAAATTATGCCTATGACCCCGTACGGCGCGCTCACCTTTTTGAGCTCAAGGCCGTTGGGCAGGGTCCTCTGCTCAAGGATGCGCCCCAGAGGGGAGGGGAGGGCGGCGATGCCGGCGACCCCTTCGGCTATGCCTTCCACTCTGGCGGGGGTCAGCTGCAGCCTGTCATAGAGAGGGTTGTGCGGGTCCATCTGCGCGAGGTCCTCCGCATTGGCCGCAAGAAGCTCGCCGGCTTCCGCGCCCCGCAACCTCGCGGCGAGCCTCTCAAGGACCTCCCGCCTTTTGGCGTCATCCAGCGTGCGGATTTGCGCCGCGGCGGCCTTGGTGTTGACAATCAAGGGGTTCATATCGTCGGGATGAATTCGGTGAAGACTGCCTGCGGGGAGGATTCGATGACCTCCGGAAGGATTCGGTCCTTCTTGCCGCAGGCGATTATGACGCGTATGCCTTCCGCGGCCGCAAGCCGTGCCGTGGCCGCCTTGGACTGCATGCCGCCGCGACCCGCAGCGCTTTTGCCCTCGCGGATGACTCCGTCGAGACTGTCGTCGGCGCCGATGCGGCGGATGACTTTCCCCGCAGCATCATAAATGCCCTCCACGTTGCTCAGAATCACGAGAGTGTGCGCTCCGATCATCTTTGCTATAAGCCCGGACAATTCGTCGTTGTCGGTGAACATAAGCTCGGTGATGCACACCGTGTCATTCTCGTTCACAATCGGGAGCACCCCGCTTCCGAGCATCGCCTCCATACAGGCCTTCTGGTTTTCATAAGCCTTGCCGGGCCGGAAATTGTCCTTGGTCGTGAGTACTTGCCCCACCTTGATGCCGTAGTTGTGAAAAAGCGTGCTGTACAGGTCCATAAGCCTTACCTGACCCACTGCGGAGAACACCTGGCGCTGCCCGACGCTGTCGAGGTCGCGCCCCTCGGAGCCGAGTATGCTCCTTCCGCAGGCAACTGCTCCGCTGGTCACCAGCGTGATTTCTTCCCCCTTGCTTCTCAGATATGCAATCTGGTCCACAAGAGACGACACCCTTGTCACGTCCAGCGTGCCGTCCTCTCTGGTGAGGACGTTGCTGCCCACTTTGACCACTATTCCAGACATGCCTTCAAACCTTTTATCACTGCGCTGGTGAATCCACCCTCCTCCATCGCGTTAAGACCTTTAATCGTCATACCTCCCGGGGTGGTGACCTTGTCTATTTCTTGCTCGGGATGGGTGCCGTGCGCCTCGAGCAGGGATGCGGCTCCCTTGACGGTCTGCGCCACCACCAGAGTCGAATCGGCGGCCGGAAGCCCCAGCTCGACTCCGCCCTCGGATGCTGCGCGGATGTACCGTAGCGCATATGCGATGCCGCAGGACGCGAGGGCGACTCCCGCTCCCATCTTGTCTGCGGGCACCGTGAGCACGCTCCCGATGGAGCCGAAGACCTCTTCGAGAACCGCGCTCTGGGCGGCAGAAAGCGAAATGGGGGAGATGAAAGTCATACTCTCGCGCACCTCGGCCGCCGTGTTGGGGACCACGCAGGCCAGAGCTTCTCCCTCCGGAGCCCACCGCCGCAGTTGCTCCGCCGTGACTGCCGGGGCCATTGACACTACAATTCTGCTTCCGGCACGGAGGGTCTCTTTTCCGCCGAACCTTTTCCCAAATTTTCCGGGTTCGGCGGAAAGGAGACCCTCCCCGCCGGAGAGCTCAAGGGTGTCCTTCAAGGCGGCTTCCATCTGGAAGGGCTTCACCGCGAAGATAACTATGTCCGCTCCGCTCGCCGCCTCGGCATTATCAAGGCTGGTCTGTATCCCTTCCGCCTCAAATTTCCCGAGCGTTTCCCTGTGGCGCGCAGTGACCACAACATTGTCGAAGCCTGCTTTCCTGAGTCCGAAGGCAACCGCTCCTCCGATGCTTCCGCCTCCGATAACGGCAATTTTGATTGATTTATTCATACGGATCGAACATTGATGTCGAAAGATATTTCTCCGCCCTGTCCGGGAACACCACCACCATATTGCCGGAGGAGATTTTCTCCGCAGTGCGGACAGCGGCAAGCATCGCGGCTCCGCTGGACATTCCGGCGAAGATGCCCTCCTTGAGGATTATCTGCCGGGCCATATCTATAGCCCCTTCGCTGTCCACCATGACCATATGGTCAATCAATTCTCTCTTGTAGATTGCGGGCACTATGGCCTCTTCCATATTCTTGAGTCCCTGGATGTAATGACCCTTCTCGGGGTAGGCGCAGACAATCTTGATGTCCGGATTCATCAGGGTGAGGAACTTCGCGAGTCCCATAAGCGTGCCCGAAGTGCCGATGGCGCCCACGAGGTAGTCGATCCGCCCTCCGGTCTGCTGCCAGATTTCTATGGCCGTCTGCTTGTAATGGGCCATGTAGTTGCCTGCGTTGGAGAACTGGTCGGGATTGAAGTATTTGTCCGGAGCCTCCGCCACCATCTGCCGCACCTTGCGTATGGCACCGTCCGTGCCCTGCTCGCCCGGAGTCAGGATCACCTTCCCCCCATAGGAACGGATTATCTTCCTGCGCTCCACCGACACGGCCGAGCTCATCACGATTTCCACAGGATATCCTTTTATGACTCCGGCGATTGCCAGTCCTATGCCGGTGTTGCCCGAAGTGGCTTCGATTATTGTTTTCCCGGGAGTCAGTTTGCCGTCTTTCTCGGCCTGCTCCACCATTGCCACGGCTATGCGGTCCTTGATGGATCCGGTCGGGTTGAATCCCTCCACCTTGGCGAATATGTTTACGTCGGGATTAGGGTTCAGCCTTCCGATTTTCACCATCGGGGTGTTGCCTATAGCCTGAAGAATATTGTCGTATATCATATATCAAACTGCAAATCTACACAAAATCTCTCTCTCCTGCAATTCCCCCTGACCCCTCTCTTTCTTCCCCTCCCCTTTCTCTTGTCCCTCTGCCTCCGCCTTCCGCGCTCCCGCTGTCCCCTCTCTTCCTCTCTTCCTCTCTTCCTCTCTTCTCCCTCTCTCTCTGCCCCATTGCCACCCGGGTTCTCTCCCTTACCCTCTCTTCGCGCTCCCGCTGTCGGGAAATTCGGAAGCAACTGCGCAGTCATCCTCGGGCAGAGGGGCCTGGAAGTAATGCCCGGTGTGCAGTTGCCATAGTTTATGGGGCAACTGCACGGTCAAGATGCCACTCAGGCCTCTGAGTGATGGGCTGAGTGTGCAGTTGTCTCCGGAGAGTGTAAATTTCAAAGATTTTATGTATGTTTGCCTTTGTCAACTTTAAACTTAATGATATGGAAGCTTATTTTCATCTTTTTTCTGACGGAGCTCTCGCTCCGGATTTCATTGTCTCGGAACAGGATTATATCGCGACTGTCAACCGTCTGGCCGTTCAGACTTTTGTCTATGGAGTCGTGATTCTCTCCTTCGGGATAGAAGATACGCATCTTCATTTTCTCGTCAGAGGTGAGCCGGTCAATTGCCGGAAATTGAAAAATGCTTTTCAAAAAGAGACACGGTGCTACCTTAAATATACCCGGAAACAAAACTTCAGCACGGTTTTCGTGCTTGACATGGAGGAGATAACAGACGAAGACTATCTGAGGAGTGTCGGGACATACACTATCACGCAGGCAACCAAAGATGGCAAGAAGATAATGCCATACGACTATAAATGGTGTACGGCGGCACTTTATTTCAGAAGGGTGGACATTGATGCGCTATGGGTTGGAGACAGACAGGTCATTCCGGTTGCCGGATTGTCTTTGCATCGCAGACAGGAGATACTGAGAACAAAAGCGGAGTTGCCTGGCGGTTGGAGGATCTGTGGCGGCTTGATTCTGCCTTCCAGTTTTGTGGATATTCCCGGATTTGAGAAAATATACAAAACGCATAACGCATTCCGTGTTTTCTGCTCTTCAAGCAGAGAGAAGGACAACAGGATTGTGGATTCGATGGCCCGGGTCCGAGGCTTTTCGTATGAAGAATATGAAGCTCGGGAATTGTGCAGGAAGGTTTGCAAAAGACTGTTCAATGTCTCTGATGTTTACCTGCTTACGGCAAATCAGCGCATCTCTCTTGCAAGAAGCTTGAGAAAAGAATTCAATATGGGATTCAGCCAGCTGGCCCGAAGAGTGCATCTCCCGGAAATAGAAATCATCAGAAACCTGAAATGAATATCTGGAACGGAGAGAATGCCCGGAAGCAACTGCACGGTCTGGGTGCCACTGGGGGCTCTGCGGGCGGGGGGGGGCGTGCGGTT
>R03__coassemble_327_pt1 | contig 28713 bp, 18 predicted proteins | sample R03__metabat2_high_PE_033 | metagenome-assembled genome bin R03 | reverse complement strand
TTCCTGTAGGAGTCACCACAAAAAGTGCCATAGACGCGTGTCTGTGGCACTTTTTGTGTCAATTTGCACAACAAATGCACAACGAATGATTTGAAAGGGAAATGAAATCTTGTAAAATAACCGCGAAAATATTGTGCAATCTATTGCAATGAAAATTCTGAGTTTTTCACACTTTTGTACTAAAAATTCATAAATCATTGAAAATAAACCCGGAAAGTCTTGCACAGTTCGGTATTTATTAGTATATTTGTACTAAATAAAGCAACCGACATGAGAACAGGCAGACCGGCAAACTCCGACACGATTTACAAGATGGGCATCCACGTCAACGGCACACACAGGTACGCGTCCACGCAGCCATTCACCATCGGTGAGGATGGCAAGAAGCGCTATGCCCACAAGCATTGGGGCAGTATCCTTTACGGAAGGAAGTTTCGCAATATATATGTCGTCCCCGTCTTTGATATTTGCTTTTGGTCTTGCCCCTCCGAGGGAGGAACCTTGAATCCAAAGATTATTAATCCAAATGTCTTCCGGAACTTTCCCTTCAATAACAGCTTTTTCATAAGACAGCGATTCGTAAGTTATCTCTTTCAGGTCTGCTATTATCGGGACTTCTTTGTCACATGCGGCAGGATTTATCAGCTTCCCATCATGATAGAATCGAAGTGCGCCCATCCTGGTTTGGTCGTCAAGATGGACCAGATAATCGAAATCATCAAAGCTTCTTGGCGGCCTGTTCTTTTCTCTGGCAACAATTCGCTCTCTTTTGTCGATCAGGGCCCGTCCCCATCTGTCCGGAAGCGCATCGCCAAGAAAAGAAAATATCTGTCCGCTGCATGCCTGCATGCCCTCGTAAAGACCAAGGTCCCGGCTCAACAGAGTTCCAGGAAACATCCTGAGAAAATCCTTATCGAATTCGAAAAGATATGTCGCGTCTCCTTTTATTCGCTCATAGTCAAGCCTGCCGACGAGAATGCTTTTTTCAAGAAAGTCCAAATCGGCAAAAATATCAATCGAAATCATAGTCATCTTCTTTACTCTTACCTCTGTTTTTCAGACTTATATCCTGGAGATTCCGACCCACCTTGTCTTCTCTCGCAATGGCAAGAATATCTCCGTCCAGGCCAAGTCCATACAAAACACGGACATATATGCCAATGGACACGGTAGGGTTGCCTTTTTCAATCTTTATCAGCGTCAATTCAGAACACCCAGCCCTCTGGGCCATCGCAGCTAGGGAGATTTTACGCCTGAGCCTTGCGAGTTTTATTTGCTCGCCGACAAGCTTCAGATTTGAAGCTGCCGTAGGCGGTAGTGTTTTTGCCTTTGTCGCTTTCATTATATCGTATCTTTGTGCAAATATATAGAAATACTTTAATATAATAAAATGTTTAACTTGAATAAGGATGAAAATAATTCGAAGCGTTGCATGTGTACGGCTAAAACATCTTTTCGGTATTGAAAGCTTCTTTAACGTCGAGGGCAAGGAGCGTGTCGTTCAGGTACAGGCAGAACGCCGTCGGCATGTCGAAAGCGCTTCGGTACGCTCCGCGATGCGTCTTGGGCTCACCCGAGCGTTTGTCCACGAACAGGGGCACGTCTTCGCCGTCGATAAGGAGTTCTATCACGAGGGCGTTGCCATCGGGCGAGAGATTGTCTTTCTGTTTCTCTGAAAGGAAGGCCTCGAAGCCCTTGGCCTCAATGATTTTGGATATGATTTTTGTTGTGTCCCATTTTACGCCCGTTTAAATAAAAATCAAGACCACATACTATCTTTGTTGGCGAGCGGACGTCGCCTCCCGGCGCGCCGCAATGTCATTAATGTTTAACGGGCTTGGTGTCCCAAATTTTTTATGCCTATGCGACAAGTATGCGGTCTTGATGTGCACAAAGATAGTGTTTTTGTGTGCATTCTCAACGATGAAGGTATCGTTTTTCAACCTGAACAAGGAAATTGTCTACAAACTGACCAAACTTGATATGGCGCTGCAGCGCTGCAATATCCGGATCAGCAACTACGTTTCCACGACAGACGGTAAGTCTTATCAGGAAGTTGTCCGACCGAGTTCGCCAACCTTCAGACCATTCCCGGAGTGAAAGCACGTTCCGCCACTGCAATCATTGCGGAACTGGGCACAGATATGTCATCGTTCGAAGATGCCGCCTATCTCGTCTTCTGGTGTGGACTGAAGCCACGCAACGAAGAAAGTGCCGGAAAGATCAAGTCACGGAGCATTACGCACGGGAACAAATACTTGAGGAAAACTCTTATTGAATGCTCTTGGGCATCCAGCAAGACGCAAGGATGCTTCTACAACAAGTTCAGCTACATCCGGACAGTTGTTCGCAGAAAAAACAAAATGAAAGTACAGGTTGCGATAGCCCGAAAGATGCTTTCGGCAATCTGGTTCATACTTCACGACAATGTCCCGTACAGGGACTTCACTCCTTCTTGTACGCTTCCGGGAGCAGGGGCAGGATGTCAAGGGCGGAAGAAGCAATGGACGAGCCAGTACTTGTAAACCGGGTCCTGCAGTTCTATCCGGTCCGGGAACGATGTCGTTATTTCTTTTTTCTCGAGCGTATTCTTGATGTTTTTGACATTGGCGGCCGAGCCGACGCGGTACGAGCCGAGCGTCTCCTGCGCGTTCCATCTGGTCACGCCGTCGCAAAGGCCCCGCAGGAATTCCGTTTGGGAGAGGGTCAGTCCTTCCGTGATCTGCGCGAACAGCATGCTCAGCTGGTCCAGCAGCCCCGCGAACGCATCCTCCACATCCTTCACTTCCGCCCGATCCCGAGTCCGGAACCATGTCAGCTGGGCGAGCTGCTGTACATAGTAGGAATGGCACTCCGTCAACTCGAGCAGTCTTGATACGGCATCCGAGGCAATCTCTTTGCCTGTGTCGCGGAAGCGTTTCGTGACGAACTCGAACCAGTCGGCGGCGGCAATCTTGCCTAGAAAGAAAACGTCGCCGAACTTGTACAGGGGCATCTTGGGCTTTCCCACGAGTTCGGCCATCAGGTTGTATTTGGAGCCTAAAAGGCAGTACGCCACGTGTTCGTGTCTCTGCCAGCAGGCGCGGAGGGTTCTCTGGAAGGCCAGCGAGTCTTCGTAGTCGGCCACGACCTGAAATTCGTCTATGCACACCACCACCTTTTTCCCTTTTCTGACGGCCATCTTCTCCGTCAGATTCAGGATGTCCTCGAAGCACTTCTCTTTCCTGCCCGTCGTGAGGTTGATCCGCAGTTCGAAGGGGAAGATGTCTCCGGTGCTGACAACGATTTCGTGGGGGATGACGGACGGAACCGTGTCGCTGACAAACTCTTTCAGCTCCTTGTGTTTCGAGAAGCCCGTTGACACGCATTTCGCATACCCCTCCAGAAACGCCTCCCTTGAGTTCAGGTTGAAGGCATCCATAGTCAGGATTACATAGTCTTCCGTGGACTGCCGGAGGATTTCCAGGGCCCTGTTGACCATGGATGATTTCCCCCACCTGCGCGGGGATATGATAGTGGTGTTCGTTAGCGCGAGAAAGTTTTCGTACAGGTGTCGCACATCGTCCACCCGGTCCGTATAGTTGTCTCCCGCGACAATCTTGCCGTATTTAAATGGTATCTTGTCCATGCCGCAAATGTATTAAATGTTTTTATTTAATACAAATATATTGCGTATAAAAATATCCCTCACCCTCCTTCCCCTTCTTGTACGCTTCTGGGGGCAGGGGCAGGATGTCGGACGTTATCTCGTCCCGGCCGAGGCGGCAGAACCCTGGGATGAGCCTGAGGTTGTAGGGAAGCGCTGGTCGCTTCAAATTTTGCGCTAGCGGTGGTCAAAACGGGGACCGCTTGCGCGATTTTTCGCTTGTTTGTCCGTGCTCAACGAGATGGCGACTCCAGTCTTGCCATCAGTTCGGCGGCGCTGCCGACAATATAATCGGCATCCGTCAGGTCTTCCACCGGGCGGAAGCCCCAGGAGACGGCGACGACCGGGATGCCGGCGTTGTGCGCGGTCCGGATGTCGATACCCGAGTCGCCGACCATAATTGTGTCCGGGGGGGCCGCTCCGGCCTTGTCCATAATGTATTCCACGAGAGCGGCGTCCGGCTTCAGGGGGTATGCCGCGCTGTTGCCGCAGACGGCGACAAAGGGAATCCGGGGGAAGAACCCTCGGATCAGGGCGTCCGTGCCCGCCTGCAGTTTATTGGAGGCGACGGCGAGTTTGCAGCCGGAGGCATTCAGCCTCTCCAGCAGCTCCGGGATGCCCGGATATGGGAGCGTGGCGCAGTCGATGTGCGCCATATAGTAGTCGAGAAAGTCCTTCAGGAACGCGTCCACGAAGGCATCATCCTCCCGCCTGTCCTGCGGCAGGGCGTTCTTTACGAGATTCCTCATCCCCCGTCCGACCATCATTTTGTACGAGGGCAGGTCGTGTGGCGGCAGAGCGTATTGCTCCAGCGTATGATTCACTGCGCCGCCGAGGTCCGCGACGGTGTCCAGCAGCGTGCCGTCAAGGTCGAAAATAATGAGTTTCATAGCCCGCAAATATAATATTTTTCGTATGTTTGTACAATTGAGTGTGAAATCATGACTCATCTTTTCATCATAAACCCCATCTCCGGCGGCAGGAAGGCGGACGCTTTGAGAGCGGAGGCCGAAGCGGCGGCAAAGACCATACCGGGCGCCGCTCTGGTCCGGACGCAGCGGCCCGCTCACGCCCGCGAACTCGCCTTGAAGGCGGCGGAGGAGGGAGTCGGGACCGTTGTGGCCGTGGGCGGCGACGGCACCGTGAACGAGGTGGCGTCTGCGCTGGTGGGAAGAGAGTCTGCGCTCGGGATTGTGCCCATCGGCTCGGGGAACGGCCTTGCGCGGCATCTGGGCATCCCGATGCGCCCTCGGGATGCGGTGGAGCGGCTGCGGGAGGCGGAGGCCTTCCTCATGGACACCGCCACCATCGACGGCCGCCCCTTCTTCTGCACTGCCGGAGTGGGCTTTGACGCGAAGGTCGCATCCGATTATGCCGCCTCCGGCCGCCGGGGGCTTGTGACCTATGTGCGCACGGCGCTGCGCGACTTTCGCTCGTATGCGCCTGCGGAGTATGTGATCGAGACCGACGGCGGCGTCATCCGCACGCGCGCGCTGCTTGTCACCTGCGGCAACGCCAACCAGTGGGGAAACAATTGCTTCATCACCCCGGACGCCTCGCTGCAGGACGGCAGGCTGGACGTGGCAATCGTGATGGACGCCCCGCTCCTCGCGGAGGTGGCGATGGTGCCTCAGCTGCTGCACAAGTCGCTCGCGCACAATCGCTATGTCAGCTATCTGAAGACTTCCTTCGCCCGTGTGGAAATGGTCTCCGAAGGCACTCCCGTGGCGCATTTCGACGGCGAGGTGGCCTCCGGGGCAGGGAAGTCGGTGGAGTTCCGCTGCCTGCCCGCGAGCTTGCGGGTGGCCGCCCTCTGACCTATTCTCCCAAGATGCGGGCGGCGAACTCGTATGCATCGCCCCTTGTCTCGTGGGCTGTGCCCAGAGTGTGCTCGGACCAGTTGCGCTCGAAGGCGCGCAGCTCATCCTCCAGAGCCGGGTCGTCGAAACGGCCCTTGCCCATCTCCCAGCGGACTTTGTAGTAGGAGCTCATAAGCCCGGCATAGGCGCGGTTTGCGTAGTCCACAAGGCCGTCGGAGGGCCCCCAGGTGGTTATGATGGCCCGGGCCCCGAGCTCGTAATAGTCGGCCTCTTCCGGAGTGCGGGCGATGCTGCGGGCCTGGGAGAGCCATTCTTCGAGCGAGAACTCGCGCCTGCACGCGAGCAGGGCGTCAAGGTCGTCAAATGTCTGCATCATCTTCCCCCACAGCAGCTCCGCTCCCTTCTCGTCCCCGCTCTCCAGACAGGCGGCATAGGAGTCCCTGAGCTCTGCGAAAACGTTGCCGGCATACTGCCTCGCCACGTTGGTGATGTCGTACAGATAAAGGTCGTTGTCGGATTTCTCCTCCAGCATCAGCTCCAGAACCCTGCGCAGCGTGCTGTTGTCATAGAAGATGGAGTCGTTGGTCCATCTGCTGTAGCCGTGCAGCCGGGGACGGGAGTTGGTGAGGGTGGCGCGCGAAGAGGCGTTGGAGCGGAGGATATCGGTGAACATCAGCCTCCAGGCCTCGCGGAAAGGTTCGCTCTCGGCCCCGAAGTGCGAGTCCGCAGTGAGATAGGCCCACTGCTCGAGGCTGTGAAGCGCCCGGTCTTCTTCTGTGCACCACGCCTGGGCGAGCACAAACTCGAACATCACCTCGACGGCTCCGAAGCCTTCCGGAGTGCAGCCTATGCCCTTCATGTTGGGGGCCTCCTGCAGGGCGGCCTCTATCAGGGAGGCGACCTTGGCGGGGTTGCCGTCGATTGCCGTGTTGCCCCCGAAATTGCCCAGATTGCACCAGATGAACGGCTGAGAGGCGAAGGAGTCGGTCAGACGCCAGATCTCGCGCCTCTCGCAGAAATAGTCCAGAATCTCCACCCTGCCCGGGGGCACGGCGCCGAGGTAGGCCTTGATCACCTCCGGGGTCCAGTGCTTCTTGTCGTTGAAGAACAGCCAGCCCATCTGCAGCCACACGGCGTCGGGGTCCACGGCGGACAGGGACTCATACACCTTCGCGGAGATCTCGGCGAGGGTGTCCTTGTCCCAGCAGGGCGGGTCCACTTCGTTGAAGAGGTCTATCCCGTAGATGTGGTCGGAGCCGTACATCGCCTTCTGCTCCTGCAAGAACGCCTTCTGGATCTCGGCGTACATCGGGTCGAGGGGGTTTAGGAAAGTGCAGCGGTTCTCCTCGCCGAAGCCTCCCCAGCTGCTGACGCGCGTGGTCTGCAGCTGCGGGTGCATTTCCTTGATTTCCGAAGGGATATGTCCGGAGAAAGCGCGCAGCACCGGCCTCATCCCCAGCTCCCGCTCGCGCTTGAGTATCTTCTTCTGCAGGGAGGCCTGCGAGTCAATCCACTCCTGCGGGAGGGGACCCTGCCAGCGGTCGAGGTTCACCATCCTGTGCCAGGGAAGATAGACCGGGCCGGTGAAGAAAGAGCGTATCTGCTCGTCGCTCATCCCTTCCTTGCGCCAGACCTTCTGCCAGACCGCCTCCTCGCCCGTGATGGCAAGAGGCATGTTGACGCCGTTCAAGGCCATCCAGTCTATGAAGCGCTCCCACTGCCTCCATCCCCAGAAGGGCATCGTGTAGCCGAAGGTGCAGTAGTTGAGAAAGAAACGGTCCTGCACGCGGGCCTTGACCCTGACAGGCTCCCCGACATTCGGCAGGGTGTCCGGAAGCACGACGGGATTGTAGTCATACAAGGACACGCAGGCGTGGCAGCAGTTCTTCAGATAGTAGTTGAGGCCCACCGCCATAGAGTTCGCGTTCCCTGCGCTGATGACGACCCGCCCGCCTTGCGAGCGGAGCTCGAAGCCGTCGCCCGCCTGCCCGGAATTGACGAACTTTATCTTCACGGAACGGGAGCCCATCAGACGGGCGGCGAGAGCCTCGGCGCTGCGCACTTCCGGCTCCTTGCAGGAGCAGATGGCAAGGGCGCAAAGAAGCAGGAAAAATATTTTTTTCATAAGCATTGATTTGTCTTGTCGGCATTACGGGCAGACGACTCCGTCCAAGGCGGCGTCCCAGGGGTCGGCGGGCAGCCCCGTCACCATCCTGAAGCCGAACGCGGCGCCATAGACCGGACAGCGCAGGGCGGGCAGCAGAGAGTCGTAGAAGCCCTTGCCGCGTCCCAGCCGCAGGACCTTGCCGTCCGCCGCTTGCTCGAAGGCCACTCCCGGGACTATTGCCAGATCCACTTCGCCGGGGGCGATGATGGGGGAGTCCTGCGAGGGCTCAAGGATGCCGCAGTAGCCGGGCGCGAGCTTTGCGGGGTCGTAGAGGCGAAGCTCCAGAGTGGACCCGCACACAAGCGGAATCGCCAGCCTTTTGGCCTTCGCCCACCTGCCGATGAAACCTCCTGTCTCGACCTCCCCCGGGAGGGACATATACACGAGCACTGTCCCGGCGGCGGCGAATTCCGGCAGGCTCTCGATCTTCTCCATCACTCTGTCCGACATCCTGGCGGAATCTTCCGCGCCGAGGGCCTTCTCCCTCTCCTTCATCAGCGCTCTTATCTGCTGTTTGGTCAGAATCGTTTCCATTTTTTGTAAATATACACAAATTTTGGCGCAAAACGAGGATTTTCGCTATATTTGGGATTGCAAGCAAATCAAGGGTAAGACAATCACAATGAATATGCGTTCCGGATTTCTGGCAATTATGCTGGCGGCTGTTCTCGCGGCTGCCTCGTGCAGCCCCCGTCCCGGGGATGGCACCCCCGTCCGCGCGGACGTAAAGCGAAACACGGATTTCTGCGGAAGAGGAAACAATGGCGAGGTCCTGCTGGAAATCGTCGTGCGGCCGGAAGGAAAATGCCGCCTGGACGAGGCCACAGTGCGGCTGAATTCAGGAGAGCGCGACATCACGGGCTTGTCGCTCCTGTGCGAAGGCAAGAGCCTCGGGACCTGCCGGGTCAGCAGAGGCACGGACTCGATTACGTTCCGGATCCGCAGGGTCATTCCCGGCACGGTGACTCTCCAGTTGGCGGCGGACATCAAGCCGGACGCCGCTGAGGGCGGCATCGTCTCCGCCGACGTGACCCTCATAAAAGTCGCTGGCCAGGTGATAAAGCCGCTGCCGCCCCTGCCCGGAGGCAGGGAGATACTTCTCTGCAGGAAGATGCTGTACGGCCCCGGCAGCTACGGCTCCGTCGGCTGGCGGATTCCCACAATCCGGCAGCTCAGCGACGGCACACTGCTCGCTGTCAACGACCGTCGCAACGACAACGAAGATGACCTTCCCGGTTGTATCGACATCGCTTTCAAGTACAGCACCGACTGCGGCAGGACCTGGAGCGAACCGGGTTATATCGCACGGAACGGCGGCTATCTCAACGGCTACGGCGACCCCGGCCTCGGGGAACTCCCGGACGGGACTGTGGTCTGCGCCTTTGCCGGCGGCGAGGATCTCGTCCACTCCGACACCGTGACAGCGCAGCATTCCTTTGTCTGCTTCAGCCACGACCACGGCCGCAGCTGGACGGAGCCGCGCGACATCACGTCCCTCATATGGGGTCCCGACGCCGTGAATCCCTGCTGCCGCGAGGTGCATTCGTCGTTCTTCACCAGCGGCAATTACCTCGTTCTTGAGCGCGGGGAGCACAAGGGGCGCCTCCTGATTGCCAACGTGTGCCAATACAATGGCGATAGAGGGCTTAGCAATCACGCGGTCTATACCGATGACGGCGGGCAGACCTGGCAGGTGTCCGACTGCGCCGTGAGAAATCTCGGCGATGAAGCCAAGATGGTGGAGCTTCCGGACGGCAGCATCCTGATGAGCGTCCGGACCAACAGCGAGCGCATCTGGGTCAAATCCTATGACGGCGGGAAGACCTGGCCGGAGAGCGGGACCTGGCCCGACATCCATACCACAGCCTGCAACGGCGACCTGATTGCCTTGGGTGACAGCCTACTCCTGCATTCGATACCGATGTCGATGCGCAGGGAGGACGTCGGGATACTGCTGAGTTTCGACGGCGGCCGCACCTGGCCCGAAAGCAAAATCATCAGCCCCGGTCCGGGGCAATACTCGTCGCTGACCGTTCTGCCCGACGGCACCATCGGCGCCTGTATCGAGAAGAATGCCGCCGGTTGCGAAATATGGTACCAGAATTTCTCGCTCGAATGGCTCAGAAGCAGAAGAGAGTGCGCGATGCAGCAGATCAGGGGCGTCCGGCTATGGCCTGAAGGCCCTCTGTGGGCAGAGTGCAATCTCCGTGCAAACTGCCCGGAAAATCCGGGAGGGTACTTTGCCTGGGACGGAACTGAAGGAAAGCAGTTGCTCGGAGAAGGATGGGAAATGCCCTCGGAGCAAGACTTTATGGAGCTGAAAGCCCGCTGCAAATGGGTGTGGACCGAGAAGAACGGATATCCCGGCTACGAAGTGACCGGGGAGTGCGGAAGCATCTTCCTTCCTGCCGGGGGCTATATCTCCGGTAATCGTTACCGTCACCGTCACGCCGGAGGGGTGGGACAATATTGGACGTCGGACGCCGCCACGCAAGGCTCGGCGCGCGAGTTCTGGTTCACGTCCGAGAGCACCGGGTCCTGCTATGACCGCGGCCGGGACAACGGGCTTCCGATCCGCGCGATCAGCCGATAGCGTGAGAGTGGGGGGCTGTTAAAACGCCCCTGTTTCCAGTTTGCCGTCCTTGAATTTCACCTTGTGCTGGATTCTGCCGTCATCTTCGTGAATCCACGTGCGGAAGGTCCTTTCGCCGGCCTTGAGTTCCGCCTCGTCGAACAGGATGACGCGGGTCCCGTGCGCCAGATGGTTGTAGACGGTGTCGTCTCCGCTGTACCGGCCGTAGGCAAGCGCGATTCCGTAATGCGGGACAATGTAGTCGCTGTCGTGGTCGTGGCCGCAGAAAACGCCCATCATGCTGCCCGACTCAAGCATCGCGGCGAACATGCCGGAATTGATGTGCGGATGTCCTCCATATTCGCCGCGTACTCCTATCACCCCGTTGTGCTTTTTTTCCTGGGCCAGAACTCAGGCGTTATAGAATTCTGGGAGCGGGATGTGGAAAAACGAAACGGAAGGAACCTCCCTGCCGCAAAGTCCGGCAGATGCCTCGCACTCGGAGCGGAGCCACTGAATCTGGTCGGAAGTGAACCAGGCGTATCCCCCGACTTCCTTATACTTGGAATAGTCGTGCGAATCAAGCATAAAGATATCCAGCACTCTTGCGGAGGTCCCGTCCGAGGAGGCAACCCCAAGCTTTATGTCCGCAAGCTCGCCGTCGTCGTTGAGTTTGTTGAGGCTGTATTTTGAGGACGCAATCATTGCGGACATTTCCGGACGGGAAAGGTCCTGCTCCGCATCGTGATTGCCGAAGACAATGCAGAAGGGAATCCCATACGAATCCAGCTTGTCAAGAACTGCCTTGAGCATGTCTGCGGAAGGCTGCATGCCGTATATCACATCACCGGTTACGGCTATGTAGTCGGGGCTCTCCGCTCCCACAATGTAATCCATTCTGGAGAACGTCTTGGCAGCCTCCTGAGGTTTGTCGGATACGAAATGCAAATCAGTGAACTGCAGTACCTTGAATTGTCCGTCGGAATTGAACTTGAGTCCCTGTGCGTTCAGAAGGCCCGAACACGGCAGGAAGAGGGCGATAAGCATTAAAAGTCGATAGGGGAATTTTGTTCTGGTAGGCATATTCGATGCAATTAAATAGGGTAAAAAGTTGGAAAAAGGCTTTCGTACTGCCAATCTATATGCTGGTGTTCATTCACTGCCATCCGATGCCGAAGAAACATCGCGAATATCTTCTCTCTGATTTTGAGATTATTAAGGAAGGCTCCGGCTCGTTGAGGTATTGGTTGCGGTCTATAATTTATCCGAACAAGTCATCAAGTATAGCCTGCTGCTGAACCATGGGGCTGTATGTGTTCTTCTTCAGCCCGAAGGTTGTCACCATCGTAAGTGCGAGTGTTTTCTTTGTTCCGGTGTATTCCCTGAAGTGGCGAATTCTGATGCATAGAATTTTATTTCGCACACGTTTATCGTTCTGTCTCTCCGGTCAATGAGAAGATCGATCTGGGCATCCGGACTGTACCACGCCGATTGTTCCGTCATGACGGAAGAGAATCCCAAAGCCTTTTTGAGCGGTTCAATATGATCTTTGACGGATTCCGCCCATAATCATATAAATTTGAGCTATGTCATATCTCTCCAAATCGAATCCCTGCTTCTTGCAATTCAATGATTTCCTGTTTTCTGCCAATCAGTTTTGCCATATTTTTTTCTTTCCGTAAAGGTAATAATAAATGCGTCTTAAGCAAAAAACTTTATCGGAATCTGCAAGACAAACAGACTTTCCGATAAAAACAAGATGGGCTTGATGACCTCTGCTAAATGACTGGAAAGTGTCTCTTCGCTGAACACCATATTCGCCACCATCTCGCCGTAGAGCGGGAATGCAAGCCTTGCGGACTGGTTCGCCGGTTCCTGCTCACCGGGGATCAGGAGAATGACCTTGTCGTCCTTCCAGTCGTGGGTGAGCATATATGGCTCGAATTTTCACTAAATTTTCACATCCGACAGATAGTCATATGGAAGAGTTGTTTATAAGAAGCTCCTCACGTATTCTGCTGCAGGACGGAAGGAAAAATTTTACTATATTTGGGGTCGCAAGAGAATGAAGACTAATAGCCCATACAGTGCGGCGTTCACGGCTGCGTCGATGATGTTCTATGAGATGAATGCGGTTGTGCCGCATCTTCTTGTCGACAAATCGAAGGACACTCTCAATAAATTGACAGAAAATGCTGATATCCTCAAGATAGCTTCATTTAAGGCACGTTACCGCGTAATGGCAGAGCTTGTGCGCAGGTTCAATACTATGCCAAAGGACTTCTGGGAAAGGTATCTTACTCTGTCGGAAAAGGAACAGAGACTCTCGCTCTTCTTCGTGATAATGAAGACCTACAAGCTGGTTTTTGACTTCCAGGTCGGAGTCACTCTTCCCAAATTCAATTCTGCCAATCAGACACTTGCCCCTGAAGATCTCCTGATGGGCCTTTATGACATTGCCGGCAGGGATGAGTTCGTCGATGGGTGGAGCGAGGACACGAAGAAGAAAGTCGTGAGCACCTATATGGTGATTCTTCGTCAGGTGGGTATCCTCCCGGAAAAGGGATATGAGCTCCAGCGTCCGGATATAGACAATTCCGCTTATACATATTATGCCCGGACAGGAGAAGACTGGTTCCTCCAGGCTTGCCTTCTGCCCGTGTATGAAATCGAGAACATCAAGAAGCAAGCACAATGACTGTAGAACAACTATACGACAAGCTTTGCAGCAAAGAGTTTCAGGATCCTTCCAACGGAGACCTGTTCTATAATTTCTTCGTCTATCTCTATCCCGGCGACAAGGAGTATGAGATGAGGGAGCAGATAGCTGACATCAAGGAGAAAATCAAGAGGCCGTCAGAATACATAGATGTCTTGACGCTCGACATATTCGAAGAGTTTTGCACTTATCTGGATTCCAAGCCTTTCGGCCGGAAGTATCCGTCATACCTTCAGTATCTGCTGGAGAAGGAAAAAGACCTTCCGGACAAAGTGCGGGACAGTCTCGTGAACACCGCCAGCAGCGATGAGTTCTTGAGCTTTATTCACGAAAGAATAATGAAGCACGTGGAGACTGTTGACGAGTATAAGCGGCCGTACGTTTTTCTCTATGGATTCGGTAACATCTATCCGTATCTGAGAGCCAGCAGCCTGCTCAACAGGTACGAGAGCGTGAACTTCTCCAGCCGCTACAAGATAATCCTCTTCTACCCTGGAGAAGCAGACAGTGCTTCATTCAAGCTCTTCGGGACTCTCGAAGACAACCACACTTACAGGGCGATAGTCCTGATGAACGATTAAAAAGTCTCACTATGATACAGGAAAGCATCTACAAAAAGCAAATTTCCAGACCCCTCAATCCCGCGGTCTCCGTAACTGACAACAGGGACAAGACTATCGAAGTGGAGATTGAGGAGTATGTCTTTACTGCTGAAATCATCAACGGACTATATGAAGTCCTCAGCTCCGTCAGAAACAAATCCGCCAACCACAACGGTATATGGATCAGCGGATACTACGGCTCCGGAAAGTCCCATTTTCTGAAGTATCTCAACTTCTGCCTGAATCCCAAATATAGTGAGAAGGCCATTGCCCGTCTTGTCGAGGCTGTGGAAGAATTCGACCCTATGGCGAGGCCGGACAGCAAGTCAAAGGTAATGCCTTCCGAAATCAAGGACCTTTCCACGTGGCTGGCCAAGGCAAAGGTGGATACCGTCCTGTTCAACATCGGCAATACCATCGGAGACAACGTCTCTTTCGGCTCCACGTTCGTGAAGGCCATCTGGAAGGAGTTTAACGTCTTCAGAGGCTACAACCGTTTCAATATCCCGCTGGCTCAGTACCTTGAGAAGACTCTTGACAAGAAGGGCAAGTTTGAAGAGTTCAAGAAAGCAATCGATGATGAGGGATTCGATTGGATGACGGATGCACAGGATCTCGCCAACACCGAGCTTGATATGGTGATGGATGCTGCAAAGAGCGTGGCGCCGGAGCTCTCGACAGACGTAATCCGCCAGAGGGTTGCAGAAGACAATCCCAATCTCAGCGTCGAGAGCCTTTGCGCCGAAATCAAGGAATACCTCCACGACAAGGACGACAAATACCGCCTTATCTTCTTCATCGATGAGGTAAGCCAGTTCATCGGCGACAAGAAGGAGCTCCTCCTTCAGCTTCAGCAGATTGTGACCAGCATCAATGAAATAAGCGACGGTCGCGTATGGGTGGGATGTACTGCACAGCAGGACCTCTCCGAGCTCCTTACCAACTGTCAGATTCAGGAAGCCGCAGAAGACTATGGCAAGATTATGGGCCGCTTCGAGAAGAAGGTCGCCCTGCAGGGAACTAATACTGAATACATCACCCAGAAACGTATCCTTGACAAGGACGAAGATGCACAGGTGACTCTTGGAGGGCTCTATGAAGACAAGAAGGATGCAATATCCGCTCAGTTCAAGCTGCCCACAGGATTCCGCTCGTACAAGGACAAGAAGGAATTTGTGGACTTCTATCCCTTCGTGCCGTATCAGTTCCAGCTGATAATGCGTGTGTTCGATGCATTCGTGAAGCTGGAGTATGTGGATACCGAAGTCAAGGGCAACGAGCGCTCAGTGCTGAAGATTACCCACAAGACTGCCCAGAACGCCAAAGACGAGGAAGTCGGGAAATTCATCAGTTTCGACCAATTCTTCAGCAGTATGTTCGAGGCCGGTCTGAAGAACGCTGGCCAGAAAGCCATCCGCAACGCCAATGAGATAATCAAGACCTACGATGAAAAGGACTTCGGCCAGAGGGTGCTGCGTGTCCTCTTTATGCTCTGCAATCTGGATCCCGTCAATCAGAAGCTTTTCCCGGCAACGGTGGACAACATCGTCACCCTCCTTATGACCAACGTTGACGAGAACAAACTCACGCTGAAGACAAAGACCGAGAAAGCACTGGAATACCTCACGACCAAGAGTGTAATCCGCGTCCAGAAAGGCGAAGGCGTGCCTGATACCTACTTCTTCCTTTCTGAAGACGAGTCCGAAGTTGACCGTCTCATCAAGACCCAGAGGGCCGACAACAACAAAATGGCAGAAGAACTCAAGACCATCTTTGCCAAGCACTATGGCGTGCTGAACAATAAGGTCAGTTTCAACGGCAACAGCTTCTCCCTCGGATGGACTATTCTCGGGCGCAACTCCTTCACGCAGTCCAACCCCGATTTGCAGGTGGAGTTTATGATAGACCCTACTGGAGCCGAGCCTTCACAGATTGCCTTCCAGAATGAGCACAAGAAGATGCTTGTACTTGTCTGCGAGGAGTATAAAGCCAACAGAAAACTCAAGGACGAGTTCTACTGGTATTGCCAGGTCCAGACCTACCTTCAGACTCCCGCCACCACGGAGCAGCGCGACAAGACCAACAAGGAATTCCGCAAGAGAGCCCAGGACCTTTATGAGAAGAGTATCGTCCCGGGGTTCAAGGCTATCCTCGACAAGGCCCCTGTAGTCTGCGGGCAGAACCTTCTCCCGGCCGGTATGCTCGGAACCAAAACCGGAGCCGACAGATACAATGAAGCGCTCAAGCTGCATTTTGGTCAGCTCTACACATATTCCGCCCTTGTCACCGGGACCGAGATCCCAAAGACAATAGACGAACTCAAGGCGAAGATCAAGAGGCCCATTGACCCTAATGAGTATGCTATCAAGCCGATGAGCGAGGCGGAGAACACAATAGAGAACAAACTCAGCAAGATTGGCCACGACTACAATCTTGGAGACCTTGTCGAAGACTTCAAGAAGGCTCCTTATGGCTGGAACGAAGTGGCTTCAGCTTACATTGTGAACGAACTTGTACGCCGCCATATCCGCGCCTTCAGCTATAAGGGAGATCCCAATGTGGACCGCGCGAAGATTGCGGAGACTATAATGAAGGAGCGCTCCAGCTTCACCATTACTTCCGCCCAGAAGATAAGCAATGAAATCATTGAAGAATTCCTGTCCAGCTGGAAGGATATATTCAACATAACGGGGACTGCATATTCTCACGACAGCAGCGAGCTTTTCCATCAGTGCCGCGAAGACGACGAATCGCCTCTCAACAAGGCCATAAAGAATTACGCAGCCATAGCAACTGACCTTGCAATGGCGGGTGCACAGGGTGTGGCGAAGGTTCTTACCGATGCAGTCGCCGTGATGCAGGACAAGTGGCACGCGGAGAGAGACCCCGAGAGGTTCTTCAAGCTCTTGATTTCCGAAAGGCAGAAGGGCAAGGAGATGCTCGACAAATGCAAGAAAGCCATTGACTTCGACCACAATCAGAAGGGCGTTTTCGTGGCAGTTTACAACTTTGTCCAGCAGAGCAAGGACGATTTTGACTTCCTTCCGGCCGACTTCAGGCAGGACATAGACTTCATAAAGAATATCGAGACCGACCGGTGGCCGGTGGATACTCTGCCTATGTACAAGAAGAGAATGAACATCCTCTCTGTGGAACTTGACAAGCTTCGCGCGGAACTCAAGGCGCAGATTGCCCGGGCTTGCGAGGCTACGGGGAAGGTCGCCTCGGGAATCTTCACAAACAACATCGCCCGGCTCAAGCTGGAGCTTGTGGCCGCCCTGGAATACAAGGCCGAGGAGGAAGAAGCGCCGGGGCCGGCAGAGCAACAGGATGAAAAGAAGACCGTAAGACTTTCCGCCAGACACGTTTTCAAGACTCCGCAGACCTTGAAGACTCAGGCAGACGTTGCCGCTTATATTGAAGGCATCCGTCAGACCCTTGAAAACCAGCTTGCTCAAACGGACGAAATCGTAATCCTATAGTGAATGCCGGACAAATATAATATATCTTATTTTGCCGTTCTCTATATTTCTTTTATATTTGCGGCAGGATATGCGATGTAATCAATATGATAGGAAGGAAATTTGAGTTAAACGAATTGAATCGTCTTTATCTTAGTGACCGCTATGAATTCGTAGCTGTATATGGCAGACGCAGAGTAGGCAAAACCTTTCTGATAAAGCAGGCACTCAAGGACAAGTTTACATTCCAGCACACCGGTGTCTCTCCGGTTGATCAGGATGACGAGAAGAACAGGCTCAAGACTCAATTGGAAAGTTTCTATTATTCTTTGTTGAGCCATGGCCTGGAAGGATTCAAGCAGCCTAAAAGCTGGATGGAGGCATTCTATCAGCTGACTCAGTTGCTCTCAAAACTGGACGACGGATCCCGTATGGTGATATTCATAGACGAACTGCCGTGGATGGATACCCCGAGGAGCGGTTTCCTTCCCGCCTTCGAGAGTTTCAGCAACGGGTGGTGCAGCAGCCACGACAATGTTCTCCTTGTCGTGTGTGGCAGCGCCACTTCGTGGATGCTTGACAATCTCGCTCAGAATAAAGGCGGTTTATACGGCCGTCTGACATGCGAAATCAAGTTGTCTCCTTTTACGCTGCGGGAATGCGAAGAGTATTTTGAAAATGAAGGCATTGAGCTGTCGCGTTACGATATAGTGCAGTCCTATATGATTTTTGGCGGAATCCCTTATTATCTGAGTTACTTCAGAAAAGGGCTCAGCTTGGAACAGAACGCCGACAAGATTCTATTCTCAGACAAGCCCAGACTCAAAGATGAATTCAACCGCCTTTTCAAGGCCGTTTTCAAAAATGCCGGGGATTGTCAGAAAATCATTCGTCTCTTGGCGACAAGAAACTATGGATTTACCCGTGAGGAAATTGCTTCGAAAACGGGTTTGCCGCTGGGCGGTGGCCTTAGCGATACTCTTGGCGCTTTGGCTGAGAGTGATTTCGTCATGCGCTATTCTCCTTATGGAAAGGGCGAAGGGGACCACTATAAACTCATTGATAATTTCTGCCTGTTCTGGCTCAAATGGGTTGAGCCCAACCAGCAGGATTCGTCTTTTGTGAATTACAATTTCTCATCAGATATAATGACATCCTGGCGGAGCGTAGCCTTTGAGCAGGTGTGCTGGCAACATATCCCCCAGATAAAGCACGCTCTGGAAATTGGAGGTGTGAAGACATCGGTCTCGGCGTGGAATATACGCAGTGCCGACGGCAAAAAAGGTGCGCAGATAGATTTTCTCATATTCAGAGCCGACAATATAGTGAACCTGTGTGAAATGAAATTCTCAAGTTTGCCTTATGTCATCACCTCTGACGAGGAAATGAGATTGATGCACAGGGTGGAAATGCTGAAAGAAACTCTGGGCGCGAAGCAGAAAATCCACGTGACGATGGTCACTTCATTCGGCGTCGCCGTAGGCAAGCATTCCGGAAAGGTGCAAAATGTCATACTGTGTGACCAACTTTTTACATAAAATGAATACCTCTCAGATAAAGACCTTCGCCATCAATTCCAGACAGATACTCAAGGAAGGCGTCATCAACAAGATTTCGGCTCTAGGATTCAACTGCGATGGCCAGCCGGTATTCGGACTCCCTCAGAAAGTGCAGGGTGCCACCATCTATGCCGGAAGGATCCTCGATGAAAGCTTCTATGACGCTTGGATGTCGCTGTATGAGCGCATCAAGGCGAAGGGACTTAAAGAAGTCTATGAGGAGGCGGCATACACTTGGTTCAACAGGCTCGTTGCTATTCGCATAATGCAGAAGAACAATCTCATTGAGCCGGTGCTTGCATACAGCAGCGAGCAAACCAGAATCCCGAGGATCGTAGCCCAGGCCCGCTCCGGCCATATGATGACCGAGATGAAGGCGGCGGACAAGCAGAAACTTGATGAGCTTCTCAACGATGACAGCAAGACCAACGAGCAGTTCGCCCTTCTCATCGAGAACTACTGCCGCTACAATCCTGTAATCTTCAACTGCTTCGGAGGCATCGAGAAATACATCTCCATTCTTTTGCCTGACAATATACTTGTCCAGAACGGCTTCATCGACCAGCTGAACCACACCGGCTACATCACAGACGAGGACTATACCAAGTCCGAGCTCATCGGCTGGCTGTATCAGTTCTATATTGCGGAGAAGAAAGACGAGGTTTTCGACAGCTTCAAGAAGGGAAAGAAAGCCGAGGCCGAAGATATTCCTGCAGCCACCCAAATCTTCACTCCGAACTGGATTGTGAAGTATATGGTCCAGAACACTCTCGGCCGCACATACCTCGACAACAACCCGTACTCCACGCTGGGGGGCCAGATGAAATACCTTGTCGGAGACAAAACACCCGACGAGGCAATCTGTCGTCTGTCGGACCTTCTGGAATACAAGCTGATCGATCCCGCCTGCGGCTCCGGCCACATCCTCGTGGAGGCCTTCGATCTCTTCTTCCAGATGTACTGCGAAGAAGGCTACTCACCCCGCGCCGCCATCGAGAACATCCTTTCCAAGAATATCATCGGCATCGACCTCGACACCCGCGCCAAGCAGCTGGCCACCTTCGCCCTTCTTATGAAGGCCGTCAAGATTGACAACTCCTTCCTCGACTGTAAGGTGATGCCGAGAGTCCTCGATATGCCGCAGCCCTTCGCCACCATTTACGGCGAGCCTCTGGATGATTTCTTCCCTCACTTCGGTATCAGTGGTGAAAAGCAGATCAAAGAATGCGTCAAGGCCTTTGAGCTCCTCAAGCAAGCGGGCAACCTCGGCTCCATAATGAAGTTCGATATGATTTCCGAGCAGACCCGCTGGGCCATCCAGAAGCGCCTATGCGACTGGAAGGAGCAGGATGTCATACCGATGCCCGTCAAGCAGGCCTGGCCGTCATTTGAACTGATTCTGGCTCTTACGGAGAAATATACGGCAGTGGTGGCGAATCCGCCGTATATGAGCAGCTCTAGTATGAATGCTCAATTGATGAATTATGTGCAAAGTAGGTATTTTGATGCTAAAACCGATTTGTTTGCTGTTTTTATGGAATTAGGTGTTGAATGTATATCAGGAGGAGGCAAACTCGGTATGATTAATATGCAAAGTTGGATGTTCTTGTCTTCATTTGAAAAAATGAGACTAAATTTCCTACTGCATTATAATATAGATTCTCTTTTACATCTTGGCTCTAGAACATTCGATGAATTGAGCGGAGAGGTTGTTCAAAATGTTTCATTTGTTTTGACAAAACACAGTCCAAATCCTAAGGGGGGCATATATTTTAGGCTTGTGAATGGACATAATTGTTCGGAAAAAGAGTCAATGTTTTTTTCTGACACGTCAAGTGTGTACAGGAATATTTCAACTTCTCATTTTGACCCTATACCAGGGAATCCTTTAGCGTATTGGACAAGTTCTAAAGTTACGAATATTTTTGCAGAAAACCGCGCGTTATCCGCGGTTGCCAAACCTTGCGTTGGTTTACAAACCGCGGATAACGCGCGGTTTATTCGTAACTGGTATGAACTTGCCTCAATTAAGATAGGATTTAACTTTGCATCTTCTCAAGCGGCGGCTAACTCTGGTCTTAAATGGTTTCCGTGTAATAAAGGGGGAGGTAATCGTAAATGGTATGGGAATCAATTGGATATGATTGATTGGCAATATAATGGAGAACGAATTAAAAAATTCAAGGGTGCAATTGTAAGAAATGAAGAATGTTACTTTCTTCCCACAGTTGCATGGAATATGATTTCTTTCTCTGGAACATCATTTAGATATTTCCCTGCAGGATTTGTTTTAAACAATGCTTCAAATGGTTTTCCATATCAGCAGGATTTGTATGGTGCACTAAGCTATTTTAATTCGAACCTTTTTAATTACCTCGCCGACATTATTAACCCAACAACAAATCTTTCAAATGGAGTTGTTGGTAAGTTGCCTGATTTGATTCCAGCTATAGATAAGCAAGATATTAGAAATCTGGCGAAAGATAATGTTGCCATCTCCCGGACCGACTGGGACGCCCACGAAACCTCCTGGGACTTCAAGGAGAACGAACTTCTACGCATAGCAAAGGCGGAGGGCACCGGCAGCATCGAGCGCGCCCTTGTCTGCTATACCTCCGAGTGGGAATCCAAGTTCAACCAGCTTCACGAGAACGAAGAAGACCTCAACCGCCAGTTCATCGAAATCTACGGCCTTCAAGACGAACTGGGGCCCGACGTCCCTCTCGACGAAATCACCATTCTTCAGGCAGGTGAAATCACCCACGTCAAAGACGAAACCGAATACGGCGGTGGCCACTACGTCTGGAACTACGACAACATCATCAAACAATTCATCTCCTACGCCCTCGGCTGTATGATGGGCCGCTACCGCCTCGACCGTCCGGGCCTGCACATCGCATACCCGAACCCCTCAGAGGAAGACATTGCACCATATACCTACAACGGAGCCAAAATTGAAATCGATGACGATGCCATCATCCCGATCCTCGGCCGCGACTGCTTCTTCGATGACAATGCCTACAATAGAGTCGTCAAATTCATAAGCGATGTCTTCGGCGCAGACAACCTCACCGAGAACCTCAACTTCGTGGAAAAGTGCCTCGGCAAAACCCTTGAAGACTACCTGCAGAAAGACTTCTGGAAAGACCATAAGAAGATGTACCAGAACAGGCCCATCTACTGGCTCTTCTCCTCGAAGAAAGGCGCTTTCCAGGCCCTCGTCTATATGCACAGGATGAACCCCTACACCGTCGAGCACGTCAGGACCAAATATCTCCTCAAACACATTGACGACCTGAAGAATCGCATCTCCAGAGACAGCGAGCGCGCTGCGCAGCTAACCAAGCAGGAGCGCAGCAACCTTGCCAAGATGCAAAAAGACCTTGACGAGTGCATAGAATACCACGACAGGCTTCACGTCGTAGCAGACGGACAAATCCGCTTCGACCTTGATGACGGAGTAGTCGCGAACTATGCCAAATTCGGCGACGTGCTGGCTAAAATCAAATGAAAGAGAGCAAAAGTTGGAAAAATGTAAGAAACTGTTTACTTTTGCCTTGGAAAAATGTCGATTGGTGACTGAATCTATATTGGATTAATGTATGATACATAGACGGCTGGATGAATACATAGAGCGCCATTATGCAGAGAACAAGTCTGCACTCCTGCTCAAGGGTGCCCGTCAGGTGGGCAAGACTTATGCAATCCGCAAGTATGCGCAGGAGCACAAAATGAATCTGGTAGAGATAAATTTCTATGAAGATGCAGCCGCACGCAAACTCTTCGAAGGAGCGGAAAATGCCAAGGATGTCCTTTTGAGAATTTCGGCCCATACCCTCCGGAAGACATCCCTTCCGAATACGCTCGTTTTCTTCGATGAAGTGCAGAAATGCCCCGATGTTGTCACCTGGATAAAATTCCTCGTTGACGAAGGAAGCTGCAGGTTTGCGCTCAGCGGCAGTCTTCTCGGTGTGGAACTTAGAGGCATTGAAAGTGTACCGGTCGGTTATATGGCGGTCAAGGAGGTCTTTCCTCTCGATCTTGAGGAGTTCGCACGGACACTTGGTCTCTCTGACGAGGTGCTGGAGAAGGTCAAGGGCTCGTTTGAAAAGAGAGAACCGGTGGACATGGTTATTCACGAAGCACTGATGAAGATGGTCCGGTTGTATCTTGTAGTAGGCGGTATGCCGGCCGCCGTGCAGGCATATTTGGATTCGAATGACCTGAATGTCGTTCAAGAAAAGCAGGATGAAATACTGAAACTGTACAAATGGGATATCAGTCAGTATGATGAGGACCGGAAACTTGAGATAGGTGACATATTCGACCTTATCCCGTCGGAACTGAATGCCAAAAACAAGCGCTTCATCCTCAAGAGCCTTAATGAGCATGCCAGATTCTCCCGATATGAAGACAGTTTCATCTGGCTTAAAAATGCAGGGACAGCTATTCCTGTGCTGAATGTAACGGAGCCCGTTCCTGCGCTCAAGCTCAATGAACAGAGAAATCTTTTCAAACTGTTCCAAAATGACGTGGGGATTCTCTGCTATCAGTATGCCGCCGGTATCCAGTTGAAGCTGCTGCAGGGCGAAATCAATCAGAACTATGGTGCGGTGTATGAGAATCTGGTGGCGCAGGAACTTGCCTGTCACGGCTTTGCCGGTGACGCTCACGAGCTTCACTACTACAACAGCAAAAAGCAAGGGGAACTGGATTTTGTGATAGTGCAAGATGGCACGGTGGTTCCGATAGAAGTGAAGTCGGGCAAGGATTACGAAAGGCACAACGCTCTGAGCAATGTGCTGAGCATCCCTAATTATGATATCCCGGAGGCTCTTGTCTTTTGCAATGACAATTTGTCTGTTCACGGTAAGCGGAAATATCTGCCGATTTATATGTTGATGTTCATTCACAGCCGTCCGATGCCGAAGGAACAGAAATATACTCTTAACCTGAGCAATCTTTGACACGGACCGGACCGTTTATACTTATGACTATTCGAGACAAAATACTGAACTACTTCCACGGCAACTCCTCCCTGAAGCTGCTCTTCGTGTTCGACCCGATGCTCTTCCTGCAGACGGAAGTCAGCTCTGTAGAGTGGCCTGCCGGGTACAGATACGTCGAGTTCGACGGCCGATGGTTCTATGTGAAATATATGCTCACCCACGACTGGAAGGACGACAAAGTCATTCTCCTGATCCCCGGCGAGCAGGAACCGGCGAACCAGTCCGCAAGGCTTGCGTTCCCACTCTACGGCGAGATGGTGGCGAATATGGTGTTCAGCGAAGAGACATTCCAGTCATTTATGCAGCTGAAGGGAATCCCGTCGGACTTTGCACCCTTCATCGAGAAGCACGTGGCGGAACTCCAGCTCTCCAAGGTGGAAAAGATACTCGGCGAATACTACAAGCCGGGGATGCTGTCTATCGACGTGCTTCAGCGGGGGCTTCTGACTTCATATCTTGGAGGGAACAAGCTTCTGGGGTGGGAGGATATCCTGGTCAGAGTCGTCTGTATCAATGGTAACGAGTCCGATAAATCAAAGCTGGAAAGTTTTAACAAAAGCATCAAGAGCCAGCTGGACCTGCAGCGTGTTCTCTCAGATAAGTTTGAGGAACTCTCCGGCATCAAATACGACTATGGCAAGCCCGTCAGCATCAAACAGATTGTGGAGTCATACAAATACAACGCAATCACGCAGAGTCTGACGGTGATTCCTGCAGACGAATACAGGGCCTATAAAATCAAGTCGGCCTCCTCCCTACAGAAGCTCAACTCATTTGTGCAGTTCGCCCTTTACAGCCCGCTATCTGACAAGTTCAATGCGGCCGTGAAGAGGCTCGGGGCCGATGTCAAGGAGGAGAAGATAATCTCTTGGTACGGAACGGATGCCGAATATGCTCTCGTGACGGAAGACCTGTGCAGGCCTATACTTGAGACCATTGTCGCCGCTCAGATAGTGTCCGACCCTTCCGGAAGCAACGACAGACTTCGCAAGCTCTCGCTCAAACTTCCTCCGGACTCCAAACTTCAGCAGGTAATAGCTTACCTCAGTTATGTCTGTATGGCCTACGAGAAGATTCAGAACTTCGGGACATACAAGCTCAAGAGCGCCACGGAATACATCTATAAGTACCGGAGCGAATTCTACTTGATAGATATGCACTACAGGAAGTCGTTGGAGAGCTTTGGGGAGATCAGTTCCGCTCTCCCGATTTACGAGAGTGTCCACGCCTTGAAGAAGAACTTCGATGCAGACTATGCGAAAGCGGTGGGTGAGTTCAATATCGAATGGCTGAAGTGCGTAAATGAGACCGGAGTGGGGCTCGGAAAGATGGAAGGTATCAGACATCAGCAGAATTTCTATAGTGACAATGTACAAGGAGCCGCCACGAAGATGGTTGTCATCATCAGCGATGCGCTACGCTATGAGGTGGCAGCAGAATTGATGCAGGAGCTGGGCGACGAGAAGCATATCGCTAGGCTGGACTGCGCGATGGCTATGCTGCCGACGGAGACGAAGTACTGCAAGAATGCGATGCTGCCCCAGAACAATCTGAAGCTTTGCGGAGATGAGATGTGGGTGAACGGCAGGCCTATAGTTGGAATGGATGATAGAACCAGGCAGCTGCAATTCTATGCGGAGGATGGGCTTTGTATAAGTTATACAGACTTGATGGCAAAAAGCCTCACTGAAAGAAGAGAGATAACCAAGCGGTCAATTGTCTATGTCTATCATGACACGATAGACTCAATGAGCCACGACAATCCGCGTAAAATGGCGCTTGCCTGCAGAACTGCCGTGGATGAATTGGCTGATTTAATAAAGCACTTGCACGCAAGCCTCAACGTGACAAATGTAATACTTACCAGCGATCACGGATTCCTCTACAACGATATGCCGTTTGCCGAGAAGGACAAGCACCACGTTGAGGAAGAGACAATAGAGACAAAGAGCCGGTATTTCCTGACCAGAAGTAGTGCCCAGGCCAGCGCACCATCTTTTGGCATCAGCAAATTCGTGCTGAACTCTGTTTCCGGAATGGATGATGATGATGTGTATATTGCTGTCCCGAACGGGTCCAACAGATTTTATGCCCCCGGAGGGTACGAGTTCGCTCACGGCGGCGCGACCCTTCAGGAACTCATCATTCCGGTCATATACAGCTACATCCAGAGAGTTGACAAGAAGCAGAAGGTGAGCGTGAAACTCCTTGAGCCGGAACTGAATATGGTCTCCAGTATCCTCAAGTTCACCCTCATCCAGGCAGAAGCCGTATCAGCGGATATCCGCGAGCGAAAGGTTGCCTGCGGCGTCTATCTGGGCGATGCTCTCGTGACCAAGGAGAAAGAAATAGTGCTGGGCAGCGCCGACGCTGTGAACTTCAACAACCGGGTTTATCAAATGACTCTGCCTCTTGAGACCTCGACTACTGCGCCGCTGCTCGAGCTGCGCGTGTATGACGTTGATGACAGACTCAACGCACTCATAAAGCAGCCTGTCAAGAACAGAACATTCATTCAGCAAGATTTCTAGAATATGGAACTTCAGCAAAAGATAATGGAAGCCTTTATGGGCAAGGTGGTCCGCAAGGATCTGGCTTTCCAAGTGAAAGGTAATCTTCCCGTGCCGACATACGTCCTCGAGTATCTCCTTGGGCAATATTGCGCCACGGATGACCCGGAGCAGATTGAACAGGGGCTTGAGAAGGTGAAATCCGTCATCAGGAACAACTATATCAATCGTGCGGAGTCGGAACAGGTCAAGAGTATGATTCGCGAGAACGGCCACTATCGCATTATTGACAAGGTGTCCGTAACCCTCAACGACAAGAAGGACTGTTATGAGGCTGAATTTGCCAATCTTGCTCTCTCGAGAATACCGATAGCCACAGAATATGTAAAGGCCAATCCGAAGCTCCTTTCCGGCAACGGAATCTGGTGTATCGTGGATATGGGCTTCCTCTCCGGAGAGGACGTGCCGCAGCGGTGGGAAATCAATTCGCTGAAGGCCATCCAGATTGCCAACGTGGACGTGGATGACTATATCGACCAGAGGAAGAAGTTTACAACGGAGGAATGGATTGATTTCTTGATTCATACTGTAGGACTCAACCCTGAGCCGCTCAACAGGCGCGAGAAATTCATCGTGCTGGCCCGTTTGCTGCCGCACATCGAGAACAACTTCAACTTTATCGAGCTGGGCCCGAAGGGTACCGGAAAGTCTCACGTCTTCCAGGAATTCTCTCCTCACGGGGTGCTGGTGAGCGGCGGAGACGTTACCTCCGCCCGTCTTTTCGTGAAGATGTCCGGCAACCGGGAGATTCTTGGACTCGTGGGCTACTGGGATGTCGTGGCTTGGGATGAGTTTGAGCAGAAGAAGGGACGCAGCGTGGACCCAGTGCTCATAGATACGATGCAGAACTATCTTGCAAACAAGGCATTCAATCGTGGCAAGGCCACACACGAGGCTTCGGCTTCGATGAGCTTTGTGGGCAATACCAAGCACACCGTGCCGTATATGCTCAAGAACAGCCATCTCTTCGAATCCATCCCGACGGCTTTCCTTGCGACCGGAGCATTCCTGGACCGTATGCATCTCTACAATCCCGGATGGGAAATCAAGATGCTCAAGAAGAACTCCTTCAGCAAGGGATACGGTCTTATCACCGACTACATCTCCGCCATCCTTCACGCGCTGCGTAACCGTGACTTCTCGCAGGATCTTGACAAATTGGTGAAGTTTGACGGGACTCTGTCCGAGCGCGACAACCTCGGCATCCGCAAGACTTTCTCCGGAATGGTGAAGCTGCTCTATCCGGACGGAAACTATACGCAGGAGGAGGCCCTCGAGATAATCGACTTCGCAGCTGAAGGCCGCAAGAGGGTAAAGGACCAGCTTTACATCATTGACGAGACATTCAAGGCCGAACCTGCCAAGTTTGAATATCAGAACCTCCGCTCCGGAGATGTCGTGAAGGTCGTCACTCTGGAGAAAATCAATTCCGGAGTGAAGGTGCCTTCGCCGACTGCCCCGATTCCTGCACCTGCGCCGCAGCTTGTGAGCACAGTGAAGACAATCCGCCTCAACCAGACCGGGGTCTCCTATACTTCGCTCTTCGGCGATTATGTGAAAAGTGCCGGGAAGATTACGGTGGTGGATCCTTTTGTGAGGCTGCCGTATCAGGTGGAGAATTTCGTGGAGTTCATCCAGATGCTCCGGCAGTGCAATGATGACCCTGAGAACCTCGTGCTGCATCTTTCGACATCAAACGACGAGGAGCATATCCCCGATATGATAGACATATTCGACGAGATTCAAGAGGACCTCGGCGCTCACGGCATAGAGTTTACCTACGACTTCAAGGCAGACCACGACCGCTTGATCGAGATTGACAACGGCTGGACAATCACTCTGGGCAGAGGCCTGGATATATATGAGAAGAAGGGCCGTTTCACTCTCGACAGCATCAGTCAGGAAGACAGAAGATGCAGAGAGTTTACGGTGGCGTATAATAAGGCGGAAACTGTGTCGGGCGATGAAATGCAGTTTGATGACCCTCGTCTGTCCAAGAGAAATTCTCTGTATCTGACCATACAGCAAGAACCATTTGATGCTATAGTCAACGGTTCAAAAGTGATTGAATATCGAGAATTGAAACCCACGACGTACAAAAACTATATAGAAGTTGAGACCGATGGTCGCGCGGTTCTTGCGGAAGGAGTAAATATGCCCGACTTGGACGGAGGTGATTTAAACTACTACAACAGCGGCAGTTTCCCGTTTGTCCTCCGCCAAGACATTGAATTTTTGAAATTCAAAGCCGGTGCGACAGCTCATGATATGGACTCCGGTGTCGTGGAGGTTTTATACTTGTCGGCCCATCCGGAAAACATCGATGCTGATGGAATATTCTGTTCCTGGATAGTTGAACTCCATCTGGGACGAGTGAGAGGCGTACATAGGAAATGACGTTAATTATGCTGCGCTCAATCTAAATCCGTACCGTCATTGGTCTTTCGAGCCGTCAGAGTCTGATCTTTCGGGGCAGTTCTTGTCCACCAGACAAAGAGTTTATGATGATTTTGTTATGGATGCTTTTTAAATAATGGGAGTCATATATGCCGGGACAAGCCTGACCATACCATCTCTGCCCAGATCCT
>R03__coassemble_316_pt1 | contig 29281 bp, 25 predicted proteins | sample R03__metabat2_high_PE_033 | metagenome-assembled genome bin R03 | reverse complement strand
TCAGAAAAATGTACTTCGCCTCGTGGGCTATCTTCCACACGAGGTCGGTCTTGTCGATGTACAAGTAATCGTCTTCGATGAAGCCCTCGAAGGTGTAGGTCCCGATGGGGTATTTGCGGCGCGGTGTATCCATAGAAAGCAAATGTATGGAAATTCCGCCTCAATTGCAAATCCGATTCATTGTCACATCAACGGTTTTTATGTATCTTTGCATCTGAATGGCAGACGGAGAATTCCTGAAAATACGCGGCGCGCACTCGCACAACCTCAAAGACATTGACGTGGACATCCCCCGCCACAAATTCGTGGTGATCACCGGCATCAGCGGCAGCGGAAAGTCCTCGCTGGCCTTCGACACCATATTCGCCGAAGGCCAGAGGCGCTATATGAACACCCTCTCCCCCTATGCCAAGCACTTCATGGGCATACTCGAGAAGCCGCAGGTGGAGAGCATCGAGGGCCTCAGCCCCATAATAGCCATAGAGCAGAAAACAACCGGCAACAACCCCCGCTCCACGGTGGGCACAATCACCGAAATAGCGGACTTCCTGCGCCTGCTGTATGCCCGCGCATCCACCGCCTTCTCCCCCATATCCGGCAAGCCGATGGTGCGCTACACCGATTCGCAGATCGTGGGCTTGATAATACAGGAGTACGAAGGGCGCAAATGTCTGCTGCTCGCGCCGCTGGTCCGGGGGCGCAAGGGCCACTACCGCGAGCTCTTCGAGCAGATGCGCAAGAAGGGTTACACGCAGATTCGCGTGGACGGGGAGATCATGGATCTCGCCGAGATGGAGGCCGTGGACCGATACAAGGGGCATTTCATCGAACTGGTCGTGGACAAGCTCAAGCCCGGCGAAGGGGACGAGGAGCGCATCCGCGACTCCGTGGGCCGCGCGCTCTCCCTCGGACACGGGTCTGTGGCCGTTCTGGACTGCAGCGGGCAGGAGCAGGTCCTGCGGCATTTCAGCAAGCATCTGGTGGACCCGGAGAACGGGGTGTCGCTGCAGGAGCCGGCGCCGCACTCGTTCTCGTTCAACTCCCCGGAAGGCTACTGCCCCCACTGCAAGGGCCTCGGCACGGTGCCGGACATCAACATAGATACAATCATCCCGGACCGCAGCCGGAGCATAGCCGACGGCGGCATAGTGCCTCTGGGCCGCTCACGCGACGGACGCAAGTTCGAGATAGTGCGCTCAATGGCGCGCAAGCACGATTTCTCGCTCTACGAGCCCATTGCGGAGTTGAGCGACGAGGCCGTCTCGTTGCTCATCTACGGGTCCGATGAATTCTTCAGAATCGGCGACGGCCCCAGCTCCGAGATGGTCCTCTGGCCCGGGGTGACGGACGACGTGGAAGACAAGATGGAATGTCCCGTCTGCCACGGCACGCGCCTGCGCCGGGAGGCCGAATGTTTCCGCATAGACGGCAAGACCATATCCGAGGTGTGCGCGATGGAGCTCTCGGCTCTCAAGGTATGGCTGGAGGCTCTGGGCACAAAACTGGACAAGAGGGGGCAGGCCATCTCGCGCGACATCCTCAAGGAGTTGTGCGACCGCGTGCAGTTCCTGCTGGACGTGGGGTTGGACTATCTGTCCCTGAACCGTCCCACCGCATCGCTGTCCGGAGGAGAGAGCCAGCGCATCCGGCTCGCCACCCAGATAGGCTCGAAGCTGGTGGATGTCATCTACATTCTCGACGAGCCCAGCATCGGGCTGCACCAGAGGGACAACCGCAAACTGATCGCCTCGCTCAGAAAGCTGCGCGACGAGGGCAACACCGTCATCGTGGTGGAGCACGACCTGGAGACTATGCTCAGCGCCGACTATCTGGTGGACGTCGGTCCCGGCGCCGGAGCCCTCGGCGGCCGCCTCTGCTACAGCGGTGCGGTCCCGGCAGGAGGGTCCCCTTTCCGGGGCCTTTCCCCAAATTTCCCGGGCCCCGGGACGGGAACCCTCCTGCCGGAGGCGGCCGCCTCCACACTGAGCTACCTGAGCGGGGAGGCGGGCATCGGGGTGCCGAAGCAGAGGCGGAAGGGGAACGGGAAAAGCATCGCTCTTCGCGGGGCGTGCGGCAACAACCTCAAGAGCGTGGATGTCGATTTCCCTCTGGGATGCCTTGTGGGCATCAGCGGCGTGTCCGGATCGGGCAAGAGCAGCCTTATCAACGAGACCCTCATGCCCATACTCAAAGGCAAGTTCTACCACTACAAGACCAAGCCCCTTCCCTACTCGGAAATTGCGGGACTGGAGAACGTGGACAAGGTGATAGAGATAGACCAGAGCCCCATCGGGCGCACTCCCCGGTCCAATCCGGCGACTTTCACGGGCGTGTTCAACGACATCCGGGACCTCTTCGAGCAGACTCCGGACGCGAAGGTGCGGGGATTCAAGGCCGGGAGATTCTCCTTCAATGTGGCAGGCGGCCGCTGCGAGGAGTGCAAGGGAGCGGGCATCAAGGTCATCGAGATGAATTTCCTGCCGAGTGTGAACGTCGTGTGCGAGCAGTGCGGCGGACACCGCTACAAGGAAGACACGCTCGCCGTACGCTACCGGGGCAAGAACATCAACGACGTGCTGGAAATGTCCATAGCGGAGGCTTACGAGTTCTTCAAACCCCATCCCAAAATCGCCGCAAAGCTCAAGACTATGGTGGACGTGGGCCTCGGATACGTGCATCTCGGGCAGTCTGCGGTGACCCTCTCGGGAGGCGAGAGCCAGAGAATGAAGCTTGCCGCGGAGCTGTCGCGCCCCTCGACCGGCAACACGATATATATGCTCGACGAGCCCACCACGGGCCTGCATTTCGAGGATATCAAAACCCTGCTCGGAGTACTCCACAGGCTTGTGGACCAGGGGAACACGGTGCTCGTCATAGAGCACAACCTGGACGTGCTCAAGAGCGTGGACTACCTTGTGGACCTGGGTCCGGAAGGCGGCAGGAGAGGCGGCCGCATCACGGCTCAGGGCACCCCGGAGGAAGTGGCCTCAAATCCCGATTCGGTCACGGGACCCTATCTCAAAGAAATCCTTAAACAATAAAATATATGTCAACCCCCACTACCAAGCATTCTTTCAAATACTGGCAATGGAGAGTGATCATCTGTTCGATGATTGGCTACTCGATGTTCTACTTCGTGCGCAAGAACTTCGCCTTCGCGATGCCGGCGCTCGGAGCGGAATACGGCATCACCAACACGAGTTTCGGCATCGTGCTCACTCTGGTGGGCCTGATCTACGGCGTGTCCAAATTCCTCAACGGCATCATCGCCGACCGCGCGTACGCCCGCTGGCATCTGGCTCTGGGCCTGTTTGTGAGCGTGCTGCTGAATTTCCTGTTCGGATGGTCGGACAAGATAAGCATCCTTCTCACGGGAGAAGCCTCGGGGGCGCACTTCGTGAACACGATGGTGGTGGTGATGGCCGTGCTGCTGGTAATAAACAACATATTCCAGGGCTGCGGCTTCCCTCCCTGCAACCGCCTCACGGCCCACTGGGTGCCGGTGAACGAACTTGCCACCAAGACCGCAATCTGGAACACCTCCCACTCCATCGGAGCGGGCATAGTGTCCGTGCTGTGCGGCTACATAATAGCCACATCGGGCAACTGGCGCTTCTGCTTCTGGATTCCGGCGGCAATAGCGGCCGTGGGAGTTGTGTTCATCATAGTGACCCTTCGCGACACTCCGTCGTCGGTGGGCCTGCCGGAGCTGCCGAACACGCGCACCGAGCTGGACGGCAATGACGACGACCCCAAAGCTTTCCGCGCCTTCGTGCGCAAGAAGGTCTTCGGCAACCCGATAATATGGGTGCTGGGCTTCGCCGACCTTTTCGTGTACATAGTGCGCTTCGCCGTGCTGGACTGGGGGCCGATGTTTCTCCAGCAGCGCCCCAACCCCTTGTCGCCGCAGCTCGCGGGCTGGACAATAGGCATATTCGAGGTGGCGGGCTGCGCCGGAATGCTCTCGGCCGGCTGGATTTCTGACAAGCTCTTCAAGAGCAAGTCGCAGCGCGTGTGCGCCGTGGAGATGGTGATAGTGGCGGGACTGCTTGTACTGCTGCAACTCCTGCCCCGGGACACCAATCCCACCGTGCTGCTGGTGCTGCTCGCAGTCACGGGATTCTTCCTGTACGGCCCGCAGGCTCTGCTGGGCGTGACCGCGATGAAGCACGCCACCAAGAAGGCGGCTTCCACGGCCCAGGGGTTCATAGGGATGATGAGCTATGCCTCTGTAATCTTCACCGGAGCAGGTCTCGGCTGGTTCTCCGACCGCTTCGGCTGGGGACATCTGTTCGCCTTGATGGCAGGCATCGCAGTGCTAGGCGCCGTCAGCCTCTTCATCCTGTGGAACATCAAGGACGACGGCTACATCCACGAGCAACAGCAGCAGTAGGCGCTTCCTACAACATCTGCCCTCCGATGAACTCCCGCATAATGGACGTGGGAGGGATAGCGGCTATCTCCGCAGGCTTGAGGGCTGTGATATTGCCGAGGAAGCCTATGAGCGCACGGGCTTTCTCGTAGGCGGGAGAAGTCTCCGCTATGCGGTAGAGAAGGGGCTCGGCGTAGTATTTGAGCACCGGCAGATCATAGAGGGTGGAGGAATTGAACACCACGTCGGCGTTCTCCTCGTAGGGGAAAATGTTCTTTATCTCGCCCCGGCGCACGCTCTCCCAGCGCAGGATGTTGGTCTCGGCGCTGATCCCGCGGGTGCGGTCGTCGCGCACTATGCGGCGCAGAAGGCGCTTGTCGGTGGTGCTGTTGTGGATATTGCCGGCAGAGAGGGCGGAGAGGGCGGAAATGTAGATTTTGAAGAACCGACTCCGGTCCACGGAAGGGGTAAGAGCCGGATTGAGGGCGTGGATGCCTTCCATAAAGAGCATATCGCGGTCTTCAAGCCTGAGGGTGCGGCCCGGCTCGAAGACCTGTCTGCCTTCCACGAAATCATATCTGGGGACCTGGATTTCCTCTCCCGCAAGCAGGGCGTTGATGTGCTCGCAGAGCATCTCCACGTTCATTGCTCCGATGCATTCATAGTCCTTCTCTCCCTTCTCGTCCAGAGGGGTGAGCTCCCTGCTCACGAAATAGTTGTCCAGCTCGATGACCTTGGGATTGAGTCCGAGGACGCGGCACTGCCGGGCGATGCGCAGCGAACTGCTCGTCTTGCCGCTGCTCGAGGGGCCCGACATCATCACCACGCGGCAGCGCTTCCTGTTCCAGAAAATCTGGTCCGCCACCTCGGCGTATTTGCGCTCCTGACGAGCTTCGCAGAGATTTATGAGGTCCACACCTCCTCCGGAAGCGAGAATTTCATTTATCCGGTCAAGGCTGTCGATGCCTATGGCCGAACTCCAGTCGGCATATTCCTGCCGTGCGGCTTCTATCTTTGTCATCTTTGTATTGTTACGGGAGTGATTTCCGAGAGATCCTCTTCCTTCTCGTTGAAAGGCTCGAGGAAGGGGTTGCCGGTGCGCTCGCGGCCTATTGTGGACTCTCCTCCGTGGCCGGGGATGATGCGCGTGTCCGCAGGCAGCAGGATGAGCTTCTCCATAATGGAGCGAATCTCCGAGTCATAATCGCTGTAGCGGAAGTCCGTGCGCCCGATGGTGCCGGCAAAGAGGGTGTCGCCGGTGAACATCACTCCTTGCCCGCGCTCCAGATAGCAGGTGCTGCCGGGGGAATGGCCGGGGGTGCTGATGACTTCAAAAGCGAGGCCTGCGGCACGGATGACATCTCCCTCGTGCACCTCCGTGGTCTTGAAGGACGTGTCCGGGGGGCACAGGCCCAGCTTGGTGACGAGTTCGTGCCCGTATTCAAGCTCCACATTGTCGCGGCTGTCCATATACACGGGGGTGCCGTCCCGGCGTGCCTGCACGGCGGCGGCCCCGTAGATATGGTCCACGTGGCCGTGGGTCAGCAGGACTGCCTCGACCTCAAGGCCTTCGCTCTGCAGGAAGGAAAAGAACTCCCGCTTCTCCTCTTCCGAATAGAATCCCGGGTCCACGACAACGCAGCCGGGGGCACCGTCCGTCCACGCGACGCAGCAGTGTTCCTGGAAGAGATTGAATGTGAATTTATGAATGTTCATATCTGCAAATTTAGCATTTTTTAGTTTACCTTTGCACTCTATGATGCAGGCGACGGTCGTAAAAAATGCAGGCAGCCATTATGAGCTCAGCGCGCTGCCGGAATGGAAGCCCTTTCCGGCCGTGCTCCGGGGCAGGGCAAGGCTGAAGGAGGGAAGTTCCACCAACCCCGTGGCGGTGGGAGACAGGGTGTGCTGCGAGTTTGAGAGCGCGACTCCGGACCGGGAGCACCCTGCGGTCATCACGGAAATCCTCCCCCGCAGCAATTATCTCATCCGCCGGTCCACCAACCTCTCGCGCCAGTCTCACGTGATTGCATCTAACATAGACCTTGCGGTAATCGCGGTGAGCCTGTATTTCCCGCAGATCAAGCTCCCGTTTCTGGACAGGGTGCTGGTGAGCTGCGAGGTCTATAACGTGACTCCGGTCATAGTGCTGTGCAAATTGGACCTCTACGGCGCGGAAGACCCGGAAGGAGTGGAGAATTTCTGCAGAATCTACTCCGGAGCCGGTTACAAAGTGATACTCTCCTCCGCCCGTACTCTCGAGGGGATAGCGGAGCTGCGCGAGTTGTGCAGAGACAAGGTGTGCCTGGTGAGCGGAGAGTCCGGAGTGGGCAAATCAAGTCTTGTCAAGGCTATGGACCCGGGTCTGAACCCGAAGACCGGTAAGATTTCCGAGGCGCACCTGCAGGGCCGGCACACGACCTCGCTCTATGAGATGTATCCCCTCTCGAGCGGAGGCTACATCATAGACACGCCGGGCCTGCGCGGCTTCGGCCTCGTGGACCTCGAGAAGGAGGAAATCGGGAAATATTTCCCCGAGATGCTCCGCCTCTCGCAAGGCTGCCGCTTCACGCCCTGCACCCACACCCACGAGCCCGGGTGCGCGGTGAAAGCCGCACTTGAGAGCGGAGAGATGAGCGCAGAGCGCTACAATTCATACCTCGGCATGCTGGAAGAGGACAGGAAATTCAGATAGATGGAAAAGAAAGATATCGAGATAATGGCCCCCGCGGGCAATTTCGAGTGTCTGGTGGCAGCCATCCAGGGCGGCGCCGACTCGGTGTACTTCGGCGTGGGGCATCTCAACATGCGCTCGCACAGCGCCAACAACTTCGCCCCGCAAGACCTCGACGAGATAATGAGAATATGCCGCAGAAGCGGCGTGAAGGCCTATATGACCCTCAACATCTGCCTCTATCAGGAAGACCTCCCGGCGATGCGCGAAGCTCTCGATGCGGCCAAAAGGGCCGGCGTGGACGCCATCATCGCCTCCGATATGGCCTGCATACAGTACTGCCGCGAAATCGGGCTGGAAGTGCACATAAGCACCCAGCTCAACGTCTCGAATCTGGAGGCGGTCAAGTTCTACGCCCGCTTCGCCGACGTGGTGGTGCTCGCGCGCGAGCTGAATCTCGACCAGGTGCGCGAGATCCACGAAGGCATCCTGCGCGAGCAGGTCACCGGCCCCTCCGGGAAGTTCGTGCGCATAGAGATGTTCGCCCACGGGGCGCTCTGCATGGCCGTAAGCGGAAAGTGCTACCTGAGCCTGCACCAGTACGGCTCCTCGGCCAACAGGGGCGCCTGCTTCCAGGCCTGCCGCAGAGGCTACGAGGTTACAGACCTCGAGACAGGGCAGAGCCTTCTGGTGGACAACAAATACATAATGTCGCCCAAGGACCTGTGCACGATAGAATTCCTGCAGCGCATCATCGACTCCGGAGTGAAGGTGTTCAAAATCGAGGGCCGTGCAAGAAGCGCCGAATATGTGCTGCGCTGTGCATCCTGCTACCGCAAAGCGGCGGATGCCGTGTGCGAAGGCACGTACACGCCGGAGATGGCTGCAGACCTCAAGGCCCGGCTCTCGGAAGTGTTCAACCGCGGCTTCTGGGACGGCTATTATCAGGGCGCCCGGCTCGGGGAGTGGAGCGCCGTCTATGGTTCGCAGAGCTCGAGGCGCAAGGTCTATGTGGGCAAGGTCACCAACTGGTTCGACCGCATCGGAGTGGCGGAAGTGGCCGTGGAGACGCGCGACCTGCACGAAGGCGAGGTCATTCTCGTGACAGGCCCCACGACGGGCGCGGTGGAATTCCCCATAAACGACATAAGAGTCAATCTCGCCGGCGTGGAGACGGCTCCGAAAGGAGTGCACTGCTCCATTGCGGCGGACACCTCGCTATGCCCGGACGGCAAGCTGCGCCGCGGCGACAAAGTCTTTGTCTGGGAAGACAACCCGGGCCATCAGGAGTAAAGGTCCCTGAGCACGGAGAGCGAACGGACCTCGAGCGAGATCTCGGCGTGGAAACCTATGTACTGCAGCAGGGCATCCGCTATCTGCGAGCGTATCCTGCCGCTGAGAGGCAGCAGCATCGCGCCCGGAAAATCTGACTGCAGCAAGGCGAGCACTTCCTTGTAGAGGTCGCCGGCAAAAGGGGCGAGGCCTTCGGCCGTGGGCGAAAAGCCCAGAGCGCCCGCGAGCTCCAGCAGCCAGAGCAGATGGAAGTTGGAGTAGTCGCTGCGCAAGGAATCGAGCGTGAGTATGGACCGGCGGCACCAGTCGAAAAGTCCCGCCTCGCACTCCCCTTCCCTCACCGCGCGGAAAAGGACCTCGCTCATAAAGAGACTCACAGTGTTTTTGCGCACATCGTTCCTTATGCCGGAGAGAGGATAGAGGCTTCTGATGGAGCGCAGGCGCCACAAGTCCGACTTGGGATTCTCCACCACCTCGGCGTCCAAGATGTTGAGCGGAAGAAAAAGCGATGCGGCCGCCCCTTTGCCTGTCGTGATCAGGAAGCCGCGCCTGCCCCAGAGGGAGCTCAGGGTGTGCAGCACGAGAGTGCGCTCTCCCACCTTGGTGGAACCCAGGACGATGAGCTGTGCGGCGTGGACCATAGCCTATCTGCCCACGGAGATGAGCGGGCTCGCGAGAGCCTCCTTCAAGGCGTCGTCATAGCGGAGCTGTATCTGGACGCCCGCCCTCTGGAAGTAATACCTTATGGCGATTTCTTCTTCTATGAATGGGATTATCTCGTCCCTCTTGAGGCGCAGGAAAGTTTCCTTGTCCATATCCAGAGCCTTCCCGAGGGCTTCCAGCTCGCCGCTCACAGAGTCCTTCAGACCGTCCTTCTCGAGCTCGGAGCTCATCTGGTCAAAGTAGGTGCGGGCCGTGGAACGATAATCGAAAGTCTTGTCGGCGGCGAAGGCGATGAAGTCTTCGTAGTCCGTGAAATGGAAGTCCTCCACGGCCGGTATCGACTCGTGGCGGCGCACATACTCGAGAGCATACTGCTCCAGCACGCCGTATGCCACCAGGGAATATGTCAGGCGGCTGTAGGTCTTGGCCCCGAGGGTCACGTCCGGGGTGATGCCGCCTCCGTCGCGCACGGTGCGCCCGGAGGCAGTCTTGAACTCGTGGGTGAGAGAGTCGGGGATGTGCCCCACGCTCCCGTCTTCAGAGCGATGGGAATAGTCTATGGCCTGCACGCAGCGACCGGACGGCGTGTAGTACTTGGCGGTCGTGAGCTTGAGCTGGGAGCCGAACGGCAGGCTGCGTATGGTCTGCACAAGGCCCTTGCCGTATGAACGCTGTCCCATAATGGTGGCCCGGTCGAGGTCCTGCAGGGCTCCCGACACGATTTCCGACGCGGAGGCGGAGCCGGAATCTATGAGCACCACGACGGGGATTTCCGTGTCCACAGGCTCTGTGGCGGTCCTGCACACGTAGGACGCACCCTGCTCGCGACCCTTGGCCGTCACCACGAGCGAACCCTTGGGCACGAAGAGCCCCACTATGTCCACGGCTTCCGACAGCAGTCCGCCGCCGTTGCCGCGAAGGTCAAGAACGAATTTGGTGATTCCCTGCCGCTTGAGCGCCAGGAACTCTTTGCGCAGCTCGGCGGCCACCCCTTCCGAGAAACCAGCCTGCCGGACATAACCCACGCCGCCCTCGAAGACTGCGGAATACTCTATGTCGGGGATATGTATCTTCTCGCGGACCACCGTCACGTCCACCAGATTGCCGGTGCGCACCTTCTTGACCTTGAATACGACCTTGCTGCCGGCTTCCCCGCGCATGCGGTCGCTGGCCTGCTGGGAAGTGAGCCCGTGCACGCTCTGCCCGTCTATCTCCACTATCTCGTCGCCGCAGCAGAGAGAGTATTTCTGGGCGGGAGACCCTTCGTACGGCTCGTTGATTATGACGTTGCCGTTCTTGTCGGGCTTGTAGATCATGGCACCTATGCCGCCGTAGGTCTTGCTTATCATCATCTGCAAGTCTTCGTTCTCCTCCTGCGGGACAAATATGGTGTAGGGGTCCAGATTGCCCAGCATGGCGTCTATACCCGCCTTTTCGATGCGGTCCACGGGGAGCGAATCCACATAGGAGCGGTTGAGCTCCTTGAGCAGGGCGCTCTGTATCTGGGTCCATTTGGCGAGGTTGAAGGACGTGCTTTGGGCCGGAGCCGCGGCGCAGATGCACAGGAGCGCCAGAACAGTTATGGAGCGGTTTCTCATATTGCAAATTTTGTTGTCAAATACCGGACCCGACCATCAGGGCCACGATGCCTGCAAGAAGCACCGCGAGCGAGACGGCCTTGTCGCGTATGTTGTGTTCTTTGAATATCCAGGCCCCTAGGCAGAAAGTGACCACCGCCGAGCCGCGCCGTATCATCGAGATGACGGACAGGAGGGCGTCGCTCTGCTTCACGGAGAAGAAGTACAGCGCGTCGGAAGCCGTGATGAGGACAGCTATGAGCAGGAGCGTCCAATCCCAGCGGAAGCGGGGAGCCTCCGACGGGCCCCGAAGATACTGCACCAGGGCGCAGAGAGCGAGCAGGGCCGTGATGTAAAGGTTGGTCCAGCTCTGCACGAAGAGCGGCTGCATCCCAGCGAGGATATGCTTGTCGTAGAGAGCGGACGCGGCGCCCGTGACTACTGACAGCGCCATCCACAGCACGCCCTTGCTGGACTTGAACCGTATCCCTTCCTTCCTGCTGGAGCGGCTCAGAAGCCACAGTGCGGCAAAGACCGTCAGGACTCCGACCCACTGGAGCAGGTTCAGGCGCTCGCCGAAAAGGATGATGGAGAACACCACCACAAACACCGGACGGGAGGCCTTGATGGTGCTGACCGTGGTGAGCGGCAGGAGCCTCAGACCTTGCAGCCCGCTTATCCAGGAAGTTGCCACAAGAGCGGCCTTGAGCACAAGGCGGAGATGGTCCGTGAGCGGGCCGGCGGAAAGGAACGGACTCGTCAGGGCCGCGGACATAGCCGTGGCTGCAAGAAGGACCCAGAGCACGCCGTTGCGCTTGAGGGCCTGCTTCTTGGCCACGTCATAAAGGCCGAGCAGAAAAGCCGAACATACAGACCACCAGACCCACAGCATAGCAGTACACTCCCGGGATTGTCGCTACACGGCGCGGCCCACAAGGGCATCCGCAAAATTGCGCAGCACCTTCGACCGCTCTTCACCAAGGTTCAGGCCATCCAGAGCGCGCATCGCCAAAGAAGTGAAACGGACTATCTCCTGCTTCGCGTCCCTGTCCACGCCCAGAGAGCTGTAAATGCCCTTCACCCTCTCAATCTTGGCGACCTTCTGCGCATCATCCGCACAAGGGGCCTCGAACGCGGAGAGGAAAGCCTGCTTGTCCCCGGTCTTCTCGAGCGCACGCACCGTGAGCCAGCTCTTCTTGCGGTTGATGATGTCTCCGCCTATGGGCTTGCCGAACACCTTCTCGTCACCGAATGCGTCGAGATAGTCGTCCGCAATCTGGAAAGCCATTCCGAGTTGGTAACCGTAGTTGTACAGAGCCTTGCACTCCGGGGCGGAGGCGCCCGCTATGATGGCTCCCATCTTGGCGGAGCAAGCAATCAGGACGGCGGTCTTCAGACCTATCATTTTCTCGTAATCGGCCATCGAGACTTCCGGCACCGACTCGAATTCCATATCGTACTGCTGCCCGTCGCAGACCTCGGCGGCAGTCTTGGAGAAGAGCTGCATCACGGAATCGAGCACTCGCACGGGGGTCCGGGCTATGCGCTTGTAGGCGTCGATGAGCATCACATCTCCGCTCAGAATGGCAGTGTCCTCGCTCCATTTCACCCACACGGTGGGCCGGGAACGGCGCTTGGGCGAGCAGTCCATTATGTCGTCGTGTATCAGAGTGAAGGAGTGGAACACTTCCAGAGCGGAAGCCGGCACCAGCACCTCGTCGCTGAGATTGTCACGAAACAGGGACCAGACGGTCAGGCAGAGCCTCGGGCGTATCCTTTTGCCGCCTATGGCTATCATATAGCGCAAGGGATCATAGAGTCCACGGGGCTCGTCCTGGAACTCTATACCGTCAAACATACGGGAGAGGGCGGTCTCTATCTGCTGTTCGGGAATCATATCAAGGGGGCTGCTGTCATCACTGCAGGCTGCGGGATACCCATCAGCTTGAGAATGGTGGGCGCCACGTTGCAGAGGGCGCCGTCCTTGACGGTTTTGATCCCGTCGCCGGCATTGATGACAATGAACTGGACTTCGTTGAGAGAGTGCGCGGTGTTGGGAGTGCCGTCGTCGTTGACCGCGTAGTCGGCGTTGCCGTGGTCGGCGGTCAGGAGCACCACGTAGCCGTGCTTGATCGCAGCCGTGACAACCTTCTCCACGAGGCCGTCGATGGTCTTCACTGCCTTGCAGATGGCCTCGTACACTCCGGTGTGACCCACCATATCGCCGTTGGCGAAGTTGAGGATGATGGCGTCTTCCTTCTCGGAATCAATGGCCTCGATGAGCTTTTCGGCCACTTCGGGCGCGCTCATCTCGGGCTGGAGGTCATAGGTGGCCACCTTGGGGGAATTGACCAGGATGCGGTCCTCGTTCTCGAACGGGGTCTCGCGGCCGCCGTTGAAGAAGAAGGTGACGTGCGCGTATTTCTCGGTCTCGGCTATGCGCAGCTGCCTCTTGCCGGCCTTGGCGAGAGTCTCGCCGAGGGTGTCCTGCACGGTCTCCTTGTCGAAGAGGATGTGCAGTCCGGTGAAGGATGCGTCGTAGGGAGTGAGGCAGCAGTAGTAGAGAGGGAGCGTGTGCATTCCCTCCTCGGGCATGTCGTTCTGGGTGAGGACGTTGGTGAGCTCGCGGGCGCGGTCGTTGCGGAAGTTGTAGAAGATGACGGCATCGCCCTCTTCCACCTTCGCGACGGGCTTGCCGCCCTCGGTGATGACAACGGGCTTGATGAACTCGTCGGTGACGTCCGCGTCGTAAGAAGAGCGGATGGCTGCCTGGGCGGACTCGAATTCGGCGCCCTTGCCGTCCACAAGCATATCGTAGGCCTCCTTGATGCGGTTCCACCTCTTGTCGCGGTCCATCGCATAGAAGCGTCCGCATACCGTGGCCACCTTGCCGGTGGTCTGCGCCATCTTCTGCTCGAGCTCGCTGACGAATCCGAGACCGGAGCGGGGGTCGGTGTCGCGGCCGTCCATAAAGCAGTGCACATAGACCTGCTCGAGGCCCATATTCTTCGCCTCGGCGAGGAATTCGTACAGATGATTGAGGCTGGAGTGCACTCCCCCGTGGGAGCAGAGTCCGAAGAAATGAAGTTTCTTCCCGGACTGCTTCACATAATCATAGGCAGCCTTTATCTCTTTGTTGTCCAGCAGCTTGTGCTCGCGGCAGGCGATATTGATCTTCACAAGGTCCTGATACACCACGCGCCCGGCGCCGAGGTTCATATGACCCACCTCGGAGTTGCCCATCTGGCCGTCGGGCAGGCCGACGTATTCGCCGCAAGCCTGAAGGTGGCTGAAGGGATATTTCGCACGCAGGCTGTCGATGAAGGGCTGGCCCTGCGTGTAGATTGCATTGCTGCGGTCGCGGCGTCCTTCGCCCCAACCGTCGAGAATCATAAGAAGTACTTTTCTGTCCATATATATGTTGTTTTGAATTCTATTCTGCCGCGGGCACAAAGGTGGTCAGCAGCTTGAAGCGGCCGTCCGGGACGATGCTCAGGTCTTCTTTCACAAGAAGGCCGGTCTCTCCCGCCTTGAGGCTGATGCCGTTGACGCGGCCGCTGCCTTCCATACACACGACTATGAGGAAATCGGAGTCGACAGGGGCGCTGTAGGGAGCGGTGAGATCCAGAAGGGAGGTGGAGAAGAACGGACATTCGACCAAAGGCACCTGCACGTCCCGCGCACTCTCGTAGCGGGTGCGGTAGTCGGGCAGGACGGTGTAGTCAATGGCGTCCTTGGCCTCCTGCGTGTGCAGCTGGCGGGGCTTGCCGTCGAGGCCCGGACGACCATAGTCGTAGATGCGGTAGGTGATGTCCGAAGTCTGCTGGATCTCGGCTATATAGCATCCGCCGCCGATTGCGTGGATGCGCCCTGCGGGAAGGAAGAAGACATCACCCGCGCTCACGCTGTAGTCGCACAGGACATCGGTTATCTTCCCCTGCTCCACAAGCGAGACATACTTCTGCGGGTCTATCTTCTCCTTAAGGCCGCTCATAAGATGAGCACCTTCGGATGCGCCTATGACATACCACATCTCCGTCTTGCCCTTGCAGCCGTGACGGGCGGCGGCGAGAGCGTCGTCGGGATGCACCTGGATGCTGAGGTCCTTGTGGGCATCTATGAACTTTATCAGCAGCGGGAACTGGCCGGGAAAGATGTCGGTGATTTTCCTGCCGGCCTCGGGGCCCTCGGCCACCACAGACTCGTTGCCGGGCACCCCGGAGAGCACCCAGCTCTCGGTGCCCCAGACAAGAGTCTTGAGTATGGGTTTGAACTTGTACATTGTGTTATCTTTTCTTTTTGGTCAGAAATCTGAAAACCGCGTATGCCGTCTCGGCAAAGCCCAGGCGGGAAGCTCCGCCGCGGAGAAAGCCGGACAGCAGGCCGCCGAGGGTGAAACCATTCCTGGTCCTCTGGTAGCTCCTGCGCAGTTTCTTCTCCTGCGAGGCAATCTTGCCGTCGATGGAGACAAGGTCCGAGCGGACGGCATCGGCGTCTTCCCCGGCAAGGATGTTCACGAATGTGCCGTGGAACAGAGATTCGCGAAGGCAATACAGGACAAGGAGCAGGACAAGAAAGATGCCCAGCACGACCAGAGTGCCCCACGGGGCTCCCAGCAGAGAATTGAGAGTCTGCAACAGAGCGAAGGCGAGCAGCCCCAGCACAATGGCCAGAACTGCTATGACAAGAAACCAGGCCAGCGCCCGGCTCAGGGCCTGAGCTATGCTTGCAGAAGCCTTGAGCCTGTATTTCTCGGCCTGCAGCTGCGCATAGTCCTTGATGTCAAGGCCCAGACGCTCCAGATTATTTCCGGACTCCATACTCTACTCTTCTTCAGTGTCGGGAGCGACTTCTTCTTCAGAGCGGCACCACTCGAAGCGCTCCTCAAGCTTGTCGAGGCCTTCGAGCGCCAGCTCCTGAAGGTCCTTGCGCAGGGCCTTGCCTTTTTCCGTGCGAGAGAGCAATGCGAGCACGGTCCCGGCCGTGGCTCCGGCGACGAACGCCAAAAATCTTCCTTTTGCCATAATACTATCGGTTTTCTATAAGTTCATAATCGAGCAGACGCTGCTCCAGATTGGCGTTTTTGACCTTTATGCGCACACGGTCTCCCAGACGGTAGACCTTGCGGGTGCGCTTGCCCACCAGACGGTAGCGTCCCTCGTCGAATTCGAAGAAATCGGAACGGATTTCCCTCAGCGGAATCATCCCCTCGATATGCGTGTCGTCCACCTCCACGTACATCCCCCACTCGGTGATGCCGGACACGGCCCCTTCGTACTCCTGCCCCAGCTTGTCCTGCATATACTCCACCAGCTTGTACTTCACGCTCGTGCGCTCGGCGTCGGCGGCCACGCTCTCTCGCTCGGAAGCGTACTTGCAGCGCTCCTCGAGCTTTGCCTTGTCGGCCGTCTCGGCCCCGGCCAGATAGCGGGCGAGCAGGCGGTGCACCAACAGGTCGGGATAGCGTCTGATGGGAGAAGTGAAATGCGTGTAGAACTTGAACGCGAGGCCGTAATGGCCTATGTTGTCGGTGCTGTATATGGCCTTCGCCATCGCCCTGAGCGCCAGATTCTCGAAGGCGGCCCTCTCGGGCTTGCCTTCCGACTCGGAGAGCAGGGACGAAAGGCTCGCGGCCGCGGCCCGTCCGCTGAGCGCGGAGCCGTCCATCTTGTAGCCGAAGCCCTTGGCGAAATCGCGCAGGGAGGCCATCTTCATCTCGTTGGGCTCGCCGTGCACGCGATAGACCATCGCCTTGGCGCCCTTCTGCGCCACGGCGTTCATCTGACCGGCGGTGGCCACCCATTCGGCAACCGTCCTGTTGGCCAGAAGCATAAACTCCTCTATGAGGAAATTGGCCTCGCAGGAGAGCTTCTGATACACTCTCAGCGGCTTGCCGGAAGCGTCGCACTCCACCTTCATCTCCGGCCGGTCGAAGTCTATCGCGCCCTCCCTGCTGCGCTTTTTCTTCAGCAGCGTTGCGAGCGAATTAAGCGTCAGTATCGCTTCGGCGGCATCAGAAGACGCCTCCGCCGATCCAGAGATGATCTGCTGCGCCTGATCGTAGTCCAGACGGAGGTCGGAACAGATGACGGTGCGGCCAATCCAGCGCGAGACAATCTGCGCCTTCGGGGTCATCTCCACCACCACGGAGAACGTCAGCTTGTCCTCGCCCTGCCTCAGGGAGCAGAGCTTGTTGCAGAGCTTCTCCGGAAGCATGGGCACCGTGCGGTCCACAAGGTACACGGACGTGCCGCGGGAGTATGCCTCCTTGTCCACCTCGGAGCCGGGCCTGACATAATGGGACACGTCGGCTATGTGCACGCCCACCTCATAGTTGCCGCCGGGCAGCTTCCTGAAGGACAGGGCATCGTCGAAGTCCTTGGCGTCAGAGGGGTCTATCGTGAAGGTGAACGTGCTGCGGAAATCCTTGCGACCCTTGAGGTCTTCGGGGGTAATCTCCTCGGAAATGGCATCCGCCGCGTCCTCGACTTCCCGGCTAAAGCGGTACGGAAGGTTGAACTCGGCCAGAATGGCGTGCATCTCGGTCTCGTTCTCGCCCGGAGCGCCCAGCACATCCACTATATGGCCCGTGGGGCACACCTCGCCACGCTTCCAAGCGTCCACGACTGCCGCAACCTTCATCCCGCTCTGCGCGCCGAGGGCGGCGGAGTTCTCCGCGTCCACCCGGATGTCGTAGGGCATCGACTTGCTCTGCATCAGGACCCAGGCCTGCGCGCCGACCGTGTGGTAGAAGCCCACGAAAGGCCTGCGGGAATGCTCCAATATCTCCACGACCTCGCCCTCGCACCTCTTGCGCGAGCCTGCGCGAGTCAGCAGGGCCACCCTCACTATGTCTCCATCCAGAGCGTGACGGGTTCTGGACGCCTTGACGAATATATCCTCGTCGCGGCCCTCCACGATTACGAAGATGAATCCTTCCCGGGTCATCTGCACCCGGCCTTCAAAAACGGGATTCGGGGCCTTGCGGTTTTTTCTCTTTCTCATACTCAAAAATCTCGTGTCGCAAAAGTAGCAAAAATTTACTACATTAAAGCGACTCTTCCTCATAACCGAGGGCCACGATGCACAGGGGGCGCATATGGTCCTTTATGCCCAGAAGGCCGCGAAGGCACTCCTCGGCCGTGCCCTGCAAGGGGTCGTTCTTGACCTGCGGGCGGCCATTGACGTGAACCCAGCAGGAGCCAAGGCCCTTGTCGGTGGCAGACAGAAGGATATAAGTGGCGCTGATGGCGGCATTTTCCAGCCAGAGATCGGTCTTGGTGGTGTCTCCGAGCACGACAATGGCGGCCCCGGCCCCGGCAAGAAGCCCCGAGCCGTAGTCCCTGATCCGCGCCATCGCCTCCAGCACTCCCTTGTCCTCCACGATCATAAAACCCGAGCTGCGGGAGCCCCGCGAAGAGGGGGCGAGCAGAGCTTCCTCCACAATTTCGTCCAGCAGGGCGCGCTCAATCTCCCTGTCCTGGAACTTGCGCACGCTGTGGCGCGCGGCCAATACCTTCTTGAATTCCATAAAAGCAAATTTAGAGGTGTGAAGATACGCAATTTTTCGCTTATCTTTGCACTCGATGAACCTTAAAAGAATCTTTGTACTCGCTTCGCTCCTGCTTCTGTGCGCGGGAGCCGCGGCAGAGGCCATATCCCGGGAAGAGGCCCGGCTCAAGGCGCAGGCCTTCTTTGCGGGCCGTCCCGCCAAATCCGGCGCTCCGGAAAGGGAAGTGAAACTTGTCTCGGAGCAGGGACGGCTGCGCATATTCCAGAGAGACGGAGGCGGCTTCGTCGTCATATCCTCGGAGGAGGCGGCAGATGCGGCAGTGCTGGGATATTCCGAGGGCGGAGAGTTCCGCCGGGACAATGTCCCGCCCGCAATGCTCTCCTGGCTCAAGGCGCTTGACAGCCACGTCGAGGCCTGCGCGCAGAGGGGCCCGGACGGAAGAGCCGGGCTCAAAGCGCAGGAAGGCAAGCTGCTCACCACTGCAAGCTGGAGCCAGCAGAGCCCCTACAACGGCCTATGTCCCGAGCTCGCGCCGGTGGGATGCGCCCCTCTGGCCATGGGCATAATAATGCGCTACTACCAGTGGCCGGACGCCGGCACGGGCACGCTGGAGTCCTACAGCTACGAAGACATCCACAAGAAGACGCACTCGGTGACCGGCTATGCGCTCGGCCACAAGTACGACTGGGAGAATATGCCTCTGAGCGGGGTGACAAAAGACAATGCCTCCGGCATCCCGCAACTGCTGCTGGACTGCGGCGTGATGACCCGGGCGTGGTACTCCTACAGCGACAACGGCACTGTCACCTTCACCTCAAAAATGCTTCCCGCACTGAAGGAGCATATGAAATTCGACGCCTCCGGAATGTTCAGATACCTCCAGTACTCCGATGCCGAGGAATGGGTGGCGGCGGTTGCCGCGGAAATCGACAGCTCCCGGCCCGTGCTCTACTGCGGCCAGGACCCCGACACGGAGGAAGGACACGCCTTCGTGGTGGACGGCTATGACTCCGAATCGCGCTTCCACATCAACTGGGGCTGGGGAGGAGAGCAGAACGGCTATTTCACGTTCCCGGCTTTCAGCGAATACACGCAGAGCCACGCGGCCATCTTCGGCCTGCGGAAGGACGAAGGAGGCACTCCGGACGCCTGCCTGCTGGTGAAATCCATATCCTCCGCCTCGTCCGTCATCGAGAAGGGAGAGGAGTTCAGCGTGGACTTCGAAGCGGTGAACATCTCGGACTGCAACTTCAAGGGAAGCGTTGCCGTGGGCCTTCTGGACGAGCAGGAGGAGCTCGTCCAGACCGTGTCCGAGGCCATCCCGGTCGATTCTCTGTCTTTTGGCGAAGGCTTGAAGGCCTCCGGCGTGAAGTGCACGGTGACAGAAGACATAAAAGTGGGCGATGCGCTCACACTGTTTTTCAAATACGGCGATGGGCAGTGGCAGCAATGCGTCTATGACACATCCGAGAGCGATTCCGCCTTCATACGCATAGCGGACACGGCGCATCTCGATGCGGCCACCTCCATGCGCTACGACAGGACCGTCCGCACCGTCACCCTTGTCACCAAGGCCGGCGCCGCCTGCACAGTGTCAGGAGGGAATGCGGACACCAGGACAGAGGCTCTGGAAGACGGGACACTGCAGATCGAAATCTCCGGCCTGCAGGAAGGTGCCTCGTACACCGTGACCCTTGACGACGGCAAGGAAACCTTCACATTCAAGCTCCTTTTGTGATGAGAAAAAAGACATTTGCAATACTGCTCGCCACGGCCGCCCTGCTCTCGCTCTCCTGCGCAAAGGAGCCCGAAGGCAGCATCTCCCTGTCTCTGAACGAGCTGAAGATGGATGCCGGCGGAGGGCTCGTGAGCCTTACGGTCACCACCAACTTTGCCTGGACCGCCAACTGCGGCACCACCGACGTGACCATGTCCACAAAGAAGGGAGAGGCCGGCACGACGGAAGTGCAGGTCGAAATCCCCGGCAACCCCGAAGAGGATTCGCGGGAGATACTTGTGAAATTCAACTGCGAAAATGCAAAGGCGGTGCTTACCGTCTCTCAAAGCGGAGCCGTCTTCGAGCTCATCACGATTACACACGAGTCCGGGAACTTCTGCGCACCGGTTTTCGAAGGAGCGGGATTCACAGGCAAGGTGTCGTGGGGGGACGGGAAATCAGACAGCTTCACCTCCCTGTCCGAGAGTCTGGAGCACCCTTATGACTCTCTCGGAGTGTACACGGTGCAGGTGAAGGTCCACGACAGCGACGCCTTCACGCTGCCGTCCATGGACGGAGTCACTGAAGTAAATCTGACGGAATTCTCCCTCGGTATGCCTGAAGCGCAGTGAGATAGTCGCCCAAGGCGTTGCACCACCTCTGGTCAGCTTCAGAGAGACTCGAATAGGCCTGCAGAAGGTCTGTGACCGTGGTGTAGCCGGCATCGTAGCTGAGTTTTGCCTGAGAATAGAGATACTCGTTGTACTGCTTGTGGCTCTCTGAGAGCCGGAGGGCGTCCCAGGCGCTTGTGAGGTCAAGATAGAGCTTGCGCTGCTGAAGCACGAGCATATCGCGCAGATGATCCCTGTCGCCCACAGCCTTGTCTATGGCAACTTGCTGACGCTGCATCTTGAAGCTGTTCCTGGCCCAGTCAGAGAGAGGAATCTGCACAACGGCGAATGCGGTGCCGTTCCATCGTCCCGGATTGTTCTCGACAAATTTGCTGTAACCGTAGCTGAAGCCCAGAGCAAGCTGCGGGAGAGTCTCGCCGAAGCTGAGCTTCTTCTCATATTCCTTTGCCTGCACCTGCAAGTCAAGAAGCTGCGTCTCCTCCAGACCTTCGACCACCCTTTCTTCGTCCACATAGACCTGTTCGGGGGATGGTATCTGATCGGCGGAAGCGGCCGGGAATTCGTAACGGTCAAGGTCGAGAACCTTGTATTTCACGCCCACGCAGGCAAGAAGAGCCATCTTCACGAGCTTAAGGCCGGAGCGGAGCCGGAGCTTGCCGTTCTCCAACTCCTGGCGTTTGGTCTGCAGGAGCATATGGTCCGCCTTCAGGATGACACCCTCGCGCAAGGCGACGTTCGCCACCTTGTCGAGAGAGTCGAGAAGCTCCTGCAGAGCATCAAGAGTCTTCTGCTTCTCCTGCAGAGCGGTGACGCTGAAATAGTTGCGTTCCACCTCCTCCAGCACGTCGCGGCGCGCCACACTGCTCTTGAGCTCCGCGGCGCGGATGCCCAGGGCGGCAAGGCGGTTGCCGTTGACAATCCGCCCGCCCATAAACACAGGTTGGACGGCCGTCGCGCCATAGCACTGACCGTACTTGATATAATTGAAGGTGGCATTGGCTCCCAGCTCCGGATAGGCTTCCTGCCAGAGGGCAGCCATATTGTATCCGAAATCGTTTTCGCCGAATATGTCCGTCATCGACATCTTCACCTTGTAGTCCAGGGAGTGAAATGCAAGGCCGTTCATGCTCACCACGGGAAAATAGTTGGTAAACACTTCATTCTTCTGGGCGCGGGCTGCCACCCGGTCCAGATTTGCATTGCGCAGAGCCTGATTATGCTCCAGGGCAAGACTCTTGCACTCCTCGAGCGAAAAGACGACACGCTCCTGGGCGCCGGCGCACACACACAAGAGCAGAAGCGACAATATATAGAGAATCTTACTTTTCTTCATTCTGCTTATCCTTTTTTGCAAACAACTGCCAATATGAAATCGGCATCACGAGCACTATGAACGGGAGCGTGAGGATCACTCCGAAGCAAATCACCACACCCATCGGCATCCACAGGGCATCTCCGCTGATAATCATCGGGAGCACCCCCAGAGAAGCGGCGCAGGAGGTCAGGAAGATGGGACGCATACGGCGGGCTCCCGCAAGCATCGCCGCTTCCTTGTAGCTGAGTCCCTCTTCGTAATGCAACTCTTCGGCATATTCAAACATAATGATGCCGTTTCGCACAATGATGCCTATAAGCGATATAAGGCCCAACAGGGCTGTCATGCTGAAGTCCTGCTCGAAGACATACAAACCAAGGAAGGACCCGAACAGACACAGCAGCGAGAGGGTCATCGTGAGCACAGCGATAGAAATCTTCTTGAAATGTATGAGCAGGAAGACAAACATCACTATAAGCGCCGCGACAAAAGATCCGATGAGCATCGGGGCATATTCCCGGTTCACTCTGGTGAGTCCGTCTTCCTCGATGACGGCACCTGCGGGCAGCAGACCGGAATGGTCGGCAATCCAAGTCCGGATGCGCTTCATCGCCTGGGGATAGGATCTGCCGGACTTGATGTCGGCGGCTACGGATATGGTCTCGTCGAGGCCTTTGGTGCGTATAATCTGGGAAGGGACCCACACCGGATCCACACTTGCAATCTGCCTGAGCGGAACCCTCACTCCCGGAGCGGCACCGCGCACCACCTTGTTGGAAATGGCATCGAAAGTGGCAGTGTCGGCGGCAGACGAACTGTACAGGGTCACGCTCACACGGTCATCATTCCCTTCGCTGTAGGACATAAGGGACGAGGAGCTGAAATCCTGATACAGGGAGAGGGCCAGTGCGGCAGGGTTGACTTCGAGCCTGGAAGCCTCCTCCTTGTCCAGATTGACCATTACACCCGGAATCATCGGGTAATCCGTACAGACCCATTTGAGCAGGTCATTCTGCGAGCGCATAAAGGCGGCAAGAGAGTCTCCAAAGGCATAGGTCCTCTCGCGCTCCTTGCTGGAAATCCGAATCTCCACGGGAGCGGAGACTCCCTGATAGTCCATCTGCTTCACGCGCACCAGAGCATTGGTGAACCAGTACTCATATTTCTCCTCATACTCGGCGACAAGCTCCTCGGTGGCCCGCTCGGAAGTGGTGTTGACTATGAGCTGGGCGAACTCGGGAGAAGGGAGGGAAGGAGCATAAGTGGCGTGGAAACGGGGAGCGCTGGACCCTGCGAAAGTGGTTATGTTCTTCACCCTCGGGTCACGGCGCATCATCACGGAAAGCGAGTCGGCCACCTTCTGGGTGTCATCGATGCCGCTGCCCGGCTCCATCGTCATTTCCACCACGAACATATCGCGGGAAGCGCTGGGGAGCAGCTGAACGCTCAGCTTTGTGAATATGAACAGGCCGGCCGCCACAAGAAGTACTGCGGCAAGAATGGTGAGCTTCGGAGCCTTGAAGCAGGCCCTCTCGCCTTTTTCGTATATATTCTGCAGACCGATGAAGAACTTGTTCTGCAGGCGCGCAAACTTGCTCTCCTTCCGGACTTCTGACGGTCCTGCGATGAATTTGATCTCCATGGAAGGAATCACGAAAAGGGCATATGCCAGCGAAGTCATCAGAGCCATCGCTATGACCCAGGGGAACATCCCGAAGACGTCTCCCAGATGCCCCTTGACTATGAAAAGCATCGGGAAGAGCATCAGGCTGATGGACAGGGTGGCCATGAACATAGGCATACAGAGCTCCTTGGAGCTGGCCACTGCGGCCTCCCTGCGGCTCATCCCGGAGCGCAGTTTGTCCATATAGCCGTCCATGGTCACTATGGAATCGTCCACTATCATTCCCAACACCACTATCAGGCCGGCGAGGGTGACAGTGTTGAGCGGCATCCCGAACAGGAACATCAGCGCTATGGCTATTGCGGTACAAGCCGGCACACTGGTGGAGGCTACGATGGCACAGTTGAACGGGAACAGTACGAGCATCACGAATATGACCACCAGAACGGAGATCACAAGGTCCCTGATGAAGTTGAGCACGGAAGTCTTCACTACCTTCGGCTGATCCGTGACACGGGTCAGATGCACGCTGTCGGGAAGTTCTTCTTCGAATGCCTTGATCACTTTGTTGACCTTGCCGCCGAACGCGACGATATCCTTGTTGGAACGCATCGTCACGGACAGCAGAAGGGTGTTGCAGCCGTTGTACTTGATGGTGGAGGTCTTGTCCTTGACACGGCGCTCCACGGTGGCCACGTCTTCCAGACGGATGACACCTGCCTGCGGGTCGGAGAAAATTATCTGCTTGGAGACCTCCTCCTCGCTGGAAATGCTTTCTTGAATATATATCGGTGCCTGGATATAATCGGTGGAGAATGACCCGCTTGGCAGTTTGAGGCCTTCGGAAGTGTAGCGGAGGTTGAGCAGCGCGGGACTGAGGCCGTAGCTTGCCAGACGGTCCACGTCGGCCGTGACCGCGATTTCCTCCGACTGCTCGCCCAGAACGGTCACCTTGGCCACATCCTCCACGGCCAGAAGGCGCTCCTTGAGGTCCCGGGCATAATCGCTCATCTCGCTCCAGCCCTTGTCGTCGGACTCCAGAGAGACAAGGATGGAAGATATGCTGCTGAAATCGTCCAGCACCACCACGGCAAGCACGTTGAGGGGAAGGGTGAGTTTGCGCGTCTGAAACTTGAAGCGGATGTCGGACCAGGTCTGACGGAGCTTCTCAGCGGGCGCGGTAAGGGTCACATAGATATAGCAGATTCCGTCCTTGGAGATGGAGCGGATCTTGTTCCTGTCCACATCCGGGCAACTCAGCAAGACTTCCTCGAGGGGCTTGGTGAGTTCCCTCTCGACATCCTCCGCGGAGGCTCCCGGATATATGCCGGCTACAAGACCGTCCTTGATCTCAACCGTCGGGAACTCGTCCTTGTTCATCTTCAGCACACCGAAGATGCCCACGGCCACGAGCGCAAGCAGAATGAGATAGACGACCTTCTTGGCGTCTATCGCGGCCTCGAAGATATTGACTCTCTTTCTCATCACTTTTCCGCGGCTTGAGGGCTGACTTTCATCCCGGAACTGACCTTGTTGCTGCCGGAAACTATAATTCTCTCGCCGCTTCCAAGGCCGGAGACGATCTCCACCCCCCTGTCCACAAATCCCCCGACGGCAACTCTGCGTTTGCGCACCGTATTGTTCTCATCCACAAGCCACACATAGCGTCCCTGGTCGTCCACCTTGACGACTTGAGCGGGCACGATGACCCTTTCCTGCATATTGCTCTTGAGATATGCCTTGCAGGCCATGCCGGCCTTGAGAGAGGAGGGATAGTCGCGCAGAGAAAGCGTCGCGATGTAGGAATGCGAGAGAGCGGTGGAATTCACGCCGAGGTCAGACACAAACGCTTTGATCTTCAGGTTGCTTAGCGCCGGCACCACGACTTCCGCCTCGCTGCCTTCACGCACGGAGCTGTACTCGTTCTCGGGAATGCCGATGGAAACTTCCAGATGGCTTTCGTCTATCACCTTCGCCATCAGCTTGCCGATGCTTACCTCTTCTCCCAGCGTCACGTTCACCTCGCTGACAGTACCGCTGAAAGGGGCCTTGATGGTGCAGTCCTCCACGCTCCTGCGGGAGATTTCAGCGGCGGACTCGGCCTGAGCGAGCTTTGTCTGCACGTCCATCCAGGCTATTTCGGACATTCCGCCGCCCTCATAGACCTTCTTCGCCCTCGCATAACCGTCCTGCGCCTGACGCAGAGTGGCCTGATTGGCTTTGTCGAGACTGTTGACGTTGGGGGCGTCTATGACTGCCACCACGGCATCCTCCTTCACTTTCTGGCCCACGTGGACATTGAGCGCAGTGACCGTGCCGCTGTGGGGAGAGAGAAGCAGATGGTGCTTGGAGGCGCTCACCGTGCCCACGTAGTTTCTGGAATATGCGCTCTGCGCGGCGCCCACTTCGAGTACGCCCACGTTGATGCTCTTGTCGGAGGGAGTGGTGCTGCGGTCACACGCACACATAGCGGCGGCAAGAAGCACCAGGGCAGATATACTTGACTTTTTCATACTCGGATTCAGTTTTTGTCGGCCACACACACTATGTCCTGATCGGTCGTGACCACATACATATTATCATCATAACCGAATTCTCCGGAGCACGACATATCGAGTTTCAGAGTCTCACCATACATTTTGCCCGTTCCACTGAAGTTCAGAGACACGCTGCGGGCCATCTGTATGCCAGTGATTGAGCTGGAGCCCTCCTCCTTGACGCCTACCGTGATTTCCTGCTCGCAGAGCCGGAGCACATTGTTCTCGTATGTGGCATCGAACACCATCACATTCCCGCCCAGCATCACGCTCATGCTCACGTAGTAGAGTCCGTCCTCCTGCTCGAAAATGTGCATCTGCCCGGTCTGGGAGCTGAGCACGAAAGTGACGGTGGTATCCGAACAATCAATATCCTGACACATGAAATTACCGGACATCTTGAAATGATAGGTGCCGCAAATGTTCCCGGAATCGCTTTTCGTACAGGACGGCAGGGCGACGGAGGCGAGAATGACCGCCAGCGCAATTGCAATATACTTTTTCATCTTTGCTTATATAATTTTCTGTTTTTTCCTTACAAGTCACGAAATTAATCAAATTTGAATAACTTTGCACGATTTTTACAGCAGGTATGGAAATAATAGGAAGCATTTTCATAATAATCATCGGAGCTCTCGGGCATTTCATCTTCGAGTGGAGCGGCCACAGGAAGTGGGCCGGAATTTTCTTCGCCGTCAACGAGAGCACCTGGGAGCACATCAAGTTGAGCATATATCCGTCATTCCTGTGGATGGTGGCGGAGATTCTTTTCTACGGCTGGTCACGCAGCCTGATGGTGGCCCAGTTCTGCGCGATGTTCACTATGATGATGCTCATCCCGCTCCTTTTCTATGCCTACACAGCCGTCATCGGACGCAACTACCTGCTTTCCGACATCGCGGTATTCTGCATTTCCATAGCGGCAGGAATGTGGGTCTTCTCTCTGGTCCGCCCGCTTGAAGTGTCCGGAGCGGCATACACTCTGTCTCTTGCCGGTCTTGCCGGAATAGCGGCGTGCTACTTCACCTTCAGCTATCACCCCTTCCACAACTTCCTGTTCCGCGACCCCATCTCCGGCGGCTTCGGCCCCAAGGGTCACGGGTGCCACAGCGATTTTCACGGTCTGCACTCAAAAAAATCAATATAATTTTGGAGTTTTAAAAAATGTCCCTATCTTTGCAGTCCCGTTTCACGCCCAAACGGATTGACATACTGCGGAAATAGCTCAGTTGGTAGAGCGCAACCTTGCCAAGGTTGAGGTCGCGGGTCCGAGCCCCGTTTTCCGCTCAAAAAATTGAACGATAGTCTCCGCGGCTGTCGTTCTTTGTTTTATAAACACCCACGACCTCAACCTTCCCCCGAGGGGAAGACGGCAAAAAAGCTGAAGGGGGGGCACGTATATATTATAAAAAATGACTTGTCCTGACATAGGTTTACATTAGCAGAGTCTACAAAGTAAACTTAATGTAGGACTAAAATGGAACAAGAAACAAGACGTTACAATGATGCTGAGAAGCTTCAGATCATTGAGGAGTACATGAACTCCGGCGAGGCAATGGAGACATTTCAGGTAAAATATGGGATGGGACATTGCACTTTATCAAGATGGATGACTAAATTTGGGCTTTCAAACACATCCCAAAAACAGTTCATCGAGATGAAGAAAGTAGTACAACAGTCACCAGATAAGACACTTAGGGAGCGAACGCTCGAGGCGAAAGTGGCCCAACTGGAGAAAGAGCTCAAAGAAGAAAAGTTGAAATCCATGGCATACAGCACCATGATTGACGTGGCAGAAGAGGAGCTGGGCATTGACATAAGAAAAAAATCTGGTGCCAAACAGTAGGTAAGCTTCGCATATTGCTTCCGAAGATGTCAGTAGACGCAATATGTGCACTGTTTGGCAAGACAAGACAAGCTTACTATCAGAGACTTGGATATCAGTATCAGGAGGTTGCGGAGGAAAGCATCATAGTGGATCTGATTGCTGAATATAGAGAACTTATGGGACGGATCGGAGGCCGCAAGTTGTGGAATGAACTCAACAAGAGGCTTCCGGAAGGGATAGGGAGAGACCGGTTGTTTGACATACTCGACAAATATCACCTGAAGGTGAACAGGCGCAGACGTACAGTGCGAACGACGTGGAGCGCAAGTTGGCTGCATCGGTTCCCGAACCTTGTGAAGGATCTTGTCCTGACGGCTGCAAATCAGGTGTGGGTGAGCGACATAACCTATATCGAGACGGAGCAAGGCTTTGTGTATCTGCATCTTGTAACTGACGCATACTCGAAGAAGATAATGGGATGGTGTTTGAGTCCTAGTCTTCACGCAGAAGCGACAATCGAGGCTTTGCAAATGGCAATCCGCAATGCCGGGTGCTCTCTGAAAGGCCTTATACACCACTCAGACCGTGGCTGCCAGTACTGCTGCGAGAAGTATGTAAAGCTATTGCAGGACTATGAAATTGAGATCAGCATGACCCAGAGCGGCGACCCTCGCGACAATGCAATTGCTGAAAGAGTGAACGGGATACTGAAGATGGAATGGCTTAATGATGAACACTTTAAGGGCTATCAAGATGCCTTTCTGAAAGTTGCACAGGTGATAAACATCTACAACAATCTCCGCCCTCACCTCAGTCTCAACTACAAGACACCTGCCCAGGCATACGAGGAGACGGGAGAGCAGAAAAGAGTCTGGAAGAACTACTACAAGGGCACAAACCCGGCAAAGGTGGCTGCGGCCATCAATGATATGACAAGTGGATGCAGGACTGCCTGCGCGTATTGAAAACGATGAATGATTGCTCCCAAGAAAGGCAAAGGTACCGGTAGCCTCACAGTCCGTCAAGGCCAAGGCAAGCGCCTTCGGCGGCCTTGACGGAGTGCTCGGCTACCACTCGAGGTTGCCTATCTTGGCAGCAATCAAAAAGTATGAACAATCAAACCGACTCCAAGCTGTAAAGAAAAATCAGGACGGGTCATTAAGGGTGTAGCCATACTGACACTCAACGCTTTATTCTAATACATTTCAGGCCGCAAATATGCGAATCTTTTAGGAAAAGATGCAATTTTTTTTGGGAGAATTTTTCGTTCTGAAGGCTCGACGGACACGTCAGCGCCCCAAAACGTGTCTATTTTGTCTAAATTTTGCGTTTTAGACACGCTGCGGAGCTCCAGCGTGCTCGGAATAGGTATTACTGAGCAAATTTTTTGTTAGATTTGCGGCCGTAAAATGATGAGTGCAATGACTTCTTTTGAATTTCTGGGATTGGGTTGGCAGGCGTGGTACACCATCGTCGTGGTGCTGGCCATGTTTTTGGCCATGATATTCACCAAGATACGTACCGAGATCGCCTTCC
>R03__coassemble_257_pt1 | contig 33141 bp, 27 predicted proteins | sample R03__metabat2_high_PE_033 | metagenome-assembled genome bin R03 | reverse complement strand
TGCTTGTTACGGCAATACTGAAGAACTTCTACCTGCATATTCTTGAGACCATCGGGAATCGTGTCAAGGGTCTTGACCTCACGAGCCGTCTCAAGCGCTTCATCCGCAAGTTCATGTCCGTTCCTGCCAAATGGATCCGTTCCGGCAGGCAGAATGTCCTGAACCTGTACACCCGACAACGAATTTATCTCGAACTCTGACGTATGCGTCACCCGAAATACATCTTCTGGCATCGCTTTTTTTTGGAAAGTGAGGAACTGACATGCCCTGTCTCTCAAAATCAAGGTGCCGGAATCGGAAACTGACGCTATCACCGAGAGGAAAAACACTGATTTTCCGCCGATCGAATGCCCGCCGGCATAAAAATCGACCATTTCCAGCTCAAAACGTCAAAAACTTTTGGAAGTCTGCGGAATTGAGGTAGAAAAATTAATAAAAATATTAATTTTGTGGCATCTGAAAATCAAACAATGACAGAGACAGTAATCAAAGCCTTCGCGACATCCGTGCTGATTGCGGCACTCGCCTCAGGGGCAATCTGTCCCACGGCCGCAAGTGCCCAGACCATACGCGCAAGAGGTCTGGACAATGCCCGCACGAGACTGATTGCTACGGAAAAAGTTGTGGCCGTCTCCCCCGCCCCCTCGGGAATATATCTTTTCACGCCGGCAATAGTGGAGAGTGACGACGGGACGCTTGTGGCCGCAGTAGATTATGGCGGACCCGGCACCGGAGCGCTTGACGGGCCCAAGAGCCGCGTGGGAGATGCCGGCAGCGGGAACCAGATCCGCATCTATCTCTCGGGCAACCGCGGCCGCAGCTGGGAGGAGACCGATGCGCGGATCCCGATGCTGCACGAGATTCTCTTCAAGGCGGGAGGCAGCCTGTATATGATCGGACATTCGGACGTGCTGCTCTGCACGCGCAGCGACGATGGCGGCCGCACTTGGAGCGAGCCCTCCGTCCTGCGGGAAGACAAAGGCTGGCACCAGAGCTGCGGGGCCGTGGACATCCACGACGGCAAGGTGACTCTGGTCTATGAAAAGATGCTGCCCGGCGACCATCTCTGGCCCGGAGTGGGCCCCGTGCTGATGCAGGCAGACGAAGATGCCGACCTGACCGACCCGGCGTCCTGGCGCTACTCGGCCCTGTACAACCCCGACCCCGACATCATCGCCTCCAAACCTTCCGGCATCCCGGCCCTGAGGGTGACGGAAGATTCCGTGGGCAATGCGGGCATCCTGGAGGCCAGCGTGGTGCGGATAAGCAATCCGCAAAGTCCCCTCTATGACCCGTCGGGAGTCGTGATAATGATGCGCGCCAACACAGGCTTCAAAGACATAGGCGTGATGCTGCGCGGGCGCTCGGACGAGGACGGGAATCTGACCGTCGAGCGCCTGACCAAGAAGGGAGAGCCGCTGTTCTATGTGCACATCCCCGGCGGACATCTCAAGTTCCACGTCCAGTATGACCCTCGGACCGAACTCTACTGGATGGTCCATTCGCACATCAACGGCACCATGGACGAGCGCCGCCGTCTCGCGCTCTCATATTCGGCCGACCTGCTGACCTGGACCCTCGCCGGCATAGTGGCCGTGGGCCCTGCCGACAATGCGGCGCGCAACTACGCCACTATGGCCATCAGCGGGGACGACATCCTGATACTCAGCCGCTCGGGAGACCGGAGAGCCTCAAGCAACCACAACAACAATCTGGTCACATTCCACCGCGTCCGGAATTTCCGGCGTCTGATTTTCTGAATCAGACGGGATCGACGTCTATGACAATGTGACTGGTGTATTTCACCTCCTGCTCAAAGCTCCGGACAGAGGAGAGGATGGTGTCTTTGCGTGCCTGCAGGCCGGGGCCGCGGGGGATGACGATGCGTATCCTGCTGCGGGAGACCCCATCCGAGAGCGAAGGCGCGCCAAGGCGCGAGCTCAGCAGCGAAGTCATATAAGCAAGCCGCTTGGAAGACAGGTCGTCCACGATCACGTCTATCAGGCGTGTATATGGCGGGAAGCCGAAGTCGCGACGCTCGCACAGCAGGGCATCTGCTCCGCGCGAGAGCTCGAACCGCCCCGGGACAGCGGTCTGGATTATGACACGGGGGCATAGGGAGGAGAGCTGCGAGGCTATCTGAAGGGCGCGCTCGTCGGAGCGGAAATCGTCCTTGGAGATGAACGCATCCGCTTGCAGGACTCCGAGCAGCAGAGCACCGCCGGCCCCCTCCTTCTTGAGCTCCGGGAGGGTCTTCACGCATATGTTGTCGCGCCCCGGGAAAAGCGAGGGCAGTGCAAGCTGCTCCTCATCTTCCCAGCACCTCAGCAGGCACACGGGGCCGGCAGTGGCGGCAATCGCGCGTATGAGCACTCTCGAAAGCGGACCCACGAGTCCGTTCTTGGCGCGCTCCTCCGTCACGTTCACTATCTCCGGACACCGCCGGCCACCATCCACCCCGGCAGCTGTCGGCAGCAGGTCATACTTCCCGCAGCGGCAGTTGAAGACGGTCTCCAGCGAAGGGCAGGAGCTGCCGAGCAAGACAGACGCGCCGTGGATCCGGGCAAGCGCGAGCGCGGAATCTCTGGCGTGAAGACGCGGCGCCGGCTCGGTCTGCTTGTAGAACGTGTCCTGCTCTTCGTCTATCACCACGGCTCCGAGCCTGCAGAAAGGCAGGAAAAGGGCGCTGCGCGTGCCGAGCACGACGGCGCGGGAATCCATCCTCAGCGCCTCTGCCACCTTGCGGCGGCGCACAGGGGTCATATCGGACGAGAAGACGTGCAGGCTCTCCCCGAATTCTTCCCGCAAGGGGGTTTCCAGAAAGCGTAGAAACAGCTTTTCCGGGGTGAGCACAAGACTCTGGCGCCCCTGCGAGCTAGCGCGGCGCACTTCCTCCACATAGCGCTCCAACCTGTCGGCAGACACGAGAGCGCGGGGTTTGCCGGCCACAGAAACGGATGTTGAGGGCCGGCTGGCCTCGGATGCCGCCTTGAAAGCGGCCCTGGCATTTCTGGTCCCCTCCACCTTGCGCTTGCCCTCAGGATATGCGGCCTTGAAGACCTCGCCTATGCTGCACATATAATAAGACGAGAGGAACTCCCAGAAGAGAAGCTCCTCTTCCGTGACGGGCGGGATGTCCTCGAGGACCTCCTGCACCTCCTGCACCTTGTCCAAACTCACGCTGGGGGTCACTCCGCTGCGGTACACGACCCCGGAATAGTCCCTGCCTGCGAGCTTCACCCTCACTCTGGTCCCTCGCGCAAGGCACACCGGCGCGGAGTAGGAAGGGCACCACGAAAGCTTCAGGGGCAATATGACCTCGACATATTCCATCAAGAGAAACTTCAAAAAGTTTGCATATTGAATATTTTTGTCTATCTTTGCAGTCCCGTTTGGGAAACGGTGCTGTAGCTCAGTGGTAGAGCAGTGGACTGAAAATCCACGTGTCGCTGGTTCAATTCCCGCCAGCACCACAAAACCTCATTCCGCCTTTGCAGGATGAGGTTTTTTTCTTACAAAGTACCTGCGCAGTTGACAATACAAATATAGACAAAATGAAAGAAATTCCCGTACTTTTGCTCACAGGCTACCTCGGAAGCGGCAAAACCACCCTGGTCAACAGGATACTCTCCAACGCCGAAGGTATCAAGTTCGCCGTGATAGTCAACGACATAGGAGAAGTCAACATAGACGCCTCCCTGATAGACAGGCAGGGCCTGGTATCCAGCACGGACGACAGTCTGGTCCCCCTCCAGAACGGCTGCATCTGCTGCACTCTGAAGATGGACCTCGTGGACCAGCTCTGCGGCCTCGCCCGCAGCGGGAAGTTCGACTACATCGTCATCGAGGCCAGCGGGATATGCGAGCCCGAGCCCATTGCCCGCACCATCTGCTCCATTCCCTTGATGGGCCCCGACTACATCAAGGGGGCCTGTCCCCGTCTGGACAGCATAGTCACGGTCGTGGACGCCAAAAGGCTCAAGGACGAATTCTCCTGCGCAAAAGACCTTCTGCGCTCCAACATAGCGGAAGATGACCTCGAGAGTCTGGTAATCCAGCAACTGGAATTCTGCAACATCATACTTCTCAACAAAGCCTCGCTGCTTTCCCCCGGAGACCTCGAGAAAGTCCGCTCGATAATCCGCCAGATCCAGCCCCGCGCAGAAATTCTGGACTGCGACTGGGCCGGCGTGAGCCTGGACAAACTTCTGGACACGGGCCTTTTCAACTACGAAGACGTGTCCGCCTCCGCCGGATGGGTGGAAGCCGTGGAAGGGCCGGCACCGGAAAACGAAGAGGAAGGCGAAGCCGACGAATACGGCATCTCCACCTATGTCTATTACGCTCGCAAGCCTTTGGACATCAACAAATTCGATAATTTCGTGGCAAAACATTGGCCTGCCGGCATCATACGCGCCAAAGGACTGTGCTATTTCGCCGACGACACTGACCGCTGCTACCTCTTCGAGCAGGCCGGAAGTCAGATTTCGATGAAGAACATCGGACAATGGTACGCCACGATGCCCGAGGACGAGCTGCGCAATGCTCTTGCAACCGACCCGGTGCTTCGCCGCGACTGGGACGAAGAGTACGGCGACAGGATGCAGAAACTGGTCTTCATAGGCCAGCATCTGGACAAGGACCGGATACGCTGCGCCCTCGACTTCTGCCTCACATCTCCAGCAAGCCCAGATAATTCTTGTAAAGCACTGTGAGCGAATCCATATTCGCCTGATTCAGCGGGGAGGCCGGAGGAGAAATCATCTTGAGCGGGTCCACGGGCTTGCCGTCTTTCCACACTCTGAAGTCCAGATGCGGGCCGGTGGACATTCCCGTGGAGCCCACATAGCCGATGGTCTGCCCCTGAGCCACGCGGGAGCCGGTCTTGATGCCCTTGGCGAACTTCGAAAGGTGCATATAGCAAGTCTCATATCCGTTCATATGGCGGATGCGGATGCGGTTGCCGCCGCCCTTGGGATCCCATCCGCAGGCCGTCACGGTGCCGTCCCCGATGGTGTGGACGGGAGTGCCTGTGGGAGCGGCATAGTCAACTGCCGTATGCGGGCGCACCTTGCCGGTGACGGGATGCTTGCGGGCGTAGGTGAAGCGGCTGCTGATGCGGTTGTACTTCAGAGGTGCCTTCAAGAAGGCCTTCTTCATGCTCTCGCCCTTCTCGTTCCAGTATTTGTTGCCGCCGTCTCCCTGATCGAAGCGTATGGCGCTGAACTGATGTCCGCCTCCGTCGAAGACGGCGAAATCCACCTTGGAAACGGCAACGACCTCACCTTCGCACATCTTCCTGTCATAAACGGCGCGGAAGCGGTCACCTTCCTGCAGGCCGAAGAAATTGATGGTCCAGGCATAGATATCTGCGAGCTCGATTATAAGAAGCGGAGAGTCCCCCGCCGCTATCATGTCATTCCAAAGGGAGGTGTGTATGGTGACGTCACACAGCTTTCTCTCTATTGTCACGGGCTTGTCATACACCCACACGGCGAGCGAGTCGGAGCATTTGAAGATGGTCGAGCGCACCTTGTCGTTGAGATACACAAGATACTCCAGACGCCTCAGGCTGTCGGCGGACCGGAAGGAAATCATCTTGTTGCCGGCTCTCATCTTGCGGACATCAAACACGGAGTCGCACTTCTGCACAAGCGAATAGGCTTCTCTCGCAGGGAGTCCGGCGCGGCCAAGAAGCCCGGAGAAAGTCTCCCCCGACTTCACCTCAAGAGTGTCGGCCACATATTCTTCCGGAGAGAATCCCATAGGGGGCGGCAGCTGGACAGCACTCTCCTCCTCCACTGCCCCCCGGGTCTTGCGACCGCACGAGGCGGCAAGCAGCAAAGGCAGAAAAGCAACGGCACAAAGGCGGACAACAAAATGTATTTTCCTCATAGTCAATTATTTCATAAGGTTGCCTTCAGTATAGGCTGGCGCGCCGCGGCAGTCTCGTCGGGACGGCCGATGGGCGTGTTGTGAGGGGCCCCGTGGAGAATCTGCGGGTCTTCCGCGGCCTCGGCCGCAATCTTGCGCATCACCTCTATGAAGGAGTCTAGAGTCTCCTTGCTCTCAGTCTCCGTGGGCTCGATCATTATTGCCTGATGGAAGAGCAGGGGGAAATAGATTGTGGGAGCGTGGAAGCCGTAGTCCAGCAGGCGCTTGGCCACATCGAGGGTTGTGGCGCCGGCCACCCCCTCCCTCTGTCCGTCGTTGACGAGTCCGTCGAAAACGAACTCGTGCTTGCATACGGAAGGAATGGGAAGCTTGTAGCAGTCCTTGAGCGACTCCTTTATATAATTGGCGCCCAGCGCGGCAAACTTGCCGGCGAACTTTATGTTCTCGCGGCCAAGCATCAGGATGTATGCGAGAGCTCTGAGAATCACGCCGAAGTTGCCGTGGAAACCGCTCACGCGCGGGATGTCCAGATAAGGCACCACACTCTCGGCGACTCCGACGGGGCCGCTTCCCGGGCCGCCTCCGCCGTGAGGGGTGGAGAAGGTCTTGTGGAGGTTGAGATGCATTATGTCAAAGCCCATATCTCCGGGACGCACGACGCCCAGAAGAGGGTTCATATTGGCTCCGTCATAGTACAGAAGACCGCCGCAGCCGTGAACAAGAGAGGCGATTTCCTTTATGTCGCGCTCGAAAAGACCGAGAGTGTTGGGATTGGTCATCATTATGCCGGCGATGTCGGGGCCGAGCAGGGGCTTGAGGTCCTCCACGTCCACGAGGCCGTCGGGACGGGACCGGACCACCACTATATCCAGTCCGCAGACGGCGGCGCTGGCGGGATTGGTGCCGTGGGCGCTGTCGGGCACTATGACCTTGGTGCGGCCGAAGTCACCGCGGGCCATATGGTACTCGCGCATCAGCATGAGGCCGGTGAGCTCCCCGTGGGCACCCGCGCAAGGCAGAAAGGTGAAATGCTTCATCCCGGTGATGGCGGCAAGGCTGCTGTCGATCTGCTCGTACACCGCCAGAGCGCCCCTGACGGTACTCTCGGGCTGAAGAGGGTGCAGACCGGTGAAGGAGGGCATCGCGGCAATCTCCTCGTTGATCTTGGGATTGTATTTCATCGTGCAGGACCCGAGGGGATAGAATCCGCTGTCCACGCCGAAGTTCATCTGGCTGAGGTTGGTGTAGTGACGCACGACATCGGTCTCGCTCACCTCCGGGAGCTTGAGCGGGCTCTTCCTCTGCAGCTCAGAGGGCAGCTCGGGGGCGGCGGGGGCGACGGATTCCGGCAGGCTGAAGCCTGTGCGGCCGGGCCTGGAGAGTTCGAATATGAGTTTGTCGTAATATTTCATCGTCCGGTCCTCCTATATTGATTTCACGACATCCACCAGAGCGTCCATTTCCTCTCTGGTGCGTTTCTCGGTGACGCAGAAGGTCACATATCCTTCCTCGGTCTGCAGAGCGGCGAAGAAACCGGCGTCCAGCAGGGCCTGCTGGAGCTTCCGGACATCGCACAGGGGCTTGAGGCAGAACTCCTTGATGAAGGGACCGTCACAGACGCTCTCGAACTTGCCTGTGGCAAGCAGGGCATCATACAGATAGTGGGCGCCTTCGCTGCACAGGGCGTTGACCTTGCGCAGACCTTCGGGACCCATAAGGGAGAGATACACGGTGCACCACAGGGCCATCAGGGACTCGTTGGAGCAGATGTTGGAGGTGGCTTTCTCGCGGCGGATATGCTGCTCGCGGGCCTGCAGGGTGAGCACGAAGCTCCTGCGGGAGGCCGCATCGGAGGTCTGCCCCACGATGCGCCCGGGGAGTTTGCGCATATAAGCGCTGCGGCAGGCCATGAAGCCCACGTAAGGGCCGCCATAGCACAGGGGAATGCCAAGGCTCTGCCCGTCGCCCACGGCGATGTCGGCGCCCCACTCGGCGGGAGACTTGACAACGGCGAGAGTGGAAGGGTCGCAGTAGACGGCCATCATGGCGCCCACGGCGTGTGCCGCTTCGCTGACCCCGCTCAAGTCCTGCACGACGCCGAAGCGGTCGATGGAAGGCACCAGCACGCCGGCCGTCTCGAGGTCGATGTCAATCGTATCGCCCGCCTCCACCAGATTGATGCCGGCATATTTGGCGTAGGTGCGCACTGTAGCTATCACATTGGGGAGCAATCCCTTGGAAATCACGACCTTGTTGCGCTTCTTCGAGCAGGCGACACACATCCTCACGGCTTCCGCGGCGGCTGTGGGCCCGTCATACATCGAGGCGTTAGCCACATCCATTCCGGTCAGCGAGCAGATCATGCTCTGCCACTCGAATATGTATCGCAGCGTGCCCTGCGAGATTTCGCACTGATAAGGGGTGTAGGCCGTCAGGAACTCCGAACGTGAAGTTATGTAGCTGATGACGGCGGGAGTGTAGTGGTCATAGGCGCCCTGGCCCACGAACACTTTCAGGCGGGAATTCAGGGAGCCGAGGCTCTCGAACCAGTCGCGGACCTGCTGCTCGCTCATTGCGGAAGGCAGGTCATACTCACCCTTGAAAATGAAATCCGCCGGAACGTCGGAGTAGAGGTCGTCAAGTCCACTGACACCTATCCTCTCGAGCATCGCGCGGATATCATCTTCTGTATGGGGAAAATAGCAGAAGTTACCCATGACTCGCGTGTGAGGGTTATTTCGCCACCTGAGAATATGCGGCCGCGTTCATAAGGGAGTCGAGCTCGGCTTTATCGGACATTTCGACCTTGATTATCCAGGCGGAATAAGGGTCTTCGTTGATCTGCTCGGGAGCGTCCTCGAGCGCCGTGTTGACGGCCACCACGGTGCCGGACACGGGAGTGTAGAGTTCGCTGGAAGCCTTCACGCTCTCCAGAGCGCCGAATTCGTCGCCCGCGCCGAGGCAGTCTCCCTCGGAGGGAAGGTCGGCGTAAGTGATGTCCCCGAGTTCGGCCTGCGCGAAGTCGGAGATGCCGATGATTGCGATGTTACCGTCTGTCTTGACCCATTCGTGTGACTCGCTGTAGAGGAGTCCTTCGATAATCTTGCTCATAAAATATGCTTGTTATTTTTTGTAATTTGTCTGATAGAATCTTTTTTTCACCACTTTGCCGGGGAACACTCTCTTGCGTATGCGTATCCACAGAGGGGTGTCCAGAGCGGCATAGGCCGCGTCCACGAGGGCAAAGCACAGGCTCTTGTCCAGAGAGATGGAATGGTAGCCTGTGGTCACCACGCCCACCTGCGTGCCGTCCTCGAGTTCCACCGGATAGTGGGCGCGGGGCACTGCGGAGTCTTCGAGCTCTATGCCCACGATCTTGCGGGGAACTCCCTTCTCCTTCTGGGCGGCGATGGCGTCCTTGCCTATGAACTCGGCCTTGTCCATCTTGCAGAACATCCCCAGACCCGCCATCACGGGAGATATCTCGGCGCTGAGCTCGTCCCCGTACAGGGGAAGTCCGGCCTCGAAGCGCAGGGTGTCGCGGCATCCCAGGCCACAGGGTTTGACCCCGGCCTCCAGGAGAGACTCCCACATATAAACTATATTCTCCGGGGAGGCATAAATCTCGAATCCGTCTTCTCCGGTGTATCCGGTGCGGGAGACGATGACCCTGCCCCCGTCCTCATCCTCGGCGTCGAGGAAGGTATAGAAGCCGAGGTCGCGTATCTCTTCCAGACCAAGCAGGTCCACCACGGCCTGCTCGGACTGCGGCCCCTGTACGGCCAGCTGGCCGAACTCTTCGGAGCGGTTGCGGATGTCCACCTTGTAGGAGCCGGCGTTCTCCTTCATCCAGTCGTAGTCCTTCTCAATATTGGAGGCATTGACAACGAGCAGGAAGCGGTCGGCCTCGAATTCCTTATAGACAAGAAGGTCGTCCACGACTCCCGCGTCGGGATAGCACATCATGCCGTAGATTATCTTCCCGGGCACGAGGGGGGTCACGTCATTGGTGAAAATATGGTTGACAAAGGCGGCGGCATCAGGTCCGGACACGAAGATTTCGCCCATATGGGACACGTCGAAGACTCCCGCGGCAGTCCTCACCGCTTCGTGCTCATCAATTATGCCGCTGTACTGAATCGGCATGTCAAAACCCGCAAAGGGGCTCATCTTTGCACCCAGCTCCACGTGGAGATCGTGCAGACAAGTCATTTTCAACTCCTGGTCCATTCTGTATAGTTATTTGAGTAATTCAAGGTCTTTCTTGAGAATCATCTTAGGGTCCATACGGGCGACGCTCTGGAAGAGCTTGATCTGATAGGCCAGAGACAGGTGCACCTTGTCCTCGTGCTTGCCCTTGCGCCACCACTTGTAGAAGGCGACGGGATCGTTCTCGAAAGGGATGCGGGCAATGACTCCGGACCCGTAGCCGGGAAAATCAATCACCACCTTGAGCCCCATGATTCTCTTGTAATAGTCGGGATCGGCGCGGCGCAACTTGCTCACCAGAGGGGCCATCACCTCGAAGGCGTCAACCTGCAGGACCTTCTCCCGGACTATCATCTTGTGGATGCGCACCGGATCGGTGTTGAGCCAGGCTCCGAGAGGGAGGGTGGAAGGCCCCTCCGGGGTATCCAGAGTGAGCGCGTCCGTGGAGAGATACACTTTTTCGGGGTCGAGGGGGAAAGTTCCTTCTGTTTCTGCCATAAAATCCCTTAATATTGCACTTAAATCAAGCAAAATTAGGAATAAACCTCGAAAAAACCTAATTTTATGGCTGCAAAATGAACAAAAAAGCATTTCCACTGACAAATTTCGGGGCGGACGGCCTCGAAGGCAGCTCTCTCTACTGCTCAGAGGAGGCGGCGGCCCGCCTGCGCTCCTGTCTGGGGTCGATTCCACTGCGCTCGGTGCACCTTCTGGGGTCCGGCGACCGCCACTATCTCACCCTTTTCTTTCTGGAAAGAATCGCCGAGCCTTTCCAGCTCATCCTCTTCGACAACCATCCGGACGACCAGCCGGGAGCGTTCGGGGAGAACCTTCTGAGCTGCGGCAACTGGGTCCTGCGCGCCCGCGCCCTCCCCTTCTGCCGCGGCGCTGTCTGGGTTGACGGGAAGGGAGCCCTCCACCGCCGGGGAGAGGACGGCGCCGAAAACCTTCCCTCCTACATATCCGTGGATCTGGACATTCTGGACAAGCGCTTCGCCCGGACCAACTGGGACCAGGGCGAGATGACTCTCGACGACCTTCTCGGCCGCCTGCATGCCCTTCGCGAAGAGCGCCCCGTGCTCGGGGTGGACATATGCGGCGCCCCGGACTGCGGACACTGCATCAAAGAAATCTGCAGGATTTGGGAATAACGCGCTTTTTTATTAAATTTGTGTGATTAATACTTTTGATGAAGATATGACAAATCTGGCACTTGGATTCCTTTTGATGGCGGTCGGGATGATCTCCGTCTTCGTGATACTGCTCATTGTGATTTACGGCAGTCAGGGGATAATTTCTATAATCAACTCCATCGCTCCCGCGCCCGCCCCGGAAGCGGCCAAGGCGCAGCAGGATCCGGCAATCGAGGCCGTCCTCTCAGCCTGCGTGCAGACGCTGACTGCAGGCAAGGGAAGAATGACGAATTTCAAAAAAATATAACAGATAATGGCAAAAAAGAAGGAAGTGAAGCTGTGCCTTGTCTTCAGAGACATGTGGCAGAGCGCAGGAAAGTATCAGCCCAGAGCGGACCAGCTCGCCGCTTTTGCGCCCCTTATTGTGGAAATGGGCTGCTTCGACAGAGTGGAAACCAACGGAGGAGGCTTCGAGCAGGTGTGTCTGCTCTACGGCGAGAACCCCAACGCCGCCGTGAGGCAGTTCTGCAAGCCGCTGCGCGAAGCCGGCATCCAGACGCAGATGCTGGACCGCGCGCTCAATGGCATCAGGATGAGTCCCTGCTCAAAGGACCTGCGCAAGCTCTTCTACAGAGTCAAGAAGGCGCAGGGCACCGACATCACCAGAATCTTCTGCGGGCTCAACGACCCGCGCAACGTCATCCCCTCGATCGGATACGCCAAGGAAGCCGGCATGACGACCCAGGCCTCGCTGTGCATCACGCACTCACCCGTCCACACCGTGGACTACTATGTGGAGCTCGCAGGGCAGTTCATCGATGCCGGCGCCGACGAAATCTGCCTCAAGGACATGGCCGGCATCGGACGGCCCGCCACCCTTGGAAAGATTGTCGCGGGCATCAAGGCCAAAGCGCCCGGGATTCCCGTCCAATACCACTCCCACTCCGGCCCGGGCTTCAGCATGGCCTCCATTCTGGAGGTGTGCAAGAGCGGCTGCGACTACGTGGACGTGGCTATGTCTCCCCTGTCCTGGGGCACGGGGCACGCAGACGTGATAGCCGTGCAGGAGATGCTGCGCGATGCGGGATTCACTGTGAAGGATATAAATATGGAGGCATATATGAAGGCGCGAACGGCCATCCAGAAGATGATGGACGACTTTCTCGGCTTCTACTGCCCCTCGCAAAACAGGCTTGACAACTCCCTGCTCATCAAGCCGGGCCTTCCCGGAGGGATGATGGGCTCGTTGATGACCGACCTGGAGGAAAACCTCGCCTCGCTCAACAAATGGAAGTCAAAGAATGGACGTGCGGCCCTCTCGACCGACGAGCTGCTCGTGAAGCTCTTCGACGAAGTGACCTACGTGTGGCCCAAGGTGGGATATCCCCCGCTGGTGACCCCGTTCTCGCAGTATGTCAAGAACCTCTCGCTTGCCAACGTGGTGGCCCTCGAGAAGGACAAGAAGCGCTGGGAGACCATCCCGGACACCATCTGGGACATGATTCTGGGCAAGACGGGCAAGCTCCCCGGCGAGGTGGACGACGAGATAAAGGCCATAGCCGCCGAGCGCGGCAAGCTCTTCAGCAACGACAACCCCCAGGACAATTTCCCCGACTGTCTGGACGAGTTCCGTTCCAGGATGGCGGAAAAGGGCTGGAGCGCGGGAGAAGACGACGAAGACCTCTTCGAATATGCGATGCACCCCACCCAGTGGGAGCTCTACAAGAGCGGCAAGGCCAAGGCCGAATTCGAGGCCGATCTGGCCAAGCGCAAGGCCGCCGCAGACCCCGCGGCATCAGCCACGGCGCTGCCCTCGACAATCACCGTCACGGTGGGAGGAGTCGCCTATCAGGTTGACATAGCCTATGACGGAGCCGCCCCGGCCGCAGGAGCAGGCACTGCCGCTCCGGCCGCCGCAGGAGCAGCCGAAGACATTCTGGCGCCCATATCCGGCAAGTTCTACCTCACCAGTGAGTCTTCCGAGACCCCCAGGAAGGTGGGCGATGCCGTCAAGAGGGGCGACGTGCTCTGCTACATAGAGGCGATGAAGATCAACAACGCCATCTGCGCCGACAAGGACGGCGTCATATCAGAAATTCTCGCCTCCGCCGGAGACAGCGTGGAGGAAGATGACCCCATAATGAAAATCATTGCGCGATGAACGGATTCTCTGACATTCTGCAGAAGCTCTATGATATGACGGCCATCAGCTCGATCGTCGACAAGCCGGCCTTCCTGCTGATGTACCTCATCGCATTCGTGCTGCTGTATCTGGGCATCGTGAAGAAGTACGAGCCCCTGCTTCTGGTGCCGATAGCATTCGGCGTGCTCATCGCCAATTTCCCCGGCGGGGAGATGGGTGTCATCCAGGCCGACTCGCAGGGCATGGTCCCGCTCGCCGACGGCACTCTCGTGTCCATATGGGATATGCCGCTGCATCAAATAGCGCACGAGTTCGGCATAATGAACTACCTCTACTATGCCCTCATCAAGTCCGGCCTCCTGCCGCCGATAATCTTCCTCGGCGTGGGCGCGCTCACGGACTTCGGTCCCATGCTCCGCAATCTCAAGCTCGCGATTTTCGGCGCGGCCGCCCAGTTCGGCATCTTCGCCGTGCTCATCATCAGCCTGCTGATTGGCTTCACGCCTCAGGAGGCCGCCTCGCTCGGCATCATCGGAGGCGCGGACGGCCCCACGGCCATCTTCACCACCGTCAAGCTCGCCCCGCACCTGCTCGGCCCGATTGCCATAGCGGCCTACAGCTATATGGCCCTTGTGCCCGTGATCATCCCTCTGGTGGTCAGGCTCCTGTGCAGCGAGAAAGAACTGCGCATCAACATGAAGGAGCAGGACAGGCTCTACCCGCCGAAAAACGAGATAAAGAACATGCGTGCAGTGAAAATCATCTTCCCCGTCGCCGTCACGACCATAGTCGCCATCTTCGTCCCCACCGCCGTTCCGCTCGTGGGCCTGCTGATGTTCGGCAATCTCATAAGGGAGATCGGAGCCGACACGAGCCGTCTCTTCGAGACCGCCAGCAACGGCCTCATGAACACGGCGACCATCTTTCTGGGCTTATGCGTGGGAGCCACGATGACCGCCGACGCATTCCTCAATTTCCAGACCCTCGCCATTGTCGTGGGAGGCTTCTTCGCCTTCGCCCTGAGCATCGCCAGCGGCATCTGCATGGTAAAAATCTGGAACCTCTTCGCAAAGAAGAAAATCAACCCTCTGGTGGGAGCCACCGGCCTGTCCGCAGTCCCTATGGCAAGCCGCGTCTGCAACGGCATCAGCACCAAGTACGACCCCAAGAACCACGTCCTGAACTACTGTATGGCGTCCAACATCTCCGGAGTCATAGGCTCCGCAGTGGCCGCCGGCGTCCTGATATCCTTCCTCGGCTAAACCACAAATACCAAAACATGATTTTCACCCGTTCCCGCAACCCCCTCTCCAGCGTCTGCGCGGCAGCTCTGACTGCCCTGATGGCGCTCCCGGCCCTCGCCGGACTGCAATCCTGTTCCACCCGCCCCGAAGGCTCAAGTGCCGGAGCGCGCTGCGAGGCTCTCCCCGACTCCCTGTGGGACTGCTCGCAGTGGATTTCCGCGGCACAAGCGCCTGTGGTCGAAGGCATCGTTGGCAGCGACAATTTCCTTGCGGCGGACGGCGCAAGCTGGTTCGTGTGCGAGATTCCCAACGAGGGCAGAATCAAGAAAGCGGTCTGGATGACAACGGGCCTGGGAGTCTATGACATATTCATCGGCGGCACGCTCATCGGCGAAGAGGTGCTCCGTCCCGGCTTCACGCACCGCGAGAAGACAAAATTGTCCCTGACCTATGATGTCACGGACGCAGTGCAAAAAGCCAAAGGCAAGGTCAACGTCTTCAGCGCCCAGGTGACTCCGGGATGGTGGGCGGACAAGATTGTCACCCCCGGCGGCCACGACGGCATGATAGGGCGCAAATGCGCTTTCCGCTCCGTGCTTCAGCTCACCTACGCCGACGGCGCCACGAAGGTCTTCGGCACCAACACGAGCGACTGGAAGGCGGGCATCGCGGGTCCTGTCAAGCACGCCGGCATCTTCGACGGCGAGTATTACGACGCGCGCGAGCTTCCCGGATGGGAATGTGCGCAGTCATTCCCCGCCCCGGAGGAGAACACGGAATTCCCCGGGAAAATCTTCCCCACCGACGGGGCCGAAGTTTACCAGAGGCCGGACATAGCCCTCTCCCCTGTGCAGGCATACTGCTGGAAAGACATCGAGGGAGAGTGTGAGGAAGAGTTCGGCAAGGTGGTGAAGACCAAAGAGTTCAGTACTTCGGAAGAGATACTTCTGGAGCCCGGAGAGACGCTTGTCGTGGACTTCGGACAGAATGCCGCCGCCGTGCCCTCCTTCTGCTTCAAGGCCGCGGAAGGCACGGTGCTGACCTGTCTGCCTTCAGAGATTCTCAACGACGGCAACGGCGCCCGCAGCCGCGGGATGGACGGTCCCGAAGGCAGCTGCCACCGCACCAACCTCCGTCTCCACGAGAAGGGCTTCAGGCTCGAATACACATTCGGCTCCGGTGAGTCGCTTGTGGACTTCACCCCGCGCGCAACCTTCTTCGGCTACCGCTACATTTCCGTCACCTCAGACGCGCCGGTGCTCTTCAAGAGCATCAGGTCCATCCCTGTCACATCCATTGCAAAAGACCTCGAAACGGGATTCGTCACCACCGGTGACGAAAGCATCAACAAGCTCATATCCAACACGATATGGGGCCAGAGATCCAATTACCTGTCAGTCCCCACGGACTGCCCGCAGAGAGACGAGCGTCTGGGCTGGACCGCCGACACTCAGGTGTTCACGCAGACCGGCGCATTTTTCGCCAACACAGCCCCCTTCTTCCACAAATGGACGCGCGACCTCAGGGACTCCCGGCACCCGCTCGGTGGATATCCCGGCGTGGCCCCCTTGGCCCAGTACGGCTGGCAAAGCACACGTCTGGGCTGGTCCGATGCCGGAGTCATAGTGCCCTGGACCATATGGAAGCAGTTCGGCGACGCCTCTATCGTGGATGAGAACTGGGATGCGATGGCAAAATACCTCGCCCACATCGACGAGACCCGCTATGACCACGAAGCGCTCAGGGCGGAGAACAAGAATTTCCAGTGGGCCGACTGGCTCAGTTACGAGGCGCTTGAGTCCTGCTCGGGAGTGTCGCACTATACCGATTCAAAGGGCAAGCGCATCCCCAAGCCGGAGACTCTCGTATACTGGAACTACCTCAGCGCCTGCTACTGGGCGATGGACGCCGCGATGATGCGCGATATGGCGGCGGCCACGGGGCGCGATGCCTCCCTCTATGAAGAAATGCACGAGAGGGCCACGCAGTATCTCAAGAGCGAGTTCCTGCTCCGGGACGGCAGCTTCAAGCTGGACATCCTCAACACCATGCAGACCCCCGCTCTCTTCGCCCTGTACAACGGTCTTGTGGAAGGAGAGGCCAAGGAAGCGCTCAAAGCCCGACTGAGGGAGAATTTCGCCTCCCACGACGGCTGCCTGCAGACAGGTTTTCTGGGCACTTCCATCCTGCTCAAGGCCTTGACCGACAACGGGATGTCCGACATCGCCATAGAGCTTCTGCACCAGCGGAAGAACCCCAGCTGGCTCTACTCCGTGGACAACGGTGCCACCACAATCTGGGAGCGCTGGAACAGCTACACCATCGAGGACGGAATGGGCCCGAAGGGAATGAACAGCTTCAACCACTATGCCTACGGCTGCGTCTGCCAGTGGATATGGGAGAGCCTTGCGGGCATTGAGTCCGACCCTGCGAATCCAGGGTTCAGGCATATAATAATGAAGCCCGTGCCAGACAAGGCCCTTGGCTTCCTCAAAGCCGAATACAAGTCCGCAGCGGGCCTCATAAAGAGCAGCTGGAGCTTCGAGGGCGACCTCTGGAACTGGGAGTTCACCGTCCCCGAGGGATGCACGGCCACCGTGACGCTCCCCGGGGGAAGCGAGTCCCGGGACTACGGCGCGGGCACCTGGCGGGCAAGCGTCAACACTGCGGCGAATTGACGGAGGAAATCTTTTCTTTCAGGCCGCGGACGTGCGCATAGCACTCCGCGGCTATTTTTGCCGTCTCCTCAAGAAGCTCATCTATGCGGTCCAGACTGAATTCCGGGTCCTTGACGCAAGCCTCTATTTCCTTGAGCCGTGAAAGCCGTGCGGCATATTCATCACTTGTCATATCACGATTTGTTTTCCAGTTTCACTTCCCTGATGCTGCATTCCCAGAGACCGTCGCCGAACCTCAGGCGGAAATCGTCCCCTGCCCGCAATGCGGCGGCGCTCTTGAGCATCCTGCCTTCCATCGACTGTGCAAGCAAGTAGCCTTGCCGCAGAATACGTCTGGGGTCGGAATCCTTTATGGCGGACAGGCGCAGCGCGAGTTCGCTCTCCAGCCGGCCTACGGCGGAGGCAAGGGCGAAGCGGATGCCCGAAAGCGAATCCTCCATCTGCCGCTCGGCGCCACGGACCCACTCTATGAGAAAGTCCGCGAGGGCCGTAGGAGTCTTGAAATGCTCGAAGGCGACCATATCGGCTATATGAAAATCCCGCTCGTGCCCTATTGCCGTCAGCACGGGAAAGGGGCAGAGCGCTACGGCGCGGCACATTGCATAGTCATCGAAGGCCTCCAGATCGGCTTCCGACCCGCCTCCGCGAAGGATTAGGGCCGCATCGAAACCGCCCTCCGAGGCAATCTTGCGGAGAGCCTCCGCCACGGCTTCGGGACAGCCAGCCCCCTGCATCAAGGCAGGGAAAAGAGTGAGGTCGAACTTGTAACCCCGTTGGTTGCCGTCCAGATGCCGCACGAAGTCCCCATAGCCGGCGGCATCTGCGGAGGAGACCACCGCAATCCGGCCCGGCAGCAACGGCAGCACGAACTCCTTTTGCGCTTCCAGAAGTCCTTCTTCCGTGAGCCGGCCTATGGTCTTCTTCCTCTCGAGCTCCTTGAGCCCCACAGTGAATCCCGGATCTATCTCGTTGATTATCAACGCAAGACCATACTGCGCGCTGTAGCTCACCTCACACAGAGCCACTACCGTGATGCCGGCGCGAACCCTCTCGCCGGAAGCCGCCTCGAAATCCCTGATGACGTGGGCGCCGGACCTCCACACCCTTCCGCCGCAGCGGGCAAGCACACGTCCGTCGGGACTCTTCTGCACAAAGTCGAAATAATAATGGCCGCGGACTTCCCTGAAGGACTCGATCTCCACTCTGACCCACTGCTCGAGGAAGCCTATGCGCTCCCCGATCATTTCCTGAAGATCGGAGAGTTCCACGAAGTCCGGGGAGGCGGGGGCGAAAAGAGATTCGGCGAACATAATGCGTGCAAAAGTCCTGTGAGGGGGAGCAAAAATACAAATTTTTGGGACAATTTCGCAGATATTTCGCTATCTTCGCGCCCAGTAGTGTAAAAATGGATATATCCTCGACAAACAATCCCAGCATCAGGATAGCTGAAGTCGCATTGCGCATACGCGAAATGAGGCTTGTGATGGGACTCTCCATCGCGCAGACCGCAGAGCTCACGGGCCTGAGCGCCTCCGAATACCAGAAATACGAGTCCGGCACGGAAGACCTTCCCTTCTCGTTCATATACAATTGCGCCAGAGTTTTCAAGCTCGACCTCACGGAGCTTCTGGAAGGCAACAATGCCCGGCTCTCTTCCTACACCATCACCCGCAAGGGCAAAGGTCAGCTGACCTCCAAGGAAGACGGCATCGAGCTACGAGACCTCGCCCCTCTCTTCCGCGACAAGTTGTCCGTACCTCTCTGGGTGACATACGAATACTCCGAAGAGCTTCAGAGTCAGCCCATCCACACTTCCGTCCACAACGGCCAGGAGTTTGACTACATCGTGAGCGGCTCCCTGAAGGTCAAGGTCGGAGACCACTGCACCGTCCTCGAAGAGGGCGACAGCATCTACTACGACTCCTCCACCCCGCACGGAATGATAGCCACCGGCGGCCGCGACTGCGTCTTCATAGCGGTGATTCTCCACGGCGAGAAGACCGGCTACGACGAGGCCAAAGTCACCGCGACACTCGCCCCGGACAAGCTCACGGAGCCGCTCTCCATCGAGGATTTCGTCAGCTGCAAGAAGGGGGAGGACGGCGTCCCCGAGAGCATAACTTTCAAGAACATAGACTCTTACAACTTCGCCTTCGACACCATAGACCGCATCGCCACCGCTCACCCCGACAAACTGGCGATGATTTATGTGGGAGATGACTTCTGTGAGAAGAAAATCACCTTCCGTCAGCTCCAGAGGGCTTCCAACCGCTGCGCCAACTATTTCACCTCCCTCGGAATCAAGAAGGGCGACCACGTGATGCTGGTGCTCAAGAGGCACTGGCAGTTCTGGTATGCGATACTGGGTCTGCACAAGATAGGAGCGGTCGCCATCCCCGCGATGTGCCAGCTCAAGAAGCACGATCTGGACTTCCGCTTCCGCAGCGGGAAGGTCGACGCCATCATCTGCACGGCAGACGGCGAGATAGCCTCGGAGGCGGACGCGGCGATAGAAGAAGGATATGAGGGCATCAAAGCGAAGATTCTCGTGCACGGCAAGCGTGAGGGCTGGCGCTCTTTCGAAGAGGAGTTCAAGATGTACAGCACCCACTACGACCGCAGCAAGAGCGACGCCGGCGGAGACGACCCGATGCTGATGATTTTCACTTCCGGCACCACAGGCTACCCCCGGCTCGTCTCCCACTCCTACAAATATGCGCTGGGCCACTATATGACGGCCCGCTACTGGCACGGAGTGGATCCGGACGGCATACACCTCACGATATCCGAGACCGGATGGGCAAAGGCTCTCTGGGGCAAGCTCTACGGCCAGTGGATGTGCGAGGGGTGCATACTCTCCTACGACTTCGACCGCTTCCACGCCTCCAATGTCCTGAAGCTGATGGCAAAGTACCGGGTGAGCTCCTTCTGCGCGCCTCCCACGATGTACCGGTTGCTGCTCGCCGAGGACATGTCCGCCTATGACCTCTCCTCGCTCAAGGAGGCCACCACGGCAGGCGAGGCCCTCAACACGGAAGCCTACTACCGCTTCGAGCACGAGACCGGGCTGAAAATCCGTCAGGGGTTCGGCCAGACCGAGACGCCTCTGTGCATTGCCACGCTTCGCGGGATGCAGAACAAGGAAGGGTCTATGGGCAAGCCCGTACCCGGGTTCCGGATCGACCTGATGAACCACGACGGCCAGATCTGCTCCTCGGGCGAATCGGGCGAGATAGTCATCCGCACCGCCGAAGGCCACCCGTGCGGCCTCTTCCAGGGCTATTATGCAGACGAGCAGGAGACCGCCGCCAAGTGCTATGACGGCTGGTACCACACCGGAGACGCGGCCTGGAAAGACGAGGACGGGTACTACAGATACATAGGCAGGGTGGACGACGTGATCAAGAGCTCCGGCTACCGCATCGGCCCCTTCGAAATCGAAGACGTTATCCTCAAGCTCCCCTATGTGCTGGAATGCGGCGTGTCGGCGGCCCCGGACGAGACCAGAGGGCAGGTGGTGAAGGCCAGCATCGTGCTCGCCCCCGGCGTACAGGGCACAGAAGAGCTCAAGAAAGAGATCCAGAACTTCGTGAAGGCCAATACCGCGCCCTACAAATATCCCCGAATCATCGTGTTCCGCGATTCCCTCCCCAAGACGAGCAGCGGAAAGGTCATCAGAAATCAACTCTAGAGGCAATGGACATCTCATCTGCAAACTCAAAGCTCAGAAACGCCGAAGTGGCGACACGTATCCGCGAGATGCGTCTGGTCGTGGGCTATACCGAGGCCCAGATGGCGGCCCTGACCGCCCTGAGCGAGGAGCAGTACCAAAGTTACGAATCGGGAGCGGAGGACCTCCCCTTCCCCTTCATATACAACTGCTCGCGAGTCTTCAATATGGAGCTCACGGAGCTTCTGGAAGGCAACAACGCCCGTTTGTCGTCTTTCTCCGTGACCCGGCGCGGCAAAGGCCAGTTGACGGCCAGGGAGGCAGGCATCGAGATCAGCAATATGGCCCCTCTCTTCCGCAAGAAGGTGGCCGAGCCCTACTGGGTGACCTACGAGTGGGATGAAGCCCTGCAGAACAAACCCATCCACACCACCGTCCACAACGGCCAGGAGTTCGACCTGGTGGTCAGCGGCACCCTTAAAGTGAAGGTCGGAGACCACGTGACCATCCTCGAGGAAGGCGACAGCATCTATCTGGACTCCTCCGCCCCGCACGGAATGATTGCAATAGGAGGCCGCGACTGCACCTTCTGCTCGGTGATTCTCCCGGGCGAGAAGACGGAATATGACGAGTCGGAAGTGGCGCACACCCTTGCACCGGACAAGCTCACGGAGCCGCTGGCAATCGAGAAATTCATAAGCGTGGATACCGACACAAGCGGAGTCCCGGTCAACATCGATTTCACCGGCGCAGACCGCTACAACTTCGCCTTCGACACCATCGACAGCATAGCGAAGGCGACCCCAGGCAAGCTAGCGATGATTTATGTCGGGGACGATTTCTCCGAGAAAAGAATCACTTTCCGCCAGCTCGAGAGGGCGTCCAACCGTTGTGCCAACTACTTCACCTCCATCGGTATAAAGAAAGGCGACCACGTGATGCTCATCCTCAAACGCCACTATCAGTTCTGGTATGCGATACTTGGACTCCACAAGATAGGCGCAGTGGCCATTCCGGCGACCTGCCAGCTCAAAGAGCACGACCTCGACTTCCGCTTCCGCTGCGGCGGCGTGAGCGCCATTCTGTGCACCGCGGACGGGGACATAGCCTCCGAGGTGGACGCGGCCCTGAAGAGCTACGGCGGGATGCGGACCAAGATAATGGTGCACGGCCGCAAAGAAGGCTGGCGCTCGTTCGAGGACGAATTCAAGATGTACAGCACCGAGTATGACCGGGCCAAGAGCGGCGCCGGCGGAGACGACCCGATGCTGATGCTCTTCACCTCCGGCACCTCCGGCTACCCGAGGCTCGTCACCCACTCCTACAAATATGCCCTGGGCCATTATATGACTGCCCGCTACTGGCACGGAGTGGATCCGGACGGCCTTCATTTCACGATATCCGAGACAGGCTGGGGCAAGTCCCTGTGGGGCAAGCTCTACGGCCAGTGGATGTGCGAAGGCGCCATTCTGGTGTATGACTTTGACCGTTTCAACGCCAAGCAGGTGCTCCGGCTCATATCCAAGTACAAGGTGACCTCGCTGTGCGCTCCTCCCACGATGTACCGTATGCTCCTCAAGGAGGATTTCGCCCTCTACGACCTCTCCTCTCTCAAAGAGGCGACCACGGCAGGCGAGGCTCTCAATTCCGAGGCTTACGACCGCTTCGAGAAGGAGACCGGTCTGAAGATACGTCAGGGATTCGGGCAGACCGAGACTTCGCTCTGCATAGCGACCCTGCGCGGCATGACCAACAAGGAAGGCTCGATGGGAAAACCCGTGGCCGGCTACGACATAGAGCTTATGAACCACGACGGAGGCTTCTGCTCATCGGGAGAATCGGGCGAGATAGTCATACGCATCTCCGGTGGCAGGCCCTGCGGACTCTCCCGGGGCTATTACAACGACGAGGAGGAGAATTCCGAGAAATTCCGGGACGGCTGGTATCACACAGGAGACGCGGCCTGGAAGGACGAAGACGGCTACTACCGCTACATCGGACGCGTGGACGACGTCATCAAGAGCTCCGGCTACCGCATAGGTCCCTTCGAGATAGAGGACATCATCCTCAAGCTCCCCTATGTGCTGGAATGCGGCGTGTCCGCAGAGAGCGACCCCACACGCGGACAGGTGGTGAAGGCAAGCATCGTCCTCTCTGCCGGCGTGCAGGCCTCCGAGGACCTCAAGAAGCAGATCCAGGACTACGTGAAGAGCCAGACGGCCCCCTACAAATATCCGAGAATCATTGTCTTCCGGGACTCCCTCCCCAAGACCATAAGCGGAAAGGTTATTAGAAGATTACTCTGACATATGGCAACACTTACATTCAACACCGACCTTTGCAAAGGTTGCGGCCTGTGTGTGGACGCCTGCCCGAAGGGGCTGCTCCGCATAGAGAAGTCGCAGCTCAACGCCAAAGGCTACAATCCGGCCGCGATAAGCGACATGGCCGCCTGCACGGGCTGCGCCATCTGCGCGAGAATGTGCCCGGACTGCATAATCAAAGTAGAAAAATAGCGCTATGGGCAAGAAAGTACTGATGAAGGGCAACGAAGCCCTTGCCGAGGCCGCCATCCGCTCGGGATGCCGGTACTACTACGGCTACCCCATCACCCCGCAGACCGAGCTTGCGGAATATATGGCGAAGCACCTCCCCAAGGCCGGCGGCACCTTCCTCCAGGCCGAGAGCGAGATTGCGGCCATAAGTATGGTATACGGCACTTCCGCCGCAGGCAAACGGGTGATGACCTCTTCCTCCTCCCCCGGCATTTCGCTCAAGCAGGAAGGCATCTCCTACCTGGCCGGAAGCAACCTGCCGGCCGTGATAGTGAACGTGCAGAGAGGAGGCCCGGGACTCGGAGGCATCCAGCCTTCGCAGTCCGACTATTTCCAGGCCGTCAAGGGCGGCGGACACGGAGACTATCACCTTCTGGTGCTCGCTCCCTCCACCGTGCAGGAGATGGCGGACCTGACCGTCCTCGCATTCGACCTTGCGGACAAATACAGGGTGCAGGCGATGATTCTGGCAGACGGCACCGTGGGCCAGATGATGGAGCCGGTGGAGCTCCCCGAGCCCCCCGAAGTCCGCTGTGACAAGCCCTGGGCCCTCACGGGAAAGGGCAAAGGCCCCTCCAAGTACATCACTTCCCTGTCCCTCTCCCCCGAGGAGCTGGAGCAGTGGAACCTCAACAATTTCGAGAAATACAAGCGCATCTGCGAGTGCGAGCAGAGGGCCGAGGAGTTCCTTGTGGACGACGCCGAGGTCTGCGTGGTGGCATTCGGCATAAGCGCGAGAGTGGCCCGCAGCGCCGTGATTGCAGCGCGCCGGAAGGGCATCAAAGCCGGCCTGATAAGGCCCATAACACTCTATCCCTTCCCTGTGGACACGCTCCGCAGGGCCGCAAGCCACGTGCAGCGCTTCATCAGCGCGGAGCTCAACATGGGACAGATGATAGAAGACGTAAAACTTGCCATAGACTGCAGCCGCAGCGTGAAGCTCTGCAACCGCACGGGCGGAGTCATCCTCACCCCGGAGGAAGTCCTGGCAGCAATAGAAGCAGAATAATGGTGGTATTCGACAAACCGAAGTCGCTCAAGGACGCGGCTTTCCACTACTGCCCGGGTTGCGCCCACGGCATAGTGCACAGGATAATAGCCCAGACCATAGACGAGCTGGGCATACAGGAGGACACGATAGGAGTCGCCCCGGTGGGGTGCGCCGTGTTTGCCTACAACTATTTCGACGTGGATATGGTGGAGGCTTCCCACGGAAGGGCCCCCGCAGTGGCCACGGGCATCAAGAGGGCAGACCCCTCCAAGCTGGTGTTTGCCTATCAGGGAGACGGAGACCTGGCATCCATCGGAATGACCGAGACCGTCCACACCGCCGCAAGAGGCGAGAACCTCACCATAATCTTCATCAACAACGCCATCTACGGCATGACCGGCGGCCAGATGGCCCCCACGTCCCTCCCCGGGCAGGTCACGAAGACCTCTCCCTACGGCAGGGATGTCGCGACGGTGGGCTATCCGGTGAAGGTGTGCGAGCTGCTCTCCACTCTCGAATGTCCTTATTACATAGAAAGGGTGGCGGTCAACAACATAAAGAACGTGCTCAAGGCGGAGAAAGCCATAAAGAAGGCTTTCCGCAACCAGATCGAGGGCAAGGGCTATTCCTTCGTGGAGGTGGTCGCCGCCTGCCCCACCAACTGGAAGATGACGCCGCAGAAGGCCAATGAATGGGTGCAGGGTCCGATGCTGGACTACTACCCTCTCGGAGTTTACAGAGACAAGGAAGCAGGAATATGAAAACCACAGCAATACTTATAGCGGGATTCGGCGGCCAGGGGACCCTGTTCGCCGGCAAGGTTCTGGCAAGCGCCAGTCTGGAAAAGGGTCTGGAAGTGTCCTGGCTGCCTTCCTACGGCCCGGAAATGAGAGGCGGCACGGCCAACTGCAGCGTGATGATAAGCGACTCCCCCATCGGCTCGCCCATTGTCTCGCACCCCGACGTGCTCATTGCTCTCAACAAGCCTTCGTTCGAGAAATACGAGAAGATGGCCGCCCCCGGCGCAAAGCTGTTCGTGGACTCCTCTCTTGTGGACTCCCGCAGCGAGCGCACGGACATAGAGATTTTCTATATCCCGGCATCCGAGCTTGCGGCGGAAGCGGGCGACGCGCATCTGTCCAACATAGTGCTCCTCGGAAAGGCCGTCAAGCAGACAGGCCTCTTCTCCCTGGAGGAGATAGAAGCCTGTCTGGACAAGATTATTCCTGAGAGCAAAGCCTCCTTGAGAGAACTCAACAAGAAGGCTCTGCGGAAAGGCTAAAGGCCGTTCTTGATGCGGTCCTCGGCAAACTTGACGGCGATTTCGCCCTCGGGGACGCCGGTGGCCTTTGATTCTTCGACGATCCAGGTGACCGTATTGTAAATGTTCTCAACCTGTTTGAGGACATTTTCTTTGTTGTACACCGTGAAGGACTCCTGCGCGGCATTGATCACACCGCCGCCGTTGATGATGAAGTCGGGAGCGTAGAGGATGCCCTTGCTCTTGAGGATTCTTCCGCACTCCACGTCGAGAAGCTGGTTGTTGGCCGCTCCAGCGACGGCGCGGCACTTCAGTTTGGGAAGGGTCTCGTAGTTGATGGTGGCGCCCAGGGCGTTGGGAGAGAGGATGTCGCACTCCACGCCGTAGAGCTCCTCGTCGGAGACTTCCTTCGCGCCCCACTGCTCCACCGCGACGGCCATGTTCTTGCGATTGGAATGGGTGGCGACGGTCAGGTCTGCGCCGGCCTCATAGAGCTGGTGACAGAGGTCGAATCCCACGTGTCCGAGGCCCTGGAGGGCTATCTTCACGCCGTGCAGGTCATCGGTGCCGTTGAGCTGCCTTGCAATGGCCTTGATGCCGCAGAAGGTGCCGTAGGCTGTGAAAGGAGAAGGGTCTCCGCTGACGGTCTCGCGTCCCACCACATACTGGGTCTTGTGAAGGACCTGATTCATGTCGTCGGTGGTGGTGTTGACGTCCTCGGCGGTGTAGTAGCAGCCTCCGAGAGTCTGGACAGCCTCGCCGAAGGCCTCGAAGAGAGCCTCACTCTTCTGCCGGGGAGAAGCGATGATGACGCCCTTGGCACCTCCGCAGGGAAGGCCGGCGGCGGCGTTCTTGTGGCTCATTCCCCTCGAGAGGCGCAGGACGTCGAACAGAGCGTCCTCCAGATTGGCGTAAGGATACAGGCGGCAGCCGCCGATTGCAGGGCCGAGCTTGGTATTGTGCACGGCGATTATGGCGTGCAGACCCGCCTTTTCGTTGTTGACAAACAGCACTTTCTCGTGCTGCCACTCACTGATGAGATTCAATGATGTTGATGACATATCTTTATATGTATTAGGTAGTTATTTGCTTTTTAGGGACTCCAGCATCCGGACCGCATCCTCGCGCATCTTGTACTTGAGTATTTTGCCTGCGGCGTTCATCGGGAAGGAGTCCACGAAGACTATGTAGCGGGGCACCTTGTGGCGCGCTATGCGCCCTGTCATATACTCGCGCATCTGCTCCTCCGACACCTTCTGGCCCTCTCTGAGCACGATGCAGGCCATCGCCTCCTCTCCGTATTTGTCGTCCGGCACGCCGATGACCTGGACATCCCTGACCGCAGGGTGCGTGTATATGAACTCTTCGATCTCCTTGGGATAGATGTTCTCTCCGCCGCGGATTATCATATCCTTCAGGCGGCCGGTGATGCGGTAGTTGCCGTCGGCGTCACGGCAGGCAAGGTCGCCGGAATGCAGCCAGCCGTCAGCGTCTATGGCCCCGGCGGTGGCGTCCGGCATCTTGTAGTAGCCCTTCATCGTGTTGTAGCCTCTGGAACAGAACTCGCCGTTCTCCCCGTCCGGAAGAGCCTCGCCGCTTGCGGGGTCTATGACTTTGCACTGCACGTGCGGGAAGGGGTAGCCGACGGTGTCGCAGCGGCACTCCTCGCTGTCCGTCCAGGAAGACATCGTGCATCCCGGGGCCGCTTCCGTCTGGCCATACACGCTCACAATGCCCCTCATATTCATCTCGTCGGGACGCGCGGCCCTGCGCATAAGTGCGGGAGGGCAGCCGGATCCGGCCATTATGCCCGTCCTCATATACGAGAAGTCGGTCTTGCGGTAGTCCGGATGGGAGAACATCGCGATGAACATCGTGGGCACGCCGTTGAAACAGGTGATATGCTCCTGATTGATGCACGACAGGGACGACTTCGCGGAGAAGTACGGCATGGGGCACATCGTGGCGCCGTGGGTGACACAGGAGGTCATCGAGAGCACCATCCCGAAGCAGTGGAACATCGGCACCTGGATCATCATCCTGTCCGCGGTCGACAGGCCCATCCTGTCGCCTATGCACTTGCCGTTGTTGACCACGTTGCGGTGCGTGAGCATCACACCCTTGGGGAAGCCGGTGGTGCCGGAAGTGTACTGCATATTGCACACGTCGTCCGGACGCACGCGCTCAGCCATCGAATCCACGACGCTGCGCGCCACCAGGTCCTTTCGGTCCATGGCCTCGGCAAAGGTCAGGCAGCCCTTCTGGCGGAAGCCCACCGTGATGACGTTGCGCAGGAAAGGCAGGGCCCTGCAGTGCAGCGGCTCTCCGGGCACGGATGACTCGATTTCGGGGCAGAGTTCGTTGATTATCGCACGGTAGTCGGAGTCGAGCGCGCGCTCAATCATCACGAGCGTGTGCGTGTCCGACTGCCGGAGCAGATACTCCAGCTCGTGGGACTTGTAGGCAGTGTTCACCGTCACGAGCACGGCACCTATGCTCACCGTGGCCCAGAAGGTTATGTACCATTCGGGCACGTTGGTGGCCCACACGGACACCTTGCTCCCGGGACGCACGCCGAGCGAGACCAAAGCTCTCGCGCAGTCGCGCACGTCATCGCGAAACTGCGAATAAGTGCGTATGTAGTCGAGAGTGGTGTACTTGAAACAGTACTGGTCCGGGAATTCGCGGGCCATGGCATCCAGCACGCCGCCGAAAGTGAGGTCTATGAGCTCGTCCTTCTTCCACACATACCATCCGGTGCCGTCGTGGTTGGGATAGAGACGGTCCGTCCGGCGGGTGCGGTCGCAGCTGTAGCGCTGCATATAATTCTGGAAGTACGACAGGACGACGCCGCGGTCTTGCACGGACTGCATCCACTCGGGCTTCCACTCTGCGGAGATGAATCCGTCGTAGTCTATGCTGGAAAGGGCGCGCATCAGCTCACCTATGGGGAACGTGCCCTCGCCCACGAGGCGGTACTGCCCGTTGTCGGCGCTGTCCCGCAGATGGACGTGGCGCACGTAAGCGCCCAGATTCTTGATGGAATCCACCGGGCTCTCGCCGAAATCGCGGAAGGGATGATGCACGTCCCAGACCACCGCGATCTGGTCGCAGGCGAAATGGTCGAGCAGGCGGCGCAGGCGCGAAGTGTCGGCAAAGATGCCGCTGGTCTTTATGAGTATCGTGACCCCGGCCTCGCGGGCGGCGGCGATGAGCCTCTCGAGATTGAGCAGCACGGCGTCGCGGCGGTCGCTTCCGGCAAAGGCGCAGACATAAGGGCAGCGAAGGTCGGCGGCTAGGCGGATCAGGCGCAGAATCCCATCCACTTCCCGCCGGTCCGTGGAGGAGAAATCACAAGGACTGTCCAGACATGGTATAGAGATGCCGCGGGAGCGCAGGTCGCGCACCGTGGCCATGATGGCACTCTCGCAGAAAGGGCCTCCGGGACTCGTGAGAGCGGCATTCCTGAAGACGTCATAGACCTCTATGCCGTCGAAGTGCATCTCGGCGGCGCAGCCGACAGTCACGCTCCAGTCCTCTGAAGTCCAGCCTCTTGTTGAGAAAGAAAGTTTCAAGCCCTGCCCTCCCCGTACACTATCTTGTTGACCGCGTCGATGTAGGCCAGTATGCTGGACCCCACAATGTCGGTGGAAATTCCCTTGCCCGAATACAGCTTGCCTTCGTGGCGCAGAAGGACCACCGTCTCCCCCATTGCCTCACGGCCTTCGGTGATGGAGCGGATCTTGAAGTCGTCGAGCTCGTAGCGCGTGCCGACCAGCTTCTCCACGGCCTGGAAGGAGGCGTCCACGGGGCCGTTGCCCACATTAATCCCTTCCAGAATCCGCCCGTCGCGGGTCCTGAGCTTCAGCAGGCAGGACGCGCTGGTCATATTGCCGGAGGTGATGAGGTAACTCTCCAGAAGGTAAGTGGCGGGCACGGGAAGCTCCTCGTCCATTTTCTCCACTTCCACTCTCTCGAGCTCGCCCGTGGAGGCTCTCGGATTGGCGCGGTAGGCTTCGCACATCTCGCGTATCTTGAGGGTGACGTGCGGGAGGTCGGTGCTGCTGGCCCCGCAGGACGCGCCGAGCGTATCTGCCTTTGCCTGAAGGATGTGGCAGAAACTCTCCAGGGAGGTGGAGAGGTCGCCGAAGACGGAGGTCTTCACGACATCGGCCCCGGCCGCCACGGCGCTCACGGCGCAGGCGTCGGCAAGCCGCAGGCTGTTGGAGCACTGCACTCCCAGAGGGACCTGCCCCGGAATGAGGGCGCGCAACTTCTGCACGGCGCTCTCGAACTCCCCGGGGAGGAGGTTGCCCGCCATGTCGCAGAGCGTCACGGCGGTGGCTCCGGCCTCGAGGGCACAGAGTATGGCGGAGGCGAGGAAACCCTGGTCGGCGCGGGTGAAATCCAGGGCCACGAATTCGACGTCAGCGCACAGGGCGACGCAGGATGCCACCCTTTCCTTTATCAGAGAAAGCATCCGCTCGGGCTTACTGTGGCAGAAATACTCCATCTGCACCGTGCTCACGGGCGCCGCCACCTGAAGGATCGGATGCCGCGCGCCGCGAAGGGCATCCCAGGCGGCCTCGGGGCTGAGCGCATCCATTATGTCCACAGGCACGGACACGGCGGCAAGGCTCACGGCCGAAGCAATCGACTTGACCAGCAGATAGTCCGTCTTGTCCTCCGACAGGGGGGAAGTCTCTATGATGTCAATCCCGGCCTCGTCCAGAAGCTTCGCCATCTCGATTTTGAGACGGAACGAGACCTGCGTGAAGGCGGAAAGGCCCGAATGCCTTATGGTGTTGTCACTGATTGTAATCCTGCGCATATATCTTTCAAAGATAGCAAACTATTTGAGAAAACAGAAAAAAACTGCAAGCACCATACAGCCGAAGGCCACAATATGATTCCAGTGTATCGGCTGGCTTTTGAACACGAGGGCGCAGATGACCGTGAAGACCGTGAGCGAGACCACCTCCTGTATCACCTTGAGCTGCATAAGGCTGAAGGGGCCTCCGTTGATATCGGACCCAATCCTGTTGGCCGGGACCATCGCCAGATACTCCAGCAGGGCCACGCCCCACGAAAGAAGGATTATCACCATCAGAGGCCACCCGTCGGAAATGTGCATCTCGGAAAGCTTGAGCTGGCCGTACCAGGCAAAGGTCATGAAGATATTCGAGACAATCAGAAGAAGTACTGTCCAGAGACCTTGAAGATTCATAAAAGCAAACTGATTTTACCTTATATATATTTTTTGAGTGCGCAAAAATAGTTAATTTTGCGCACTAAGCAATAAATATATGACACTCATCAAATCGATATCCGGCATACGCGGCACCATAGGCGGGCCGCAGGGCGAAGGCCTCACTCCGGTGGACATAGTGAAGTTCACCTACGCCTATTGCAAATGCCTGCGCGAGCGCAAGTCCAGCTACGGCGAGCGCTACAAGATTGTCGTGGGACGCGACGCCCGCATCTCCGGACAGATGGTGGAGCGGCTCGTCTGCGGGACCCTCATCGCCTGCGGAGTGGACGTGGTCAGCTGCGGCCTTGCCAGCACCCCCACCACCGAGCTTGCAGTCACGCTCAGCGGCGCCGACGGCGGCATAATCCTCACCGCCAGCCACAACCCGCGGCAATGGAACGCCCTCAAGCTTCTGAACGAAAAGGGAGAATTCCTGAGCGCCGAGCAGGGCCGGGCCATCCTCGAATGCGCAGAGAGTTCCGCCTTTGACTTTGCCCCCGTGGACGAGCTTGGAAGCATCGTGGAGCATGATTTCACAGACGAACACATAGAATCCGTGCTCGCGCTCGAGGAGGTGGACGCGGATGCGATACGGGCCGCCCGCTTCAAGGTGGTGCTGGACAGCATCAACTCCGTGGGCGGCATCATCATGCCCCGCCTGCTGGAAGCTCTGGGCGTGGAGTGCATCACAATCAACGGCGAGCCCACAGGAGACTTTGCGCACAATCCCGAGCCGCTGCCGGAGAACCTCAAGGCCCTGTCCGAGGCTGTCGTCAGGCACAAGGCCGACCTCGGCATCAGCGTGGACCCGGACGTGGACCGTCTGGCTTTCATCTGCGAGAACGGGGAGCCCTTCGTGGAGGAGAACACCCTTGTCGCCGTGGCGGACTATCTGCTCGGCAATGCGGAGCGGAAAGGCGTGCGGCCCCTGCGCACCGTCTCCAATCTGAGCAGCTCAAGAGCCCTGCGCGATGTCACCGAGGCCCACGGCGGCACCTGGTACGCCTCGGCCGTGGGGGAAGTGAACGTGACGACCAGGATGCACGAGTTGGGGGCGCTGATAGGCGGCGAAGGCAACGGAGGAGTCATCTATCCCGCCAGCCACTGCGGCCGCGACGCAATGGTGGGCGTGGCCCTTTTCTTGAGCAGCCTCGCCCGCAAAGGCGTGAGCGTGAGCGCTCTGAAGGCCTCGCTTCCGCAGTACCACATCGCCAAGAACCGCCTGGACCTCCCTGACTCCGCCCTCATAGACCGCATCCTCGACTCCCTCAAGGAGCATTACAAAGACGAGTCGGTCAACACCATAGACGGCGTGAAGATAGACTTCGAGGGCAGCCGCAGCTGGGTCCACCTGCGCAAGTCCAACACCGAGCCCATCATACGCATCTACTCCGAGGCTCCCGACGAGGCCGCGGCACAGGCCCTCGCCGACGAGGTGATAACTCTGGCCAAAGGCATAATAGGATAAAGGCGGATGTTCAGTTTCAGGACCACTCCTCTGGAAGACCAGATGGACCGCGCTCTCAGGGACGGCCGCGTGGGCGTGTTCTGCACGCAGAACTGCTGGGACCCCGTCAAAGGGCGCTATCTCTACGACTACTTCAAGGAGCAGGGGCGCCTCGCGAAAGTGTTCCTCCCCTCCGGCGGCGAGCTGAGCGCGCAGGAGAGCCACATAGACTTCGACGCGGCGGACCTCGAGTCCCTTGACGCCATAGTGGTGGAGATACAGGACGCGGGCGTGCGCCACTACGCCCACACTCGCGACGTGATGCGCCTGCTGGGGAGCGTGGCCAGAATGGAAGACGCCCCCGCAGTGTACATAGTGGACCACCCCAACCCCGCAGGACGCTCCGTGGAAGGCAGCATCCCCGCCGTTTCCCCCGACCTCTGGACTCCCGCCGCCGCCCACCGCCACGGCCTCACTCTGGGCGAGCTCTGCTGCCTATACTGCGACCAGATAGGAGCGCATTTCCCGCTGCACATCATATCCGAGCGCTGCTGCGGCGTGGGAAGGGAGCTGATGCCCTGGGCCATCGCCCCCTCGAGCGGGATCGCGGGCCTTTTCAGCTGCGAATTCTACTGCGGAGGGGCCCTATGGGAAGACCCCACCG
>R03__coassemble_254_pt1 | contig 33447 bp, 31 predicted proteins | sample R03__metabat2_high_PE_033 | metagenome-assembled genome bin R03 | reverse complement strand
CTATGGGAAGACACCACCGTCACCCCCGGCACCGGCACGCCGAGACCGTACGAATACTTCGGCGCGCCGTTCATCAAAAACGAAGGGGCGAGGTTTCTGCCCGCCGCTCAGGGCGTGATGATGCGGCCCTGCAATTTCACCCCCGCATACGGACCTTACGAGGGGCGGCTCTGCTTCGGCTACCAGATAATGCTCGCTCCCGGAGCGCGCTACCACTCCCTGCTGCACACCCTTATGCTCATGCGGCACCTGAGCGAGCACTACAGCGAATTCGAGATTTCGGAGAGTCTGTTCAGGCGCCTCGCAGACCCGGTGATGGAAGAGTACCTGCGCGGCCGCCTGACCTTCGACGTGGTCCAGGAGCACGTCAAGGCCGAGGAGCAGAAATGGATACGCAAGGCCCGCCGCTACCTTCTCTACGACGAAGCTCCCTTCCGGATCAAATAAGGTTTGCAAAATCAAAAATAATTGCTATCTTTGCGGCCGTTTCTTAAACACTAGTGTAAAATGAAGAAAGGAATCCATCCCGAAACCTACCGTCTTGTAGCTTTCAAGGATATGTCAAACGAAGATGTGTTCATCACACGTTCCTGCTGTACGACCAAGGAGACCATCACCGTCGAAGGTGTCGAGTACCCTCTCTACAAGCTTGAAATCTCCAACACATCCCACCCGTTCTACACCGGCAAGATGAAGATCGTCGATACCGCCGGCCGTGTTGATATGTTCTACCAGCGCTACAAGTCCCGCAAGAAATAATTCTTCGCGAAAAGATAGGATACAAACCCGGACACAAGGTGCCCGGGTTTGCTATTTTTTACCTATCTTCGCCCTTCGATATGGAAAACGGAGTGAAAGATATTTTCGAGGCCCTCAACGAGGAGCAGGCAAATGCCGTAAAATGTGTGGACGGACCGGTGCTGATAGTGGCCGGAGCCGGATCCGGGAAGACAAGGGTGCTCACCTCCAGGGTGGCGCACATAATAGATCTGGGGACGGACCCGTCACGGATTCTGGCCCTCACCTTCACCAAGAAAGCCGCCACGGAGATGAAGGAGAGAATCTCCCTGATGGTGGGCCGCGGCAAGGCGCGCAAGCTCGTGATGGGCACCTTCCACGCGGTCTTCGTGCGCTTCCTACGCGAGTACGCCTCATCTCTGGGCTACCCCGAGAAATTCACGATCTACGACCAGAGCGACTCCTTGTCCGCGATGAAGGCCTGCATCAAGGAGCTCTCGCTTGACGACAAGATATACAAGCCCCGCGAAGTCCTCTCCCGCGTGAGCATGGCGAAGAACAACCTCATGACGGTGGAAGCCTACAGGAACAACCCCTCCATCGCCACCGCCGACTCCCATTCGCGCAAGCCGCGCCTCGGAGAGCTCTACGCCCTCTACCAGAGCAAGCTCAAGCAGGCCGGAGTGATGGATTTCGACGACATTCTGGTCAACACCAACATCCTCCTGCGGGACAATCCCGCGGCCCGCGAAGACATCGCTTCGCGCTTCACCCACATAATGGTGGACGAATATCAGGACACCAACTTCTCGCAGTACGTGATTCTGCGCAGACTGGCCGCAGGGCACCGCAACATCTGCGTGGTGGGCGACGACTCGCAGTCCATCTACGCCTTCCGCGGCGCCAAGATCGAGAATATCCTCAACTTCAAGAAAGACTACCCCGAGTGCCGCACGTTCCGCCTGGAACGCAATTACCGCTCCACCGCCACGATTGTGGACGCCGCCAACTCGCTCATCGAGCACAACGACGGCCGCATCCCCAAGACCTGCCGCGCAGTCGCCGGAGCGGGCGAAAAGATCAAGGTGCTCAGGGCCTTCGACGAGCAGGACGAGGCGCGGTCCATAGTGAGCGGCATTCTGGCGCGCATGCGCACGGACAAGGCCCAGTACGAGGATTTCGCCATACTCTACCGCACCAACGCGCAGTCCCGCGCCCTGGAGGAGCAGCTGCGCCGCCGCGGAGTGCCGTATATGATTTACTCCGGCAACTCCTTCTTCGAGAGGGCGGAAGTGAAGGACCTCATGGCCTATTTCAAGCTGGTGGTGAACCCTCTGGACGACGAATCGTTCAAGAGGGTGGTCAACAAACCCGCGCGCGCAATCGGGGACACGACCCTCGCCGCGCTCAGCACGGCCGCGCAGGTGTGCGGCACCACCCTTATGAAGGCCGCCTATCTGGACAACATAGAGTCCTTCGGGCTCAAGAGCGCGGCGGTCGTCCGGCTCAGACAGTTCGCCGAGATGATAAGCGGACTGGGAGCTCTGGTGTCCGGCACGGACGCCTGGGAGCTGGCGCAGAAAATAGCCGATGTCAGCGGCATCTACGCATTCTACAAGGCGGACAGCTCCATCGAGGGGATGGCACGCACGGCCAACGTGGAGGAGCTCCTTAGCTCCGTGCGCTCCTTCGTGGAAGAGAGACAGGAAGAGGCCGAAGACGACTCCACCGTCTTCACGCTGGACGATTTCCTGGAGAACGTCTCGCTCCTGAGCAACGTGGACATCGAGGAGAACGACGACGATGGCAGCCTCAACAACAAAGTGGCCCTGATGACAGTGCACTCCGCAAAGGGACTCGAGTTCCCCTACGTGTTTGTCTGCGGGCTGGAGGAGAATCTGTTCCCCAGCTCCTCGATGCTGCTCTCGCGTCAGGACATAGAAGAGGAGAGGCGCCTGCTGTACGTGGCTCTCACCCGCGCAGGCAAAGCCCTCACCCTCTCTTACGCCGACTCGCGCATGCGCAACGGAAAGCACGAGTCCAACCCTCCCTCGAGGTTCATTCGCGAGATAGACCGCAAGTATCTGGACAATCCGCCGGAAGAAGATGAGGGCGGCGAAGGCCGCGCGCCCTTCTTCGGCGGCAGGACCTTCGGGGCATCTTCACCCACAAGGTGGAAATTCAGCAAGAGCGCCGCGGCTCCGGCACGGCCTGCCGGCACGACGAAGCCGCAGGTGAGCGACCCGTCATTCACGCCGGTGCCGATGACCGAGCTCTACGAAGGCGAGAGAATAGAGCACAACCGCTTCGGGGGCGGACTGATACTGGAAATCTCCGGCAACGCGCCGGAGATGAAGGCAAGAGTCAGATTCGATGAATACGGCGAGAAGCTTCTGCTGCTCAAATATGCAAAACTTCGACCGGAGAGGAAGTGACCGCTTCGGGATAGACCCTCACAATCTCGGACACCACATATTTCTGCATCCCCCTCCAGGGAAGCATCCCGTTGTACTCCTTGTAGCGGAGCTCCACGTTGCGGCCGCTGCAGTGCATGAGGGAATCTGCAATTTCCTTGTCCACAACCGAGAAATTGAACTCGTTGGACTGGATGGCGCCGCCTCCCTTGGCCCCCTTGAAGCCTGTCTGGATAAGACGTCCCTCATAGGTCTTCCAAATCCAGCCTTTATAGACTATCTGGTTGAGCTCGCCGGCCTTGACGCCCTCTCCGAGCACAAAGCAGAACTTGAAATAGAAGAAAATCGCTCCTCCGACGAGGACTATGGCAATGAGCCAGGTGAGAATTTTAGCTTTGACAGACATTTTCAGGGCTTTTATCAGGGACAAATATAGTGTTTTTTCGCAAATAATGACTACCTTTGAAGGATATGAAAAAAATCTCCCTGTCCTTATTCCTGCTGCTGACCCTGTCTCTGGCGACGAGGGCCCAGACCCCCAAATACGTCTTCCTCTTCATAGGGGACGGGATGGGCATCAACCAGAGCTATGTCACGGACGTGTACAACCGCGCGATAAACGGGGCTCCCCTCAATTTTCTGGACTTTCCCGTACGCACATTCGTGTCCACCTGCTCCGCATCGTCCGGCGTCACGGACTCCTCGGCCGCAGGCACCGCCTTGGCCACGGGGCGGAAAACCACCAATTCCTTCATAGGAGTGGCCCCGGACGCAGAGCCTCTGACCACGCTCGCGGAGATGGCAAAGCGCTCCGGCCTCGGGGCGGGAGTGGTCACCTCGGTGGGCGTGAATCACGCCACTCCGGGAGCCTTCTATGCCCACAGTCAGAGCCGCTACGGATATGACGAAATTTCCCGGCAGCTTCTGGACTCCCCCGTCGACTTCGCCGCGGGAGCCAATTTCATCAGCGAAAAAGGCTCGGAGATGTCGGCCTCAGACTGGGTCGGAGCGGCGCGGCAGAAAGGCATAGTCGTGTATGAAGGCGCGGTAGCATATGCTCCAGTCAAGGGCAAGAGAGTGATTCTGCTCGCGGACGACCCCGCCCGTGACCACCTGCAGTATGCGATAGACCGCCGGGAAGGCCAGACCTCCCTCCGGGACTTCACCGCGGCGGCAATAGACCACCTTTATTCCAACTTCCGCAAAGGCTTCTTCCTGATGGTGGAAGGAGGCATGATAGACTATGCCAACCACTCCCGCGACCTTGCCACCGCAATTGACGAGACCCTCGACATGGCCGCATCCGTGCAGCTCGCGCTCGACTTCGCGGCCAAGCACCCCTCGGAAGTGCTGATAGTGGTCACCGCAGACCACGAGACAGGAGGCTTCATAGCCGGCGCAGGCCACTATGAGATGCATCCCGAGCGTATGGAGGCCCAGAAGGTCAGCAAGGACGCCCTCACGGATCTTGTGAGGTCCCTGCGCCGGCAGACGGACAACAAGGTGGAGTGGCGCCAGATCAAGGACCTGCTCACGCAGACGCTCGGCCTGTGGGACAGCGTGCCGGTGAGCAAAAAATGGGAGAAGGTCCTCACCCAGACCTACAAAGAGAGTTTTCTGGACCGCGAGGGCGAGGACGAAAAAGACCTGTATTCCTCCCACGAGCAGATTGTGGCCGATGCAGTCAAATGCCTGCAGGACCGGGCGCAGGTATCCTACAGCATGTATTCCCACTCCGGAAGCCCCGTGCCGTTGTGCGCGTGGGGGGCCGGCAGCGCGGCATTCGGGTCCTGCAAGGACAACACCGACATCCCGAAGACGATTGCCAGAGTGGCAAAATACAAATAATATGACTAAATTTGCAGGATTTTAGAAATCACAAACAACACACATATCCAAATGTCCAAGAACATCGTTTTGAAAAAAGGTCTCGACATCCCCGCAAAAGGTGATGCCGAGATCCGCATTTCCAATGTCAGGACTCCGGACATCGTGGCCGTGCAGCCCTGCTGCTTCAAGGGCCTCCTGCCGAGGCTTCTTGTGCGCGAAGGCGACCCGGTCAAGTGCGGTTCCCCTGTCATTGCAGACAAGACGCACACCGACATTCTGCTCACCTCCCCCGTCAGCGGCAAGGTGAAGGAGATAGTCCGTGGCGAAAAGCGCAAACTCCTGGCCGTTCTCATCGAAAACGACCACGAGCTCTCCTGCGTGGACTTCGGCGCCAGAACGGCGGCCGCGCTCGACGCAGACTCGGTCAAGCGGCTGCTTCTCGGAAGCGGCCTGTGGCCTTTCATCATCCAGCGCCCCTACGGCGTGATTGCAGACCCCACGGCGCAACCCAAGGCCATTTTCGTGTCGGCCTTCGACACCGCTCCCCTTGCGGCCTGCTCCAACTTCTGCTTCGCCGAAGAGCTGAATTACATCCAGGCCGCAGTGCTCGCGCTCGGCAAGATTGCAAAGGTGCACGTCAGCGTGCCGGCAGTCAAAGGAGGCGTCTCACCCTTCGCCAAGCTCGAGGGCTGCGAGGTACACAGCTTTGAAGGCAAGCACCCTGCCGGCAACGTCGGAGTGCAGATCAGCCACATCTGCCCCATGCAGAAGGGACAGATTGCCTGGACAGTGGGTCTGGCAGGCCTGAGCGCAATAGGCAAGCTCATCCTCAAGGGCAAGCTTGACCTGCGCCGCAAAGTGGCCGTGTGCGGTCCCGCCGCCATCGAGCCATCATACAAAGTCACCCTTCCCGGAATGCCGATGTCCGACATCAAGGGCAACATAGGCACCGCCCCCGAGGGAGTCCGCGTCATAAGCGGAGACCTTCTGAGCGGCACCAACGTGGGAGCGGACGGCTATCTCGGCTTCTTCGACAACTGCATCACCATCATCAGGGAAGGCAACGAGAAGGAGTATTTCGGATGGATACGTCCCATCAGGTGGAAGAAGTTCAGCACGGACCGCGGCTACTTCAGCTGGCTGATGCCCTGGCGCAAATACGACTTCGACACCAACCTGCACGGCGGTCCCCGCGCCTTCCTTATGAACGACGCCTACTACGCCAAAGTGCTCCCCATGGACATCTACCCTCTCTATCTGACCAAGGCCTGCCTGGCCGGAGACATCGACAAGATGGAGAAGTTCGGCATCTACGAAGTGCTCCCCGAAGATCTCGCCGTGTGCGAGTTCGTGGACCCTTCCAAGAATTACATTCAGGACATAATCGCAAAGGGTATCGACCTGATGCTCAAAGAAATGGCTTAAAAGTATGAACAAGATTTTCGAAAAAGGCGGGAAGCTGTACTGGTTGCACAGCACCGTTGACGCTTTTGAGACATTCCTCGCAGTGCCCCCCACAGTCACGAAGAAGGGCGCGCACGTGCGTGACGCTGTCGACCTCAAGCGCATCATCATCATTGCCTTGATTGCCGCCATTCCCGCCGCCCTGTTCGGTATCTGGAACGTCGGTTATCAGCACTCCCTCGCCATAGGCGCCACCGGCGGCTTCTGGCAGATGCTCTGGCCCAACCTCTGGTTCGGCATCCTCAAGGTTCTCCCCATCTATGCAGTGGCCTACGTGGTCGGTCTCGCAATCGAGTTCGGCACCGCGCAGATCCGCGGCGAGGAAGTCAACGAGGGCTTCCTGATGACGGGCTTCCTCATCCCCCTCATCATCCCCGCCACCACTCCCTTGTGGATGGTCGCCCTCGCCACAGCTTTCTCCGTCATCTTCTGCAAGGAAGTGTTCGGAGGCACAGGAATGAACATGTGGAACCCGGCCCTCATCGCCCGCGCGTTCCTCTTCTTCTCCTACCCCAACCAGATGTCCGGCTCCGAGTGCTGGATAGCCTTCCGCAAGGGTGAGACGATGCTCGACGCCTGCACAGGCGCCACGCCCCTCGCTCTGGACGGCGCCGCCGCCCAGTACGGCACCTCCTGGTGGGACCTCTTCCTCGGCACCGTGCCCGGAAGCGTGGGCGAGACCTCCGTGCTCTGCATCCTTCTGGGCGCCATCCTGCTCGTCTGGACCGGCGTCGCAAGCTGGAAAATTATGGCAGGCTCCGTTGCGGGCGCGCTGATTGTGGGCTTCATCGGACAGGCCGCCGGCATCACCGACATCCCCTGCTGGATGCAGCTCCTGTACGGCGGATTCGCCTTCGGCACCGTCTTTATGGCTACCGACCCCGTCACCTCCTGCCAGACAGAGCCCGGCAAATGGATCTACGGCCTGCTGATAGGCATGCTCTGCATCACCGTGCGTCTTTTCAACCCCGGCTACGCGGAAGGAATGATGCTCGCGATCCTGCTCTGCAACACCTTCGCTCCGCTTATCGACCACTGCGTGGTCACCTCCCATATCAACAGGAAGATGAAGAAAATCAAAGCCGCATAAGTTATGAATACCAACAGTAACGTCTATACAGTGATCTATACCACTATAGTAGTGGTGATAGTCGCGGCTGTGCTCGCATTCGTCTCCCTCAAGCTCGGCCCCGCACAGCAGGCCAACGCCAAGGCCGAGACCCTCCGCCAGATGATGTCGGCGGCCGGCGTGGCGTCCACCGAAGACCTCTACGCCTCCAAGAACGCCCAGGTCCTCGACCTCTATGCCCAAAATATCGAATCCGCCTTCACGGTGGGTCTCGACGGAGGGAAGATCGCCGACCTCGGCATCGCTAGGGACGGCATCGAGCTTGTGGACAACCTCAAGCCGCAGAACAAGGCCATCAAGGCGGCGGAAGGCGCGACCCTCCCCGTCTATGTCTTCAAGAGCGGCATCAGCGTGATCCCCGTCTATGGAGCCGGCCTCTGGGGCCCCATCTGGGGCTATGTCGCCTTCGAGAGCGACGGCCGCACCATCGCGGGCGCATACTTCGACCACGAGAGCGAGACCCCCGGCCTTGGAGCCAAGATCAAGGACGAGCCCTGGTTCCGCGAGAAATTCGCGGGCAAGAGCGTGACCTGGGGAAGCGAGGAGCCTTTCCGTCTGGCAAAGAACGTCGAGGCGGGCGGAGCGGCCAACGCCGTGGACGCAATCACCGGAGCCACAATGACTTCCAAGGGTCTGAACGAAGCTCTGAACGTCTGGTTCAAGGCATATGAGAAACTCTTTAACGCAGCTAACGCAGAGGAGGAATAGACCATGGCACAGAAATTAAAAGACACAATCCTCAATCCTATACTCAAGGGCAACCCCATCACCGTCCTGGTGCTCGGAATATGCTCTTCGCTCGCTGTCACCGTGCAGCTCAAGGGCGCGCTCGTGATGGCTCTCTCCGTGACCATAGTCACAGGCCTGAGCAGCCTCGTGTGCTCGCTGCTCCGCAACACCATCCCCAACCGCGTGCGCATCATCGTGCAGCTCGTCGTGGTGGCCTTGATGGTGATTCTGGTGGACCAGATTCTCAAGGCTGGCGAAGGCACCTACGCAATCGACAAGCAGTTGAGCGTCTATATTGGCCTCATCATCACCAACTGCATCGTGATGGGACGCATCGAGGCCTTCGCGCTCGGCAACAAGCCCATCCCCTCGCTTCTTGACGGTCTCGCCAACGGCGTGGGTTACGGCCTGATCCTCATCATCGTGGCCTTCTTCCGCGAGCTTCTCGGAAGCGGCACTCTCTTCGGACTGCAGGTCCTCCCCGCATCCTACATCCCCAACAACCTCGTGATCCTTCCCCCGTTCGCGCTCATCCTGCTCGGATGCATAATCTGGGTACACCGCGCTCTGGACAAGGACCTTCAGGAGAAATAATCGCGACGCGCTATGGAATACGTAAGCTTATTCGTAAAGTCAATATTCGTTGACAATATGATCTTCGCATACTTCCTGGGTATGTGCTCATATCTGGCTGTATCGAAGAATGTCAAGACGGCAAACGGCCTCGGCCTCGCTGTTATCTTCGTGCTTCTCTTTACCCTGCCCATCAACTGGGTGCTCAACACCTACGTCCTGCAGCCCGGAGCCTTGAAGTGGCTCGGTCCCAAGTTCGCGGAAGTTGACCTCAGCTTCCTGAGTTTCATCATCTTCATCGCGGTCATCGCGGCGTTCACGCAACTTGTGGAGATGATTGTGGAGAAGTTCCTTCCCTCTCTCTACTCCTCGCTGGGCATCTATCTGCCTCTGATTGCCGTGAACTGCGCCATTCTGGGCGCTTCGCTGTTCATGCAGCAGAAGGACTTCACCACTCTGGGCGAGAGCGCCGTATACGCCCTCGGCAGCGGCATCGGCTGGTATCTTGCCATCGTGTGCCTTGCGGCCATACGCGAGAAGATGAGCTACTCCAACATCCCCGCACCCCTGAAGGGCATAGGCATCACCTTCATCACCGTGGGTATGATGGGTATGGCATTCATGATCTTTATGGGCATTCAACTCTAGGAGGACAGCGACATGAACACAACAATCATTGCAGCAGTCGTGGTGATAGTCATAGTGACCGTCATCCTCGTGGCGGCGCTCCTGGCTGTCAAGAACGCAATCACCCCCAAGGGCACCGTGAAGATAGACATCAACGGCGGCAAGAAGGAGCTCAACGTCTCTCCCGGCGGCAACCTGATGGGCACCCTCGCGGGCGAAAAGATTTTCCTCCCTTCAGCCTGCGGCGGCAAGGCCAACTGCGGCCAGTGCAAGGTGCAGGTGCTTGAAGGCGGAGGAGAGATTCTTCCCACCGAAGTCGGATTCTTCAACCGCAAGCAGATAAAGGAAGGCTGGAGGCTCGGCTGCCAGGTCAAGGTCAAGGACAACCTCAAGATTCAGGTCGCGGAGAGCGCGCTGAGCGTCAAGAAGCTCGAGTGCGAGGTCATCTCCAACGATAACGTCGCGACCTTCATCAAGGAATTCACCGTGAAGCTTCCCGAGGGCGAAAACCTCGAGTTCAAGAGCGGCGAGTACATCCAGATAGACATCCCCGCCTACGAGCTGGACTTCAAGGACATCGACGTGGCTCCCGAATACCGCGCCGACTGGGAGAAATTCGGTTTCTTCAACCTTCATTCCTCCAATCCCGAGCCCACCATCAGGGCCTACTCCATGGCCTCCTATCCCGGAGAGAAGGGCATCATCAAGCTCAACGTGCGTATCGCCACTCCTCCCTTCGACAGGAGCGTGCCACGCGAGCTCGGCCCGAAGCTTCTGCCCGTCAACCCCGGCATAGCATCCTCCTACGTGTTTACCCGCAAGCCGGGCGACAAGGTGATGATAAGCGGCCCCTACGGAGAGTTCCTGCTCCCGAAGGACGACCCGGACGACATCGAGTACATCTTTGTGGGCGGCGGCGCCGGCATGGCACCTCTTCGCAGCCACATCATGCAGCTCTTCAAGACCCTTGGGACAGGTCGCAAGGTCCACTACTTCTACGGCGCGCGCGCCCTTGTGGAGGCCTTCTACCTCGAGGATTTCGCGGAGATAGAGAAGGAATTCCCCAACTTCAAGTTCCACCTCGCACTGGACCGTCCCGACCCTGCAGCCGACGCCGCAGGAGTGGCCTACACGGCAGGATTCGTGCACAACGTGATGTACGAGACCTACCTCAAGGACCACGAGGCTCCCGAAGACATCAAGTACTTCATGTGCGGTCCTCCGATGATGGTATCTTCGGTCAACAAGCTCCTCGACTCTCTTGGAGTCGCTCCCGAGAACATCCTCTACGACAACTTCGGCGCATAAACAAAGAGGCCGGCCAAAAATGGTCGGTCTCTTTTTTTATTGGGGGCACCAGGGCTTCGCAGCGGCGGCTACCAGCCTCTGAGAGGACTCCGCTCACTTCGCTGCACCCCAAAAATCAGAGATTTTCGGGGCCCCCGCACGTTCGCTCCGGCCCCTCCCACTGCCCCTGTCCGGGGGTGGACAGGCCTCTCAGAGGCTGGCAGTCGACCTTCTGACTGCGCCTTGATGCCCCTAATATTGTCCAATAGGCAGACAAGATTGTCCTCTGAACATAGCATTATTCATCGAGGCCGACGACCGGGCTAATCCAAAATGGGTGACGCATTGCAGAGATTAGGCCTTATGTGTTGTGGTTTGATGCTCGCCGCCTGCCCGCCGACCGCTCCGACTGTCAGAGCGGTCCCGCGCCTGGAAGCAACTGCACACCCTGCCCCTCACCAGGAGACCCCTGTGGCATCCTGCTCGTGCAGTTGCCCCATAAACCATAGCAACTGCGCACCCCAGCCCTCACCCGGAGACCTCTGTGGCACCCTAGCCGTGCAGTTGCTTCTAGATTTCAGCGAAGGTCTCCCGCGGGCAGCCTGCAGGCTGCGGCGGTCGGGCGGGCAGCGGGCTGCTTCGGCGCTGCGGGTCGGACTGCTTTGTTGCAGCGGGTGAGCAGGCACGGAGCTACAAATAAAAAAAAGAGTGACTAAGACTTTTTAGTCACCCTCTCCTTTTTTAAAATTCCCAATAGTATTCTTCGGCTGAGTCCACCGTGAGATTGGCGCTTATGACCGCGGCTCTCTCCATGGGAGGAAGGTCGGAGCTGAAGCGGACAGTCTGTCCCTTGATTTCGCACTCCAGCGTGATACCCGTGCGCGGCACTCCGAGCGTGCTCTCGGGGGTGTCATTGGGATAGCAGGGAAGGTCTATCATCGGATATTGGGTGTAGAATCCCACGTCGCAGGGCAGATTGTACACCGTGGTATCCTGCAGAGTCTCGATGGGCCGGAACCCGCTCGTCCGCATCACTTCGGCCGAAGCATTGATGTCCGTGAGCCACACCCTCGGGTCTTCCAGACGACGGTATCCGTCCATATTGTTGGTCACCGCCCCCAGCCTCACGCGGCACATCAGGGGCGTAAGATTCACCTCCGCATAAGCGGTGTCGCTCAAAGCCTCGACTTCGCACTCTCCGGACATCACGGGAGTCTGCGCGCTGTCATCCGCGAAATCCACGCTCAGCAGCTCCACCGACTCATATTTGAGCAGGGCTCCGGTGTTGAGCTTGCGCCTCAGATTGGCGATTGCCACCGCCCGCATCCTTCCTGACGGGATCCTGAGCTCGAGGACCTCTCCCGGCTTCTCTTCCCTCGCCACCGCCTCGAGCTCCCGGACTCCGTCCGCCTCGTACAACAACACATATATATTATCAATGTCAGTTTCGCCGACACTCAAGTACAGGACGGTGGAATCACGCCGCTCCTGCTGCGGCTCCTGCTGCGGCTCCTGCGTTCCGCTCCGGTCTTGCAGGTCGTCCAGCATTGTGCAGGATTCGGAAATCACAAGGGCCGGAGGTGTAACAAGTGTTAATAGAGCAAGAATACGCAATGCAATCAGATAGTTGTGGAGCTGAACGCCCCGTGGCGAATGCCGGGAGATTATGCTCCGGCCCTTGCTTGTATGATTTCCTTCATTTTTCATAGCACCGGCAAAGCTACGCCGCTCTTGCCCCCGCTCCAAGCGGAAATAAAAAAGAAAACGAATTATTTACGTTTCTTATCGGAAATGTATGTTTTTTATCCGGCAGAAGGAGTCAGACAAAATATTTTGCACACAGCACGACAGAAATTGAGTTGCAGTCCCTGAAAAAAATATTAACTTTGCCTTAATATGGAGAAGTTGGCAATATTCCTTATCAAGGCCATGCTTGCACCCTTTGCGGCGCTGCCGCTCAGAGTGCATTATTTCAACGCGCGCTGGATTGCGGCCCTCCTCGGATCCGTCCTCGGATACCGCAGGGACGACGTGATGGTCAACCTCTCCCGCTGCTTCCCCGAGAAGAGCTATGACGAGCTCCGCAAGATAAAGAAAGACTTCTACCGGCATTTCGCCGACCTTGCGGTGGAGGCCATCTGGTTCGGCGGCTGCCACAACGCGAAGCGTCTGCGAAAGGCCGGCCTCGTGCGGCTCGTCAACCCCGAGATTCTGGACAGCGTCGGAGCCACCCCTCCCGGAGTCATGGTGCTTTGCTCCCACTGCGGCAACTGGGAGATTCTGGGCGGACTGTGCAACGCAAACTACTGCACCGCCGCCGCGCAGGCCGGCTTCCCGGTGACGGAAGAAAGTCTCTGCGTATCCTATCTCGCGCAGAGTCCGGTGTGGGACCGCATCATACGCGACAACCGCTTCGCCCCTTTGGATGCCTCCCGGATAGAAGGCTATATGGAGACGCGCTCGTCGGTCCGCTTCATAATGAGCCATCGCGAGCAGAGGCTCTTCTACCATATGATTACCGACCAGCACCCGTACCTCAAGGGATCGGGCAAGATGACGGTGAAGTTCTTCGGACGCGAGTGCACCACGATGTCGGCCGGAGCGGCCCTCGCCTGCAAGGTGGGCATCCCGGTCCTGTACCTGAGGATGAGCATCGAGTCCAGAGGGCACTACACGATGGAATATGTCCCCGTGTGCACTGACCCGGCGGAAGCCACTCCCCAGCAGATCATGGACAGATACTACTCCCTGCTGGAAGAGGACATACGCACTCAGCCACACAATTATCTGTGGACACACCGCCGCTGGAAAATGATTTATTAGACAACAAAAACACGACAGATATGCTAAACAACAAGTCAGTCCTCATCACAGGAGGCACGGGGTCGTTCGGACAGATGTTCGTCAAGACCATTCTGGAGAGATATCCCCAGGTCAAGAAAATAGTGGTTTATTCACGCGGCGAGCTCAAGCAGTACCTGATGAAGCAGAAATATCCGGAGAGCAAATATCCCCAGATGCGCTATTTCATCGGAGATGTCAGGGACGCCGAGCGTCTGCGCAGAGCCTGCCAGGGCATTGACGTAATCATCCACGCCGCGGCCATCAAGCAGGTGGACACCGCCGAGTACAATCCCGACGAATGCATCAAGACCAATATCGGCGGCGCGCAGAACGTCATTAACGCGGCTCTCGAATGCGGCGTGCAGGACGTGGTGGCGCTCTCCACCGACAAGGCCTGCGCCCCCATCAATCTCTACGGAGCCACCAAGCTCACCTCCGACAAACTCTTCGTGGCCGCCAACAACATCAGCGGCCTCAAGGACATACGCTTCAGCGTGGTGCGCTACGGCAACGTGATGGGTTCCCGCGGCTCGGTGATGCCTTTCTTCATCGAGAAGCGCAATCAGGGAGCCACCGAGTTGCCCATCACCGACAAGCGGATGACCCGCTTCAACATCTCCCTCCAGGAGGGTGTGGACCTTGTGATGTACGCACTCGGACATCATCTGGGAGGCGAGATATTCATCCCCAAGATTCCCTCCTACAACATCTGCGACGTAGCCACCGCCGTGGCCCCGGACCTGCCGCAGGTGGAAGTGGGCATACGCCCCGGAGAGAAGCTCCACGAGGAGATGATTACGGCCACCGACGCCCTGAACACGATAGACCTCGGAAAATACTACGCAATCCTGCCTTCCATCACCTTCACGAGCGGCCGCAACAAGGAAGACTACATCAAACACTACGGCGCAAGGCCAGTCCCGGAAGGCTTCCACTACAGCTCCGACAAGAATGATCTCTGGGAGACCGTGGAGACCCTCAGAGAGAAAATAGACAAATACGTCTCACTATGATAGACCATCCCATTCCATACGGCCACCAGCACATAACTGACGAAGACATCGAGGCGGTAGTAGCCGCCTTGAAGTCGGACTATATGACCCAGGGGCCGCGCATCGGGGAGTTCGAGAAAGCCTTCGCCGGATATCTCGGCTGCGACCACGCCTGTATGGTGAGCAACGGCACCGCCGCCCTGCACCTGTGCGCGATGGCGCTGGACATCAAGCCCGGCGACAAGGTGATCACAACTCCCATCACGTTCGTTGCGAGCGCCAACGGCTTCCGCTATCTCGGGGCCGAAATCGTGTTCTGCGACATAGACCCGCGCACTTACCTTCTGGACCTGGACAAGCTCGAGAGCCTTCTAAAGGCCTCCCCGAAGGGCACGTACAAAGCCGTGGTGCCGGTGGACTTCGCGGGCTATCCCATTGATGAGCAGAGACTTCGCGCCCTCGCCGACGAATATGGCTTCGCCATCGTGGTGGATGCCTGCCACGCTCCGGGAGCCAGCTTCACCGACTCCAAGGGGCTGGTCCGCAAGGTCGGAGGCTGCAAATACGCCGACCTCGCCTGCTTCTCCTTCCATCCCGTCAAACACATCGCCACCGGCGAAGGCGGAGCCGTGACCACCAACAACCCCCGCCTGTACGACAGGGTGAACCTTTTCCGCACACACGGAGTGACCAAGGACCCCAAGCTCCTCACCCGCTCCGACGGAGGCTGGTACTACGAAATGCAGGAGCTCGGCTACAACTACCGCATCACCGACATGCAGGCCGCCCTCGGCATCTCGCAGCTGAAGCGGCTGGACTGGAGCATAGCGCGCCGCAATCAGATAGCCGAGCGCTACGACAAGGCCTTCGAAGGCACCGCGATCCGCACTCCCTGGCGCGCCGAAGGCATAGTGCACGCATTCCATCTGTACGTCATCCAGACGGAGCACCGCAAGGAGCTGTATGACTTCCTGCGCTCCAACAACATATTCGCTCAGGTGCTCTACATCCCCGCCCACACTATGCCCTACTACCGCCGCTTCGGCTGGAAGGAAGGCGACTGCCCCGTGGCTGAAGACTACTACAGGCACTGCCTCGCCCTGCCGATGTTCCCGTCTCTGACAGACAAGGAGCAGGACTGGGTCATAGAGAAGGTGCTCGAATTCGCGGCCACGCTATGACAGACAAGCTGGTACTGGGCACGGTGCAGTTCGGCTGCTCCTACGGCATAAATTCCGCGGGGCGCCCGGACGAGGCCATGGTGCAGGACATCCTGCGGGAAGCCCTTGCCTCGGGAGTGAACACGCTGGACACCTCCTGCGCCTACGGCGACGCCGAAAAAGTGCTGGGCCGCACGATGCCCCGAGCCGCGGGCGACAACGCCCCCTTCCGCATAGTCTCCAAGTACCTGCACCCCGACGCCGGAGTGGAAGAGGTGTTCGAGGCATCCCTGCGAAGGCTCGGATGCAGGAAGCTGTGGGGCTATATGGTGCATCATTTTGAAGATTATCTCAGGCGCCCGCAAATCTGGGACAGCTTCCGGCGTCTTCGCGACGAAGGCCGCACGGAGCACATAGGCTTCTCGCTCTACTCCCCCGACGAGCTGCAGACACTGCTGGACAGGGGCGTGGACTTCGACCTGGTGCAGATTCCGCGCAACCTCTTCGACCGCCGCTTCGACCCTCTGCTGCCCGCCCTGAAGGAAAAGGGGGTCACCGTGCACGTGCGCAGCACTTTCCTGCAGGGGCTTTTCTTCAAGGACAGAGACTCTCTTGGCCCCGTGCTGGAGCCATTGAGGCCGTATCTGCTGGAGCTTGACGCCCACGCGGGCGAGAGCGGCTTGAGCGTTGCGCAGCTGGCGCTCGGCTACAATCTGCAGAATCCTCTGATTGCAGGCGTGCTCACGGGAGTGGACAACGTCTCCCAGCTCAAGGACAACATCGCATCCATAACAGACAAAAAGATAGACATAGACCTGCGCGTGACCGAAACAGCGCTTCTCAATCCCGTCAACTGGAAATGAAAATACTCGCAATAACCCAGGCCCGCTACGGATCCACCCGTCTGCCGGCCAAGATACTCAAGGAAGTGGGCGGCAGGACCCTTCTGGAGATTCACTTGAGCCGCATCCTGCTCTCCGGCGAAATCACCAAACTCAAGATAGCCACCACCGCCGAAGAAGGCTCGAAGTACATAATCGAGGTGGCCGACAAACTAGGAGTGGAATATTTCCAGGGGTCCGTGGACGATGTCCTGTCCCGCTTCTGGGGCACAGCGGAAAGCGAGCGGCCCGACTACGTGGTGAGGATGACCTCGGACTGCCCGCTGATAGACCCCGCCGTGATAGACGAGGTGATACGCTTCACCATCGAGGGCGGCTACGACTATGCGGCCGCCGACTCCGAGAGCTTCCCGGACGGGCTGGACACGGAAGTGTTCAAGTTCTCCGCGCTCGAGAAGGCCTACAAGGAAGCAGAACTGAGCTCCGAGCGCGAACACGTCACCCCGTACATCTGGAAAAACGGCACCGCACGCGGAGGCTCGCTCTTCAAGACCGCCTACTACAAGAACCCCGCAGGAGACTTTTCCTCCTACCGCATCACCATCGACACTCCGGAGGATTTCGAGCTCATACGCCGCGTCATCGAGGCCAAGGGCACAAGCTGCCCCTGGATGGAATATACGCAGTGGCTCGACGCCCACAAGGAGGTGCGGGACATCAACAGCTGCTTCGAGCGCAACGAAGGTTACGCCAAATCAATACGAAACGACAAAAAAGTGAAATAAAGCTATGGGAAAAGGACAGGAACTCTACAAACAGGCCAAGCGGCTCATTCCCGGAGGGACAATGCTTCTCTCCAAAAGGCCCGAAATGTTTCTTCCCGACCAGTGGCCCGCCTACTTCAGCAAGGCAAAGGGCTGCAAGGTCTGGGATCTGGACGGAAGAGAATACACAGACTGCTGCATAATGGGCATCGGCACCAACACCCTCGGCTACGGCCGCGAGGAGGTGGACGAGGCGGTAGCCAGAGTGGTCAGGGACGGCAACGTGTCCACGTTCAACTGCCCCGAAGAAGTGGCGCTCGCCCAGAAGCTGGTGGAGATGGACCCCTGGGCCGATATGGTGAGGTTCGCCCGCACCGGAGGCGAGGTCAACGCCATCACTGTGCGAATTGCGCGCGCCGCCACCGGCAAGGACAAGGTGGCCATCTGCGGCTATCACGGCTGGCACGACTGGTATCTGTCGGTCAATCTCGGCGAGAACGACGCCCTCGCGGGCCATCTGCTCCCCGGGCTCGACCCCGCGGGAGTGCCCAGAGGCCTCAGGGGCAGCACGCTCCCCTTCCACTACAATGACTTCGACGAACTGAAGGACCTGGTGGAGAAGAACGCCGACTCGCTTGCCGCCATCAAGATGGAGGTGTGCCGCAACAACGGCCCCGAGCCCGGCTACCTGCAGGAAATACGCAAGCTCTGCGACAAGAACGGCATCATCCTCATCTTCGACGAGTGCACGAGCGGATTCCGCGAGACATTCGGAGGCCTGTACAAGAAATATGGCGTGGAGCCGGATATGGCCATCTACAGCAAGACCCTCGGCAACGGCTACGCCATCTCCGCCGTGGTGGGCAAACGCTGGATAATGCAGGCCGCCGACGGCAAGACGTTCATCAGCAGCACCTTCTGGACAGAGCGCATAGGACCCACCGCCGCCCTCGCCACGCTCGAGGTGATGGAGCGGGAGCGCAGCTGGGAGAAAATCACCGCCATAGGAGAGGAGAACAAGAGGCGCTGGCAGGCTCTCGCGGACAAGCACGAGCTCAAGATCAAGCAGTGGGGCATCCCCGCTCTTGCGGGCTACACCTTCGACAGCCCCGACGCCCTGAAGTACAAGACCTACATCACGCAGGAAATGCTCGATGCCGGCTACCTCGTGGGCAACAGCCTCTACGCCTGCCTCTGCCACACTCCGGAAGTGCTGGAAGGCTATTTCCAGAAGCTGGACGAGCTCTTCGGCACCATCAAGGAGTTCGAGGACGGACGCAGCGTGGACAAGGAACTCCGGGGACCCGTGTGCCACACAGGATTCGCAAGGCTCAACTAATTCCGCACGCAGGGTGGCAAAAGTTGTTTTCAGGGCAGACGCCTCCCCCGCTATCGGCTACGGGCACTACATCCGCAGTCTGGCGCTCGCGGACATGTTGCGCGGCGCCTTCGACTGCACGATGGTGACCTCCTCCCCCACTGACGGGCAGCGGAGCCAGGCGGACGGGATCTGTCCGCTTGTGGCCCTCCCCGCGGACGAGAGCCGCTTCGAGCTGTTCCTGAGGACTCTGAAGGGCGACGAGACGGTCGTGTTGGACAACTATTTCTACACCACGGACTACCAGAGAGAGATAAAGAGCCGCGGGTGCCGTCTTGTGTGCATAGACGACATGCACAACATCCACTATGTGGCCGACGCTGTGATAAACCACGGGTTCGTGGACGCGGACGCCTTCAGCCGCGAGCCCCACACGCGCCTATGCCTTGGGCCGCAGTGGGCGCTTCTGCGGCGTCCCTTCCTGCAGGAGCGAAGGGTCCGCCTCCCGCGGCGCTCCGGCGCGATGAAGGCAGCCGTCTGCTTCGGAGGGTCCGACCCTCTGGGGCTCGGGGAGCGTTTCGAGAGCGCGCTGAGGGAGATGGACAGCGTGGGAGAAGTGGTGCGAGTGGGCGGAATGGGCAGCAGGTACAGCGCGCAGGATATGGCAGAGCTTTTCAGCGGCTGCGACATCGCAGTGGTATCGATGAGCACCGTGTGTCTGGAAGCTCTCGCCTGCGGAGCGGCAGTGGCCGCCGGATGGTACGCCGACAACCAGAAGGAGGGCTACGAGGCCCTGACCGCAAGAGGCTGGATAGCGGGACTGGGGGACCTCACGCGGACTTTCCCCTCCCCCGCCGAGCTGCGGCGGATTGTGGAGACCGCGGCCCCCGCGAAGGACACCCCATTCGGAGAGGGCATAAGAGAAAGATATTTGGAATTGTTTAAAAATCTGACATATGGAAATTGAATCGTTCATTGAGAAATTCGCCGAGCAGTTCGAAGAGACCGACACCTCCACATTCAATGCGGACACGGACTTCCGAGCGCTTGACGAGTGGTCATCCTACACAGCGCTCGCCGTGATGGCGATGGTCTGCGAAGAATATGAGGTGATGCTCTCGGCAGACCAGATGAGAAGCGTCAGCACGATAGGGCAGCTGTTTGAACTCACCAAATCCCTTCTGTAATGGCTTTCAATCCGTTTTCCATCGAAGGAAAGACCATCCTTGTGGTCGGCGCCGCCTCGGGAATGGGGCGTGCTACCGCCACTTGCTGCGCCGCGATGGGCGCCACAGTCATAGGTGCCGACTGCAACGCGGAGCTGCTTGAGCAGACCCTGTCCTCTCTCGAGGGAGAAGGCCACAGGGGGTTCGTGCTCAACCTCGCCGACGAGAGCAGCTGGGAGGAGCTTCTGGGCGGCTGTCCGAGTCTGGACGGAATCGCCTCCTGCGCAGGGATAGCTAACATGAATCCCTTTGTCTTCATCAACCGCGGCGAGATGGACAGGCTGTTCGGAGTCAATTTCTTCGGCCCCGTGCTGCTGGTGAAGTCCCTTATCAAGAAAAAGCTGCTGCGCGGAGGCGGCTCCGTGGTCTTTGTTTCGAGCGTGGACGGGCCCAGAATAGTGCATCAGGGCAACAGCGTGTATTCCGCCACCAAGAGCGCCCTCGTGGGAATGGCCCGCAATATGGCAGTCGATCTGGCGCCCAAGAAGATAAGGGTCAACTGCGTGCTTCCCGGCACCACCGACACCCCTCTTATCCGCACCGCCAACGTGACCGAAGAGATGCTCGCCGACGGCACGGCCGCCTTCCCGCTCAAGCGCTACGGCAGGAGCGAAGAAATGGCCTGGGGCATAATCTACCTCCTCTCGGATGCAAGCTCCTTCGTGACCGGGACAGAGCTCACAATAGACGGAGGATACTCCCTGCTATGATGAATCTCTACGTCCTGCGCAACAACACCCTCGAGCGTTTCTTCCCCAAAGGCACGCGTTTCTCCGGCTACGGCGACATCTCGTCCATCCCCGGGGATGCCGACATCTACCTGTGGTTCTACCAGGCACCTCTGCACTCCGATGCAGGCGCTCTCGCACTCGAGCTCGCCTCATATCAGAGGCAGCTGAGCGTGGCCCTGCAGAGCATCCCGCAGGGAAAGACCGTGCTTGCCGTGACGGCGGAGCTTCTCTGGTGCCCGCAGGCGGACGAGTCGGACCTCAGGGCGCGCGAGGCCGTGGAGGCCTACAACGCCTTCCTGCGAGGGCAGGAGAAGACAAGAGCCTCATTCAAAGTGCTGGAGCTGAGCAATTTCACAAGAAGGTACAAAGCCTCCGAACTTCTGGACTGGAAATTCTGGTTCCTCTCCCAGATGGGTCTGAGCCCCGCCCTCACCGCCGACTTCAAGCGCTGGTTCGAGCGTGAGCTTGACTCGGTTGCTCTCAAACGCAAGAAATGTCTTGTCCTGGACCTCGACAACACTCTCTGGGGAGGAGTGCTCGGAGAAGAAGGGCCGGAAGGCATCAAGATTGGCGGAGACTATCCCGGCAAGGCGTTCCTCTTCTTCCAGGAAGCTCTCAAGGAGCTCTCAAGGTCGGGAGTGATACTTGCAGTCTGCTCCAAGAACAACGAGGCCGACGTGCTGGAAGCTTGGGAGAAAAACCCTTTTCTGGTGCTTAGGAAAGACGATTTCGCCGCCCGCAGAATCAACTGGAACAACAAGGCGGACAACATAAGGGAGATTGCCTCCGAACTCAACATAGGTCTCGACAGTCTTGTCTTCGTGGACGACAACCCCTCGGAGCGCGAAGCCGTGCGGCAACTGCTGCCGGACGTACAGGTGCCCGAGTTCCCCGAGCAGCCCTACAGCCTGCCCGAGTTCTACGCCCGTCTAGTGGAGGATTACTTCAAGGTGTACAAAATCACGGACGAGGACCGCGGCAAGACCGAGCAATACAAGGCCAACGCCGCACGAAGCGAAGAGCAGAAGAGATTCGGCAGCCTCGAAGACTTCATCCGGAGCCTCGACATCCATCTGAGCATAAAGGAAGCGGACGCCTACAGCATTCCCCGCATAGCCCAGATGACCCAGAAAACCAACCAGTTCAACCTCACCACCGAGCGCTTGACCGACTCCGAAGTGAGCTCCCTCCTGCAGGACGGGGCGCGCATCTTCACCCTCTCGGTCCGCGACAGGTTCGGCGACAGCGGCATCAGCGCGGCCCTGATGGTCTGTGACGGCCGCATACGCAACCTGCTCGTGAGCTGCCGCGTGCTGGGAAAAGGCATAGAGAAGGCCTTCGTGAAGACGGTGCTGGGAATCCTGCGCGACGAGGGTCTCGGGACCCTGAAGGCCGGCTATCTCGCCTCCCCCAAGAACTCCCAGACAAGGGATTTCTACGAAAGCTGCGGATTTGTCTGCACGCTGGACACGCAGGAGCTCAAGGATTATGAAATTGACCTCTCCAAGGCGGACTCGGCCGCGGAAGACTGTTATACAATAGAATATGAAGGAAAGAATATTTGACGTCCTGAAAGACGTTTTCGAGCTCGAGAGCGTGGACGAAGGGCTCTCGCAGAAGAACTGCGACAAGTGGGATTCGATGGGCCAGCTGGATCTGGTGATAGCGCTCGAGCAGGAGTTCGGAGTGTCACTGGAGCCCGAAGAGATAGGGACAATGGTCTGCTACGCGGACATCGAGCGTATCCTCAAGAGCAAGGAATAGCATGTACGAGGGATTCAGAAAAAGCTTCACCTCCCGCTCTCTGGAGTTCACCGCCTATCCAGACCTGACAGAGGAGCAGAAGCGGCTCGTTCTCGAGTGCCGCAACAGCGAGGAAGTGCGCAAATGGATGTGCTCCACGGACCCTATCCCCCTTGAGGGGCACCTTGCCTTCATAGAGAGACTGAAGAGTTCCGAGAAGAACTTCTACTGGGCCGTGTTCGGGGGGAAGGAGGGCGAGTTCCTTGGCGGAGTGTCTCTCGTGGGACTGGAGGATATGAGCGCAGACTCGGGCATCTTTCTCAACCCAAAGCACATAGGGAGCGGACTGGGCTTCAGGATTTCTGTCATATCGATAGATTATTACTTCCGCACACTGGGTCTCAAGTCCATCTACAGCGTGGTCCACGCGCAGAACGCCGGAGCCATTGCAATGAACAAGAGGCTTGGCTGCGTCTTCGGCCGGGAGCAGAACGGTTTCCTGCCGGTGAGCCTTAGCGCGGAGCAATGGGATGCCAGACGGGACAAACTTGTCAAAATGCTTTCATTCTTATGACAAACAGGACATTCATAGTGGCGGAGCTCTCCGCCAACCACAACGGGAGCCTTCAGAGGGCGAAAGACACGATGCTCGCCGCAAAGCAGGCGGGCGCGGATGCCGTCAAGCTCCAGACCTACACCGCCGACACAATCACGATTGACTGCCGCAAGCCCTGCTTTATGGAAAAGGGCGGGCTCTGGGACGGATATTCCCTCTATGACCTCTACAAGACAGCCTTCACCCCCTGGGAATGGCACGAGGAACTCTTCGCCTATGCGCGCAGCCTCGGTCTGGAGTGCTTCTCCACGCCGTTCGACTTCAGCGCGGTGGACTTTCTCGAGAGCATAGGCAATCCCATCTACAAGATAGCCAGCTTCGAGATTACGGACGTGAACCTCATCCGCTACGCCGCCCTCAAGGGCAAGCCTATGATAATCTCCACGGGAGTCGCCACCCTGCAGGACATTGAGCGGGCCGTCGGCACCTGCCGCGAGGCGGGCAACGACGACATCACGCTTCTGAAGTGCACGTCGGCCTACCCTGCGCCTCTGGACAAGGCCAACCTTCTGACCATACCGGACATGAGCGGGAGGTTCGGGGTGAGAGCGGGGGTTTCCGACCACTCGATGACCAACACCATTGCCGTGAGCGCAGTGGCTCTGGGAGCCACAGTGGTGGAAAAGCACCTGATTCTGGACCGTTCTCTGGGCGGGCCCGACAGCGGATTCAGCATGGAGCCCGCGGAATTCGCGGACATGTGCCGCACCATACGCGAAGTGGAGCTCGTCAGGGGCGGCGCCTTCTACCCCACGGAAGATGACGACATCCCGGGGCGCAGAGCCTGCCGCTCGCTCTTTGTCTGCGAGGATATGAAAAAGGGGGACACGCTCACCCGGAGCAACCTGCGCTCAATCCGCCCCGGCTGCGGACTGCATCCCGGCTACCTGAACGACTGTCTGGGGAAGAAGGTCAACCGCGACCTTGAGAAAGGCACGCCGATGAGCCTGGAGTTTATCGCATAATCTCCTCCATAATCTTGCGGGCCACCCCGCTTCCCTTCACGCAATATTCGCGTGCGGCCTTGCCTGCCTTCTCGGCAGAGGCGGGGTCACGCACAAGCGCGTCATACCAGGCGCAGAGCTCGGCGCCGTTGTGGATTGCAGCCCCGGCGCCGCACTCGATGAGGTAGCGGCAGTGATAATGGGAACCGAAATTGGGGCCGTAGGCCACCGGAATGCCGTATGAAGCAGGCTCAATGACGCTGTGGGGCGAATCCGCGAAGCCCGACCCCACATAGGCGGCGAAGCCGTAGCGGTACAGACGCGAGAGCATCCCTACCGTGTTGACCAGCAGCACCTGCGCATCCTTGAAGGGAGCTCCCGCCTCAGCCTCGGTGTAGAGGACCACACTGCCGCGAATGCCCTCGCGCAGATGCTCTATCTGCTTCTGCCCCTGCTCGTGCGGGATTATGAGGAATTTGTCAGAGGGGTGGGCATTGCAAAGCTCTATCATCACCTCGTCGTCCATATCCGGAAGGTCGCTCCCGCATACAAAAACCTTCCTGCCGGCAGTCCACTCGTCCACTATCGGATTGCTCCACTCGAGGGCGGCAATCGCCATCACGCGGTCCATACGCGGGTCTCCCGCAAGGATGGTGTTTGTGGCGCCTATGCCGCGGATATAGCCGAGGGAATCCTCGTCACGCACGATGATTTTCTTGAAACAGCTGCGGAAAGCCTTCCTGTAGGGGAAGCCGTAGGGCTTGAAATACCCCATCGAGGGGTGGAAATTGGCGGAAATCAGATAAGTGTCCGTGCCGCGGCGCCGCAACTCGTGCAGGAAATTGAGCCAGTAGTCGCTCACGGACACTATCACCTTCACGGGGCGCACCAGATCCAGAAAGCGGCGGGCATTGCGCCTCGTGTCCAGAGGCAGATAGAACACGAAGTCGGCTATGGGGTCGTCCTTGAGGTGCTCATATCCCGTGGGAGAGAAGAAGGTCACCAGGATGCGGCACTCGGGATGGGCGGAGCGGATTTCCGTGATGACGGGCCTCGCCTCCTCGAACTCTCCGTATGAGGACGCGTGCACCCACACTATGTTTTCCACTCCCCGGCAGGCCGCCTCGATGCGCTTGAACTGCCCCTTGCGGCCGCGGATGAATTGTCTTGTCTTTTCAGAAAGAATCGCCATGGCTTTACTCTTGATTTACTCTGTAAACGCTTATTTCCCAATATGAATCGTCGTGAGTCCACGACCCCTCGCACCCCAGGCCCAGCTCCTGCCAGTTGCAGATGGGCACGGCCGAGAATATATACTTGCAGCCGAGCTCCGAGAGGGCCTGCACGTCTATGTCCAGATGTTCGACAGTCTTGCCGCAGTCCTTGCCCCAGGCATATTTCTGCCCGAGTTCGGCAGAGAAGAGGTAGCACCTCTCGCCCCAGTCGCAGAAATAGCTGCGAAGGTCCTCGCTCTTGTCCAGCTCGCCCTGGATGACCTTCTGGAAGCGGTGCTTGTAGGAGAGAGGATACATCTGGATGTAGCCGTCGGCGGTGTAGATGTCGTTGTACTCGCAGACGGCCTGATTGAAGCCCAGACACACCACCTTGTCCTCGAAGTCGCGTATCCCGAGGTCCGACTTGATCTCCTCGAACAGGGGCGTGTCGTAGTACTGCGCGAAGCCCGGAGCGGGCTCGATGCCGGTGAGACGCCCGAGATTGCCGGTGATGTGCTGGTCAAAACAGAGACCGGCAAGCAGCACGACGGCGCTCAAGGCCCCGAGAGTGCCCCTGCGGCCTTTTTTTATCAGCTCATAGGCCACGGCGCCCATCATAATGTAGCACACCGCAGGATAGAGGAAGAAGAAGCGGTCTATCTGGAATTCGCGAAGGAATGGGATGAAAGTCAGCGTGAGCTTGCCCACGGACCCCAGCACTATCAAGGCCGCCTCTACGACGAAGACGATGAAGACAAGGTCGAGCCAGCGGTCATCGTCCCGGTGGCGGCGCCACTCTATGACAAAGACGACGGCAATGAGCGCGGCCGCGCAGGTGCCCGCGTGGTACTGGCTGACCAGCAGCACGGAAAGCTCGAGGGCGAGGTCCTTGAGATTGAAGCTCATAAGGGCGAATTCGCTGCGGTGCGAAGGCTCCGAAGGGGTGAAATAGCCCACGAACATCTGCCAGTTGGCCCCCACGAGGGCCGCCGTGAGCACGCACAGGCCCAGGAAAGGGAGCAGCGGGAAGCGCCGGGCGCCGATCCACTGCAGCAGGATCAGGATGGCGGCGACAAAACAGACGAACACCCCGCTGAGAACAATCCAGGAGAACAGCGCGTAATAGACGAAAAGCAGCAGGCTCACACCCACCTTGCGTCCGTCCCAGAGGTTCAGAAAAGCCCAGGCGAGCATTGGGATGCCGGCCGAGGAGACGCCGTAGTCGGGATAGAAAGGCACGAGGGCGAAGAGGGCGGAGGCAACGAACGCCGCCGCGGCGGACTTCTCCCCTATGGGCAGGATGTAGCGGCGCAGCAGGGCGAAAAGTCCCGCAAAGGCCGTGAACTTGATGAGGAATATGTTGGCAAGCGTGGCCCAGTAGGGAGGCAGCAGGATGAAGAGCCAGAGCTTGATGTCCGCGGGGCTGCCATAGACATAGCGCGGGATGCCGCTCAGGATGGGCATTGTCTTGCTGAAATCAAACAGGGCTCCGCTGTCCTTCATGGACTTCATATGGGCCACCGTGGAGTCAAGGAAATCGTGGATGAGCACAAAATGGCTCTCCCCGGATATTATGCTCGGCAGAAGATACGCGAGCACGATAAGAAGGCCCCGGAAGTAGTACCGGGCATCACTGTTGCTGCTTCTTGTCATTGAAAGTGAAAAGACGGTTCAGGATAAAGTTGCACACTGAATAGACAGCCATGCCGCAGAGCTGCGAAACAGACTCGGGCAGCAGGTGCAGGGCGGCCTTGAAGACGAGCAGCTGCACTCCGTAGCAGATGGCGAAGAAGAGAAGGAAGAGAAGAGCCTCCCGCAGGAATTTCTTCTCGCGGGAGCGGTACACCCAGGTCTTGTTCCAGAAGAAGCTGTTGACAACGCCTGCGGCATAGCTCAAGACGTTGGATACGTAGATATCCACCCCCACGGCACGCAGCAGGGTGAAGGTCACGAAGGTGACCGCCGTGTTGAGCAGGCCGACAGCGCAGAAGCGCACGAAACGGCGCAGTTCGCTCTTCTTGTCGAATGAAGCGTCCAAGGTTTTTATAAAAATTTTGTGAAGATACACAAAAATGCCTAAATTTACACTATGATACTCTTAAGTTTTGACACAGAAGAATTTGACGTGCCCCGCGAGCACGGCGTCCCCTTCACCCTCGAGCAGGCGATGGAGGTGTCCGTGGAGGGCACGCGCAGGATTCTGGACACGCTCGGCGAGGCGGGGGTGAAGGCCACTTTCTTCTGCACCGCCAACTTCGCGCAGAACGCCCCCGACATCATCCGCCGCATCCTCTCCGAGGGGCACGAGGTGGCCTGTCACGGATGCGACCACTGGCAGCCCCGGGAAAGCGACGTGCAGGAGTCGAAGCGCATAATAGAGAGTCTGTTCGGCATCGAGTGCAAAGGCTACAGGCAGCCCCGGATGTTCCCCGTGAGCGACGAGCGGATCAAGTCCTGCGGATACGCCTACAACAGCTCCCTCAACCCCGCCTTCATCCCCGGAAGGTATATGCACCTCACCTGCCCGCGCACCTGCTTCCTCAAGGACGGAGTGCTGCAGATTCCTGCGTCGGTGACCCCGCTGCTGCGGATTCCGCTATTCTGGCTTGCGCTGCACAATTTCCCCCTGTGGCTCTACAAGGCCCTCGTGGACAGGACACTGCGCCACGACGGCTACTTCAACACGTATTTCCACCCCTGGGAGTTCTACGACCTCAAAGACCATCCGGAATTCAAGATGCCCTTCATAATCCGCAACCACAGCGGCCGCAACCACTGCGAGCGGCTCTTGAAAGTCATCCGGCACCTGCAAGACAAGGGAGAGAGCTTCCGGACATATTCCGAATTTGCACGGACAAAAACCAGTGAACTATGCTCCGACTCGCAATAGTATCCCCCTGCTACAACGAAGAAGCCGTCCTGGAGAGAAGCACGGAGAGGCTTGACGCGCTTCTGGACAGCCTCCGGAGAAGCGGCAAAATCAGCCCCGACAGCTTCATCCTCTACGTCGATGACGGCAGTGCTGACGGCACCTGGCCGCTGATCGAGCGCCTCCACTCTCAGAATCCCGGAGTCAAGGGTCTGCGGCTTGCGCACAACGTGGGCCACCAGAACGCCATAATGGCAGGAATGATGACCGCGCGGCCCCTGTGCGAAGGCTGCATCACCATAGACGCAGACCTGCAGGACGAGCTCTCGTGCATAGAGCAGATGATTGACGCGCACGCCTGCGGCAGCGACGTCGTGTACGGAGTGAAGGTGGAGCGCTCGGCCGATTCGGCCCTCAAGAAATGGACCGCGGAAGCCTACTACAAGACCCTCGAAGCCTTCGGGGTGGACACCATATTCAACCACGCCGACTTCCGCTTCCTCAGCCGCAAGGTGCTGGACGCCCTCGCACAATATCCGGAGCGCAATCTCTATCTTCGCGCCCTCATCCCCCAGATAGGCTTCAAGTCCTCCACCGTGGACGACCACCTGAGCCCCAGAGAGGCGGGAGAATCCAAATACACCCTGCGCAAGATGCTGCGCCTGGCCCTCGACGGGATCACTTCCTTCACCGTGAAGCCGCTTTACATAATCATCGGCGCAGGCCTGGTCTTCCTTGTGATAAGCCTTCTGATAGCGGTCTATGTGACAGTGTCCATAGTCACCGGTCACGTCGCCGCAGGCTGGTCCTCGCTTATGCTCTCGCTGTGGTTCGTGGGCGGAGCGGTGTTGGTGGCAGTGGGCGTCACGGGCCTGTATGTGGGCAAGATCTACAGCGAAGTCAAGCGCAGGCCGCTGTACACCGTGGACGAGTTCCTGGACTAGGGCCCCGCATTATCTGAAAATATCGAACTCGCTCTTGTACACGGGGCTCTCCACTTCCAGAAAGTGCAGCACGCTGTGGAAGACGTGATACTGCGTGAGCTCCCCTTCCGCAGTGGGGGCGGGGGCTCCGGGAGAAGTCCACACGATGAAGGGAATCTCAAGCTGCTCGGCCGGAGCCACGGAAGCGGGCACGCCGTGCATATACAGATTGCCCTCGCCGAGAGACTCGCCGTGGTCCGAGACATACATCATACAACTGTTCCAGCCCTCGAGAGAGCTCAGGATGCCGATTACAGACCCGAGAAGGTGGTCGGTGTAGAGGATGGAATTGTCGTAGGCGTTCATAAGCTCTTCCCTTGGACACTTGGACATCTCCACGCTCTCGCACACGGGAGAGTATCTCTGAAACTCGGGAGGATATTTCTTGTTGTATGAAGGGCCGTGGCTCGTGCTGGTGTGCAGCACAATCAGCACCCTGTCATTCCCGCTCTCGAGAATCTGGGCGTGCAGATTGTGGAGCAGGACCTCGTCCCAGCCCACCGGAAGGCCGGAAGCCTCGCTGAGCTCGTACTCGTCCTGATGCTTGTCTATATGGAGCGGCGGCTCGCCCCAGTTGCTGGTGCGCCACACGACATCCACGCCGTTGCGATGGAGGTAATTGGGCAGTATCTCGTAGAGCTTTCCCGTGTCCTCGAAGTCCAGAATGGCCTTCACGCCGGCAGTGGTGTAGGTCGCGGCTGCGCGGGCGGGGTAGCACCTCACGCCCTCGATGCTCTCCAGCTCGGGGGTGGTCTCGCGTCCGTAGCCATAGATGGAGAAATGGTCCCGGCGCGCCGACTCCCCTATCACAAGCACGACGACGTCCTTCGAGCCGTCCGGGGAGAGCTGAGCGTCGGGCAGCAGAATCTCCTCACGGTTACGCTCACGCTGCTGCCTCTGGTAGCGGACGGCGTTCACGGTGTAGGACCAGGGCATCAGCAGGCTGCCGATAATGGGGGCTTCACGGTCCACCCAGGGCCAGTTGGTGATGTTGGCGAAGCCCACGACCAGCCCGACTCCGAGGGCGATGCCTATGTTGGCGAAAAAGCGTCTGAGACGGCCGTAATCCACCTTCACGAGGATGACGAGGATGCAGGGCAGCACGCCCAGAAGAAGCAGCAGGAGCAACGCGTCGGCGCTCCAGTAGCCGCTGGCTTCGGAGTACCTGGTGTTGAAGACGTTGCCCATCATCGTGTCGTCCACCAACACATCATAGGTTTTGACAAAATACAGCATCACGGCATCCCCGATGAAGGAAAGGCCGGTCAGGACCTTGCCCGCCGTGCGGGTGAGCCAGATAAGAAGATAGGCGGCGAAATAGTTGATGACGAGCATCAGAAGGGCGAGGCAGGAGATGATGGCCACTCCGTTGAAGCCGCTCTCGACGTGGGCGGCGGCATAGCGGAAGAAAGGGAGGTGGAAGGCTACGAGCGTGAAGACGCTTATGGCGGCGCAAAGAAGCGCCAGAGAGATTTTTCTGTTTTTCATTTTTTGCGACGCAGCATCCTGACCTGCAGCCATATGATAAAGGCGGCCAGAGAGAGGACAAGAAGATTGAAGAGAACGGTCAGAGGCCAGTTGACAGTGTGCGGATTGGGGACATAGGGGGTCTCGGAGGCAGAGGAGTCATATCTGGCGAAAGGATTGGAGTAGATCACAGCGCCGTCATCAAACCAGGCGGTGAAGCGGGCGTAGCTGTCCGTGGGGACAAAATGGTATTCGGCGCAATCGGACTCGAGCACCAGCAGAAGAGGGGTGTGGTCCTGACCCGTCACCTCGATTCTCTCGGCCCTGCGGTCGAGGCGGATGAAGATGGTGTCCGTGCGCAGGCCGATGCTGTCTATACGGGGCAGATGGCGGTTTCTTTCGTATTTGACGTCCCAGTCGCCGTCGCCGTAGTCGGGCACCCTCATACACCAGTAGCATCCGTCCAGCAGGCAGGCCTTGATGTCTTCATAGCGCGCGGAAGGGCAATTGAGGAAATTGCACCTGACGGCGATGCGGTCGCTGCGGTCGGGATAGTGGAGGTCGTCGTTGGCGAGGGCGAAAGAGTAGCGGCCGGCGCTGAGGGCCCAGTCCCAGTAGTCCTGCGAGGTGGTGACCCCGGAGTCGAGCTCCATGATGCGGTAGCCGCTCAGAGCCTCCATCTCGGGCCGGGAGGTGTTGTTGGTGCGGAAGGGGTGGTTCATCTGTATGAAGTCCGAGTCCGCTCCCAGAAGGTCGAGCTGGAACTGCCTCTGGGATAGGGTCAGGGGCAGGAGATTGTCGTACAGACAGACGCCCCGGCTTCCGAAGACGAGCTTGTGGTACTTGAAAAGGTTGTAGCCATGCTCATAGACGTTGACTTGCAGGTCGGCCGAGCGAGGATGCACGGTGAGGGCGTTGTGGTTGGAGAAGGTCACGATGTCGTAGCCGAACTTTTCCAAATCGGAGAGCACCTGGTCCGGCCACTGCTCGCACTCGTTGAAAAGCCCGTCCACGCGGGTGTGGGTGTGGAAATTGGCCCTCTTCCAGCCCAGAGAGTCGGTGTAGTGGCGGTAGGGGTTGAAGATGTCGGGGCCGCTGAAAGGCTTCGCGGGAGCGAAATCATACACGGGGGCGAAACTGGTCAGGTCCGCGACAAGCAGGACAAAAAGCAGCAGGCAGGCTATGCCCTTGGCGAATATTACAAGAATCTTTTTCATTTCCCGGTGTTGAATATATATCTGGCGGTGAAGGTTCCGCCTTTCTTCTCAAGCTCTTCAGGGGTGCCGCAGAACACCACTTCCCCGCCCCGGTCTCCGGCATCCGGGCCGAGGTCTATGATCCAGTCGGCGCTGCGTATCACGTCGGGGTTGTGCTCCACCACCACGAGACTGTGACCGGCTTCGAGCAGGGAGTCGAAACTGCGCAGGAGCTTCTCCACGTCGTAGAAATGCAGGCCTGTGGTGGGCTCGTCGAATATGAACATAATGCGCTCGGACTTCTTCTGCGAAAGGCTCAGGAAATACGCGAGCTTGACCCTCTGGCTCTCGCCGCCGGAGAGAGTGCTGCTGCTCTGCCCGAGGCCGATGTATCCGAGGCCCACGTCGTGCAGGGGCTGCAGCTTGCGGACAATCTCGGCGGCCTGCTTCTCCGGGCCCTCGCCGAAGAAGGCGATGGCCTCGTCCACGCTCATCGAGAGGATGTCGTCTATGTTGCGGCCGCGGTAGCGCACCTCCAGCACGTCGGGCTTGAAGCGCTTGCCCCCGCACTCCTCGCACACCATCGTGACGTCGGACATGAACTGCATCTCAATCCTCACCACGCCCTCTCCCTGACATTCGGGGCAGCGGCCGCCGTCGGCGTTGAAGCTGAAATAAGAGGGTCCGAAGCCGTTGATGCGGGCATACTGCTGCTCGGAGAGGAGCTCGCGGATATCGTCGAACAGCTTGAGATAGGTGGCGGCGTTGGAGCGGGTGCTGCGGCCAATGGGATTCTGATCCACGTATTCCACCCTGCTTATGCGGTCCACGTTGCCGCCGAGGCCCTTGAAGACACCGGGCAGGTCGCCGGACTCGTTGATGCGGCGGCAGAGCGCGGGATACAGGATATCGCCCACAAGGCTGCTCTTGCCGGATCCGGACACGCCGGTGACCACCGTGAGCACGCCGAGCGGGAAGCTCACGTCCATCCCCTTGAGATTGTGCTCGTGGGCTCCCAGCACGGTGATGGCGTACTGCCAGGGCCTGCGGATGCGCCGGTAGCGGTGCTTCTGACCGCAAAGGTACTGGAGCGTGAGCGAAGAGGAGGGAGCAGAGGCGGCATCTGGTATTTCGTGCAGGGCGACGGGCCCCTCGTACAGGACCTCCCCGCCGAAGGCTCCGGCCCGGGGGCCGAGGTCTATCAAGTAGTCCGCCGCGCGTATTATCTCCTCGTCGTGCTCCACCACGATGACGGTGTTACCGAGATCGCGAAGCGCCTTGAGCACGCAGATAAGACGCTGGGTATCACGCGGATGCAGGCCTATGCTCGGCTCGTCAAGGATGTACATCGAGCCCACCAGACTGCTCCCCAGAGCGGTCACCAGACCTATCCTCTGGCTTTCGCCTCCGGAGAGGCTGTTGCAGGCGCGGTCGAGCGTGAGATAGCCCAGGCCCACGTCCTGCAGGCACTTCAGGCGCGAGAGAATCTCCGAGAGAGGCTCGCGGGCCGTCTCCGCCTCGGAAGGCGCGAGGACAAGGGAGGAAAAGAACTCCAGCGCCGCGTCCACGGTCATGGACAGCACTTCGGCAATCGTGCGGCCGCCCACCTTGACCCAGAGGGCTTCCTTGCGCAGACGGCTTCCGCCGCAGTCGTGGCAAGTCGTGCGCCCGCTGAAGCGGCCAAGCATGTACTTGTACTGTATCTTGTAGCGCTGGGTCTGCACCCAGTCGAAGAATTCATTGATGC
>R03__coassemble_245_pt1 | contig 34064 bp, 30 predicted proteins | sample R03__metabat2_high_PE_033 | metagenome-assembled genome bin R03 | reverse complement strand
CAGCGCCACGGTAAGAAGAATTTCGCATTCTTCCACATTGTTGTGGCCGACTCACACTCACCCCGTGATGGTCGTTTCATCGAGCAGATCGGCTCCTACAACCCCAACACCAACCCCGCTACGATAGTTCTCAACTTCGAGCGCGCCCTCGCTTGGGTCAAGGTCGGTGCCGAGCCCACTCTCACCGCCCGCCGCATCCTCTCCTATGAGGGTGTGCTTCTGCGTCAGCATCTTGACGGCGGTGTGGCCAAGGGAGCTCTCACCAAGGAGCAGGCCGATGCAAAGTGGAACGAATGGAAGGCTCAGCGCGACGCCAAGATCGAGGCCAAGAAGACCGGCATCAAGAATGCCGCAATCGACGCCCGCAAGGCCGCGAAGGCCCAGGAGACAAAGGTAAACGAAGCACGCGCAGAGGCTATCGCCAAGAAGGCCGCCGAGCTTGCCGCAAAGCAGGCTGAGGAAGAGGCCGCCGCCGAGGCTCCTGCAGAAGAGGCTCCCGCCGAGACTCCTGCCGAGTAGGCTTCTGAATGCTTCAGATTGCCAAAATCCTGAAATCCAACGGCACCGATGGCGGCGTCCTTGCAGGACTGCACGGCATCTCCGCCCGGGAAATCGAACTCTCGGAACCGGTGTTCATCATCTTCGATGGACTGCCGGTTCCCTTTTTCATTGAAAACATCCAAGCCAAAGGGACTTCCAAAGCCGTGATACACCTGACGGACGTACACACTCTGGAAGATGCGGAAGAGTTGGTCGGGAAAGCCGTTTATGCAGAAGGCGAGGAGGAAGACGAAGGCGAAGAGGATTTCGAGGGCTGGACCATATATGACCGCGAGCGGCTTCTGGGCACGGTGACAGGCTGCGAGCCCATTCCCGGCAATTACTGCCTGTATGTGGGCGGGACAATGATTCCGCTCCACGAAGACTTCATCCTGGAAATGGACGAGCAGGAGCGCATCCTGCGGATGAGCCTCCCGGAAGGTCTCTGCTCCTTATAAAGAAAGAAACATGAAACATTCAGCAAAAGAATGGCTGGCGGTGACCAGATACTGGTCGTTCCCGGTCTCGACGATGCCTGTGGTGGCAACGTTCGCCTACCTTCTGAGCCTCGGGATGGTGCCCGAAGGCATCAAACCAGTCATCTGCTTTGCGCTCGCACTGCTGGGAGTGGTGATTCTCCACTCCGCCGGCAACGTGATGAGCGACTACTTCGACTACAAGACGGGGGTTGACAACCCGGAGGCCTTCGCGGTGCCGAACCTGGTGTTCGGGAAATTCGAGCCGCGGGAATATCTGGTTTTCAGCATTATACTTTTCGTCACGGGATGCGGCATCGGCCTGATGCTGACCATCCTGACGGGCTGGAGGCTGCTCGTTATCGGCGGCATCGGCGTGGTGCTGACCGCAGGGTACTCTTTCCTTAAATACCATGCACTGGGAGACCTCGACATCTTCATCATTTTTTCGGTGCTGATTATGCTGGGGACCGGCTTTGTCGTGACGGGAGAAATCCTTCCGCAGGTGCTCGTGCTGGCGCTGCCTATTGGAATCATCACCGTCTCGGTGCTGCACGCCAACAACACCCTCGACATCGTCTCCGACGGAGGCGCGGGGATGAAGTCGCTGGCGATGCTGCTGGGCGGCAAGGCATCCTCGAAGCTCTATATGGTCTATATGTGCGTGCCGTTCGTCAGCATCACAGCAGCAGTCGTGGCCGGCTGGCTCTCCCCCTTCGCGCTTCTGTCGCTTCTCGCTGCCCTCCCGGCCTGGAAAAACCTTAAAGCCGCCTCGCACTACGACGAGAAGGGAATCGGGACAATGGCCGGTCTGGACCAGGCCTCCGCGAAGCTCCAGCTCATTTTCTCGCTGCTGCTCTCCGCCGGGCTCTTTGTCAGCGTTCTCATATGACCTCCCGTCGCCTGACCATCTCCATCCTCACCGCCGCCGTCCTATGGCTGCTGATGTTCAGCCCCTGGACCTCGGGAGCAGTGAATTTCTGGCTGGAGATGAGCCTCGCGGCCTGCATCCTTGCGGCCCTTGCCGCGTCCGGGACGCAAGGCTCCGTACTGAAGGATCTTAAATGCGAAAAGCCGCTGCTGCAGGTTCTGCTGGGCGTGGTCATCGCTTTCGCGCTGTGGGGCATTTTCCGGGCGGGCGATTTCCTGGCATCCCGCATGTTCGATTTCGCCAGAGGTCAGGTGAACGACGTCTATGCAATGAAGCAGGGACTGCCGGACCCGGTTATCGCCCTGCTACTGCTGCTGGTCATCGGCCCGGCCGAGGAACTCTTCTGGCGCGGCTTTGTCCAGAAGCAAATGGAGCTGCGAATCAGAGACTGGCGTTTTTCAAAAGACCACGCCTTTCTCCTGACGCTTCTCATCTACGGCCTCGTGCACATCTGGTCGCTGAACTTCATGCTGGTGATGGCCGCGCTCGTGGCAGGGGCCGTATGGGGCTTTATCTACCGCCTGCAGCCGCGCCTGCTGCCTGCCCTCATAGTCAGCCACGCACTCTGGGACGCACTGGTCTTCGTCATTCTGCCTGTCTGAGAGTGGGACGCAAAAAAAGGTGACCAGGACATCTCGGCCACCCTTTCTTTTGCTAAAGTTGAGATAGAAGGATTCGAACCCTCACTGACAGAGCCAGAATCTGTAGTGCTACCATTACACCATATCTCAATATTCCCGTTTGGGACTGCAAATGTACAACTCTTTTGGATAAATGCAAAAAAAAATTAATCCATTCTTTGAAGAAGCGCCACTGCCCACACCTCGCAGCCTTCTGCCCGGCCCACAAAACCGAGGCGCTCGGTGGTGGTGGCCTTCACGCTCACCCTTGAGGGGCTGATACCCATAATCCCGGAGAGAGTCTGCCGCATCGCAGCGATGAAGGGGCCAAGTTTGGGAGCCTGAAGGGCTATGGTGATGTCGGCGTTGGTGACGCTCCAGCCGTCTTCCCGGATCAAATCCATCACCTTCGACAGAAGAATCTTGGAATCTATCCCCTTATACTCGGGGGAGGTGTCGGGAAAATGATGCCCGATATCGCCGAGGGCAAGCGCACCAAGAAGAGCGTCACACAGAGCGTGGATGGCGACGTCGCCATCCGAGTGGGCGACAAAACCCGCCGGGCTCTCAATCTGCACGCCGCCCAGCCACATGGGCAGTCCTTCCGAGAGGGCGTGCACGTCATATCCTTGTCCGATTCTGAAATCCATAAGCAAAATATTCCGATTGTAAATATAAATGATATTCGCTATTTTTGCAAGATATGGGTATGTTCAATTTTTTCGGTGACAACGAGCACCGCGTATTCAACTACAAGCCGATCTACTTCGACCCCGAAGAAGAAAAGCGCCGCCGTATGTTCGGCGCCGTGGACGGATCCGAGGGCAAGGAAAAGAAAGAAGGGACTTATGTGCCCGGCTCCTACATCAAGGGATCCATGCGCGACGGGGCCTACAAGCAGACACGCGAGCACATGAAGAAAGTCCAGACAATCATAGGCATCGTCGCCCTTATCCTCATCGCGGCGATCCTTGTGATGATTGCCAAATTCTACACCTTGTTCTGATGGGAAGACTCAAGGTCCTTCCGGCCCAGGTGGCCAACATGATAGCCGCCGGAGAAGTGGTCCAGCGGCCCGCCAACGTGGTCAAGGAGCTGATAGAGAACGCAGTGGATGCGGGAGCCGACGAGGTCAATGTCGTGATTTCCGATTCCGGGCGCACTCTTATTCAGGTCATCGACAACGGCTGCGGGATGAGTCCGGAAGACGCCGCGCTCTGCTTCGAGCGCCACGCCACGTCCAAGATTTCCTGCAAGGAAGACCTCGAAGGGATACTCACATACGGATTCCGCGGAGAAGCCCTCGCAAGCATAGCCGCGGTCTCGGAAGTGACCCTGCGGACGCGCAGGCCGCAAGACGTCACCGCCACGCAAGTGTCCACCGGGCCTTCCGGACAGACGGCGATATCCTCCGTCTCCGCTCCGGCAGGATCCAACTTTGCCATACGAAATCTCTTCTTCAACACTCCGGCCCGCAGAAAGTTCCTCAAGTCTGACACGGTGGAGTTCCGGCACATCGTGGAAGAATTCACGCGCATCGCGATACCCAATCCCGACAAATCCTTCATCCTCACCCACAACGGGCGGCAGATTCTGGTGCTCAAGAAGGCCAAGTCTCTCAAATTCCGCATTCTGGACGTGCTGGGAGCGACAGTGACAGGTGACGTCGTGGACCTGCACGCAGATACTTCCGTGGTAAAGATAAGCGGCTTCGTGGGAAGACCCGAATCCGCACGAAAATCCGTGGGGAACCAATATTTCTTCGTGGACGGCAGATACTTTCGCAGCGCATATCTCCACAAAGCCGTGATGAAGGCCTACGAAGAAATGGTCGCCGAAGGAGCCACCCCTTCGTATTTCATTTTTCTGGACATCGACCCGCGCTCGATAGACGTCAACATACACCCCACCAAGACGGAAATCAAGTTCGAAGACGACAACATAATCTTCCAGACTCTGTATGCCTGCGTGCGGGAGACTCTGGGGCGCAACAGCTTCGGCGCCTCCATAGACTTCGACACGGAAGGCGCAGTGGCCCTGCCGCAGCTGGGAAGCAGCTTCGAGCAGTACCGCGGCCAGATACAGTCTCCCGCCCAAAGCGTGGACGCGGACTATGACCCTTTCAACTTCGGCGCATCATCCCCATTCGCCATCAGAGGGGAGGCCACGCGGCAAGACTGCTCCTCTCTCTTCGACACTGCGCCCTCCCCTGCTCCGGCGGCCCCGAAACCGGAAATGCTGGTGCTCCAAGGCAAAATGATAGCAGTAAGCGTAGCGTCCGGGCTGATGTTGGTCCACGTGCGGAGGGCCCGCGAAAGGATACTCTTCGAGCGCGCACTGGCGGCTCTTCAGACCGACGGCGCCCACGTCACGCAGACATCCCTCTTCCCCTTGCAGGTGCAGCTGGGAGTGGAGCGGCGGCTGCTGTTCGATGATAATGCCGACATGCTCTCCCGCCTCGGATTCGACTTCGAGCCTTCCGGAGAAGACAGCCTGACAGTGAACGGTGTACCCGAAGGCTACAGCTGCGAGAGCGGCAAAGTGCAGCAGATGGTCTTCGACCTCGCCCTGCTGCTATCCGACCCGGTGGGAGCCCTGCCCGACATAATGTTGCAGACTACGGCGGAGCGCTTCGCCCGCCTCGGAGCCTCCGGCGCGGACTCCGTGGGCAGCGCTGCCCAGGCGCAGGCTCTGGTGGACACCCTATTTGCTTGCGAGAACGCGGAAATCACGCCCTCGGGAAAGCGCATCATCAGCATCCTGAGCATTGAAGAACTCGAAAAACATATTTAATTTCAGACACACCCTTTCTCCTATGTCCGACATTCCAAAAGTAACCAAAAACATCCTCATCATAAACATCATAGTGTTCATCGCAACACTCATCAACCAGGACCTCATCACCAGATGGTTCGCGCTCTTCTATCCCGCCTCGCGTCTTTTCCACTTCTGGCAGCCGCTGACCTATATGTTCGTGCACGGAGGATTCTGGCACATCCTGTTCAACATGTACACGCTGTACATATTCGGTTGCGTGGTGGAGCGCATCATAGGTCCCAAGAAATTCCTTCTGTTCTATCTGGTGTGCGGACTGGGAGCTGCGGCCATTCATATGGGCGTGCAGGCAATTGAGGCCGCATCCCTCTCGGAGGGGATAGCGCTCGGGGCCTCTCAAGCGGTACAGAGCTACGCACATCTCAAGATGATTCCCACCGTGGGGGCATCCGGAGCCATCTACGGCGTGCTGCTGGCCTACGCAATGATTTTCCCCGACAACCGTCTCACCCTCCTTTTCCCGCCCGTGACGCTCAGCGCCAAGTGGCTGGTGGTGATTTTCGCAGCCATAGAACTTCTCACCGGGGTCACGGGCACGGCCGAGGGAGTGGCACACTTCGCGCACCTCGGAGGAATGATATTCGGATTCGCGCTCATAAAGTTCTGGAGATTCAGAGGCACCCTTTTCGACCGCAACAGCTATTTGTAGGATATGGACGCCAAAACGACAATAGAGGAAGCCGTCAAGGTGCTTCGCGCCGGCGGAGTGATTCTATACCCCACCGACACCGTATGGGGGCTGGGATGTGACGCCACCAACCCCGAAGCGGTGGCCAGAATATTTGAAATCAAGCGGCGGGAGGAGGCGAAGTCTCTGGTCCTGCTCTCAAGCGATCTGGATATGGTGGCCTACTACATAAAGGAAATTCCTTCGATAGCCATAGACCTTGTGGAAGTGAATGACGCCCCGATGACCATCATCTACCCGGGCGCGCAGAAACTTGCACCCGCGGCGGTGGCCGAAGACGGGTCCGTGGGCATACGCATCCCCTGCAAAGACATCTTCTGCAGGCGGCTTGTACGCAGGCTGCGCAAGCCCCTTGTGAGCACTTCCGCCAACGTGAGCGGAGAGCCCACACCAGGGAATTTCAACGAAATCAGTCCCGAGATAAGCGCCGCGGTAGATTACATCGTGCCACGCTGCTTCGAGGAGGGCGCCACAGGAAGGGCATCCCAGATCATAAAGCTCGGGCTTGGAGGAGAAGTTAAAATCATCAGAGAATAGAAGGATATGGCAGGCAAAGCTAAAACCGCCTGGTTCTGCACCTCGTGCGGGAACGAGAGTCCCAAATGGATGGGACGCTGCCCCGCGTGCGGCGAATGGAACACAATGGTGGAGGCCCCCGCAAAGGCTCCGGCCGCGTCCACTTCAAAAGGATCGGCCGCAGCGCGCTCGGAGCGCAGGCCGCGGCATCTCTCGGAGATAGCGCTCGAGGGCGAAGACAGGCTGTCGCTGGGCCTCAAGGAAGTGGACCGGATACTCGGAGGGGGATTGGTAAGAGGGTCCCTGGTGCTCATCGGAGGGGAGCCTGGCATCGGGAAATCCACGCTCAGCCTGCAGATTCCGCTTTCCTGCCCGGGGATGAAGACACTCTATGTCTCCGGGGAAGAGAGCGAGAGACAAGTGAAGATGCGCGCGCAGAGGCTCGGAGGAGAAGCAGGGTCGTGCTTTATCTTCTGCGAGACGCAGATTGAGAAGATAATCGAGGAAGCCGCCGGGATGCAGCCGTCCCTTATGATTGTGGACTCCGTGCAGACAATGTTCTGCGAGAGCGTGGACTCGACACCCGGGTCTGTCAGCCAGATAAAGGAGGCGGCCGCCGCGCTGCTGCGCTTTGCAAAAGAAAGCGGAGTGCCGGTGATACTCATAGGCCACATCACCAAGGACGGATACATAGCGGGGCCCAAGATTCTCGAGCACATAGTGGACGTGGTACTGCAGTTCGAAGGAGAGGGGCGGGGCTCCTACAGGGTGCTGCGGAGCATAAAGAACCGCTTCGGGAGCACCGCCGAGCTTGCTGTCTTCGAGATGACGGGCAAAGGTCTGCGAGAAGTGGAAAATCCTTCGGAAATGCTCATCCCGATGCATGCTCAGGAAGAGCTGAGCGGAGCCGCCGTGGCATCCACTCTGGACGGCACCCGCCCCCTGATGTTCGAAGTGCAGGCATTGGTATCCTCGGCCGTATACGGCACGGCGCAGCGATCCGCCACCGGATTCGACACGCGCAGGCTCAATATGCTCCTTGCCGTGCTCGAGAAGCGCGCCGGATTCAAACTGGGGGCAAAAGACGTGTTTCTCAATATGGCGGGCGGGCTGAAGGTAAGCGACCCGGCCGTGGACCTTGCGGTGGTCGCTGCGGTGTTGTCCTCCAACTTTGACTTCCCTATACCTCGCGACTGCTGCTTCAGCGGAGAAGTCGGTCTGAGCGGGGAGATAAGGCCGGTCTCGCAGACCGAAAGGCGCATCGGCGAAGCCTCGCGTCTGGGCTTCAAGCGGATGTTCGTGAGTTCGTGGACTCCCTCCGAAGGCGCGGAAAAGAAATCCGCCGCCTCCGACCTGCAGGTCGAAAAGGTGGCGGACATAGCCGAACTGGTCAAAAAACTGTTCCGGTAGGCCGGCTTATTTCTGCTCCTCGCAGCACTTGCCTTCCTCTTTGCAGCACTTGCCTTCTTCCTTGCAGCATTCGCAGCACTTCTTGGTGGTGTCGGCGCAAACGGTGGTGTCGGTGCACTCGGTGCATTCGCCTTCGGCGGTCTTTTTGTTGGTGTTGTTTCCACAGGACACGGCGCAGATGCACATTGCAGCTACGGCAAGGGTGATGATAATTTTTTTCATGATTTTAACGTTTTTAAAAGTGAATTATTGATTGTCTTTTGAAGACGATTGGATATCCTTTGCAAGAAGCCTGCGTGCTGCGGGCGTAAGATAAGGCTCCAGCACGGAATACGAAATCACGAACGTGGGCATCCCGGCGGCATAGCACGCCACCTCATACTGCTGATACAGGAAACGCAGACCGTCCTCTTCCGGGCTGAGGCTGTAGCCGGGCAGAGGTATGATTCCGTCGTTGATGAAGAGTTGCGCAAGAACCTCGGAATCGCTCCCGAAAGTATCGCCGCATTCTTCAAAATAGCTTCTGAGGCCCTTCAGCAGGGCACCTTGCAAAGACTCGAGAGCCGAATCCACAAGAAATGCGCTGAATTCCTCCCCGTTCTTCTTGCTGAATGTCAGAGGGCCTGCGCCGAGCATGCTTCCGTGGGCGCCTCCCGTGTAGAAATAAGCGCTGACATTGAAAACCGCATAATCTTCCGTCTCGCGGACAAGCTGCAGGTCGGCGTCGCACTCGTATGTGATGGCATAGCCGCCGGCATCATCAGCGGATGACAGGTCCGCAAGAGAGCCCAGAGCAGAAGAGCCGATATATTCCACGGCCGCCGCGCAGTCCGACGGGTTGCCACCATAAGGAGGGAAGGAAGCTTCTCCTGCGCCGAAGACATCGGGATCCACACTGATGTACAGATTCTCGAGAAGGCACGCACGGATGACAGATTCCACACGGGAAGCACCGACGGGAAGCTGCGCCTGAATGCTCACGGCAGCCTCCGGCTTGCCACCCTCGTAGCAGAAATCGGACATCTGCAGCGGCTGCGAAGCATTGCTGCAGGAAATCACCGCCAAAGCAATGGCGGAAAGGATGACAAGACGCTTGATCATATCACTGACAATTTGGGGTGCAAACATAATAAATTGTCCGCTCACTTGCAAAAGAAATCAAATTTGTTATTTTTGTATCTCAACCAATTAGACTTGTTATGCCAGCACGTAAAATCTTTCTTGCGCTCCTTCCCGCAATCTTCGTCCTCGGCTCCTGCACCTGGAGCGAGCAGACCCTTGACGAATTCACCCTAGTGACCCAGAGGCCCCTCTCCCGGGGTCCGCAGTTGGGCTACAGTCCGGGGTCCGGTGTGACCATACTCTCCGACAAAGGTCTTGCATTCAAGGACCACAACCGCAACGGAAGGCTGGACGTGTACGAAGACTGGCGCCGCAGTCCCGAGGAGCGCACGGAAGACCTCGTGAAAGATCTCAGCATAGAGGAGATTGCAGGCCTTATGCTATGCAGCCACATGCAGTCGCTCCCCGGCACGGATGTCAACCACTACGGAGGGCGTCCTTTCGAACAGGGCGGCGCATACGCTCTCTGGGACCTCACGGACGAGCAGACGGCCTTCCTGCGTGACGACCACCTGCGCTCGATTCTGATGGCAAGCGCCAAGGACCTGCACACAATCGTCAAATGGGTGGACGGAGTGCAGAGATATGTGGAAGGGATGGACCACGGAATCCCCTGTGTCATACTCTCCGACCCGCGCAACAGCGCATCGTCGGATATGGAATTCGAGGCGGGCGCCGGGGGAGAAATTTCCCGGTGGCCGGGGCAGCTCGCAATGGCCGCCACGTTCGATCCTTCCCTTGTGCGGGAGTTCGGACGGATAGCCGCCACCGAATACAGGGCCATGGGCATCACCACAGCTCTCTCCCCTCAGGCTGACGTGCCCTCCGAGCCGCGGTGGTGGCGCTTTGACGGCACATTCGGCGAAGGACTTCCGCTGCTCACGGATATGGTCCGCGCCTACTGCGACGGCTTCCAGACCTCCGGGCGAGGGGAGCGCATAGAAGGAGCCTGGGGCTACGGCAGCGTGAATGCGATGGTCAAGCACTGGTACGGCTATGGAGCGCAGGAAGGAGGCCGCGAAGGCCATTTTGCCCACGGAGCATATGCCGTCTATCCGGCAGACAATATGGAAAATCTCAAGACTGGCTTCACGGAGGGCGCTTTCAAGCTTGACGAAGGTACCGGAAGCGCGGCGGCAGTGATGTCCGCCTATCAGGTCCCCTGGAATCAGGAGCCGGAGCAGGAAGGCAACGTGGGCGTGGCCTTCTCGGACTATATCATAAATCAGAAGCTCCGCTCGGAGGCCGGATTCGACGGCGTGGTGTGCACCGACTGGGGAGTGATGTTCGACTGCACGGCAATGGATTGGAGGGGCCGGGGCAAAAGCTACGGCGTGGAGGACCTGACTCTGGAAGAGAGATTCTACCGCATCCTCCGCGTGGGCGGAGACCAGTTCGGCGACAAGAACCGCGCGCCGGAGGTGCTGGCGGCCCACAGGATGTGGGTGCGTGATTTCGGCGAGCAGGCGGCGCGCGAGCGCTTCGAGCTGTCCGCACGCAGAATCCTTTTGAATATGTTCCGCGTGGGAGCTTTCGAGAATCCATATCTGGACTACGGGCGCTCCCGCGCCATAGTGGGCTCGCCTTCCTTTATGGAAAAGGGCTACGAGGCTCAGGTAAAGAGCATTGTGATGCTCAAAAACAGGGGCGCAGCCCTGCCGCAGGCGGAAGGGCGCAAGGTGTATCTTCCCAAGCGCCACTTCCCCGCCACTCCCTCGGTGTGGGGCGAGGTCCTCTCCGAGGACAAGATGGACTGGTGCATAGATTCTTCTTTGGTGGCAAGATACTACACTGTCACGGACAATCCGGAGGATGCAGATTTCGCGCTTGTGGCAATCAAGAATCCATCCCTGCAGCTGGGTTACAGCAAGGCAGACATAGAAGCCGGGGGCAACGGCTACGTCCCCGTGAGCCTGCAGTATGAGGATTACACGGCCACCTCGGCCCGGGAGATCAGCATTGCCGGCGGCTGCCCGCTGGAGGACTTCACCAACCGCTCCTATCGCGGCAAGACAGTCCGTACCCTCAACCGGGACGACATGCTCCTTGTACGCCGGGTCAAAGAAGAGATGGGCGGGGGAAAACCCGTCGCGGTGGTTGTCTGCGGCCTGGACAAACCTATGGTGATGAGCGAGATAGAGCCTTTCGCCGATGCCATTCTGCTCAATTTCCGTGTTCAGAATCAAGCAGTTATGGATATTGTATCAGGCCGCTTCGAGCCTTCGGGCCTCCTGCCGATGCAGCTGCCCGCAGATATGCAGACCGTGGAAACCCAGCTGGAAGACGTCCCTCTGGATATGCGCTGCCACCGCGACACGGAAGGGAGCGTGTACGACTACGCCTTCGGCATGAACTGGGCCGGCGTGATAAATGACGCCAGGGTACTCAAATACGGTTCGCCCAAACGTTAGAAACGGCCTCTGATCCAGTCTTCAGAGGCATATTTGGCATTGCAGATTTCCAGCACCTGCTTCCCGCAATCCTGCGGGAGGCTGATGCAGGAGGAGGAGGCGTCGCCGCAGAGGATGTCCCTCACTGCATCCCTGAATTCCAGCACGGAGGAGAACTGAGGCAAGAGTTCCTTGAGATTGGCCACACGGCTGCGCACGGAGGCCACGCCCTTGTGGTGGAGTTTGCTCTCGGGAGTGTCCAGGACGCGGGTGAGAGTGTCTATGTCCACGTCCCACATCAGCGTGCCGTGGATGATTGCGCGGTTCTTCCACACCCTCTTGGCATAGCCGGAAACCTTGCGGCCGTCCACGAAGATGTCATTGCGTCCGCTCACTTCGGCCTCCACTCCGAGCTTGCGGAGCGTCTGCGCAATTCCACCCACGATGTCAGCGGAGTCCATCTTGTCCGCAGGGCCCACGAAGCTGTAGTTGAGATTCTGCAGATCGTGATAGACGGCGCCTCCGCCGGTGGAGCGGCGCACAAGGTCGATGCCCCGCTCGCGCAGGAATTCCAGATTCACTTCCGTGCGGGGGTCCTGCGTGATGCCGATTATGACCGAGGGACGGTTGCGCCAGAGATAGAAAAGAATGTCGTCCGACAAACTGTGCTCCAGGCACCATTCGTCGAACGACATATTGTAATAGGGATCAGTGCTTTCGTTCAGAAGATACTGCATCGCGCCCGTCTTCTTTACATCTCGTTGCCCACTTTGCGCGCACGCTCGGGCTTGTCGAGGTTGATTCCGTAGCTGAGGCCTATCTCCACCAGAGCGTTCCAGCCGGCGCAAAGATCCACGTACTGCTGGTATTCTCCCGCATCGGGCACCAGAATGGTTGTGAAGGGAGTCTGTCTGGGGCTGATGGCCACGACATGCACATTGGCGCCGCCGAAGACTGTCTGATACTTCTGATACTCGCTCTCGATGGGCTCCACAAGGAACACGAGGTCGCCGTCCTGCATCACCTCCTCGGGCCCGTGAAGGGCATATGTGCCTTCCAGAAAATCAGATTTGCGGCGGGTGGCTTCATTGGTCTTGAGGGTAAGTTCCTCGGCCACGCCGTCGTTCATTCCGGCGAAATATATGGTCTTTGCCTTCTGCGCCCAGACGGTCACTTCTTCGGGAAGAGTGAGGGTGAGGGCGGTCTGAATCTTGTCGGGGAGTCCGGCAAGGTCCATCTTGCGGCCCGCAAGGATGCGCACCACAGCCTCATTGAAGAGCACCTGCTCCACCACGCTCTTGGTGGCGGCAACGGCATTCTCCCATCCGCACCCGAGCACATAAGTGGACGTGCAGGCGGCCTCCAAAGGGGTGTCCGCGTTGGCCGTGACGCCGAACCTGTCTGCATTGCCGTCAGCTTCCAGCTTGCGGGCAAGCAGGAGGGCCTCCTTGGTGCGGCCGGAGTTGGAGGCGATGACCACAGCATAATCATCGAGCTTGTAGTCCATGCTCTGGATGGCGCCGTCGGTGTGGATGAATTCCTTCACGCCCCAGGTCATTGCCTTGCGGATGGCGTTCTTCGCCGGCATGATGCGGCTGGACCCTTCGCCGGAGAGAAGAAGATGCCCCTTTCTGGCGGCGGCTTCGGCTGCAGGCCTTGCGACCTCGGGATTGAACTTGCGCACGGCTTCCACCGTACCCATCATTTCCTGCACAAGATAATACTGTGCGTATTTGCTGTCTGTAAGATTCATAATGTATGCGTATTTTTGTTTTAAATTCTTGTTCTTAGTTCTTCAAGAACGCGCAGGGCGTCTTCTGTCTCGGCGGCAATCTGCCTGATAAAACCATCGTCCTCAAGCGTGCCGACGGACGCTATCATCTCGGCCTCATTGCGGTAGGTGGCCGCCCTGAAGGGATTTTCGTAATCCTTGCGGCGCGTGCGCAGGACTTCGTCGCAGATATAACGCCGGATGCGGGCCTCCTCGTCAATGGCCTTCTGCCACTGCACGGCTCCCATATTGTCCACCTCATACAGATAGCACAGGCAGAGATAGGCGTGGCGGAGCTTGTCGAGGGGGTAGCGTTTCCATATGTCGTTGTAGCGCTTGTGGATGTCTTGCCAGGAGCGCAGCCTGCCCTCGCGGATATCCGCCTTGAGGCGGTCGGCGTCCACCGTGGTCATGAGCTGGCCTCCCAGATTGATCCATTCGCGCTGGCGACGGCTCCTCAAAAGGGTGGACATGGACGCAAGAGTCTCTCCGGGATTGGCCTCCATATACTTCAGGACATTGGTCAGCGCATAATGCGTGAGCATTTCGCCATAGGCCTCATATGCCCTGCGGGCCTTGTGGACAATGACCTTGCGCCGGGATTTCTCCACGCCCTCGCCGAGAATCTCGAGCGAGTCGGCGACGGCAGGGTCCCCCGTGAGCAATTCGCGTCCTTTGGAGCGCAGCTGCTTGTCGCCGAGATGGTCTATGCTTTCATTATTCCTTGCGGCCCAGGCTTTGGCGGTCCATATTTCAAGGATCTTGCGGGCGGCTATGGCCTCTTCCATACTGTCGGGGGCGAAGGTGTCGAACTCGATGTTCTGCACCTTTGTGACACGCTTGTCGCGCGTCCGGTATTTCCAGTTGTTGCGCGCAAGGGCGTACATATTGTGAAGCCACCAGAAAGCCGGCCGCAGCTCGAGGATGCCGGCAGCGGGATTGTTGCTTACAAGGCAGAACGGCAGCCTCACGTTGAGCTCCGCCGGATATGCGGCCTTGGCAAGAAGCGTGTAGGTGGCGAATACGCTGGAATGCTTGAGGGAAGTGCACAGGCCCGGCCAGAAACCGCGGCCGGCGACGAGTTCGTTGTCATTGGTGCGGCTGTTGTGATTGGACCCGATGGTAGCCCCGGCCGCCATATTGCTCTGCCCCATCACGCAGGCTGCCACAAGGAACGAGTTGTTGTGATGCTGCTCGTGGGCGGGGAAGATGAGGTTGTTGAGCACCTCGCAGCAGGAGATGGTGCTGTTGTCGCCGAGCACGGAGTCTATCAGGCGCGCGCCGTACTTGAGGGCGCTGTTGTTGCCCAGCACGAACTTCACAGCCGTGCTGGAGTAGAATATGCGGCAGCCGTAGCCCACTATGCCGTTGACAAGAATCACGTTCTCGCCTATCTGGGTGGGCTCCTTCTCGCTGGAGTTGATGGTGATGTTCTTGAGCTTGCTGGCGCCCTTGATGTAGCAGGCGGCGCCTATCTTTGCATCCTTGATGATGGAGCTGGTCTTGATTACGCACCCTTCCCCGACGGTGCCGTAGTAACCGCGACGATGGTCCACGCTCTCCTGCGTAATCTCGCGCAGGCGCCGCTGAAGCGGCTCGTCGTCTATATATTTCGCCCACAGATAGGCATCCGCCGCAATCATCCCGTCAAAGGGATAGACGCTGCGGCTGCCGGTCTCGTTCATAATCTGCAGGGCGACTCTCACGCTCTCGCTCTCTCCGTCCTTGATGACACCGTTGCCGAACTTGCTGTGGTCGGTGGTGGACATCTCGTGGATATTGAAGAGCATACAACGGTCGCCGATGATGTAGTGGCTCAGGTAATGGACATCGTGGATGGCGCAGTCGTTGCCTATGTCGCAGCTGTGGACAGTGCTGTTGGTAATTCCTATCTGGAGCCTGAGGTCGTGGAACTGCAGGCCGTTGTCAGAAACACGGCCGATGCGCACGGTGCCCTGAAATATATTGTTGCGCACCATACGCGGGTCAAACTCGTCGGTGACCCATATTTTGTCCCAGTCGGAAGTGGTGTTGGCATTCTGCACAAGAGCGGCTATCTCGTCGGAGCGCAGATGCCTCCAGCCTCCTTTGGGCGCGCGGACCTGACGGTTGCGTATATAATACTTGTCCGCCCCGGAGGGCAGGAACGAAGGGTCAATCCAGCCGTTAACCAGCTTCTCGGGAGGCAGAACTGTCACTTTTTCCATATCATTGAGCACAAGTATCTTGCAAAGATACATTAAAAATCAGTAACTTTGTCTTCCGGCACAGATAAAGATGGGAATGAAAATACTCTTCATACACGGTCTGGCATCGTCAGGCGCATACAAGATGGCAAGCAGCCTCAGAATACTGCTGAAGCCCTGCGAGGTCATAGCTCCGGACGTACCCATAGACCCCGACGAGGCCCTCTCGCTGCTTGAAGGCATATGCTCGAGCGAGAATCCGGACCTTGTGGTAGGGCATTCGATGGGAGGCTTCTGGGCACAGAAGATGCGGGGCCGGCGCAAGATTCTCGTGAATCCCGATTTCCGGATGAGCGTGCTGCTCCGGGCGCTCGAGGGAGAGATGAAATATCTTTCTCCTCGCCGGGACGGGGCCACGTCCTTCACCATCACCCGCGAGCTGGCGGAGCGCTATGCCTTGATTGAGAAGACGCAGTTCGAAGACCTCGACGACGAAGAAATCGCCCTCACCTGGGCCCTTTTCGCGGACAAGGACGAAATGGTGAGACAGGGCCCCCTTTTCGAGAAGCATTACCCCGGAAAGGGCATCAGCTATCCCGGCACCCATATGCCGGACTTCCCCCAGCTCAAGAAACACCTTGTGCCTCTTGTACACAGCATATTCAACAACACAGCCAATATGGATCAGACACTTTTCAGCATCGCCTCCCGATTCACCCTCGACGGAAGAATCAAAGACATCGCCCCTCTGGGCAACGGCCTCATCAACGACACCTTCAAAGTGACTATGGACGGCAGCACCGACTATGTGCTGCAGCGCATCAACAACGCCGTCTTTCAGGACGTGGAGTTGCTTCAGCGCAACATAGAAGCCGTCACCTCCCATCTGCGCTCGAAGGGAGCGAAGACCCTGCGTTTCATCCCCACCAAAGACAACGGCAAGACCTTCTGCTGCGTGGACGGCAAATACTGGAGAGTCTCCGAATTTCTTGCGGGCACCTTCACCTACGAGGCGGTGACTCCGGAATATTCCCGTATGTGCGGCCGCGCGTTCGGCGACTTCGAGTCCAAGCTCACGGACATAGGAGTGGAACTCGGAGAAACGATTCCGGATTTTCACAACATAGAACTCAGGGTTCGCCAGCTCGAAGAAGCTGCCGCGGCGGACAAGGCCGGACGCCTCGCCGACCCCGAAGTGCAGGCAATCCTGCAGGAGCTGCGCTGCTTTGCCGACCAGATGTGCCTCAGCGAGCGCCTGCACCGCGAAGGCCGGCTTCCCAAGCGCATCTGCCACTGCGACACCAAAGTCAACAACATGCTTTTCGACGCTGACGGGAACGTCCTGTGCGTCATAGATCTGGACACCACAATGCCCTCATATGTGTTCAGCGACTACGGCGACTTCCTCCGCACGGCGGCCAATTTCGTGGCGGAGGACAATCCGGAAATTGACAAGGTGGGCTTCAATATAGAAATCTTCAAGGCTTTCACGGAAGGCTATCTCGAATCGGCCGGAGATTTCCTCACCCCTATAGAGCGGGAAAATCTCCCCTACGCGGCCTGTCTTTTCCCGTATATGCAGGCAGTGCGCTTCTTTGCCGACTACCTCAACGGAGACACCTACTACAAGACCAAATACCCCGGGCACAATCTGGTGCGCACACGCAACCAGATTGCACTCTTCCGCTCCGCGATGTCGAAAGCCTCAGAGATGAAGGCCTTTATCGAGTCGAGGGGCTGATTGTGATGCTGAAATGCTCCGGAGCTATGGGGAAGATATACTTCTCCATCGGCTTCGGGCCGCAGGATGCGCCGCCAAGGCCGAGCTGCCGGAGGTCGAGATTCAGACAAATCTCCCTTCTGGGCTCAAGAGCGCCGAAGCGGCGCGTCTGTCCGTTGCGGTGGCGGGCGAACATAAGATCCTCGCAGTCATAGTGCAGAGCCTGGACAAACATCGGGAAATCCCCGGAGAACTTCACCCCGCGCCCCCCTGAGTCGGAGAGTTCCACCCAACGCACGTCGCAGCGGTAGCCGTTGTCCTGAGGACGGACATAAGTCTCATAAAGGTCCGTGACCGTGGATTCGTACAGACCCACGAAACTCCCGGTGCAACGGTCGATATAGTTCTCCGAAGGCCCGCGGCCATACCAGCGCACCCTCTCCAGAGAAGAGTCCAGCAGCCAGGAAAGCCCCAGGCGCGGAAGCGCCGCAGGCATATGGCCGTAAGGGGCAAGGTCACTGGTAAGAGTTATTGTGCCGTCCGTGCGGAAAATCCACACCGCCGTCCACTCGAATCCGGCGCTCTTGGATCCGGTCACGTCCACGTTGCTGACCACCCTCACGTCTCCGCCTTCCAGAGCCTCCACCGCGATTCCCTTCGCCTGACAACATAGCCGGGTGAGTCCGCTGGCGGCAAAAGGAGGAGTCCCCCAGCCGTCCTGCAGCCAGCAGTCGTTGTCCACGAATGCGCGAAGGCAGGTGGGTCTGGGCCCCGTCACGGCCTGAAGGTCTGTGGGGAGAATCTGCTTGCCGGCTAGCTCGAGCGAGCAAAGAGTGCCGGACTTGCGGCAGAACACCGCCTTGAACGCGGCGGAGGACACGCTGACGCTCTTTCCGTCTTCCTGCACGCTGACGCTCATCCCTTTCTCCACGTTTGCCGCAGCAGCGGCCACGACCGGATTGCTCCAGGCCATCTGGTCGCGGGAGAAGACAAACCCGGCAGGAGCCCAAGGGGTATCCTCACGGAGACTGAACTCCACATTATAGAAATATTCCTTACCCGCTTTGAGGGTCACTCCCGGATCCGGCAGAGACACTTCCATCTTCTCGCGCGGGCCCACGGAAGGCACCATCCACACTCCGCCGCCAATCTCCACGCCGTCTTCATAGAAATGCCACGATGCGTCGAAGAGGGAGGCGTCCGTGAACTCGAAGCGGTTCCAGAGCTCGGCCTTGAGGGTGGAGGCATCGGAGCTTGACACCACCAAAGGACGATATACGTGCGAGAGTTCGATGAGCTTGGCGGTGACCTTATGATCCGGACGGATCACACCGTTGCAGCAGAAGGGGCCGTCATTGGGAATCTCATCCCAGTCGCCGCCGTAGGCCAGAATGGTCACCGGGCTGCCATCGGGGTTGAAGCGCGTGGTATTCTTCAGCAGAGTCTGGTCCACCCAGTCCCAGATGCAGCCGCCGGAGAGGGACTCGTGATTGTAAATCACGTCCCAGTATTCCTGCAAGTTGCCTATGGCGTTGCCCATCGCGTGGCCGTATTCGCATATAAAGAGAGGCTTGCCGGAAGTCTGATGGTTGGGCTGGTCCTTGTCCGGCACTCCGGGGGCAGACTCGCCGAGTACTCCGCGGCTCTCCAGCCACTCCACCGCCGGATACATCACGCTGTCCATATCGGCATCGGGATTGCCTCTCTCCCAGTGGACGGGGCGTGTGGGGTCGAGAGCGCGCACAGCCTCACGGGCGTTCACGAAACACTGCCCGTGGCCCGTCTCGTTGCCCAGCGACCAAATGGTCACGCTGGGGTGGTTGCGGTAGCACAGGACATTGTTTTCGTTGCGCTCCACAATACTCTTGTTCCATTCCTCGTGCCGTCCCAGGCCCTCTTCGCCATAGCGCATCCCGTGACCTTCCACGTTGGCTTCCGCCACCACATAGAGTCCGTACTTGTCGCACAGGTCATACCAGTAGTGGTGGTCGGGATAGTGGCAGGTGCGCACGGTGTTGATATTGTTGCGCTTCATCATAAGCACGTCCTCGAGCATCTCCTCACGGCTGACTGTGCGCCCGTTCTCTGCAGAATGCTCGTGACGGTTCACTCCCTTGAACTTGACGGGGCGGCCGTTCACCAGTATCGTGTGGCCCTTTATCTCCACCTTCTTGAGGCCCACTTGAGCAGTACGCACATCTTCACCCGCCTTGATGACAAGGGTGTAGAGATAAGGATCCTCCGCGCTCCACAGATGCGGCCGGCGGACCGTGAGGCTGCTCTCCGCTCCCTTGAAGGCTCCCACCTTCCTTCCGGAAGCGTCATAGAGGGTCGCGGACACGCCTCGCGCGGCGCTCTTCACGCTGAGCCGGATCTTCGCGCTCTTGAAGTCGTCCGGGAATTCAGCCCACCAGTAAAAGTCCTCTATCGGATTCTGCGGCACGCTCAGAAGGGTGACATCGCGGAAGATGCCGCTGAAGCGGAACATATCCTGGTCCTCGAGGTAAGACCCGTCACACCAGCGGTACACCTCCACCGCCAGCAGGTTCTCACCCCCCACAAGCAAGTCCGTGACATCGAACTCGCAGGGGAGCTTGGAGTCCTCGGCATAGCCTGCCTTCTGCCCGTTCACCCACACGTAGCAGGCGGAGTACACGCCGTCGAAGCGCAGGATTGTGCGCCTGTGGGCCCAGGTCTCGGGCACGGTGAAAACGGTGCGATAGGAGCTCACCGGATTGTAGTCGGCGCTCCGATAGCTGAAGTCCCGTATCAGGGGCGGCTGCGCGGCGTGGGGGTAAGTTATGTTTGTATATTGCGGAGAGCCGAATCCGCTGAGCTCCACGCAGCCGGGCACGCCTATGGTCTGCCAGCGCGAGTCGTCAAAGTCGGTCTTCCAGAAGTCCAGAGGTCTGCGCGCAGGGTCGCCGCACCAGCTGATTTTCCACTCGCCGTTCAGGCTCTTCACATAGGAGTCGGCAGGCGGGGTATATGCGTGCGAGGGCAGACAGCCGACGCGGTTCACTTGAGGATTTTCCCAGTCAGGAGTTGTCTGGGACTGCGCCGCGACATCAAGGCAGGCGGCAAGCAGCAGAAGGGATATGGTAACGTATCGTCTCATAGTATGCTTATCTGCTCAAAAGAATCTCTCCGTTGTCGCGTGCGACGGCGGCCTTCCACCTGTCGGTGTATCCGGGCTGGCTTATTTTACCCGTGAAGTTGCCCTCGGCATCCTGCTCTTTGACGTTGCCGTCGATAAACTTGACCGTCAACATCTCTTCCAGCTTCACCCACTGCGAGAACTGCTTCTGCGCGGTATCCACGGTGTATCTGGTGAGAGCGCGGCGGGCCCTGCGGGGCCTCATCTTCGCCGCTTTGGCGTCCATCTGCGGCACCTCGGAGAACATCTGGGCGTTCTCGAAGGCATCAACCGCCCCTCGCACGAAGGGTGCCATCTGGTTGTACATCCTGTAGCAGGCATTGGTCACGCGGTTGCAGATCCAGAAAGTGGAGGTGGAGCTGTACTTGTAAAGTGTCCCATTGCCTTCCTTCAGGCACTCGGGGACTTTACGGGTGTTGGCATATATAGGCGTGAGATAAGAGGTGGCGGCATCGTCGCAGCCGAACCATTGCAGGGCGCCCACCACGTCGGGGAGGTATCCGCGCGCCTGCGCCACGAACCAGAAGCCGGTCTGCTGCGTGGCGATGGCCCTCTCGTTGAGATAGCGGCGGCCGAAAGAGCTGAAGCCCATCGGGCGCCAGCGGTAGGGGCAGGCATTGCCGCCTGCACCGATGTCCACGGTCATATCCATAGGCGTACCCTCGAAGTGGTCGCGCATCACGTCGGCGACATCCTTCACGCTTATCTTGCGGGAAGGTTTCACGAAGAGCGGCATCTCGCCTCCCAGATCGTACCCCATCGCGTAAGGGAGCCAGTCGGAAGCGGGGCGCGTGATTTCCTCTCCATCCTGCTCAAAGGTGAACTGCCCGTCGCAAAGTATGTTGAACGCCGCCCATGCGCGTGCCTCGCAGGCTCTCGCGCCCCCGAAGTCCAGAGGATTGTAGGCGTCACGGAAGCTGAAAAGCTCGTCCGGGCCCTCGTACCACCCCTGCGCACGAGCAAAGTCCACCACGTCGGGAGCATAGAGACAGTTGTCGGGGTCGTGGAGCGGGAAACGGGTTATGCGGGCCTGATTGGCGTGGGCGCAGATATAGCCGTCGGGGATGCGGCGGGCCACCCACACTATGCCCTTGTCGCCGGCGCTCCCTTTGCCACACAGATCCATCACCCAGGCTTCCTTCGTGTCGGCAATGCTGAAGCTCTCGCCCTCGGAGCAATAGCCGTACTCATTTGCCAGATCCACTATGGTCCGGATGGCCTCGCGGGCAGTGACGGCCCTCTGAAGGGTGATATAAATGAGGCTGCCGTAGTCTATGACGCCGGCGGTATCGGCGAGCTCCGGGCGACCTCCCCAGGTGGTCTCGCCTATTATGAGCTGGTGCTCATTCTGGTTGCCGACGGTCTGGAAGGTGCGCTCCACCTGCTTTATGGCGCCAAGGCGGCGACCGGTGTCCCATTCGATCACTTCCAGAAGGGATCCGGCCTTGTGGCGCGCGGCCGGACGGAAATACAATTCCCCGAAGAGGGAATGCGAATCGGCAGCATAGGAAACCATACAGGAGCCGTCCGCGCTGGCTCCTCCGGACACAATCACGTTGCTGCACGCGGCGGCCTTCAGCGGCAGCAGGCAGGCGGCGCTCACAATGAGGGACAGAAATTTTCTCATTTTATCTTTTCTTTACTAAATTTGCAGCCTATGACGCACAAAGCTACAAAATTATTTGCTGTTCTCGCAATCCTTGCCGCATCAATTCAAGGATTTGCGCAGGACCCTCAGGAGCAGGAGAGGGAGCAGCAGAAAAAATTTGACGAATACATCGAGAAGCAGGTGGACAGCTTCACCACACTTCTTGATCTGGAAGACTGGCAGATGTTCTACGTCGATTCCATCCTCAGGGCGGACAAGGGACAGCTGGGCGAGGAAATCAAAGACCTCTCCAAATCCCGCGTCTACAACTCGGACCTCTACGTGATGGTCCAGGACAGGTGTGACGAAAGAATCTACAACGCCTTCCGCAAAGTGTTCAACGACAAGCAGTGGGCCAAGTACCTCAAGACAGGTGCCGCGCGCGAGAAGAAAGCCAGAGACAAACGGGCCGCCAAAAGAGAATCCGGCTCCAAATAACACAGGAATATGCAGAAATCAGACATAGAGCAGCTGCTTGCTGAAGTCAGCGCGCTGCAGTGCAGGACACAAAAGGAAGTGGAAGAAGCCCGCGTGAAGCTTCTGGGCAAGAAAGGCAGCATCACTGCCCTCTTCGAGGAGTTCCGTACCGTGGACAAGGAAGTGAAAAAGGAGCTCGGCCGCCCTCTGAATGAGCTCAAGCAGGCCGCACAGGCCAAGATTGACGCGCTCAAGGAAAGCGCGGTGGAGGAAGGCGGCGCGGAGGGGCCCAAGGAAGACCTTTCGATGCCCGGCGACCCGTACAATCTGGGATCACGCCACCCCGTGTCCATCGTGCGCCAGCAGATTGTGGACATATTCCGCAAATTCGGCTATGATGTGGCGGAAGGCCCCGAAGTGGAGGACGACTACCACGTGTTCGAAGCCCTCAACTTCCCTCCCAACCACCCCGCACGCGATATGCAGGACACCTTCTTCGTATCCGCAGGACATCCCAATCCCCTGCTTCTGCGCACACACACCTCCAGCGTGCAGGTCAGGGCTATGGAGAAAATGAAGCTGCCCATCCGCGTCATCTGCCCGGGAAGGGTGTTCCGCAACGAGGCCATCAGCGCCCGCGCCCACTGCATCTTCCATCAGGTGGAAGGTCTGTATGTGGACGAGAAGGTCACCTTCGCCGACCTCAAGCAGGCCCTGCTGCTTTTTGCCCGCGAGATGTTCGGGCCGGATACACAGATTCGCATGCGCCCGTCATATTTCCCGTTCACGGAGCCTTCCACGGAAGTGGACGTGAGCTGCAACATCTGCAAGGGCAAGGGTTGCAACATCTGCAAAGGCACAGGCTGGCTCGAGATTCTCGGAGCCGGAATGGTGGACCCCAACGTGCTTGAAGCATCTGGAATAGATTCCGGGAAGTACAGCGGCTTCGCCTTCGGAATGGGCCTCGAGCGCATCGCAATGCTCAAGTGGCAGGTCAACGACCTTCGCCATTACTTCGAGAACGATGTGCGCTTCCTTCAGGAATTCGCCACCGCTCCGGAAGTCTGACGCGGCACACGTCAGACATTGCGGAGCACGACCTGCGAATCCCGGCAGTCAACCTCGATGGCGGAATCCCTGCGAATGCGTCCCTCGAGTATCTCTTTTGCAAGCATATTGACCAGTTCTCTCTGGATGAGCCTCTTTACGGGACGCGCACCGTATTCAGGGTCATAGCCGCCCTCGGTCATATCATCCTCGAAGGCGCGGGTGTATGTGAGAGTGACTCCGTTGTCCACGAGTTTCTTGCCGAGGATGTCCATCTGGATGCGGACTATCTCCCGGATATTGTCTCTGGTGAGAGGGTCGAACACGACTATTTCATCGATTCTGTTGAGAAACTCCGGCCTCATCCTGACCCTCAGATCCTCTTCCTTGAGGTTGGAAGTCATTATCAGGATTGTGTTCTTGAAGTCCACCGTGCGGCCCTTGTTGTCGGTAAGACGACCGTCATCGAGCACCTGCAGGAGAATGTTAAACACGTCGGGATGCGCCTTCTCAATCTCGTCCAGAAGGATGACGGAATACGGCTTGCGGCGCACGGCTTCGGTGAGCTGGCCTCCCTCATCATAACCCACGTATCCCGGAGGCGCGCCCACAAGTCGGCTCACCGTGTGACTCTCCTGGTACTCGCTCATGTCGATGCGGGTCATCATCGTCTCATCATTGAAAAGGAATTCCGCAAGGGACTTCGCAAGTTCGGTCTTTCCGACGCCTGTCGAGCCAAGGAAGAGGAATGAGCCTATCGGCCTGTACTCGTTGCTGAGGCCGGCCCTGCTGCGTCTGACAGCGTCCGATACAGCTTCAATGGCCTTGTCCTGCCCGACCACCCTCTTGTGAAGGGCGTCCTCCATCTTCAGAAGCTTGTCCTTCTCGCTCTCGAGCATCCTGCCCACAGGTATGCCTGTCCAGCGGGCCACCACCTCCGCTATGTCCACGGGAGTCACAGCTTCCGTTATTATGGGATTCTCGATGGCGGCCTGACGGGCGGTAAGCTCGTCTATTCTGGCCTGTACGGCGGAAATCCGGCCATAGCGGATCTCGGCCACCCTGCCGTAATCCCCCGCGCGCTCCGCGATGGCGGCGTCCCTGCGCAGATTCTCCAGCTCCAGACGTTTGTTGTTGAGCTCGGTCACGATACTCTTTTCCTCATCCCAGCGACTGGTCAGCGCATCTCGCTCCGAGGTGAGAGCCTCAAGCTCCGAGGCGATTTTTTCACTCTTGAGCGACACGCCTTCCCTCTTGATGGCTTCACGCTCTATCTCCAGCTGGCGGATGCGGCTGTTGAGGTCGTCGATGGGCTCCGGCACGCTGTTCATCTCAAGACGGAGCTTGCTCGCCGCTTCATCCACCAGGTCAATGGCCTTGTCCGGGAGGAAACGGTTGTTGATATAGCGGTGGGAGAGGTTCACGGCGGCTATGAGCGCATCGTCCTCTATGCTCACCCGATGGTGATTCTCATACTTCTCCTTCAGCCCACGCAGGATGGCGATGCTTTCTGCCACCGTGGGTTCGTCCACCATCACCTTCTGGAAACGGCGTTCGAGGGCCTTGTCCTGCTCGAAGTATTTCTGATACTCGTCGAGGGTCGTGCTGCCTATCGTGCGCAGCTCTCCGCGTGCAAGCGCGGGTTTGAGGATATTGGACGCGTCCATCGCCCCGGAAGATCGTCCGGCGCCCACCAGAGTGTGTATCTCGTCTATAAAAAGGATGATTTCGCCATCAGAGTCCACAACCTCCTTCACCACGCCCTTGAGCCGCTCCTCGAACTCGCCTTGATATTTTGCGCCCGCTATGAGCGCTCCCATATCAAGGGAGAAGACCTTGCGGCTGCGCAGATTCTCCGGCACCTGCCCGTTAACTATCTTGGTTGCTATGCCCTCGGATATGGCGGTCTTGCCCACGCCAGGCTCTCCCACCAGAATGGGGTTGTTCTTGGTCCTGCGGCTGAGGATCTGGAGCACCCTGCGTATCTCGTCATCCCTGCCTATCACCGGGTCAAGCTTTCCCTTTGCGGCGGCCTCGTTGAGGTCGATTGCGTATTTGCTGAGAAATTCGTATTTGTTTTCCATAATCAACATAAAAATAAAAAAGTCATTCGCCCCGAAGGACAAATGACTTGTTGGTCAAATTATATTCCACTGACAAAATGTCAGCGGACAGGAGGGAACCCCTACTCGGCCTGCGCAGGGTCCTCAATCTGGATGGGGGCCGTGGGGAAGGCGGGCTGGCTGTCGGAAGCGGTGTTCTCGATCTTGTCGGTCACGTCAACGCCGGTGCCGGTGGTGCCGGTGGAGAAGGAGGCGACTACGGAAGCCACGATGATGAATGCCACAAGACCCCAGGTCACCTTCTCGAGAATGTCAGCCGTCTGGCGGACGCCGAAGGTCTGGTTGCCGGCGACGAAATTGCTTGCGAGACCCTCTCCCTTGCCATTCTGGAGCAGAACGACCAGAATAAGAAGCAGAGCCGCAATGATGATCAGGACAATCAGGATTGTAAATAATGCGTTCATATTATATATTTTTATCTATTTCAGCAATAAGGGCTGCAAAGTAAACACTTTTTTCCGGATATCGCAAACTTAGTTTCGAATAAATTGTCTTTGCTTCAGCGAAATATCCCTGCTCAAGATAAATCCGGGCAAGAGTCTCAGTGCAGAAATCCCCCATTCCGGCGGCCTCCGGCTCCTTGTATCCGTCCTCACGCGCACGAGTGGCAAACGAGGAGAAGATGTTGTCCGAACTGCGCTTCACTCCATTGTACTGGTCCTGCGTGAAGTAGTCGCTGCCGACCACGAAAATCTTCCGGGAGCCGGACTCTTCGACCGGAGCGGGGGCGCTCAAGCGCAGGTCCTCGTCGCAAGGACTCTCGCTTTCGTGCGTGAGGTCAAAAAGAATACGACGGGATCCCAGATACAGGGCAGCCGAGGACAGGAGCCCGTCGTCAAGCGCCCCGATTTTCTTCATCCTGAGGCACAGTTCCTTGTGGGCGCCTCCATACCAGGGATAGATGTCCACCACCCCCGAGAGCTCTTCGATGTTGAGATCGTGTATGTTCATTCCTACCATTGTGCTACGGTTGCGTTGAAGATGTCTTCAACAATCTTGTCTATGATTTCCGCGCAAAGAGACGACTCCACGGCATCCAGCGAATTGGTCGAGTCATAATCGGCATAGGCGGAGAAGGTCTTGGCGTCGAAATCCTCTTCCGGGTGCAGCTTGTCCGAGAAACTCACCTTCACGGTGACCGTGAGGCGGTTCTGCGCGGCCACTTCATCCGCCGTGATGGCCTGTGCGCGCACGTCATAGCCCACAACCTCACCGATGATTTCCATATCTCCGTCCTCATCCACCTGCTCCAGACGGGTCATCCTGCGGAACTGGCTCTTGAGGGCTTCCGTGATGTCGTTCGACAAGGAAGGGTTCACTTTAAGGGCCTTATATTCGAAGTAATTGATTGTGATGGTGTTCACGTCCGGCTGGATGGATGTGCCGGAGAATGAATATATCCCGCACGCGCCCAGAGCGAGCACCACGCAGGAAAGAAGGCAGGGAATCAGCAGCTTTTTCATCATTTCTTTTCTTTGGCGAGTTTCCTGTAGATCGTGCGGTCCGATATGCCGAGTTCGCGCGCCGCCTCCTTCACGTTCCCTCCGTGCCTCGCCAGAGCCCGCTCGATGAGTTCGGCATTGCTTTCGCGAATGGACCGAGGCTTGGGACTCTCGCCCTGCTCCTCCGTTTCATACTGGGGGGTCTGCTCCTCGGGCTCCTCGTATTCCGGCATCTTGTGGGCGGGAAGAGCCACCCCGGCGGCAGGACGGGCCGCTCCCCCATCTTCCACTATTTTGCGCAGACGGTCCACCTCCTCCTTGAGATCCAGTATAGCCTTGATTATCATCTGCTTGTCAGAATCGTTCATACTGCCTTGGGGGGCACTTGGGGCCGAAGGCAGCAGAGTGTCGCGTTCGTCGGGCAGATACCGCTGCAACACTTCCGGTCCCACTTCGATTCTCTCACTGGCGGGAGTAAGCGGGCGGGATTCCACTCCGGTCAGAGCCTCCGCAAGATTCTTGAGCTGACGTATGTTGCCGGGCCAGCGATAGGAGCTCAGATTGCTTATTGCATCGTGCGAGAGGCTCACCTTGCACAGGCCGTTGCGCTCCGCGAAGTCCGAGGAGAACTTGCGGAACAGCATATAGATGTCGCTCCCGCGCTCGCGCAGGGCGGGTACATTTATCTGGATGCCACACAGACGGTAATACAGGTCTTCACGGAACTTGCCGGTTGCGACGGCGTAGGCAAGATTCACGTTGGTGGCGGCGACAACCCTCACATCTGTCTTCTCAACCTTCGAAGACCCCACTTTGATGTATTCTCCGTCCTGAAGCACGCGGAGCAGCAGGGCTTGCGTCTCGCGGGGCAGCTCGCCGATTTCATCCAGAAAGAGCGTGCCGCCGTCCGCCTCCTCGAAGTAGCCCTTGCGCTCGCCTATGGCGCCGGTAAAGGAGCCCTTCTGGTGGCCGAAAAGTTCGGCGTTGATTGTCCCCGGAGGGATACCGCCGCAGTTTATTGCCAGGTACTTGCCGTTGCGGCGGCGGCTGCACTGATGTATTATGCGGGGAAACACCTCCTTGCCCGTGCCGCTTTCTCCGCATATAAGGACGGTGAGATCGGTCGGAGCCACTGCCACGGCCTTCTCCAGAGCACGGGTCAGCGCACCGTCGGATCCGACGATGTCGAATTTATTCTTCAGTTTCTGCAGTTCCAGTGAGTCCATACCGTGCAAAGTTAACGAAAAAACTTTATCTTTGCGTTTTGTAGACAACAAATCACTATTTATATATGAAGAGGATACTCACATTCATCGCAATTGCCGCCACACTGGCCGTCGCGTCATCCTGCTCCAAGAGCAGAGCCGAGCAGATGGCAATGGCCGACAACGTCACCGCAACCTGCAGCCCGGAGGTGCTTGAGATTGTTTCAGGCAAGATTCCGGCCACAGTCACAATCACTTATCCCGACGGATACTTCAACACGCACGCACTTATGGTGGTCACCCCCGTGCTCGTGTACGAGGGAGGAAGCCAGATGGGACAGCCCACCATCTACCAAGGCGAAGACGTGAAGGACAACAACAAAGTCGTTCCCACCACCGGAGCCACGGTCTCCCAGAAATGCGAATTCGCCTATGTCGAGGGGATGGAGAGATCCACTCTCGAGCTCCAGTGCGTCGCTTTCTGCGGCGAGAAGAGAATAGAGATTCCTTCCATCAAGGTGGCCGAAGGCTGCATAGCGACCTACAAGCTGGTGGATCTGAACGGAGCATATATATATAAAGAGGACAACTATCAGGAAGTGCTCAAGAAGACCACCGAAGGGCAGATCCGCTATGATGTCAACTCCGACAAGGTCAAAGACAGCGAGATGCGTTCCCAGAGCATAAGGGAGCTCAAGGCGGCAATCGGCGAGATTGCCGATGACAGCCACTACACCGTCACCGGCACCCGCATCGTGGCCTATGCCTCCCCAGAAGGTGGCAAAGACCTTAACGCGAAGCTTTCCGACAAGCGAGCCAGCTCCGCAAAGAAAGCCTGGGACTCCATCTCCGAAGGCCTTGAGGCGGACGAGCTGCAAGTGCTCTCGATGGGGCAGGACTGGGACGGTTTCAAGGATGCCGTGGAGCACTCAAACATAGAGGACAAGGAGCTCATCCTGCGCGTACTCTCCATGTACAGCGACCCCGCCGTGCGCGAGAGCGAAATCCGCAACCTGTCACAGGTCTATACTGAAATCAGCGACAAAGTGTTCCCCGTGCTGCGCCGCGCCCGCTTCATCACCGAATACGAATACAAGAATCTGACCGACTCCCAGCTTCAGGAGCTTGCGGACAAGTATGTGGGCATGCTCGACGAGGAGGGTCTGCTCAGAGTCGCCTCCAACTCCACCAACGTGGACCGCAAGCGGCAGCTCTACAAGATAGCCGTCCAGAAGTTCGGGTCTCAGCGCGCCCAGTACAACCTTGCCGCGATGAGCCTCGATGCCGACGAACCCGCAGTGGCCGAGAACTACCTGCGCGCTATCGAGAACCTCGATGCCGACGCCGTCAACGTCAAGGGAGTCATCGCCCTGCGCCGCATGCAGTACGATGACGCCGCCGACTTGTTCAAGTCTTCCGGCTCCGCCGAGGCGAAGGCCAATCTCGGCGCGATTGAAATTCTCAACGGAGACTACACCTCCGCCGCAGCCCACCTCAAGGGCTCCCTCACCGACAACGAAGCCCTTCTGGACATCCTCACGGGAGACCTTGGCGCCGCTTCCAAGTGCCTCAAGGACTCGGGCAGCCAGACGGCCGTGTCCGATTATCTGCGCGCCATCGTCGCAGCCCGCAAGGGGGAGAGCAGCGTCGCAAAGTCCCATCTGGACAATGCAATCGCGAAGGATCCTTCTCTGAAAGAGCGTGCCGCAAACGACATAGAATTCCGCTAGTTTTTGTTATTTGCTCAAAAATAACTATATTTGCAGCCCCCAAATACAGGGGGCTTTTTATAACTTATTTATTAACAACCATTTATGCCCACAATTCAACAATTGGTTCGCAAAGGACGCGAGGTTATTGAAGTGAAATCAAAATCTCGTGCGTTGGATGCTTGCCCTCAGAAGCGTGGCGTATGCCTCAGGGTGTACACAACCACCCCCAAGAAACCTAATTCCGCTATGCGCAAGGTTGCCCGCGTACGTCTCACCAACTCCAAAGAGGTCAATGCCTACATCCCCGGCGAAGGCCACAACCTGCAGGAACACAGCATCGTGCTTGTCCGCGGCGGTCGTGTGAAGGACCTTCCCGGTGTACGTTACCACATCCTTCGTGGAGCTCTGGACACCGCCGGTGTGGAGGGAAGGACGCAGTCCCGCTCTCTGTACGGCGCCAAGAGGCCTAAGAAGTAAGGATGGTTCAAACTTTTTAATTTTTCAAAACAATGAGAAAAGCAAAGCCTAAGAAGAGGATTCTACTTCCTGATCCCAAGTTTCACGACGTGGAAGTCACCCGTTTCGTGAACAACCTGATGCTGCAGGGGAAGAAGAGTATCGCGTATTCAATTTTTTACGATGCCATTGATCTGGTAGGCGAGAAGATGAAAGATTCTGACAAGGCTCCTCTCGATATTTGGAGGAAGGCTCTCGAGAACGTGACCCCTCAGATTGAGGTCAAGAGTCGCCGTATCGGTGGTGCCAACTTTCAGGTGCCGACCGAGTTGCGTCCTGAGCGGAAGGTTTCACTCTCGATGAAGAACATGATCAATTTCGCCCGCAAACGTTCAGGCCGCTCCATGGCGGAAAAGCTCGCTGCTGAGATTCTCGCAGCTTACAACAACGAAGGTGGCGCATTCAAGCGCAAGGAGGACATGCACAGGATGGCTGAGGCCAACAAGGCATTCGCCCACTTCCGTTTCTAGTTCCGGCAGATTTTTCAGATGGCACAAAGAGATCTTAAATTTACGCGAAACATCGGCATCATGGCCCACATTGATGCCGGGAAGACCACCACGTCCGAGCGCATCCTTTACTACACCGGCAAGACTCATAAGATTGGTGAGGTGCACGAAGGGGCGGCGACTATGGACTGGATGGTGCAGGAGCAGGAAAGAGGTATAACCATCACTTCCGCCGCCACCACGGCATTCTGGCATTATGCGGGGCAGACCTATCAGATCAACCTGATAGACACTCCGGGCCACGTGGATTTCACCGTCGAGGTGGAGCGCTCGCTCCGCGTTCTGGACGGGACAATCGCCACTTTCTGCGCAGTAGGACGCGTACAGCCTCAGAGCGAGACCGTATGGCGCCAGGCAGACAAGTACCGCGTGCCCAAGATTGCGTATGTCAACAAGATGGACCGCGTCGGTGCAGACTTCCTCGCTTGCGTGGAGGACATCCGCACCAAGCTCGGTGCCAAGGCAGTTCCCATCTGTCTCCCCATAGGAGCGGAGGAGAAGTTCCTCGGCATCGTCGATCTCATTTCACGCAAAGCTATTTTCTACAACAACAGCGACGAACTCGTCAACTACGAATGGGGCGAGGTCCCCGCTGACATGAAAGACGCCGTGGCCCTGTGGCGCGACCGTCTGGTGGAGGCCGCCGCCGAGTGCGACGACACCCTTATGGAGAAGTACTTCGAGGATCCCGACTCTCTGACCGAGGAGGAGATTATCGGAGCTCTTCGCAAGGGTACGGTCTCCATGCAGATAGTCCCCGCCTGCTGCGGTTCTTCCTTCAAAAACAAAGGAGTACAGTTCCTGCTCGATGCAGTGATGCGCTATCTCCCCTCCCCTCTCGATGTCGGCAGCACAAAAGCTTCCAACATGAACAATTCGGACAAGGAGGAGGATCTTCAGCCCGTCCCCACGGCTCCCTTCTGCGGTCTTGTCTTCAAGATTGCCACGGACCCGTTTGTGGGACGCCTTGCCTACGTGAGGGCATATTCCGGACATCTCGATGCCGGCACATATGTCGTCAACTCACGCTCCGGCAAGAAAGAAAGGGTGGCGCGCCTGTACCAGATGCACTCCAACCATCAGAACCCGATAGAGTTCGTGGAGGCCGGAGACATCTGCGCGGCAGTGGGCTTCAAGGACCTCCGCACAGGTGACACCATCTGCGGCGAAGGGCACCGCTACAGCCTCGAATCCATGGAATTCCCCGACCCCGTGATCGGCATCGCCGTGGAGCCCAAGACCCAGAAGGATCTTGACAAGCTCGGCGTCGCCCTCTCCAAACTCGCGGAAGAAGACCCGACCTTCACGGTCAAGTCCGACTCCGAGACCGGTCAGACCGTCATCAGCGGTATGGGCGAGCTCCATCTCGACATCATCGTGGACCGTCTGCGTCGCGAATTCGGAGTGGAGATCAATCAGGGTGCTCCCCAGGTCAACTACAAAGAGGCCGTCACCACAAGCTTCCAGCACCGCGAGGTGTTCAAGAAGCAGACCGGAGGCCGCGGAAAGTTCGCCGACATCATCGTCGAGATCGGTCCCGCGGACGAAGGGGTCACCGGGCTCCAGTTCGACAATCAGGTCAAAGGAGGCAACGTGCCCAAGGAGTTCGTTCCGAGCGTCCAGAAAGGCTTCGAGTCCGCTATGGCCAACGGCGTTCTCGCCGGCTATGAGGTGCAGTCTCTGAAGGTCACCCTGCTGGACGGCTCCTACCACCCTGTGGACTCCGACCAGCTCTCCTTCGAACTCGCCGCCCGCATGGCTTTCCGTCACGCCTGCCCCAAGTGCAAGCCCGTCATCCTCGAACCTATCATGAATCTCGAGGTCGTGACTCCGGAAGACTATATGGGAGACATAGTGGGAGACCTCAACCGTCGTCGCGGTCAGATTGTCGCCATGGATTCAACAGCCAACGGCGCACGCATCATCAAGGCCTTCGTGCCTCTGTCCGAGCAGTTCGGATATGTCACCGTGCTCCGCACCCTGTCTTCAGGACGCGCCACCAGCACGATGTCATTCGACCACTATGACGAGGTGCCCGCTTCGATGGCGAAGGATATTGTAGAAAAGAGCGGCTACAAAATGCCCTCTGACGAAGATTAACACACACGAGTAAACAAAAAACAATTGATATGAGTCAGAAAATCAGAATTAAACTCAAGTCTTTCGATCATATGCTCGTTGACAAGTCAGCAGCCAAGATCGTGGATACCGTGAAGGCTACCGGAGCCAAGGTGAATGGACCCATTCCTCTGCCCACCGGCAAGAAGATCTTCACAGTGAACCGTTCCACCTTCGTCAACAAGAAGGCACGTGAGCAGTTCGAGCTCGATTCATACCGCAGGCTTCTCGACATCGAGGACAGCAACGCCAAGACCGTTGACGCCCTGATGAAGCTCGAGCTGCCCTCCGGCGTTGAGGTCGAGATCAAAGTTTGATAATTTTTATTATCTTTGCAGCGCCGTCCCCCTGTGACGGCGCGGATCGGTCCCTTAGCTCAGTTGGTTAGAGCACCTGACTCATAATCAGGGAGTCGCAGGATCATGCCCTGCAGGGACCACGGAAGCCCGGCGCAAAACAGCGTCGGGCTTCTTCCGTCATAGCGGGCCCCGACCCTCATCATTTCGTCATGGCGGGCCCCGACCCTCATCATTTCGTCATGGCGGGCCCCGACCCGCCATCTCCAGAGGAGTTCTCTACTTTACCAATTGCCATATAAGTCATTGAACAGCGCAAAATGGGCGGACGTGACACACGATATGAAAAAATAATTACTATATTTGTCCTTGTCACCGCCTGGTGACATTACATGCCAGCGAAGGTGTTTTTCGCCTGACAATCAATAAATATTTCCTGCATGAAACGAACACTTCTCCTTTTGTTCCTTACCCTCTTTGCACTGATCGGATGCAAGAAAGAGGTCTATTACAATCTCTCTGTTTCCGTGGTGCCGGCGGAGGGCGGGTCCGTATCTCCCGCATCCGGACAGTTTCTTGAAGGGGGAACTGTTAGATTGTCAGCGAGCCCGGCATCGGAATATGTCTTCAGCGGCTGGAGTGGCGACGCAAGCGGGACTTCCGAAAGCC
>R03__coassemble_214_pt1 | contig 36601 bp, 30 predicted proteins | sample R03__metabat2_high_PE_033 | metagenome-assembled genome bin R03 | reverse complement strand
AAAAGAATTAACGCTCTCGATTATTTTTTGAATTTCTCGGTACTTGCTTGTACTTTCCAATCAGTCTTTTCAAAGATCTATCTAAAAATTTGGCGCTAAAAAAACCAGCCTTTCGGCTGATGCCATCCCCGTTGTTGAACGGGATTGCAAAGGTAGCGCTTATTTTTTAATTCGCAAACTTTTTTGCAAAAATTTTTGAATTTTTATTTCTAAAGAACTTTGCCGTCCCCTTCTCTCTCGAAAGGGACGGCAAAGGTACACTTTATTTTTTAATTCGCAAATTATTTTGCGGAAAACTTACATCATACCGCCAGCGGGCATTGCAGGGGCGGCAGGAGCGGGCTCAGGAATGTCCACAATGCCACATTCGGTGGTCAGGAACATGCCGGCAACGGAGGCGGCGTTCTCGAGAGCGACTCGGGCAACCTTGGTGGGATCGATCACTCCGGCCTCGAACATATTGACATATTCGTCGGTGCGGGCGTTGTAGCCAAAGTCCCCCTTGCCCTCGCGGATTTTCTGGATTATGACACTGCCGTCCACTCCGGCGTTCTCCGCTATCTGGCGAAGAGGCTCCTCGATGGCCTTCGCGACGATACGGATACCCGTGGTCTCGTCGTCATTGTCCCCCTTCAGAGATGCAAGGGCGTCAATGGCACGGATGTATGCGACTCCGCCTCCGGGAAGATATCCTTCCTCCACTGCGGCACGGGTGGCGTTGAGAGCATCCTCCACACGGTCCTTCTTCTCCTTCATCTCCACCTCGGTGGTGGCGCCCACATAGAGCACTGCCACGCCGCCGGCCAGCTTGCCGAGACGCTCTTTGAGCTTCTCCTTGTCGTAGTCGGAGGTGCTGGTCTCAATCTGCTTGCGGATGGAATCGGCGCGGTCCTGAATATCGGCCTTGCTGCCGGCACCGCCCACGATGGTGGTGTTCTCCTTTGTGACGGTCACCTTCTCGGCCTTTCCGAGCATATCGGGAGTTGCGTTTTCAAGAGTGAAACCGCGCTCTTCGGAAATCACGGTGCCTCCGGTGAGGACAGCTATGTCCTGAAGCATCTCCTTGCGGCGGTCACCGAATCCGGGGGCCTTGACGGCGGCTATCTTGAGAGTGCCGCGGAGCTTGTTGACGACAAGCGTGGTAAGAGCCTCGCCGTCCACGTCCTCTGCCACAATCAGCAGTTCCCTGCCTTCGCGGGCAATGGGCTCGAGTATGGGGAGAAGGTCCTTCATGGTGCTGATCTTCTTGTCGGTGATGAGCACGGAAGGATTCTGAAGCTCGGCCTCCATCTTGTCTCCGTTGGTCATAAAATAAGGGGAGATGTATCCGCGATCGAACTGCATGCCCTCGACAACCTTGACCTCCGTGTCTGTGCCCTTGGCCTCCTCGACGGTGATGACGCCGTCCTTGCCCACCTTGGCCATTGCGTCGGCGATGAGTCCTCCGATGTACTGGTCATTGTTGGCGCTGACAGTGCCGACCTGCTCGACCTTGGAATAGTCGGTGCCCACTTCCTGGCTCTGAGCCTTGAGAGTGCCCACGACCGTGGCAACGGCCTTGTCTATGCCGCGCTTGAGATCCATCGGGTTGGCTCCGGCCGTAACATTCTTTATACCTACATTTATAATGGCCTGAGCGAGGACGGTGGCGGTGGTGGTGCCGTCTCCTGCCTGCTCGTTGGTCTTGGAAGCGACTTCCTTGACCATCTGCGCGCCCATATTCTCGAATCTGTCCTCAAGCTCGACCTCCTTTGCGACGGTCACTCCGTCCTTTGTCACCTGAGGAGCACCGAATTTCTTGTCTATCACAACATTGCGGCCCTTGGGACCAAGCGTGACCTTCACTGCGTTTGCAAGAGCGTCGGCTCCTTCCTTCATCTTGGAGCGGACGTCGGTATTGAATTTAATTTCCTTTGCCATAGCTTAAAGAATTGCTAAAATGTCCGACTGTTTGACTATAAGATATTTCTTCTCATCCACGGTAACTTCCGTGCCGGCATATTTGCCGTAGAGCACGACGTCGCCCGTTTTGACTTCCATCGCCTCGTCCTTCTTTCCGGGGCCTGCGGCCACAACGGTGCCCTGCTGGGGCTTCTCTTTTGCGGTGTCGGGGATGAAGATTCCCGATGCTGTCCGGGTCTCGGCCTCCTTGGGCTCGATGACCACTCTGTCTGCCAAAGGTTTGATCATAACATTATTGGTTTTAATCGTTAAAAGCGTAAAAAGCGCCCCGCTTAACGGAAGCGGGACGCAGTGAAATTTATCAATGTCTATGCCAGTGACAATTTGTCACTACAGGTCAAATGTCGAAAGCGGCATCCCGGAAGTCATCATGTTGACTTTGCTTCTGACGGAAGCGAGCACAGCCTCATGCTCGGCGAGCGAAGCGGCGGCGGCCCCGTCCGGCTCCTCGCCTTTCTTGAGGCTGAGCGCATCTATGTGTGCGGCACAGGAAGCGAGCACCGTGTCGATAAAGTCCACTATGCACACCATGTCCTTCTCCACAAAGCCTCTTGTGGTCACCGCCGGCGTGCCGACTCTCAGACCGCTGGTCTGGAAAGGGCTGCGGGAGTCGAAAGGCACCATATTCTTGTTGACGGTGATGTCGGCGCGCACCAGCTGGGACTCGGCAAGGCGTCCGGTGACTTCGTCATACTTGCCGCGCAGGTCTATCAACATAAGGTGGTTGTCCGTGCCGCCGCTGATGACCTTGTATCCGCGCTTGATGAATTCCGCGCACATTGCCTTTGCGTTGGCGATGACCTGCTTCTGATAATCCACATATTCGCTCTGCTGCGCTTCGAAGAACGCCACGGCCTTGGCGGCTATCACGTGCTCGAGCGGGCCTCCCTGCACTCCGGGAAAGACACTGCTGTCCAGAACCTGACTCATCTTCTTGACCACTCCCTTGGGGGTTGTGCGTCCCTGAGGGTCATCGAAGTCCTCACCGATGAGGATTATGCCTCCGCGAGGTCCGCGAAGAGTCTTGTGGGTCGTGCTGGTGACTATGTGGGCATACTTGACAGGATTTTTGAGCAGACCTGCTGCTATCAGGCCGGCCGTGTGCGCCATATCCACCCAGAGGATGGCGCCCACTTTGTCGGCGATGGCGCGCATGCGCTCGTAGTCCCACTCGCGGGAATAGGCGGAAGCGCCGCCGATTATCAGCTTGGGACGACATTCGAGAGCAATCTCCTCCATTTTGTCATAATCCACAAGGCCGGTAGCGGGGTCGAGCCCATAGGCCACTGCGTTGTAGAGCAGACCGCTGGCGTTGACCGGCGAGCCATGGGTGAGATGACCTCCTTGAGAGAGGTCCAGGCCCATAAAGGTGTCGCCCGGTTTGAGGATGGCCATCTCGACGGCCATATTGGCCTGCGCCCCGGAATGGGGCTGGACATTTGCCCACTGCGCGCCGTAGATGGCCTTCACGCGATCTATGGCCAGCTGCTCTATCTGGTCCACGACCTCACAGCCGCCGTAATACCGTTTGCCGGGGTACCCCTCGGCATATTTGTTCGTGCACACGGATCCCATTGCCTTGAGCACCTGATTGCTTACATAGTTTTCGGAAGCTATTAGTTCCAGCCCGCTCCTCTGGCGTTCGTCCTCTTTACGGATCAAATCGATTAGTTGAATGTCCTGTTTCATCTTGAAATTGAATTATCATACAAATATAATCATTATATTTGTTTGCAAGAATATGAAAGACCGGAAACTGCTGAATATCGAACTCGGGCGCATCACTGCCGAGCAATATAGGGAGAGCCCCGAGTCGGGTGTCGTGCTCGTGCTTGACAATATCCGCAGCGCCCACAACGTGGGAAGCGCGATGCGAACCTCGGACGCATTCAAGGTGGACAGGATTTTCCTTTGCGGCATCTGCGCCTGCCCTCCCTCCGCCGAAATCCACAAATCCGCCCTCGGAGCCGAAGACAGCGTCCCCTGGGAGCACTGTGACGACACGCTCTCGCTGGTGGAAGAGCTCCGCTCGCAAGGGTACGTTGTCATCAGCGTGGAGCAGACATCGAACTCAGTGTCCCTTGAAAACTTCGTCCCGAAGAAGGGAGCAAGGTATGCTCTCGTCTTCGGGAACGAAGTGGAGGGGGTCCGGCAGAGTGTCGTGGATGCTTCCGATTTCTGTCTGGAAATCCCTCAGTATGGTACAAAGCACTCGCTCAACGTCTCCGTCAGCATCGGAGTGGTGCTTTGGCAGTGCAGGAAGCCTTAGTTCTGGCTGATGGCCGCCTGGGCTGCCGCAAGTCTTGCGATAGGGACGCGGAACGGCGAGCAGCTCACATAGTCGAGTCCGATCTTGTTGAAGAAATGGACTGAATCGGGATCTCCGCCGTGCTCTCCGCAAATACCGCACTGCAACTCGGGCCTCTTGCTGCGTCCGCTCTGGATACCGTGCTCAACGAGTTTGCCGACAGCCTTGGTATCTATGGTCTGGAAAGGATCGGCATCAAGGATCTTGTTGCCAAGGTAGTCTCCCATAAACGCACCCACGTCGTCGCGGCTGAAGCCGAAGGTCATCTGGGTGAGGTCATTGGTACCGAAGCTGAAGAACTCTGCGGTGCGGGCCATGCGGTCGGCGGTGAGGGCGGCGCGGGGGATTTCAATCATAGTGCCGAAATGGTACTCGACAGGGATCCTTGTCTCCGCCTCAATCTGGACTCGGACACTCTCGCAAAGGGCCTTCTGGAACTCAAGCTCGCGCGCGCTCACGGTGACGGGAATCATTATCTCCGGCATAGGGTGCAGGCCTTCATTGATGAGTTCGGAGGCGGCCTTGAAGATTGCGCGGTACTGTGTCACGGCGATGAAAGGATAAGCCACGTGCAGACGCACTCCGCGAAGTCCCATCATGGGGTTGACCTCGTGCAGGCTCTCTCCCCTCTTCCTGATATCATCGACGCTGATGCCGAGCTCGCCGGCAAGCTCCTTCTCCTTCTCCGCAGTCTTGGGGACGAATTCGTGGAGAGGAGGGTCGAGCAGACGGAAGACAACCGGCTTGCCGTCCATAATCTTGAGAGTGCTCTTGACAGAAGCCTTCATATAGGGTTCAAGTTCCTTGAGGGCGGCCTTGCGCTCGTCGTCGGTGGAGCTCATTATCATCTTGCGGAGCTTGGCGAGAGGAGTTTCGCTGTTCTTGCCATAGAACATGTGCTCGATGCGGAACAGGCCGATGCCTTCCGCTCCGAAAGCGAGGGCCCTTGCGGCATCCTCGGGAGTGTCGGCATTGGTGCGGATGCCAAGGCGGCGATACTTGTCCACAATGCTCATGAACTTGATGAACAGAGGATTCTCGCTGGCGTCCATAGTGTCGATCTTGGTGTCATAGACATATCCCTTGGCACCGTTCAGAGAGAACCAGTCGCCTTCCTTGTAGGTCTTGTCGCAGCCTGCGAAGGAAACGGTCTTGTGCTCAAGGTCTATCTTCATGGCCTCGCAGCCGACGATGCAGCACTTGCCCCATCCGCGGGCAACGAGCGCAGCGTGGGAGGTCATGCCTCCACGGGTGGTGAGGATACCTGCGGAAGCGCGCATGCCCTCGATGTCCTCGGGAGAGGTCTCCTCGCGGACAAGGACAGCCTTCTTGCCGGCGGCGGCATATTCCATTGCGGACTCGGAAGTGAACACGAGCTGGCCCACGGCTCCGCCGGGAGATGCGGGAAGTCCCTTCGCTATGACAGCGGCGGCCTTCTCGGAAGCGGGCTTGAGGACAGGATGGAGAATCTCGTCAAGCTGGGAAGGGGAAACCCTCATCACTGCGGTCTTCTCGTCTATCATACCCTCAGAGAGCATATCCATAGCCATCTGGAGCGCGGCGATACCGGTACGCTTGCCGATACGGCACTGGAGCATATAGAGCTGCTTGTCCTGAATGGTGAACTCGATGTCCTGCATATCGTGGAAGTGAGCCTCAAGGCGCTTGCGGATATCGTCCAGCTCCTTGTAGACCTCGGGCATAGCGGCCTCCAGAGACTGGAGATGCTTGTTGTGCTCGGTCTTGGTGGCCTCGTTCAGAGGGTTGGGGGTGCGGATACCTGCGACCACGTCCTCGCCCTGGGCGTTGATGAGCCACTCTCCATAGAATTTGTTGTCACCGCTGGCGGGATTGCGGGAGAATGCAACTCCGGTGGCGGAAGTCTCGCCCATATTGCCGAAGACCATTGACTGCACGTTCACTGCGGTGCCCCAATCATCGGGGATCTTCTCTATGCGGCGGTATGCGATGGCCCTCTTGCCGTTCCAGCTCTTGAACACTCCTCCGATGGAGCCCCAAAGCTGAGCCTCGGCCGTGTCGGGGAACTCAACTCCGAGAACCTCCTTCACCTTTGCCTTGAACTTGTCGCAAAGGGCCTTGAGCTCGTCGGCGGTGATATCGGTGTCGGACTTGTAGCCCTTGGCATCCTTGAGCTCCTGCATCATACGGTCGAGCTGCTGGCGTATTCCCTGACCGTCTTCGGGCTCTATGCCCTCGGCTTTCTCCATCACAACGTCCGAATACATCATGATGAGACGCCTGTATGCGTCATAAACAAAACGGGGGTTGCCGGTCTTGGCTATCATTCCGGGGATAGTGGCAGAGCACAGACCGATATTGAGGATGGTGTCCATCATACCGGGCATAGAGCTGCGGGCGCCGGAGCGGCAGCTCACGAGAAGGGGATCGGAAGTGTCGCCGAATTTCTTGCCCATAATCTTCTCTGTGGCGGCAAGAGCCTCAGCAACTTCATTCTTGAGTCCGGGGGTGTAACCGCCGCCGAGCTCGTAATACTCTGCACAGCACTCTGTGGTGATGGTGAAACCTGCAGGTACAGGCATACCGAGGCGGCTCATTTCCGCCAGATTGGCTCCCTTTCCTCCAAGGAGCTCACGCATTGCGCCATCGCCCTCGGCTGTCTTTCCACCGAAACGATAGACTCTTTTTTTGCTTTCAAACATTTTATTTTCCGTTAGTTATAATTTCGCGCCGCGAATTTACAAATAAATTTACAATTAAAGCAATTTTGCAGCAAGTTCTGACAATTCGCTACGTTCGCCCTTGCGCAGATGCACGTGTTGGAAAAGTTTTTCGCCCTCCATCTTCTGGTCCAGGTGCGTCAATCCGTTGCTCCACCGGTCCAGATAAGGCTGGTCAATCTGGCAAATGTCTCCGGTAAACACCATCTTCGTGCCTTCGCCCGCACGGGTGATGATTGTCTTCATCTCATGGGGAGTGAGATTCTGAGCCTCGTCTATTATGAAAAAGCACTTCCCAAGAGACCTGCCGCGGATGTATGCCAGAGGCTCTATGACAAGTTTTTCCTGAGTGAGCATCGCCTCTATGCGCAAGGCCTCGCGGGAATTGGGGCGGAACTGCTCCTTAATCACATTGAGATTGTCCATAAGGGGCTGGAGGAACGGGCTCATCTTGGTCTTCTGGTCGCCGGGCAGGAAACCTATGTCTTGATTGCCAAGCACTACGGTGGGCCGGGAAACGACTATCTGGTCGTAATCCTTCTCCTGTTCGAGAGCGGCGGCCAGAGCGAGCAGAGTCTTGCCCGTGCCGGCACCTCCGGTGAGCGAGACAAGCTCTGTGCGAGGGTTCAGGCAGGCATCGAGGGCCATCTTCTGCTCATCGTTGCGGGGCTTTATCCCGAAGGCCTCGCGCGAACGGACAAGGACGATTTTACCGCCGGTGGCATTGTAGCGCGCACACGCCGTCTGCTTGGACGCATCCCCCTTCCAGCGGAACTTGTACAGACGGTTGGGAGACGGCTCTTGCTCCTCCACCTTGTTCCAGGGAAGAGAGGTCTCGGGACCATAGCAGAGCTCCTGCATAAGGGAAGCGGGGAGCGTGCGCATCTGCACTTCTCTCTGGGCATCTTCTATCTTGCGCTCCTCCACGCGGTCTGTCAGGTAATCCTGAACCTCCATCCCGGCGGCCTTGGCCTTGAGACGCAAATTCACGTCCTTGGACACCAGCGCGACGAAGCTGTTCGGATTCTTCTCTCTGACCCAGATGGCGGTGGCGAGAATCCTGTGGTCAGCGAAGTCATCCACGAAAAGATCGCGCAGGCCCTCCGGGAAAGGATGGTTGGGCTCAATCTTCACAAAGCCAAGCCCTGTCCCGAGAGGCACACCCCTGCCTTCCATCTTCCTGCCTTCGGTGAGGCGGTCCATAGAACGCATGAAGCCTCTTGCGTTGAAGGCCAGAGCGTCAGTGCCTTTCTTGAACTTGTCGGCTTCCTCCAGCACGGCTATAGGAATCACAAGGTCATTGTCCTGAAAATGTTTCAGTGCATTGTGGTCGTGCAGAATCACATTTGTGTCCAGCACGAATATCTTTGGTTTTTTGCTCATAGGCAGCTAATCTTCTCCTTCCGCGTTCTGCATCAAGGACTCGAGAATGTTCTGGATACCGGACTTGGAAGACGCCTTCACCTTGACGGCAGAGCTCTTCGGGTTGGGATGACCCAGAGGGAACCAGGCAACATCCTGAAGAAGCATCTCCGCATCCACATAGTCAAAATCCATATCCTTTATCTGGATGATGACGCCCGGAATCTCGGCAAAAAGCACCTTGACCGCATTGTCCTCCTCGAAGGCCCTCATCGCATCGGAGATATCCAAAGTGGCTCCGGGGCCTCCCGCACAAAGTTTTTTGGCGGCGGCAAGCAGGCCTCCCTCCACAACGCTGACCCCGGACATCACGATACCGTCCTCCACAAGCTCCCGCACCACCTCATAGCAATCCATGAAATAATCCGCATCCTGTATCTGCGGGCTCACGCCGCCTCCCATGCCCATAGACTGAGCCAAAAGGGAACCGCCCAGACGATAATCGGACGTGTCAAAGGGAATGTATGCAAGCCAGCTGGCAAAGTCGGGCTGCACTTTGTCGGGGCAGCCGCGCTGCTGACGCAGGACCGGCGGGACGGAAGTGTCATACTCGTCCGCTCCGGGATTTCCGGAAAGACAGGCCTTGAAGGAGACGTCGCAATCGCGCGCGTCAAAGGAGCAATCCGACAGAGAGAGCCCCACGCCAAGAGAATCCGCATATTCCGCCGCAGCCTGCACGGACTTGTAGAAAGCCGCTTGATTGCCCACCGGAGCAGGGTTCCACTTCCAAGCGGCCTTCAGGCCCAGATCCGTCAGAGAGAAATGACCCTTGCGCCATATTGCTTCCGTCAAGGCGACAGCCATCCTGAAGCGGGTGCCGACAGCGGCGAACGGGACAGGAAGACTCCATCGGACAGTACGGAGCGCTGAACTGTATGATTCTATGCTGCGGGGATTCCATTTGAAAGTCTCCAGCGCCGGGTCCACAGTCTCATCCACGATTCCCGCTCCCGAGGGGACTGCAACCTCCTCCGAAGAGAGTCCGAGGAGTTCGGCAGGAGAAAATTCCTGGGGGACTCCATCGATTATGTACTTTGATTGCAACTCGGGAATCATACATCAACAAATATAATATTTTTTTCCAATATAGCCTGCATCGCTTCTGCGACGACGAACGTGCTTCCGCCCACATACACAAGCGCTTCCGGGACAGAGGCGGCATATTGCATCGCAAACCTTAAGCCGTCAGAGACACCAGAGGCCGTAGTCAGAGACAGCTCCGGTCGCAGACGGCCGATGCGCGAGCGCAACTCTTGCACGTCCATCGCTCTGGAAGTGGCCACAGACACCAACACATAGCGGGCAGAGGCGGGCATCAAGGGGACAATGCCGTCCAAGTCCTTGTCCGACATTATGCCATATACAATCACGAGGGGACGCCCTGAAGCCTCGAGCCTCGAAAAATTGACCGCGAGCGCAGGCGGATTATGCCCGATGTCGCATATCACTTCGGGATTGCCGCAGAGGGTCTCCCAGCGGCCCCGCAGTCCGGTAACAGCGGCAGTCTTGCATATTGCCGAAACGACTTCTGCGGACAAATCCACACCAAGAAGCTGCAGGCAGGCGCACACAGTAGTGAGATTCATTTCCTGACACGGGCCACGAAGGTCCAGCCTGTCAGGATGAAGCTCCTCCGGCCACTGTGCGGCGAAAGCGTCAGCATAGAACAGCGGACAGGGACAGCGGGCGGCCGCGGCCTCAAAGACAGGGGCGGCCCTTTCATCAAAACTTCCCACCAGAGCAGGGACTCCGGGCTTGAAGATTCCCGCCTTCTGCGCGGCGATATCCTCCACCGTGTTTCCGAGTATCGCGCAATGGTCCAAGCCGATGCTGGTGACCACAGAAAGCTCCGGACTCACTATATTGGTACTGTCCAGAAGACCGCCAAGCCCCACCTCGACAACCGCGACATCCACTCTTTCCCGATCCAGCCACCAAAAGGCCATCCCGGTGGTGACTTCGAAAAAAGTGCGGCCGTCAAGATCCGGCTCGAACCTGTCCAGATACTCCCGGGCGGCGCTCTCCGGTATCAAGGCGCAAGCCTCGCATTTCCGTTCGATGATTTTGATCCTTTCACGAAAATCAAGCAGATGCGGGGAGGTATACAGCCCCACACGCAATCCTGTGGCCGAGAGGGCGGCCGCAAGCATCGAACACACGGACCCCTTGCCATTGGTCCCCGCAACGTGAATCACACGCAGACGCGAGGAAGGGTAGCCGGCAGCCGCATCCAGAGCGCGCATCCCCTCCAGAGTGGGTTTGAAAGCCCCGGAAGTGAATCCCACGCTCTGCACACTCTGAAACTTCTGCAGAAATGTCTCGACATTCATATGGCAAATATAGCAAAAAAAAGCCGACCGGGGAATATCCGGTCGGCCTTCCAGTATGTATCAGGAATTATTTGCTGATGATAGCGGCGCGGTTGAGAGCGGTCTGAGGCAGATAGTCGCCAACCTTGCTGGTCACGGTGAAGTTGTCGGCGTTCAGGCCATACTTCTCGGTGAGGAGGTTGAAGAGATACTCGCCACGCTTCTTGGAGAGATACTCGTTGCGCTTCTTGGTACCGGTCTTGGCGTCAGCGCTACCGCAGATGCTAAGCTTCTGGTCCTTGTTCTGGGCGAGAGCGGTCTTGACCTGATAGTCAAGGTGAGCAAGCTCCTTCTCGGAGAGAGTGGTCTTGCCAATCTCGAAGTAAGCGTAGATAGGATTCTCGGCGAGATTGATGGCGATAGCCTTGTTGTCCTTCTCTGCATCTGCAAGAGCCTTCTTGAGGGAAGCGTTCTCACTTGCGAGGTTCTTCTCGGCGGCCTTTGCGGCTGCGGTCTCGGCGGCGAGCTTCTCATTGCTGGCGCGGAGAGCGTTCTGAGCGGCCTCGGAAGCTGCGAGAGCGGCGGCAGAAGCAGCAACGGTAGTGCTCTTGCGGGTCCAGTTGTTCTTGCCGATGTTGTAGCGCAGAGCGATGGCGGCGCTGGCGTTCAGGGCGGCACCTGCATTGTACTTGCCGATGATGTCAGCATTCACGACGACACCCTCGATCTTGGGAACGATGTTGAAAGCGCCGGTGATGCGGATAGGAACCTCGATACCTGCACCGATGCCGAAGCTCTTGGCATCGCCGAAAGCATAACCGGTGGTGATGTAGGGAACGATATTGGCAAGTCTGGTCTCCTTGTATCCGCCGAACTGGTTGCTCACGTTCCAGAGGAAGTCAGCGTGGATATAGTTGAACTTCTTGCCGCCTGCGGTCTTGAGTCCCTCGTAACCGACACGGGCGCCGAAGCAAGGATCGAACCATTTGCCGGCTGCAGCCTGAACATTGAGGCCCTTGCCAACCTTTCCGAGTGATTTGATAGGGTCGAAGCCGTAGTTAAGGCCGGCGCCAACCTCTACGAACCAGTTGTCCCAGAATTTGTTGGTCTCGTAAGGACCGAACTGGGTGTTGCCATTTGCATCCTTATTGGACTCCTGAGCAAAAGCAGCGAGGCCGAGAAGGAGAGCAGAAGCGATAACGATAAATTTTTTCATAACAAATTATAAATTAGTAATACTTTTCGTCCGCGATATTGCCATGGGGTGCAAAATCGAGGCAAAGATATAAAAATTTTGAGTTATCAACAAGTTTTTAAACATTTTTTAGATTATTTCTATATCTTTTTCCGCCACCCAGCCTTGCCTGCCGTCGGAGAGCTCAATATTGTTCCATCCGCCCACCTCGTCAAGGACCTTCACCTTGGTGCCTTCGTGCAATATGAACAAGTCAACCACAGAGGTGCCGGCAGGCGAGCTCCTGACCGTGACGACCGGCTTGATGACAATGGCGGAGTCCTCCCTGGAGCATTCCGCCCGCTGGGAGAAAGCGAAGGCGGCACATCCCGCCGAGAGCAGAGCGGCGACGATGCCTGCATAGAACCCGACCTTGCGTGAGGCAGAAGACGAAGACAGCAGGAAGAGAAGCGCCAAAGCGGCCGCAAGAGCGAGAAACACCAGTGACAAAACAGCCCAGAGGCCGGAGGGGAAAGCCCGGCAGACCTTGCGAAGCCAGGTTGTGAGGAAGAACTCCGGGACAGTCTCTATCCTGTCTTGCGCCAGAGAGCAGGCGTAGTCGAGATTGTAGCGCGCGTCGGAGTTGGACGGATCCAGCCTCAAGGCACGTTCGTAACCGAGAATGGCGTGGCCCAGATCGCCAAGTTTGAAGCAGGCATTCCCGATATTATAATAGAGCTCGCCGGATTCCAGGGCAAGAGCACGGATGCCCTCCCAGGCTTGCAGGGACTCTTCCCACTGCCCCGCAGTGTAGGCCTGGACACCGGCGACCCACAGGGAATCGGCCGCAGACGCGGCGCGGGACATTGCCGGGAAAGCGGCCAGCATCGCAATGACCGCAATTGCCGCGGGAGCGGCAGAACGTTTGCGTTTCATACTCTCTTCTACAGCTGATATGGCGCTCACCGCGCTTTCGTAATGGGTATTCATAGCCTCGTGCCCCGAAGAGGGGGAATAACGGGCATATTCACAGGCGTCCAGAAGGGACGTAAACTCCTTCACGAGGCCTTCATCGGTCCCACGCTCCAGCAGGCGTTCGGAGATGTTCTCCTTGCTCATATCGAAAGCGTCTAGGCTGAGCTTGTCCGACACGAAGCCCAGAAGAGCCTTGTGAAGCTCCTCGTAAAAAGCGGTGTACAGATTCTCCGCCAAATACCCCTGCGCCTTCGAAAGACGCTTGCGGGCCATCTTCGCGGCTCCTCTTCTGCGGCTTCCCACGACATCGGCGCGGCGCGCGGCGGCCGAACGGAGAGCGAAATATGCGACGGCGGCGCACACAAGCAGCAAGACCGCCAATATCCAGTAGAGCGCAGAGCCGACAAAGAAGCTCCCCTGCTGTCTGAAAGCAGGGATATCGTCAGAAATGAACCGGATGTCGCTGCTTATGTCGCGTACATCCTTACGGCCCTGAGGGGACGCGACGAGTACGCCGCCGGAGGCAGAAGCTCCCAAATCGGCCCCCCTTTCAACATGGACAGGAAGTTCGCCGCTGCGGAGGGTGACGTATTTGCGCCCGTTCACGTCATAATAGCTGAATTCCACGGGACCCAGCACGAAATCTCCGTTGCTGCGGGGAATGAAAGGATACTCGAACGTCTTGCTCGAAGCGCCGTCGGTCGTCTTGACGTCATAGACCTCGAAATCGTGCGGAAAACTGACCTTGGGAGCCTCCAGCAGAGTAAGATTGCCCTTGCCGCTGACCGTCAGCTTGAGGGATGCGGCGTCGTGTACCTTCATGGAGTCACGGGTCACGGACGCGCTCATCGCAAATGTGCCCACGCCTCCGCAGAAGGATTCCGGAGCGCCGGAAGGGACAGCGGAGACCTTGACCGTCACAGCGCCGGAAGACACCCTCTTGCGCACCGTCTGCACGTCGTCCTGGAAAAAGCTGTCGAATATGCTGCCGGTGGACGCTCTGGGAGTGCGCACATTCACCAGACAGACTATCTCCGACGGATCTATCCTGATCTCCCCGGCCTGCTGGGGGATAAGTGTCCAACTGCGAAGAAGCGCGGAGTTGTAAATCACGTCATCCACGCTCTCGCGACGGAACTCGATGTTGGACGGCGCTTGCAGCTCCTGGCTCCAGAAGCCGCCGAAAGTGGGGAATTTGACATCCTCGAAGCCGGCGATACTGGTCCTCTGATAAAGCTTGAGCGTGGCGGTGAGGGTCTCTCCGACCACGGCGGAGGTCTTGCTGACGGTGAGCCTGAGGAACAAGTCGCGCTCATCCACCGCGCCCGAAGAAGAAGAAGATGAAGATGACGAAGACGAAGAAGAAGAAAACTGGTTCCGGGAGCCGCCGGACACCACTTCTATGGCGGCAACACCGGAAGAGACCTTCTCGCCCTTTACCACGGCCGTAGCCGCAGGGAGAGTGAAACGTCCCGCCTTGCGGGGCATCAACACATAGGTGTAAGTGGTCTGTGATGTTTTCGAATGCTTGCCGTTAACTATGCTGATGGAAGTGGAAGAACCCTTCTGGGGGCCCCACACCACCTGGAAGTCATCTCCCGGCGTCCAGTCGAAGGAGCTCGGGGAATTCTCTCCCGAGATGACGAAGGTGACGTTGAACTGCTCGTCGCTTGCCACCAGATTGGGGGCCTGAACCTTGACGGTGGTCTGGGCCGATATCAGGGTGGCGGCCAGAGAGGCCGCCAAAATCATAATGAGTCGCTTCATCTTCTGTTTACCAATTCTTCTCTTTCTGCCGGGACTGCAGCATCTCGGCCTTTTCTTTCTTTACCTTGTCCTGGGTCTTCTGCTCCTGAGCCTGAACCGCTTTCAGAATCTGCTGAGCCTGCTGGGGGGATATCCCGCCTTCGCTCTGCTGCTGTTGCTGTTGTTGCTGCTGATCCTGATTCTGCTGAGGGTCTTGATTGTCCTGGTCCTGATTCTGATTCTGGTCCTGGTCCTGATCGTTGTCCGAGCCGCCGCCATTCTGCTGCTGATTCTCCAGCATTTTCTTGGCATAGATATAATTCTCCTTCGCGTCCATATCCCCCGGGTCCAGAAGCAGGGACTGCCGAAAAGCTTCCACGGCCGCGGCATAATCCTTCTTCTGCAGGGCAACGTCTCCGGAATTATAGTGCCAGGATGCCGCCGAAGGATGCACGGCGACCTGTTCCTTTACCGCGCCAAGCGCTTTGGAAGCTCCTTCATAATCCTGCTGCCGGTACAGGGCGGAAGCAAGATCGTACTGGGCGGCCACGGAAGTGGAATCCTTGACAATGGCCCTGCGGTAGTCTATCTCGGCCTGCTTGTACTTGTCTTTGGTGAATTTGCGGTTGCCCGAGCGCACCTCACGCCTTTCCACCTGGGCACATAGCGGAAGAGAAACGAGTATGAGGCACAGCGCTATGATTCTTTTCATTCAAAAAGCCGCTTTTTGGGACGACGCTCCCCTATCAGCATCTCTATGAAGAGCAGAAGCAGGGCGGCACCCAGGAAATACATATATTGTTCGTCGAACTCCTCGAAAACGATGGAGTTGAATTTCTCGTCCTCGAGCTTGCGCAGGTCGTCTATGATGGGATTGAGACCGAACTCCTCGTTACCGGCGTGGACATAAGCGCCGCCTCCGATTCTCGCCACATTGCGGAGCGTGGACTCATCCAGACGCGTCACCACTATATTGCCTTCGGCATCCTTCATCAGTTCACCGTCCTTGGGGATGGGCTGGCCCTGCACGGACCCGACGCCTATCGTATAGACCTTGATGCCGAGTTCGGCGACCTGCCGGGCGGCGTCTTCGGGGTCATCCTCGTGGTTCTCGCCGTCTGTAATCACGATTATCGCGCGACTCTTCTCGCTCTGGGCGCTGAAGCTTCTGGCGGCGGTGAGGATGGCGTCTCCGATGGCCGTGCCCTGCACGGGGACGGACTCGGTGGTGATGGAACCGAGAAACATCTTGGCCGACACATAGTCGGTGGTAATGGGCAACTGGACAAACGAACTGCCGGCGAACACGATAAGTCCTATGCGGTCACCGTCCAGTTTGTCCACGATGCGCGAAATCGCAAGTTTGGCCCTCTCCAGTCTGCTGGGTGAATAGTCCCGGGCCAGCATCGAGTTGGAGACGTCAAGACATATCATTATCTCCGCTCCCTTGGTCTCGCGCTCGCTGAGCTTCGCGCCTATCTGGGGACGGGCGAGAGCGATGGACAGGAAGAAAAACGCGAGGGAGAGCAGAGCCGCACGCCACCATCCCTTGGCTCCCGACCAGGACGGCATAAGCTCACGCACGAGAGCCTCGTCTCCGAAGCTCCGCAGCCTGCGGCGCCGCAACACCCTCATCACCCCATATACGACCGGGATAACGGGGACGAGCAGCAGAAGCCACAGGAAAACAGGTTCAGCGTAGTACAGCATCACGGCATCCTCCTTATCAGCAATCGCACAAGAAGCTCGAGCAGCAGGCACAAGAGTGCGGCGACGGCATATTTGCCGTACAACTCTTTATATATAGGGAAACTGTCTATGGTTGTGCGTGCCTTCTCCATCTTGTTGATTTCGGTGTATATCTCGGAGAGCTTCGTATTGTCGGTGGCGCGGAAATACCGCCCTCCGGTGATGTCGGCAATCTGTCCCAGAAGGCTCTCGTCTATCTCGACCTTCATCTGCTGCACGTCCACTCCCCAGGGAGTCATCACGGGGTAGGGGGCCATTCCGTTGGCTCCCACACCTATGGTATAGACGCGCACTCCGTAAGTCTTTGCGATTTCGGCAGCGTTGAGCGGTGCCACCTCACCGCGGTTGTTGACGCCGTCGGTGAGGAGTATGACCACCCGGCTCTTCGCATCGGAATCCATCATCCGCGCCACAGCAGTGGCAAGCCCGTTTCCGATGGCGGTACCGTCTTCAATCAAGTCCGTCTGCACTTCCTTCATGAGGTTGATGAGAGTGGAGCGGTCCGTCGTCAGGGGGCACTGGGTGAAGCTTTCGCCGGCGAAGACCACTATTCCCATACGGTCCGAGGGCCGCTGCGATATGAACTCTATGGCAATGTCCTTCGCGGCGCTTATGCGGTCCGGGGTGAAGTCGCGGGCCAGCATCGAAGTGGAGACGTCCATCGCCAGAATGATGTCAATCCCTTCCGTGTCCACCTTCTCCATCTCGCTCGAAGACCGGGGGCGGGCAATCGCCACCACCAGAAGGCAGAGAGCGGCCGTGCGTAGCACAAAAGGCAGGTGGCGCAGCACGCCCAGCACGCCCGATTCGCCCTTTTTCCAGGGAAGGGACGTGGACACTCTCAGATGGGGGCGGCGACCGGAAATCTCAAGCCACAGGTAGTGGACCACTCCGAGGGCGGGCACGGCAAGAAGCCACAACAGACAAGGGTATTCAAAGAACATCTTCCCGCTCCTCCTCCAGCTCGCTCTGATACGTGCTTGTCACGAAACGCACCGCCGTGGGAAGCGCGCGCGCATTGTCCTCATCGGAGGCCACGTGCTTGGCAAACTTGACAAAATCCGCACATTCAAACAATTCCTTCGCCTGCTCAAAAAGGTCCGGAGTTATCTCCGCACTGCCCTTCAGAGAGTCGAAGAGCTCAGCGGTGGTCATCTCGAGGGCATCCACCCCGAAGCGGGCCTCGATGTAATTCTTGAGGGCATCCGTGATGCCGGAATAGAAAGTCTTCTGCTTGTCGGGAGCCCAATACTTGTCCGAGCGGTACTTGTCCAGCTCACGCAGGGCGACTATGTGGGCAGGGTCCTGCGGCCTCCCGTCTTCTCCCCTGCGCCTGAGCAGGGCTCTCCTTATGAAATACACGGCCAAGGCTATCAGCGCGGAGAGCAACAGGCCTCCTCCGACCCAGGGAGCCGCTTCGCGGAAAGTGACCGGATAGGTAATCTGGCCCTTGATGTCGTGTATCTCGAAGGTGGCGGTATCCACCGGCATTGTCTTCACTTCCACCTGCATCCCTTCGAAGACAAGAGTATCCACCTTGCCGTCCAGAGTGCGCTGCACCGGGATTGCAGGCAGTTGATAGACGCCTTCCTCAAAGGGAGCGAGCACTATGTGGCCGCAGATGTCGTACGAATCGCGCGCCTTGCGAGGGCCGTAAGCCTTCAAAGTGTCCAGCTGCCAGCCCCTCACGACGGCGAGCGTGTCACTTGAGGCAGAGCTGACGTCGGGCACCGAAAGCCGGGTTCCGCGGGCCACGCCGTCAAGACGGAAACCGTATTCCAGCTGGTCAGCCACGAGGATGGAGTCGCGCGGCTGAAGCTGCTTCATATAAGCCTGAGGTATCATCTTCTGTCAAAAAGAGCCAACAGACCTTTCACGTAGTCCTGATCCGTGGCTATATTAACGTTGTCCACCTGATATTTGTTCAGAACCGAACGCTCCTTGCACTCCACGTTCTCAAACCACTCCGCATAAGAAGACCGCACACGCGGATTGTCGGTATTGATCCACGCTCCGAGGGCGGTCTCGCTGTCCTTGACGTGTACAAGGCCCATTGCGGGAATCTGCTTTTCCCTGGGATCCTGCACCCTCACCACGGACAGGTCGTGACGTCCGGCGGCCACCTTGAGGGCGTCCTCATAGCGGGGATTGCCGTCGGCATCCACATCGAGCATATCGCTGAGAAGAAATGCGGTGCACTTCTTCTTGATGGCATTGGACAGGAAACGCAGGGCGGCTCCGATGTCGGTGCCGTCACTCGTGGGCTGCAGCTCAAGCATCTCCCTTATTATATGGAGAAGATGGCTGCGTCCCTTTCCGGGCGGGATGAATTTCTCCACCTTGTCGCTGAACAGCAGGGCTCCCACCTTGTCGTTGTTGAGGATGGCACTAAAGCTCAGCACCGCGGCTATTTCCGTCAGGGTCTCGCGCTTGGTCCTGCAGCTGGTGCCGAAAAGTCCGCTGCGGCTCACGTCCACGAGAAGCACGACGGTGAGTTCCCTCTCCTCTTCGAAAACCTTCACATATGGAGACCTCAACCGCGCCGTGACGTTCCAGTCCATAGAGCGCACGTCATCGCCCCACTGATATTCGCGGACCTCGCTGAAAGCCATTCCGCGGCCCTTGAAGGCCGAATGGTACTCGCCGGCGAAAATCTGGTGGGAGAGGCTTCTGGTACGTATCTCAATTTTACGGACCTTGGAGAGAAGCTCTGTCGTACTACGGGACGATGACTGCATTTATAACCTGCTCTATTATCTGTTCGGAGGTCACGTTCTCGGCCTCGGCCTCGTAGGTGAGACCTATGCGGTGGCGCAGCACCTCGGGACACACGGCGCGCACGTCCTCGGGGATCACATAGCCGCGGCGCTTGATGAAGGCATACGCCTTGGCCGCCATGGAGAGACTGATGCTCGCACGCGGAGAGGCGCCGAATCCTATCAGAGCCTTCAAGTCCTTCAGACCGTAGTCTTCGGGCGTGCGGGTGGCATACACTATGTCCACAATGTAGCGCTCTATCTTCTCGTCCATATACACTTCGCGCACCACCTCGCGGGCGCGGACGATGTCCTCGGGCTTCACCACCGGGTTTGGCTGGGGGAACTCGCCGCTGTTGTTCATCCTTATGATGAGCCGCTCCTCCTCCTTCTTGGGATAACTCACAACCACCTTGAGCATAAAGCGGTCCACCTGAGCCTCTGGCAGAGGATAGGTGCCTTCCTGTTCGATGGGATTCTGGGTGGCCATCACAAGGAAAGGCTCGGGCAAGGGGTATGTCCGGTCTCCGAGAGTGACCTGGCGCTCCTGCATCGCCTCCAGCAGAGCCGACTGCACCTTCGCGGGGGCGCGGTTGATTTCGTCCGCAAGCACGAAGTTGGCGAACACGGGACCTTTGTGGACCTCGAACTGTTCTTTTTTCTGGGAGTAGATGAGCGTGCCGGTCACGTCGGCGGGAAGAAGGTCGGGAGTGAACTGGATGCGGCTGAACTTGGCGCTGACGGCCTTGGACAGCGTGCTGATGGCAAGGGTCTTGGCAAGCCCGGGGACACCCTCGAGAAGGATGTGCCCGTTGGCGAGCAGCGCAATCATAAGATTCTCCACAAGATGCTTCTGGCCCACTATGACCTTGCCCATCTCAAGCTGCAGGATGTCAACGAAAGCGCTTTCCTTCTGGATGCGGTCGTTGAGTTCCTTGATGTTTACACTTTCCATATAAGAAGTCAAATTTTAATCTGCAAGAGAACAATTTACTGCAAAAAGCATACCCTCCAAGGCTGATGCAATTTTGCAAATGTAAGAATAAATTCCGTATTTTGCATTATGCGATACAGGATGGACTTATGCTACAGCGGAGAGGGCTTCTGCGGCTGGCAGCGGCAGACCGACGCGCCCAGCGTGCAAGCAGAGATAGAAAAGGCGCTGCGGACACTGCTGAAGCGGGAGACCGCGGTGACCGGGGCGGGCCGCACGGACACGGGCGTCAACGCTTCGGCCTATGTGGCACATTTCGACAGCCCCGGCCCACTTGACACCGGGCAGCTTGTCCACTCCCTCAACGCCATACTCCCTCGTACAGTCGCCATCCGCTCGATAGAGAGGACGGAGGACGACTTCCACGCCAGGTTCAACGCCGTGCGGCGCGAATACAAATACTTCATCCACAGGCGGAAAGACCCGTTTGCAGACGCCGGCTCGCTGCTGTATGCATATCCGGACCTGGACTTCGAGAAGATGAACCGGGCCGCCGGCGCCCTTGCGGGCACGCACGATTTTTCCTGCTTCGAGAAAAGCGGAGGGGACAACAAGACAAGCGTCTGCACCGTCTTCGAAGCCGTCTGGAGCAAGACTGACGAAGACCACTGGGTCTTCACCATAGCGGCAGACAGATTTCTGCGCAACATGGTGCGCGCAATAGTGGGGACACTGCTGGAAGTGGGGCGCGGGAGACGCGATCCGGACGACATCAAAGAACTGCTGGAGTGCAAAAATCGCTGCCGGGCCGGAGAATCTGTCCCCGGACATGCTCTTTTCCTTACGGAAGTGCGCTATTGAAAAGTATTTTTAATTATCTTTGCAAGTTACCCCGAACGGGCCCTTGACAATTGATAATACAAAATATACGATATGCACTTCACTCTACTCCAAACAGACATCGCGGCGGCCGCCACGCAGCAGGACGTGTCCTATTCGCTGCTGGAAATGGCCGTCAAGGGAGGATGGCTGATGATTGTCCTCCTCGCCCTGTCCATCATCGCCATCTACATCTTCGGCAAGAAATGGTGGACCATACGCCAGGCGGGCAAAATAGACAAGGATTTCATGAACGACATCCGGGACTACATCCACGATGGGAAGACAAAATCGGCCATAGCCCTGTGCACCAAATATGACGCTCCGGTGGCGCGCATGGTGGAGGCCGGAGTGCAGCGCTGCGGAAAGCCGCTCACAGACATCCAGGTGGCAATCGAGAACGTGGGCAACGTTGAAGTGGCACGCCTCGAAAAGGGACTTCCCTACCTTGCAACCATAGCCGGAGGCGCTCCGATGATAGGCTTTCTGGGCACCGTAATCGGCATGGTGCAGGCCTTCTTCAGCATGGCAAATGCAGGCAGCAACATCGATATCACGCTGCTCTCCAGCGGTATCTACACGGCAATGATAACCACCGTGGGCGGCTTGACCGTGGGAATCCTCGCATACTTCGGCTACAATTACCTCACGGCAAAGATTTCCGAACTGGTGTACAGCATGGAAAGCGCGACAATCAAGTTTATGGACGCGATAAGCGAACCTCAGAACTGATCCCGGATGGCACTCAAGAGAACAACAAAGGCAGACCCGAACATCTCCATGTCCTCGATGACGGACATAGTGTTCCTGCTGCTGATCTTCTTCCTCGTGACCTCCACCCTGGTCAACCCCAACGCCCTCAAGCTCCTGCTTCCCAAGAGCACCGGTCAGGTGAGCGCGAAGGCTTCCGTGACCGTGTCCATAAAAGACTGGGGAGAGGGCCGCTACACCTACCACATCAACGGAAGTGAAGTCCCTGTCAGGTTCTCCGAGGTGGAGGACAAGCTCGTGGGACTTCTGCAGACCTCTGACGACCCCACTTTCTCCATATATTCGGACCAGACTGTCCCGGTGGGGGAGGTCGTGCAGGTGATGAACATAGCGAAGAGAAACCACTACAAAGTGATACTGGCGACACAGCCGGAATGACAAACACACACAATTTACAATACAAAAATGGCAGATTTCAGCAAAGACGGCCGTAAACTTAGACCGAGAAAAAACTCCACGGGCGCAGGCTCCCCGGCCCCCCGTTCGGAAAAAATTGAATTCAAGTCCGGGGAGCATCGCGCCCCCGGGGAGCACAAGAGCTTCGGCGAACACAAGAGTTTCGGCGAGCGAAAGAGTTTCGGCGAGAGGAAAAGAAGTTTCTCCGGCACAAAGCCTGCAGGGGCCAGAAAGCCCTACACGAAGCGAAGGCCCAAGACAGGGGGATTCGGCAAAGAATCCGCGGAAGGAATCAAGCGCATGATCAGCCGCAGGCCCATTGTCAGCGACGAGCAGAAGGCGGAGAAGGCTCCCGAGATGATCAAGGACGTGGTGAGACTCAACAAATTCATCGCCAACTCCGGCGTATGCTCCCGCAGGGAAGCCGACACGCTCATCCAGGCAGGCGTGGTGACCGTGAACGGAGAAGTGGTGACCGAGCTCGGCACAAAGGTCAACATCTACGAAGACGACATCCGCTTCAACGGCGAAAGGCTGAAGGGGGAGGAGAAGGTGTACATCGTGATGAACAAGCCCAAGGGCTTCGTGACCACCGCCAGCGACCCTCACGCCGAAAAGACTGTTCTGGATCTCGTGAAGGGCTGCTCCGCACGCGTCTATCCCGTCGGCAGGCTCGACAAGAACACCACAGGCGTGCTGATGCTCACCAACGACGGGGAGATTTCCGAGCGTCTGACCCATCCTTTCTACGACAAGAAGAAGATTTATCAGGTGATTCTGGACCGCGAACTCGCGAAAGAGGATTATGACAAAATTCTCGACGGCCTCTCGCTGAGCGACGGGGAGGTGGCCGCAGACGAACTTGAATACATCGACGAGGGCGACAAACGCAAACTCGGTATCGAGATACATTCCGGCAAGAACCGCATCGTGCGCCGCATGTTCGAAAGCCTCGGATACTCGGTGAGAGCCCTGGACAGAGTGTACTTTGCCGGCCTGACAAAGAAGGGCCTCAAAAAGGGCGAATGGCGCTATCTGAGCGAGAACGAAGTGAACATCCTCAAAATGGGGGCATACATTTAGTGATGCACAGGTCAGGTTTCGTAAACATCATAGGCAATCCCAACGTCGGGAAATCCACGCTGATGAACGCGATGGTGGGCGAGAAGCTCAGCATCGTGACCGCAAAGGCGCAGACCACGCGCCACCGCATCATGGGGATCATCAACGGCGGAGGCGAAAATGACGGATGGCAGATAGTGTTTTCCGACACGCCCGGCATCCTGAAGCCTTCCTACCGTCTGCAGCAGAATATGATGAACTTCGTGGACGGAGCCATAGGCGATGCCGACATCATACTCTACGTGACGGACACCGTGGAGAAGGCGGACAAGAATGCCGATTATGTGGAGAAGCTCCGCAGGGTGGACTGCCCCGTGGTGGTGGTGGTCAACAAAATAGACATAAGCGACCAGACGACAGTGCTGGGCCTTATGAAATACTGGCAGGAGCAGCTCCCGGGAGCGGAAGTGATACCTGCCAGCGCACAACAGAAGTTCAACCTCGAGAACATTCTGGACGCTGTGGTCTCGCGTCTTCCCGAATGCCCTCCCTGGTTCGACAAGGATGCCTTCACGGACAAGAATCTGCGTTTCTTCGCCTCGGAGATAATACGTGAACAGATCCTTCTCTGCTACAAGGAAGAAATCCCCTACTGCTGCGAAGTGGGCATCGAGAGCTTCAAGGAAGGCGCCGAGAGGTATGACATAGGTGCCGTGATTTATGTGATGCGCGAGTCCCAGAAAGGCATTATAATAGGCAAGGGCGGCTCGGCTCTCAAGAAAGTGGGCACGGCGGCACGAATGGAGATGGAAGATTTCTTCCAGAAAAAAGTGTTCCTGCAGATATTCGTAAAGGTCAATCCCGACTGGAGGGAGAGCAGGAAAGAATTGAGAAAATTCGGATACGAGGATTAACAACGATATAGGAAAAAGATGGATGACGAGAACATTGTGACCCCCGAAGAAGCGGTGGATGAAGATATTGAAATCTCTGAAGACGCGCAAGCGACAGGCAAATTCGACAAGTTGCTGGAAAGCGACGCCCGGAAGTTCAAGCTTTCGGGGATGTTCAAGGACTGGTATCTTGACTACGCTTCCTATGTGATTCTGCACAGGGCTGTTCCCCATATAGTGGACGGTTTGAAGCCGGTGCAGAGGCGAGTGCTGCACGCGATGGACAGGATGGACGACGGGGCCTACACCAAAGTGGCCAACATCGTGGGACAGGCGATGCAGTACCACCCGCACGGCGACCAGAGCATTCTGGGCGCCCTTGTGCAGCTGGGCCAGAAAGGATTCACGGTGGACTGTCAGGGAAACTGGGGCAACATCCTCACCGGCGACTCCAACGCGGCGCCGCGATACATCGAAGCACGCCTGAGCAAATTTGCGAAGGAGGTGGTATTCGACCGGAAAATCACCCACTTCATGAATTCCTACGACGGTCGCAATCTGGAGCCCACGGAGCTTCCGGTCCGCTTCCCGCTGCTGCTCGCGCAGGGTACGGAGGGAATAGGCGTCGGAATGTCCAGCAAGATTCTTCCGCACAACTTCAACGAACTTCTGGACGCATCTGTGGCGATATTGGAAGGCAGGGACTATGAAATCTACCCCGACTTCCCCACCGGAGGCCTCGCCGACTGCAGCAAATATTCTCGTGGCCGCAGGGGCGGTTCGGTCAAGGTAAGGGCGAAGATTGACAAAATCGACAAGAACACCATCGCCATCACGGAGATTCCCTACAGCAAGACGACCCATATGCTCATCGACTCGATCCTGAAGGCCAAGGACAAGGGCAAGATCAAGATCAAGAAGATAGAGGACATGACGACCGACAAGGTGGACATCCTCATCCATCTGCCCAACGATGTGTCTCCGGACAAGACGATAGATGCCCTGTATGCCTTCACGGACTGCGAGACAAACATAGCTCCGAACGCCTGCGTCATCGTGGACAACAAGCCACAGTTCCTCTCGGTGAACGACATACTCGAATACAGCACCTTCCACACCCGCGACCTGCTCCTTCAACAGTTGCAGATAAGGATGAACGAGCTGGAAAGCGACTGGCACTACAATTCCCTCGAGCGCATATTTTTCGAAAACCGCATCTACAAGGTGCTGGAGCTCGATCAGGCCGACTGGGACAGCCAGGTGCAGGACATCTTCACAAGGATGAAGGAGTATCAGGACCTCCTCCACCGCGAAATCACGCTCGAAGACATACTCAAGCTCGTGGAGAAGCCGGTGCGCAAAATCTCCAAGTTCGACACCAAGGCCGTGGACGAAAAGATTCTCCAGATCGAGGACGAGATGAAGGCGGTGCAAGACAACATAGACCACATCACCCGTTACACGATAGACTGGTTCAAGGGCTTGAAGAAAAAATACGGCAAGGCGTATCCGCGTCTGACACAGCTCACGGGATTCGAGTCCATAGCCGCGACGAAGGTGATCAACAACAACGCCAAGCTCAGCGCAAACCTTGCAGAAGGGTTTGTGGGCATAGGTCTCAAGGCTTCCGACGGAGGGGAATACATCTGCGACTGCTCGGACCTCAGCGAGATTATCGTCATCGGCAAGGACGGCAGATACAAGATAACGAAGGTGAGCGACAAGGCCTTCTTCGGCAAGGACCTGCTGTATGCCGGCCTCTTCAATCGCGGAGACGAGCGCACGGTCTACAACGTAATCTACCGCGAGGGCAAGACCTCGATCTACTATGCGAAGCGCTTCAGCATCACCAGCGTCACCCGGGACAAAGAGTACGACATCACCACCGGAGAAGAAGGAAGCAGGATAGTATGGTTTACTGCCAACCACAACGGGGAGGCGGAGACCGTGAGGGTGCAGCTGCGGCCGAAGCCGAAGCTCAAGAGGACTTCCTTCGAGTATGACTTCAGCGCCCTTGCCATCAAGAGCAAGACGGCGCGCGGCAACCTTGTGAGCAAATTCCAGATTCAGCGCATCACCCTCAAGAGCAAAGGCGTGAGCACCATAGCCGGGAAGGACATATGGTACGACCCGGATATCCAGAAGCTCAACGAAGACGGCAGAGGACAACTTCTGGGATCGTTCAGCGAAGGGGACAAGGTGCTGGCGGTTTTCCGCAACGGCACATTCTACACCACCTCGTTCGAGCTCGTGAACAAATATCAGGGAGATGTGCTGCTGATAGAGAAATTCGACCCGGAAAAGACCTTCACCGCCCTGTACTGGGACGCCTCCGTCAAGTCATTCTATGTCAAGAGATTCTCCTTCACCTTGAGCGACAACACTCCGGTTCTTTTCATATCCGACACTCCAAAATCCTATCTGGTGGACATCTCCTCCGACAAGTTCCCCCAGTATGAAATAAACTGGAAGCAGAGCGACAAGAGCCCCGAAAAAGTGGACGCCGAAGCCTGGATAGGCAAGAAGGGTTTCGCCGCCAAAGGGAAAAAGTGCGCAGAGAAGGGCGAGGTCAAGAGCGTGCGGTTCGTGGAGCCGCTGCTCAAGGAAGAGCCCGAGTCCGTGGAGCCCGAAGAGGCCATAGACATAGACCTGGGCGGCGAAATCGAGTCTCAAGAGAACATCCCTCTGCTAGACGAGATCGGTGACATTGTGATAGAAGAACCCACATTGTTCTAAAGGATGACAGTGACGCTCACCGGCTTTATGGGCAGCGGCAAAAGCCGCACCGGGAAGGAGCTTGCAAGGCTTCTGGGATGGGAATTCGTGGATCTGGACCGCTACATAGAACACAAGGCGGGGAAAAGCATAGCGGAAATCTTCGAAGCCGACTCGGAAGAATATTTCCGGGCTCTCGAAGCCGAAGCCGTCAGAGACCTTGTCACAATGCGCCAGATTACGGGGGAGAGTCTCGTGCTCTCGCTGGGCGGCGGCACGATTATGACCGGAGCCATACGTCCGCTCATTCTGGAGCAGACCTTCTGTGTGTATCTGCAGACCTCCTTGGACACCGTCCTCGGGCGTGTGGGAGGGCGGAACAGAAACCGGCCGATGCTGCAGGGAAAATACCGCACGGAAGAACTTCTGGACGCCCGCACCCCGGTCTATGAAATGGCGGCGCTCACCGTCCGCACGGACGGCAGGACCCCGGAAGAGGTGGCCGCGGAAATATTTGAATCAATGAAAAAACTCAGATAATTATGGCAGAAAAAATCCAAAAATTGATGAATGACTCCCCGGTGGCACGCTGGACGGTGCTCGTCCTGGTGGCACTGATGATGTTCTTCGCCTATATGTTCGTGGACGTGATGTCTCCGCTGAAATCCCTGGTGGAAAGCAGTCTGGGATGGAACAGCAGCGTGTTCGGCACCTATGCGGCCTCCGAATTTATTCTCAACGTGTGCGGTTTTCTGATTATAGCGGGAGTGCTGCTCGACAAGCTCGGTGTCCGCTTCTCCGGCGTCCTTGCCGCGGGTCTGATGGTCTTCGGGGCCGCCCTGAAGTTCATCGGCATCAGCGAGTGGTTCCAGGGGACCGCCTTTGCGCAATGGCTGGGATCCTGGTGGGTGGAGATGCCCGCCAGCGCGAAAATGGCTTCACTCGGCTTCATGATATTCGGCTGCGGCTGCGAAATGGAAGGCACCAATGTCTCCAAGATTCTCGCAAAGTGGTTCAAAGGCAAGGAGATGGCCCTTGCAATGGGCCTCGAGATGGCAATAGCCCGCCTCGGAGTCTTCGCGGTGATGTGGATAGCGCCCATAATCTCCGGCGCGGCCGGCGGCACGGTGGTCGCCCCTCTGGGCTTCTGCGGCGCGCTGCTGTGCATAGGCCTTGTCAATTTCATCATATTCGGCGTTATGGACCGCAAGTTCGACGCCCAGCTCGTGGAGGCCGGCCTCGCCACTGAAGAGAAATCGCCCGAGGACGAATTCCATCTGAGCGACCTCGGCGCCATCTTCAAGAGCAAGATGTTCTGGATTGTGGCCCTGCTCTGCGTGCTCTACTACAGCGCGATCTTCCCCTTCCAAAGATATGCCACCAACTTCCTTGAAGTGACTCTCGACATAGAAGCGGCCTCGGCGGCCAAGCTGTTCAGCTGCTTCCCCATACTCGCCATGGTGCTCACTCCTTTCCTCGGAGGATTCCTCGACAGGAAAGGACACGGCGCAACTATGCTGATGGCCGGCGCTCTCATTATGATAGCCTGCCATCTGAGTTTCGCATTCCTGCTGCCGGCCTTCCCGTCCAGAGGTCTAGCTCTGACGCTGATAGTGATACTCGGGGTGAGCTTTTCCCTGGTGCCCGCAGCCCTCTGGCCTTCTGTGCCGAAGATAATTGACGAGAAAATTCTGGGAAGCGCATATTGCCTCATTTTCTGGGTGCAGAACATAGGCCTGTGCTTCGTGCCCAAGATCATCGGCTCGCTGCTTCAGAGCACCGGAGGCTATCTGGTCCCGATGACAGTGTTCTCGAGCTTCGGAGTGCTTGCTTTCGTATTCAGCATCCTGCTCAAGCGCGAAGACAAGGTGAAAGGCTATGGCCTCGAGCTTCCGAACATAAAAGCTTGAGTTTGCATATTAACGGGGAATTCGGTATATTTGCTTGATTATGACCAAAGAGTGCAAATGGCTGTTGAAGGAGCCCGCCGATCCGCAGAAAGTGGACCGGCTCGCCGCCGAAGTGGGCATAGACCGCGTGCTGGCATCCCTGCTGGTGGACCGCGGAGTGTCCGACTTCGAGCAGGCGCGCATCTTCTTCCGCCCCAGCCTCTCAGACCTGCACGACCCTTTCCTTATGAAGGATATGGATCTGGCGGTGGAGCGCCTGCACAAGGCCATTACCTCGGGCGAGAACATTCTGGTGTACGGCGACTACGACGTGGACGGCACCACTGCAGTGGCTCTGGTGTACTCCTTCATACAACGCTTCACCTCCAAAGTGGGCTTCTATGTCCCCGACCGCTATGACGAAGGCTACGGAGTGTCCTTCAAGGGCATAGATTTCGCCGCCGAAGGGGGCTGTACGCTGATAATCACGCTGGATTGCGGCATAAAAGCCATCGAGAAGGTGGAATATGCGGCGCAGAAAGGGATAGACGTCATAATCTGCGACCACCATCTGCCCGAGAGTTCGCTGCCTGCGGCCGTGGCGGTACTGGACCCCAAGCGGGAAGACTGCAACTATCCGTTCGATGACCTGTGCGGCTGCGGAGTGGGTTTCAAGCTCGTGCAGGCCTACGCCCGGAAATACGACATTCCCTTCGAGAGTCTGGTCCCGCTGCTGGACCTTCTGGTGGTCAGCATAGCCTCCGACCTTGTCACTATGGTGGGAGAAAACCGCGTGCTGGCACACTTCGGACTCAAGGTCCTCAACGAGAACCCTCGTCAGGGGCTTCTGGCGATGATAACGCTGAGCAATCTCGAGCCGGGCCACATCACTGTGGACGACATAGTCTTCAAGATAGGCCCGCGCATCAACGCCGCCGGGCGCATGGAGACGGGGCGTCTGGCCGTGGAGCTGCTCAAAGCCACCGACGCCGAGACCGCAATGAAAATAGGCGAGAAAATAAACGCCAACAACAACGAGCGCAAGAACATAGACCGCGAAATCACTCAGGAAGCAATCGAGATGGTACAGAAGGGGACGTGCCTGTCGAGCGAGAACGTCACGATTGTCTATAATCCGAAGTGGAACAAGGGTGTAGTGGGGATAGTCGCCTCCCGTCTCGTGGAGGCCTTCTACAAGCCCACAATAGTGCTCACTAAGTCCAACGGCTTCGTGACGGGGTCCGCCCGGAGCGTGGCCGGATTCGACCTGTACCAGTCCATCGAGAGCTGTGCGGACCTGCTGGAGAATTTCGGAGGTCACGTCTATGCGGCCGGCCTCACGCTCAAGGAAGAGAACCTGCTGGAGTTCGCGGCACGGATGGACAGCTTCGTCGCCGGGAAGATAACCACGGATATGCTCACGCCCATAATCGACGTGGACGCGCGTCTGGACTTCGCGCAGATCACTCCGAAGTTCTTCCGCATACTCAAGCAGTTCCAACCCTTCGGCCCGGGCAACGCCAACCCGATTTTTGTCACGGAGAGCGTGTATGATGCCGGTGCCGGACGCAAGGTGGGGGCAGGCGGAGTGCATATGAAACTGGACCTCATACAAGAAAGCCAGCCCTACCATCAGATAGCGGCCATAGCTTTCAATATGGCGGAATACTATGACTACATACGCGAAGGCAACCCCTTCGACGTGTGCTACGCCATCGTGGAGAATTATTACCGCGGCAACTCCACCCTGCAGCTCAGGGTGAGGGACATACGCGAAAGAGAAGAAATAATATAGACTATGGCAGAATACAGCGAACAAGAACTGCTTCGCCGGGACTCTCTCGGCAAGCTGCGCGAACTCGGCATTGAGCCTTATCCGGCAGCCGAATACCCGGTGAATGCGTCTGCGGCGCTCATTGCAGCGGAATTTGACCCCGAAAAGGGGAATTACCAGCAAGTGTGCATTGCAGGACGCCTGATGAGCCGCAGGATTATGGGAGCGGCCTCCTTCGGAGAGCTCCAGGACGAGAGCGGCCGCATCCAGATTTACGTCAAGCGCGACGAAATCTGCCCCGGCGAGGACAAGACGATGTACAACACGGTCTGGAAGAAGCTTCTGGACATAGGCGACATCATAGGCATCGAAGGCTTCGCTTTCATCACCCAGACGGGCCAGCTCAGCGTGCACGCCAAGTCGCTCACCCTTCTGAGCAAGAGCCTCAGGGTGCTCCCCATAGTCAAGGAAGCGGAAGGCCAGGTGTTCGACGCCGTGACCGACCCCGAGCTGCGCTACCGTCAGAGGTACGTGGACCTCATAATCAATCCTCAGGTGAAGGAAACATTCGTGAAGAGGGCGCAGATTATCGCCACGATGCGCGAGTACTTCAACGAGGCGGGATGTCTTGAGGTGGAGACTCCCATCCTTCAGGGCATACCCGGCGGCGCGACGGCCCGCCCCTTCATCACCCACCACAACGCGCTGGACATCCCTCTGTATCTGAGAATCGCCAACGAACTCTACCTCAAGCGCCTCATTGTGGGCGGCTACAACGGAGTGTATGAATTCGCCAAGGACTTCCGCAACGAGGGTATGGACAAGACCCACAATCCCGAGTTCACCTGTATGGAGATATACGTGGCCTGGAAAGACTACATCTGGATGATGAAGTTCGTGGAGAAGATGCTCGCGAAGATTTCCCTCAAGGTCAACGGCACCACCACCGTGAAAATAGGCGGGAATGAGGTGGACTTCGGCGGGGAGTATCGCCGCCTGCCCATTCTGGACGCAATCAAGGAATACGCGGGAGTGGACGTGAAGGGTATGGACGAAGAGCAGCTCCGCAAGACCTGCCGCGACCTTCACGTGGAAATCGAGCCCTCGATGGGCAAGGGGAAGCTCATCGACGCCATCTTCGGGGAATACTGCGAGAAGAACCTCATCCAGCCCACCTTCGTGACCGATTACCCGGTGGAAATGAGCCCTCTGACAAAGCGTCACCGCTCCGACCCCACCCTCACCGAGAGATTCGAGCTGTTCGTCTGCGGAAAGGAGCTGGCCAACGCCTACTCCGAGCTCAACGACCCCATCGACCAGCTCGAGAGATTCGAGGAACAGGCACGCCTCAAAAGCAAGGGCGATGACGAGGCGATGTTCATAGACTATGACTTCGTGCGCGCGCTCGAGTACGGAATGCCGCCCACATCGGGCCTCGGAATGGGAATCGACCGCCTGACGATGTTCATGACCGGCCAGACCACCATTCAGGACGTGCTCTTCTTCCCGCAGATGCGCCCGGAGAAAATAAAGAAATCGGACGAGCAGTGACCGAGGAGATAACATCGGCGCAAAACCCGAGGATCAAGCAGCTTCTCGCGCTTCAGGAAAAATCCAGACTGAGGCGCGAGAGCGGTTTATTCGTGGTGGAAGGCCGCAGGGAACTCGGCCACTGCATCGATGCCGGCCACGAATTGGACACCGTCTTCTTCTGCGAAGATCTCGCGCCCTTCGACGAAAAGTGGAACGGGGCGAAGATTGTGCGGATAAGCAAGGAAGTTTACAGCAAGGTGGCATATCGCGAAAGCACGGAAGGAGTTATTGCCGAGGTCAAGGTGAAAAAGTCACGGACCCTTGAAGACTTGACCTTGAAGGACAATCCCCTCATCGTGGTGCTGGAGGGAGTGGAAAAGCCCGGCAATCTTGGAGCCGTGCTGCGCAGCGCTGACGCGGCCGGGGTGGATGCCGTGCTGCTTTGCGAGATGCCCACAGACCTTTACAACCCGAATCTCATCCGCGCCTCGCTTGGAGCGATTTTCACCGTCCCCTGCGTGGAGTGCGACTCACAGGAAGCGATAGATTTCCTGCGCGCGCACGGTATCCGCATACTGACAGCGCAACTGCAGGACAGCAAATGGTATTACGACTGCCCTATGACCGGCGGCACTGCAATTGTGATAGGTACGGAATCCACCGGCTTGAGCGGGATATGGAGGACGGCGGCCGACGCGCACATCAAGATACCCATGCTGGGAGCTCTCGACTCCCTGAACGCCTCGGTGAGCGCGGCAATTCTGATGTATGAGGCCATAAGGCAACGGAATGGATAGGTTCGGCCTCATAGGATACCCGATATCACATTCGGAGAGTCCCGCGCTGTTCCGCAAGGCATACGGGGGAAAATGGGAATACGACCTGATTGAAGAACGGGACTTCGGAGCCGCCCGGGATCGCTTCATCAAAGGCCCCTACAAAGCCGTGAATGTCACCGCTCCCTTCAAGAAGCAGGCGGTTCTTGCGGCCGATATCCTCTCCGGCGAAGTGAAAGCAATCGGAGCGGCCAATATTCTGGTCAAGACCGAGGAGGGCATTGCCGCACACAATTCCGACTATCTCGCCCTTCTGCGCCTGCTTCCCCGTTCAAATGGGGGAAAAGCGGCGGTCATAGGACTTGGAGGCGCCGGACTTGCCGCCGCGCAGGCCGTACGCACCCTCGGATATGAAGTGGAATGCCGGCACCACGACGAAATCGCGAAGGGACTCGCCGCCGACCTCATAATCTACACACTCCCCTGCGCCGTGGATGGCTGCCGGAGGCTCGAATGCGGGATTCTCGTCGAAGCGAATTACAAAAATCCCTGTCTGAACGGGCACAAAGGCTACATATCAGGCAGGGAATGGTTGCGTTGTCAGGCTCTCGAAGGCTATACTCTGATGACCGGCGAAGAGCCACGGCGGGATTTCTAGAACGGAAGGTCGTCCGAAGGATCGTCAAGGCTGATGTCGATGGGCTGGGACTGCACCGGAGCGCTCTGGGCTGCGGGAGCAGGCTGCACCGGGGCTTGATAAGCAGGCTGCACGGGAGCCTGATAGGCAGGCTGCGAGGGTTGCTGATAAGCGGCGCCCTGCTGATATGATCCGGCAGGAACGCCGTCGGAATCCCTGCGGCCAAGAAGCTGGAGATTGTCCACCGTGATCTCGGTGGTGTATTTCTTCACTCCCTGCTGGTCCGTGTAGGATCTGGTGCGCAGGCGTCCTTCGATGAACACCTGAGTCCCTTTCTTGATAAACTTTTCAGCCACATCGGCCGACTGGCGCCAGGCGACGATGTTGTGCCATTCCGTGTTCTCGCGCAATTCTCCGCTGCGGTCCCTGTATCTCTCCGATGTGGCGAGCGTGAAGGTTGCGACTTTTGTACCCTGGCCACTGAGGCCGTTTCCGTCGAGGTAACGTACTTCCGGATCTCTTCCAACGTTACCGATAAGCATTACTTTGTTTAAAGAAGGCATAATTATGTGTTTTTGGTCGCGACAAATTTATGCAACTCCCGGAATATTTGCAAAAAACTTTCACGATTACGATAATAATCATTACCTTTAAAGATTGAAAAACAAGAACAATAATCAATTCAAATCCAATATGGCACAAGTAGTGATAATGCCCAAACAGGGCCAGTCGGTGGAGAGCTGCATCGTCACCGAGTTCAAGAAGAAAGTGGGTGACAAAGTGTCCGTCGGCGACGTTTTGTTCAGTTACGAGACCGACAAGGCCTCATTCGAAGAAGAATCCAAGGTGGAAGGCACCGTGCTCGCGGTGTTCTTTGCCGACAATGACGAAATCCCCTGCCTGACCAACGTGATGGTCATCGGCGCCCCCGGCGAGTCCTTCGCCGAGTTCGCTCCTTCTTCCGACGCTTCGGGACAGGCTGCTGCCCCCGCCGGAGCAGAACAGGGGGGAAATGCCCCGTCGGTGGCACAGCCTGCTCCCTCCGCTAATGCGAGTGGAGCTGGAGTTGATTTTGCGGTCTCTGCACCCATGCAGATGGGAGGGGCCCACGAAGTGGGAGGGGTCTCGCAAAATCAAGCTCCAGTCCACGAAGCACAAGAAAAGGGTGCTTCCTGCGGCGTGAGCCCGAGGGCGCGCAGGCTCGCTGAGCAGAAGGGCGTCAATGTGGAGCAGATTGCCGGCTCCGGCCCCCACGGGCGCGTCATCGAGCGCGACGTGCAGGCTGCCGCTGTCAGCCTCACTGGCCTTGCCAAGGCGAAGATGGCCGAAGGCGGCCTCGCCGCTCCTGCGGCAGGCACCGGCCTTGCCGGCACCGTCAAGGGGGCCGATCTCAAGGTCTGGAAGGCCAATCACACCGACATAGCTGGCGAAGGCGCAGAGTTCGAGGTCGTGAAGATGAGCAATATGCGCAAACTCATCGCCAAGAGCATGTACAACTCCCTGCAGAACTCCGCCCAGCTCACCCATATGCTCGGAGCCGACGCCCGCAAGGTGCAGGCTCTTCGCAAGAAGGCCAAGAAGGCTCTCGAGGAAGGCAAGATCGACGTCAACATCACAATCAACGACTTCGTCTGCTACGCCGTCGTCAAGGCCCTGCAGAAGTTCCCCAACCTCAACTCCCACTGCCTGGGCGACGCGATGCGCATTTTCAGCAGCGTCAACCTCGGCTGCGCGGTCGACACCGAGCGCGGCCTGATGGTACCGGCGGTGCTTCACGCCGACGAGCTCAACATCGTGGGCCTGAGCAAGCAGCTCAAGAAGATCGCCGAAGACGCCAAGAAGGGTTGCGTCAATCCTGACCTTCTCTCTCCCGAGGCCGCTTCCTTCACGGTCTCCAACCTCGGCGGATTCGGAGTGGAGTATTTCACCCCCATCATAAACGTGCCGCAGAGCGCCATCCTCGGCGTGGGCACCATCACCCTACGTCCCAAGGACATAGGCGCCGGTGTCGTGGGCTTCGTGCCTTATATGGGCCTGAGCCTCACATACGACCACCGCGCAGTGGACGGCGGCGAGGCCACAAGGTTCCTCAAGCAGGTAGCCACCGAGCTCGAGACTCTCGAAGTTGAATTCTAACAAACAAAACATAATGTACGATTTAGCAATCATCGGAGCCGGCCCCGGCGGTTATGTAGCCGCCGAGCGCGCAGGCGCGGCAGGACTCAAAGTTATCCTCTTCGAACGCAAGTCTCTCGGCGGCGTGTGCCTCAACGAGGGATGTATCCCCACCAAGACGCTCCTGTACAGCGCCAAAGTTTACAATTATGCCGTGACGGGCGACCATTACGGAGTCTACACCGAGAACCCCACGTTCAAGTACGGCGAGTTCGTGGAGCGCAAGGACAAGGTCGTGCGCAAGCTCGTCGGAGGCATCAAGGCCGCCATGAAGGGCTTCAAGGTGGAAGTGGTGAGCGCTGACGCCGTCATCACCGGCCGCGGGGCCGACGGCATCACCGTCAAGGCCGCGGGCGCCGAGTACACCGCCAAGAACCTCCTGATATGCACCGGAAGCGAGGCCGCCGTGCCTCCGTTCCCAGGCCTCAAGGAAGCCGGCGACGTGATAGTGACCAACCGTGAGATTCTCTCCCTCAAGGAGCAGCCACGGGAGCTCGTTGTCATCGGCGGCGGCGTCATCGGCATGGAATTCGCCGCGTTCTACAGCACTCTCGGCACCAAGGTCACCGTGGTGGAGATGCTTCCCAAGATTCTCGGACCTCTGGACGATGAGATCAGCTCGATGCTCCAGGGCATCTACGCCAAGAGAGGCATCAACTTCTGTCTCAAGTGCAAGGTCACCGGCATCGAAGGCAATACCGTGGTCTACGAAGACCCCGAAGGCAAGGTCTGCCGTGTGAGCGGCGACAAGATCCTGGTGAGCGTGGGCCGCAGGGCCAACCTCCAGGGCTTCGGCCTCGAGAACATAGGCGTGGAGCTCGCCCTCAACCCCGCCGGACGCCCCTATGGCATCAAGGTGGACGAGCATATGCGCACCAATATCCCTAATGTCTATGCGGCCGGCGACGTGACCGGATTCTCGATGCTCGCGCACACCGCAAGCCGCGAGGGCGAGGTCGCAGTCAACAATATCCTCGGCAAGAAGGACTCCATGCGCTACAACGCCATCCCCGGCATCGTCTACACCAACCCCGAGGTCGCCGGAGTCGGCGTCACGGAGGAGGAGG
>R03__coassemble_202_pt1 | contig 37112 bp, 18 predicted proteins | sample R03__metabat2_high_PE_033 | metagenome-assembled genome bin R03 | reverse complement strand
GGAAAGGGGCATCCGGGGATGGGGCAGTCCAGCCAGGAGTCTTCTATTACGATGTCCTTCGCCCCTTTGGGAGCCTTGAAGCTGTGGTGCGTCCATTCCGTTCGCTCGATCAGAGAGTCGCGCATCAGCACATAGGTATAGTCCTTCAGGGACGCCGCGGAAGTGTTCACCGTGGCGCTCCAGAGGTGGCCTTCTCCCCAGGACAGGGGATATTTCCTGTCGGCTATGACAACGCTCAGGCTCTCGCCCCACTCTGTCTTGTAGTTTATCTTGAAAGTTGCGTTCATAGGTTCTCTTTACGTTGCAGTTTTGTTGATTTATTAAAAATTTTACTATATTTGCAGTCTGAAAAGCGAGGGACCTTAGCTCAGTCGGTTTAGAGCGCTTGCTTCACACGCAAGAGGTCGGCAGTTCGAATCTGCCAGGTCCCACACTGCTGAAACCTTTACCCGCCCGCCGAGATTTCTTCATTGAATCGGGCGGGTTTTTTGTGTTCTGTCTTGAGGCTCCCCGCAATGGAGCGGGCGGCGAGCATCGCGGTGGACCAGGCGGCCTGCAGGTTGAAGCCCCCCGTGACGGCATCCACGTCCAGCACCTCGCCGGCAAAATAAAGGTTTGGCCGTACTCTGCTGCGGCAGGTGCCCGGTTCCACTCCGGCGAGGTCCACCCCGCCGCAGGTCACGAACTCCTCCTTGAACCGGGCGCGGCCCTCGATGCGGTATTCGTCTGAGGTGAGAATGCAGCAGAGTCTGCGAGCCCCCTTGCTTCCCAGCTCGGCCCAGCGTAGGTCTTCCCTGAGCCCCGCGCGCAGCAGCAGAAACCTCCACAGGCGGTCCGAGAGTCCCTCCGGGCGGGTGCTGGAGAGCATCTTGCGGCCTTCTTCGCCGCGCATTTGTGCTATAAAGTCCGCGCATCTGCGCTCGGCTCCCCGCTCCACGGCCCCGGAAATCCAGCCGACTGTCAGCGTCCCCTGCCAGTTGTTTTCCGCCAGATGGCGCGCGGCGTATGAGCTCAGCCGCAGGGTGGCGGGTCCGCTCACGCCCCAGTCGGTGAGCAGCAGCGTGCCCGAGGAGCGCAGGGAGGTGCCCGCTATGCCCAGAGTCACGTTTTCCACTGTGGTTCCCATCAGCTTTCGCAGGCCCGGGTCTGCGATCTTGAGTGTGTACAAAGACGGCACCGTGGCGGTCACTTTCACTTCCGGGGGCAGCATCCTGCGCAGCGCTTCTTCCGATTTGCCGCCTGCGGTGAGCACGACGATGTCCTCGTCCAGTTCTTCCACGCTCCCTATCCTGCGGGAGCAGACCAGCTTCACGCCCAGCCTTCGCATCAGGTTCTCCAGCGTGTGCACAATCTGCATTGCATCCTGCGAGGCAGGGAACACGCAATGGTCGTCCTGCACCGTAGCCTTCACCCCTTCGCGCTCAAACCAATCCACGGTGTCCCGCCACCCGAAGGCGCCCAGAGCCCTTCTCATCAGATGCGCCCCTCTCGGATACACGCCCTCCAGTCTCTCCACTCCCTCGAAAGTGTTGGTGAAATTGCACCGTCCGCCTCCCGTGACGGCCACCTTCGCAAGCGGTGCCGCCCCGGCTTCATAGACAGTGATCCGGGCTCCGGGCAGCGTCCGCGCAAGTTCTATCGCGCAGAAACTCCCGGCCGCCCCGGCACCTATGATTCCGATACTTGGAAATACGCTCATGCAGATGCAAACATAAACAAAAAATATATATATTTGTAGTTTGACACTAATTTTTAACCAATAATGAAACAGCTAATCAAGATTTGTTGTGTGGCTGCCATAGCGCTGGTGGCCGCATCCTGCGTGAAGGAGCAGATTGCTCCCGAATACCGCAGTGACGCCGACGGCCTCCGCAAGATTACCGTCGGCTTCCAGACCACCAAGACCACCCTCTCCGAGCAGGGAGCCACTCTCTGGGCGGAGGGTGACACCCTCTGGGCTTCAAACGGCACAAGCATCGAGAAATGGGGTATCCCCGAGGGCTCCTACGGCAAGGACACCGCCACCTTCTGCACTGCTTTCAGCTCCAAGGACACCGTGTATGTAGTGTATCCTTACTCATACGCGAAGGGTTTGACCGCCGATGGGAAGTTCAAGGTCAACGTGCCTTCCACCATCGACGGATCAGACTTCGCCAAGGCCAACATCTCCGTGGCAAAGGTCCTTCCCGTCAAGGATTCGCTCAAGGTGAGCGTGAAGATGAAGAATGCCACCGGCGTGATGAAGTTCAGCATAGCTCCCGATGCAATGTATCCCCCAAAGGCCGTGGGACTGAGCGCCCCCGGTCAGTATATAGCCGGAGACTGCGAGATTGACCTCTCCTCCGGACTTCCCGTCACCAGCTGCGAGAGCGGCTCCTCGATGATTCTTGTCAAGGGCACCGAAGGCGGCGGAACTTTCTACGTCCCCGTGATTCCCTGCACCCTGAAGGAAGGTTTCCGTTACATAGGCGTGGGCATAGACCTCAACTGCGAGTCCATCGCCTCCACCAAGGCCAATATCATCGAGGCCAACGACCTCGTGGACCTCGGAGCCTTCGGCACCCGCGAGCTCAAGCCCCTTGAAGGCGAAGGTACCCAAGGGTCCCCCTATCTGGTCGACAACCTTCCCGAGTGGCTCGCCGTCACGTATTTCGTGAACGAGAGTCCCGACAACACCCTCGAAGGCAAGTATCTCAAGATTAACGCCGACTTTGACGGAGTCTCTATCCCCGTGGGCAAGTACGAGGATGGCACCGACTATTATTTCAAGGGTAATCTCGACGGTGCCGGCCACACCATCGGCGTGAACATCAGCGGCGGGGACTACCTCGGCCTGTTCGGCGAATTGGGCGGCGGCGCCTGCATAAGCGACCTCACCGTAGAGGGCTCAGTGTCCGGCGCGAAGGATGTTGCAGGTCTTGCCGGAGTCATCAACTGCGGTCTGAAGGCTGGAGACAAGGTGCTCATCACCAACTGCACCAACAAGGCCACCGTGAAGGGAACCAGCATGGTGGGCGGCATCACCGGTTATTGTGATACCGGCAACAGCAGCTGGGCCGCCAAGGACACGGACACGCTCGGCCTGCATTTCATCGGCTGCGTCAACAGCGGCGACGTGATTGCCTCCGGCCTTTATGCGGGCGGCATAGCGGCTCAGACCGGCACTGCTCTCTGGAAGGAATTCCGCAACTGCACCAACTCCGGAAACATCACCGGCGACAATTCCATCGGCGGCATAGTCGGATACGGATACTATGACTACCTTCTGTCCTGCACCAACTCCGGCACAGTCACCGCCACCAGCACATCTGCTACAGGTTTGTACGGCCTGAACGGCAGCACGTTCAAACACTACTCGGGATACAACAACGGCATCGGCGGCATAGTCGGATGGGCTCAGAACTGCGACACCATACTCGAATGCACCAACACCGGCGCCGTCAGCGGCCCCAACAAGGTCGGCGGCATAGCAGGCTCCACTTACTGGACTGGGGTATCGGATTGTACAAACAGCGGTCCGATCACGGGAACGGCCACCATAACCCACGGCATCAACTTCGGCTCCGCCACCGGCGGAATTGTCGGATGGGTCGACTGCCGCTATGACGTGAAGAAAAATACCAACAGCGGCACGATTACCGCCAAGGGCGGCTGCGGCGGTATAGTGGGTGTCTGTCAGCCCTCGACCAGCGCCATAGTTTACCTCGATGCCAATGTCAATAACGCAGACATAGTCAGCTCGGGCGAGTGCGCCGGCGGCATCTGCGGCATCGCCTGGAATCAGGCGGCGGCCAAATATGTCTATGCCAACAATTGCATCAACAACGGCGATGTCTCCGCCTCCAACTCCGCCGGCGGCATCTATGGCCAGATGTATGATGCAAACAACGCCAAGGCCGGATGCGCCAACAAGTGTGTCAACAACGGCAACATCAAGGCCAAATACTATGCGGGAGGAATCACCGGTTACTGCAAGACTCGCTCAGTAAGACCCGCCTGGTACATCTTCAACTGCGAGAACCACGGCACCGTGTCCGGCGTCAGAGAAGACGAGCAGCCCTCCTACAGCGGCGGCATCGTGGGAGCGGTCCAAGCCTATGGCACCGGCCTCGGCCTTACCAACTGCTACAACACCGGCCTCGTGAAATATGCAAACGCCGCTTATGCGCAGCCTCATGCGGGCGGTATCTGCGGCAGTTTCACCATGGGCACGATGCAGAATGTATACAACAGCGGCGCCGTCGGTCTCATTGAAGGCGAGCCCGCCGAAGGATCGGAAGGATATATCGGCGCGATAGCGGGATACAATGCCGCGACAATCAAGAACGCATACTGGCTTGCAGGCACTTACGCTGCGGCTCTCGGTACGGGGTCCGCCGCCGCTGCAGATGCTTCCGTCCAGAGCGTTTCCGAGGCGGGCATCCTTGCCGACGGAGTGCAGATCGGTGAGGCTTTCTACACCGAGCTCATCCCTGCCCTCAATGCCTGGGTCGGCGACAACACTTCCACATATCTGCTTTGGAAGGAAGGTCCTGCATTCGTGAAAGAATAACCATATATAATATAGGAGAAACATAATATGAAAAAGATATTTTTTGCAATAGCAGGTGCCCTGCTCCTTTTATGTGGTTGCAGCAGCGAATCGGCTTCCGACGTGGCCGTGACTTCCGTCACCCTGAGCGCCACTTCCAAGACCATAGCGGTTGGAGACACGTTCCAGCTCAATGCCATCGTGGCTCCTTCCACTGCCTACAACAAGTCTGTCAGCTGGTCTTCCACCGACGCTTCCGTGGCATCCGTGGATGCCGGAGGTCTGGTCACCGGCGTGAAGGCGGGCAAGGCGAACATAGTCGCCGCCGCCTCCGACGGCAGCGGCAAGAAGGCTTCCTGCGCCGTCACTGTGGAGGCGGCCGAAGTGCCTGTCCGCTCGGTTGACATCAAATTCCCCGACGGCGTCTTGTACTGGGAAGGAACAGACGTGCAGGCCAAGGCTACCGTCAACCCCGAAAACGCCACTTCCAAGACCGTCATCTGGTCTTCCAGCGACGAGACTGTGGCCAAGGTGGACCAGAAGGGCCTCGTGTCTTTATTGAAGGCCGGAACGGTGACCATCACCGCAAAGGTGGAGGACTCGGCCGGAGGTGTCAAGACGGACGTGACTCTGGAAGTGCTCGCCCTTGTGAAGACCATCACTCTCGACCCCAGCGAGAAATCCGTCCTTGAAGGTGCCGGGTTTGACATCACCGCCACCGTTGCCCCCGCGAACGCATATATGAAAGATGTCGTCTGGTCCTCCAGCGACGAGACAGTCGCCACCGTGGATGAGGACGGTCACGAGACCACCCTCAACGCCGGCAGCGCGACCTTCACCGCCACAGCAGCCGACCCCGGCAAAGCATCGGCCTCCTGCGCCGTCACCGTGAACGGCAAAGTGACGGCAATCACTCTTGACTGCGGTTCGTCGGCGGCAATCTGGAAAGGCGAGACCCTCCAGATCAAGGCCACCGTGATTCCCGAGACCGCCCTCGACAAGACCGTGAGCTGGGCTTCCGGCAAGCCTGAAGTCGCCAGCGTGAGCGCCGACGGCCTTGTGACGGCCCTCTCCGACGGGCAGACCACCATCACCGTCACCGCAAACGACGGAAGCGGGACCAAAGCCGAGTGCGTGGTCACAGTCAAGACAAAAGTGTCTTCCATCACTCTCAACGAGACCCAGAAGACCCTTGAGCTTGGGCAAACCTTCCAACTCGAAGCGAGCATCACCCCCAACGACGCCACGGACAAGACCGTGGTCTGGGCCTCCGGCAACGAAGCTGTGGCCACCGTCAGCGAGACCGGTCTTGTGACGGCCGTGAAGACGGGTACAACCACCATCACCGTCACCGCGGGCGACGGCGGCGGAGCCAAGGCCAGCTGCAAGATTGTGATTGAAAAGGCCGAAGGCGCCGAAGACTACAATCAGAGCGAATTCGAGTGGTAATCTAAATAATTGCAAATGAACAAAAAGATCCTCCTGACGCTTTTTGTTCTTCTGCTCGGCATCACCGCCCTTGCCCAGACAAGAACGGTCAAGGGCGTGGTGTTTGAGGAGGAGACAGGCGAGACAATGCCCGGTGCCACCGTATCTCTGGTGGGTACCGACAAAGGAGTGGTGACCGACATCGACGGCAAGTTCGAGTTTCCCGGAGTGAGATCCTCCGACCGGCTGAAGATAGAATTCTTCGGCAAGGTGCCCCAAGAAGTGAATGTGGGCGAACTCACCAATATAGTGGTGAAGCTCAGGAATTCTTCCGAGCAGCTCGAAGAAGCCGTGGCCGTTGCATTCGGCAAACAGAAGAAGGAGAGTGTCATCGGCTCCGTCACCGCAATCGACGTGGAGACCCTGAAGGTGCCTTCCAGTAACCTCACGACGGCACTGGCCGGCAACGTGGCGGGCCTCATCTCTTACCAGCGCACCGGCGAGCCCGGACAAGACAACGCCGACTTCTTCGTGCGTGGCATCACCACCTTCGGCGCCAACACGAGCCCGCTGATCCTTATCGACAACATCGAGCTCACGACCACCGACCTCGCCCGACTGCAGCCGGACGACATCGAGAGTTTCTCCATAATGAAGGACGCTACGGCCACCGCCCTGTACGGTGCCCGCGGCGCCAACGGCGTCATCTATGTGACCACAAAGAGGGGTCGCGAAGGGCCGGCGACCGTGTTCGCGAGACTGGAGACTTCCATCTCCCAGCCCACGCAGGACGTGGAGCTCGCGGACGGCGTGACCTATATGAAGGCCTACAACGAGGCCATCTCCACGCGAGACCCTCTGGGGGACCTCAAGTACAGCTACGACAAGATAGAGCAGACCGGCAAGCCCAATGCCAACCGCTACATCTATCCGCTGAACGACTGGTACTCGATGCTCTTCAAGGACTACTCCACCGCCTATCGCGCCAACGTGTCCGTGCGAGGCGGCGGCGCAGTGGCGACGTACTATGTTGCCGGCGCGTTCACGCAGGATACCGGTATCCTCAACGTGGACAGTCGCAACAGCTTCAACAACAACATCGACCAGAAGACCTACAGCCTGCGCACTAACGTGGACATCAATCTCACGAAGACCACAAAGCTCTCCGTGCGTCTGACAGGCAACTTCACGGACTACACGGGCCCCCTGAACGGCGGCTCCGACGTCTATTATCAGGTGGTGCATTCCGACCCCGTGCTCTTCCCGGCCTACTATCCTCAGGACGATGACCACGTGGGCATCAAGCACATAATGTTCGGCAACTACGATGACGGCTCCTACATCAATCCCTACGCCAATCTGGTCAAGGGTTACAAGGACTACCAGCGCTCGCAGATGATAGCCGCCATAGAGCTCAATCAGGACCTTGGCTTCATCACCAAGGGCCTGAACTTCATGGCCCTGTTCAACCTCACCCGCCTGTCCGACTACACGGTGTACCGTCAGTTCAGCCCCTATTGGTACACCCTCGACAGTTACGACTCCTACACGGGAGAGTATCACGTGCGCAGAATCAACGACACCGGTACCGATTACCTCACTTATTCCGAAGGCAAGAAGAACATCACCAACACGATGTACTTCGAGAGCCGTCTCAACTACGCCCGCGAATTCGGGCGCAACGAGGTCACCGGCCTGCTGGTGCTCACCGCCCGCGAGAAGGTCGTGGCCAACGCAGGTTCCCTGCAGTTGTCCCTGCCTTCCCGTAATGCCAGCCTGTCCGGGCGCTTCACCTACGGCTGGGACAAGAAGTACTTCGCCGAGTTCAACTTCGGTTACAACGGTTCCGAGCGTTTCTCCGTGGCGAACCGCTGGGGCTTCTTCCCTTCCTTCGGCGCCGCCTGGCTGGTGTCCAACGAGAAGTGGTTCAAGCCCCTCAAGAAGGTGGTGCACAACCTCAAGCTGCGCGCCTCCTACGGTCTCGTGGGAAATGACGCCATCGGAGAAGACGAGGACCGCTTCTACTATCTCTCGGAGATGAACATGAACAGCTCCTCTCAGGCTGCATACTTCGGCGAGTACCGCGGCATCAGCTACAAGGGTATCGACGTGCAGCGCTATGCCAACGAGACAATCACCTGGGAGAAGTCCTACAAGACCAACTTCGCCCTGGAGCTGGGCCTGTTCAATAAACTCGACGTGATTGCGGAGTACTTCACCGAGAGGCGCGAGGACATCTATATGTACCGCGCCGACATCCCCAACACGATGGGTCTACAGGCGTCGGTGGCCGCCAACATCGGTCAGGCCTCCGCGCACGGCATTGATATCCAGGCCGACTACAAGCAGTCCTGGGGCAAGGACCTCTGGGTGTCCGGAAGAGCCAACTTCACCTATTCCACAAGCAAATACGAGGTGTACGAGGAGCCGACCTACGAGGAGTCCTACCGCCAGCACGTGGGCCAGAGCATCAAGCAGGTCTGGGGCTATGTGGCGGAGCGTCTGTTCGTGGATGACGAAGAGGCGGCCAACAGCCCTTCGCAGGCTTCGTTCGGCAGCCAGTACGGCGGCGGCGACATCAAGTACACCGACATCAACGGCGACGGCGAGATAACCTCGGCCGACCGCGTGCCCATAGGATTCCCCACGACTCCGGAAATCATCTACGGCTTCGGAGCGTCCGTCGGATTCAAGGGCTTCGACTTCTCCGTGTTCTTCCAGGGTCTGGGCAACGAGAGCTTCTGGATAGACGCGTCCGACACGGCTCCGTTCGTGGGCAACACCCAGCTGTTGAAGGCCTATTCCGACAGCCACTGGAGCGAGGACAATCAGGACATTTATGCCCTCTGGCCCCGCTACAGCGCCTATCTCAACAAGAACAACACGGCCGTGAGCACCTGGTGGATGAGGGACGGGTCGTTCCTGCGCCTCAAGCAGCTCGAGTTCGGCTACACGCTTCCCACCAAGTGGACGCGCAAGCTGCACATAGAGGCCCTGCGCTTCTATTTTCAGGGCAACAACCTCTTTTGCTGGAGCAATTTCGACCTCTGGGACCCCGAAATGGGAGGGGAAGGTCTGAACTACCCCATCCAGAGGACCTTCAACATAGGACTGAATGTCACGTTCAAATAATGGAGGGAAGAAGCTATGCGTAAGACTATAATCAGAATATCAGCATCCCTCGCAGCTCTGGCTGCCCTTTTTGCGGCCGGCTCCTGCGACAAATATCTCAATGTGGTGCCCGACGACGGGCTGGCCACAATGGAGACCGCCTTCAACCTCAGAAGCACCGCCATCCGCTATCTTGCCACCTGCTACTCCTATATGACAGGCGAAGGCGCCCCCGGCACCGACTACGGTATGCTCACGGGCGACGAACTCTGGGACCTTGTGGGACGCGTCGTCACCAACACCAGCGCCCGCGTGCCGCAGACTTTGTTCGGTATCGCGAGAGGCCTGCAGAGCGCATCCACGGTGTACGGCAACGACTGGGCGAGCATGTATCAGGGCATCCGCTGCTGTGACATTCTCATCGAGAACATCACGACGGTGCCCGATATGGAAATGAGCGAGATGCAGCAGTGGATCGCCGAGGCGAAGTTCCTCAAGGCCTACTACCATTTCAACCTCATCCGCAAGTGGGGCCCCGTCCCTGTCATCCGCGAAAGCCTTCCCATCGACTCCGACGTGGAGACGGTGAGGGTGTATCGCGACAACATCGACGACTGCTTCGACTATGTGATTTCCCTGCTGGACGAGGCGCTTCCTTATCTCCCGCTCGTCAACCCGTCCGTGGACGAGTACGGCAGAATCACGCAGACCGCCTGCGCCGGCCTCAAGGCCCGCGTGTGCGCTTATGCCGCCAGTCCTCTGTTCAATGGAAACGAAGAGTTTGCCTCTCTGACGGACAACCGCGGCTCTCGCCTGTTCCCCGCAAAGGACGATGCCGCGAAGGCCGCCCGCTGGACGGAGGCAATGGAGGCCTGCGCCGCGGCTCTGTCCTATTGCGAGCAGGCCAACCTCAAGCTTTATACCAAGGAAACCGTGGAGGCCACCTACAGGATGTGCGACACCCTGAAGACTTCGCTCGCTCTGCGCAATGCCTTCAATGCCCGCTGGAACAGCGAAGTGGTGTGGGGCAACACCCAGACGTCCTCTTCTTCCGTCGCGATGTTCCAGCAGATCTGTATGCCCAACCTGCTGCTCGACCAGTACACCCACGCTCTCGGAGGATACAAGTTCATTGGCGTGCCGCTCAAGATTGCGGAGCAGTTCTACACCAACCACGGCCTCCCTATAAACAATGACAACGACTGGATAGGAGTCAATACCAACGAGCTCAAAATGGGCGACGACACCCACAAGTATTATCTTCAGAAGGGTTACACGACCGTGCGCCTGAACTTCAACAGGGAGCCCCGCTTCTACGCTTTCCTCGGATTCGACGGAGGCAAATGGCTGGGAATGCTCGGCAACTACAATGACCTCCAGAGCGAAGACATCAAGGACATCGAGTGCCGCATCGGCTATCTGCAGGCCAAGACCGGTAGCGAGACGGGCCCCAACACGGGTTATTTCCCCAAGAAGATGTTCCCGGTGCAGTGCACCATGAAGGGCAACAACTCCTTCACTTCCTATTGGTTCCCCTTCCCGATGATACGCCTCAGCGAGCTTTATCTGCTCTATGCCGAGTGCATCAACGAGGCCGAGGGTCCGGACGGAGCCCACAGCGCCGAACTCTTCGGGCATCTCAACGCCATACGCGAGAGGGCCGGCATCCCCGATGTCGAGGAGTCCTGGGACAACTACAGCAACCGCCCCGGCTACTACAAGACCAAGGAAGGACTGCGCGACATCATCCACAAGGAAAGGCTCAACGAACTGTGCTTCGAGAGCCAGAGATTCTGGGACTTGCGGCGCTGGAAGGAAGCTCCTGCGGAGTATCAGAAGGGCATCTACGGATGGACGGTCACCGGTTCGACCCCCGAAGACTATTATGTCAAGAAGTTCATCTCCAGTCAGGATTTCGGGCTCAAGAACTATTTCTGGCCCATCTCCACCGGCGACATCGAGGTCAACCCTAATCTTGTACAGAACATAGGATGGTAAGATTATGAAAAGAACAGCTATATATATATGTTTGGCGGCCGCCGCACTCCTGGCTTCTTCCTGCGACAAAGGCACGAGGTTCGGGCGTGTGGATCAAGTGGACGACGCGATTCCCGCTCCCGCTCCCGTGATGATAAAGAGCGTGAGGAACATAGCGGGCGGCGCGGTCATCAAGGTCACCATCCCCGACGACGACAACCTCAAGGGAGTGGTCGCCACCTATGAGAGAAACGGAGAGATGGTGGACACCAAGATTTCCCGTTATGTGGATTCTCTGACCGTGGAAGGATTTGCCGACACGCAGATTCATACGGTGCAGGTCTATGCTTTCAATGTCAACGAGCTGCGCTCCGAGCCTGTGGAAGTGGACGTGTTCCCGCTGGAGCCGCCCATCGTCACGGTGCATCCCACCATTCTTCCCACCTTCGGCGGAGTCAAGGTGCTGATTGAGGGCAACGAGGCGAAGGCCGATCTGGCCGTGTGCCTGCTCACGGACACCGACCTCGCAGACAAGGGACTCCCCGCAAAGGACGTCAAATGGGTGGAGGTGACCACAATGTTCACCGCGAGCAACGACATTAAGCTCACCCGCCGCAATCTGGAGGCGGAGGAAGCCATCTTCGGCGTCTATATCCGCGACCGCTTCGGCAATATCTCGGACACCACGATGACTGTGCTTACCCCCATCGAAGAGGTGAAGCTGGACAAGAGCAAGTTCGCCGGGGCGCAGACCTACGACAACTGCTTCACCGCCAATGCCACCAATTACCCGCTGCAGGGCCTTTGGGACGATTCGGGGGCAAGCGCCGCGCCGCATTTCTTCGCGAGCACGACAGGGCCGATACCGGGATGGATCACCATCGACCTGGGCGTGAAAGCCAATCTGAGCCGCATCGCCACTCTGCCCCGAATCGACTATGTCATCTGGCAGGGGGGGCATCCCCGCGACTTCGAGTTCTGGGGCTGCACCGAACTTCTGCCGGACAGCGAGGAGGACGGTACGGAATATCCCAACGAGCACGGTTTCAACGACAGCTGGTTCTGCCTCGGAAAGTTCACCCAGTTCAAGCCCTCCGGCTATCTTGCCGACGGCACGGTGGGCGAATACACCCAGGAGGACCGCGAGTACTTCAACGGCGGCAACGATTTTGAGCTCGACCCCGCCGAATATCCGAGGGCCAATGACTCGCTGCGTTATCTGCGCGTAGTGTTTGCCAACACCTTCTCCACTTTCGAACTCAAGTCCCCGGAAGGTGCCGTGCAGTTCGGCGAAGTCACCCCTTACGGGCAGGTTCTTGAAGAGTACAGATAAAGAAGAGAGATGAAGATTATGAAAAAGACAATTCATTATATTCTTGCCTTTGCCGTCGTGCTCTGCGCCGTGTTCGCCTGCAAGAAGCAGGATGACATCTACAAGCAGTATGTCAAGGCGGGAGGATATGTCTATCCCGCCAAGGCGTTGAACCTCACCGCCACATCGGGCCACAACAGGGTCATTCTCGAGTGGGAGATCCCTCAGGATCCGTGCGTGAAGTATGCCAAGGTGTACTGGGACAACTACACGGACTCGCTGGACGTGCAGTACAGCGATTTCCCCGACAGCCTCGTGTGTGTGGAGGTGGATGATCTCGAGGACAGGTCCTACACCTTCGACGTGGTCAACTTCGATCTGAGCGGCAACAGGTCCCTCGCCACCGAGCTCACCGTGTCCGCCTATGGCGACAGCTGGCTCGTCACCCATTCCGAGAGGGCGCTTGTCTCCTCGAGGATGAAAGGATACACCGACACGGCACACGTCACCCTCACCAAAGCCACTGACGAGATGGTCGCCACGCGCTTCCGCTATCGCGGGCTAGACGGCGAGTGGATAGACTACGAAGTGTTTATGGAGCCTTCCCAGACCGAGATGGACCTTCCGGGCGCCCTAAGAGGCAAGAGGTTCGAGTTCAATTCCGGATTCTGCCCTGCAGACGGTCTGGACACTGTCTGGGCCACCAGCTGGGTGCGCTCCGAGGACGGCCTTCTCTATCCTCTGGACACGGAAGGATGGACGGTGACCGTGACCGAAGGTCAGGAGAACGGAAGCTTCACCCCGGAGAAGATTTTCGACGGAGTCCGTGATCAACCTGCGGGTCGCTGGCACAGCTCCACCAGCGCCGCCCTACGCGCCAACTTCCCAAAGGTGCTCGCCATAGACACCGGAGCGGCTCCCGGAAAGGAGCCCACCCTGTGTGGCTACACCTTCTGGGAGCATCCCGAGTCCGCCAGCTACCGCTACGTCAGGACTTGTCTGTTCTATGTGGGAGACGAGGCGTTCGACCCGGATGACAGGAACTTTGTGAGCACATACGAAGACTGCTCGGCAGGCAGGACCGTCCTGGTGAAGACCAGCGCCGAGCAGAGCGGAAATCTGAGCAATCCTCTTACCGGCAGGTATATGGCCTTGGCCTTCACGGATTCCTACAACACCAACGGCTACATCGACGTGTGGGAATTCGCCCCTCTGGGCTTTATCGAAGGCGAGGCCGACTGAAAAAGATTTTTGGAATAGAGTCTTTTAAATTTATATTTGCAAGATAATCATCAAGAAAAATACAAGTTATGAAGAAAATCTTAAAGTTTGTGATGCTTGCGTTCTGTGCCGCATTGCCACTTTGCTGCACAACGCCCGAAGTGACGACCGAGCTCAACGTCACCACGACCGAGCTGACCTTCGGCAAGGAAGGCGGCACCCAGAATGTCTCCTTCACCACCAATTCGGACTGGAGAGCCTCCTGTGTGGAATCGTGGGTGAAAATGAAGGGTACCGGCACCAGCACCGAGACCTCGCTCGCCGTCACCGTTGATGCAAATTCGGGCTACGATGACAGGTCGGCGACGCTCACCATCTCGGTGGACGGCATCAAGAAAAGCGTGGCAATCAAGCAGAGCGCCAATCTCGGCCTCACCGTGTCGCCGAGCAGTTTCACACTCAGCAACGAGGCCCAAAGCATAGAGGTTGAGGTAAGCTGCAACGTGGAATACGAAATAGCCATCGACGAATCCGCCAAGTCGTGGATAACGCTCAAGGACACGAAAGCATTGTCCACAAGCACCGTCGCATTCAGCGTCGCGGCGAATGGAGGCGAGGATGACCGCAGCGGGAAAATCACAATCAGAGAGAAGGGCGGGAATCTCAGCGGCGAGGTGACCGTCAAACAGGGCAGGGCGCTCAACAATTTTGACGAGACCAAGATAGTCTGCTCTCTGGGTATGATCTCCGACACGCACATCAACCAGTACAATTCTCAGAGCTGTCAGGACAAGCTCGCAAGCGCTTTCTCCCAGCTCAAGTCCCGGGCTCTCAAGCACGACACCGACGGTATCGACGGCGTCTGCGTGGTCGGTGACCTGATCGACTACGGCGGAAGTCTTGACGTCCAGCTCCCTATATTCAAGAATATTTACGAAGCTGCATTCGATCCCGAGGAGACGCCGCTTGTCTATACCATCGGCAATCACGACCCCAACACCAACTACTGGTGGGACACCGCCGTGTACACGTTCGCCAAGACTATGAGGAACGCGTTCGGAAGCACATATGAGACAACGGACAAGGAGGTCACGATGCGCGACAGCTACGAGTGCCGTCACTGTGTTGTGGGCGGTTACCACATACTTGCCGTCACTCCCAACAGCGTGCAGCCGGTGGCATATCCCGCCGAGGTCAAGACCTGGCTGGACAACACCCTCAAGGAGATTACAGACGCCGATCCCGCCCACTATGTCATCGTGCTCACCCATCCGATGATTTACGACACCGTGTACGGCAGCAAACTCGGCCCCGACTGGCTGAACGGCTCCTGCACGGACAACTGGTACACGAAGGACCTCACCTCGATACTCTCCAAGTATCCTCAGGTGATGACTTTCGGCGGTCACCTGCACTTCCCCATCAATGACCCCGGGAGCATCTGGCAGGGCGAATTCACCTCATTCGGATGCGGTTCCACCCGCTATATGGCTATCGAGGACGGGAAATACGAGTCAATGTCGAGTGCTACGGTGATGAAGGACTGCGCGGACGTGTCCTCCGGTCTGCTCCTTCAGTTTGACGAGAACGGCAACGCCCGCATCACCAAGATGTTCTTCTCCCAGAACACCACTTTCGGAGAGCCCTGGGAGCTCGAACACCCTTCGGCCAAGGGGCATAATCTCACCAAATACAGCACGTCGGCAAGGAAGAGCGCAAATACTGCCCCCACCCTCTCCACTCTGGAAGTGGCGAAGAGCGGAGCGAGCTATATGGCCAAATTCGCCAAAGGCTCCGACGACGAATTCGTCCACCACTATGTGCTTACAATCAAGAAGGACGGAGAAGTCGTGATGACCAAGAACATCCTGTCGGATTACTACCGCAACGCAGATCCCGCACAGATGAGATCCACCTGGGAAGTGGCATTGGGTCAGCTTGACCTCGGTGACTTTGAAGCGTCGCTGGTGGCGTATGATTCCTGGTGGGCAAAGAGCGAACCTCTTGTGACGGAATTCTCGACAGACGGCAAAAGGACCTGGGCTCTGAACGCCAAGAAATTTGATCAGACGAGCGGTTCGAAGGAAATCACCGAATCTTACGCCGCCCCTCTGATTGTCAAGGACTATGTGGGCGAGAACGGCAACAACGTTCTCATCAAGGGTCTGTTCTACGACGCGGAAGTGGAAGGGAAGGTGGAAAAGGACGGGGACAAAATCACCAAAATCGGCGTTTATCTCAGCAGCAAGCGTCTTTACAAGGCGGATGACACCAGATATTGTGTGCTTCTTCCCGGATGCTCCAAGAAAGGCTCTTACTGGGCGAATTACAATTTCCTCCCCAAAGAAGACAAGGCCTTCTCGGACGACAACTACGACTGGCTCTGGTTCACCGTCGACAGCTCCGGCCTGACCGCGAAGTACGTGTACTTCAACGCCGGACAAGACTCCCCTAACGGCGAGTTCACATACCTCGGAATGAGTTTCGGATGGGCGACCGAGTCCGGCGAAATCACCTCCAATGATTACGAAGTGATTTATCAGGCCAACTACGCGACCGACAACAACAAGGGAATGTGGTTTGACCTTCCTTCCGAATAGGGAGCGCTGAAATAATCTTTTGCAAAAAGACTTTTTATGCGTATCTTTACGCATATGAAAGTCAGAAGGATTATCCGGCTCACAATACTCTTTTTTTGCGGGATTCTGACCTGCCAGCACAGTCTGGAAGCCAGAGTCCCGCAAAAGCGTGTTTTGCGCATTGCGAGCTTCAACAACCAGTACGAAAACAGCTACCGTCCCTGGGCCGAGCGCAGGGGGAGGGTGGTGCGTCTTGTCCGCGACCAGAGATGGGACGTGGTGGGGATGCAGGAGCCCTTCTGGGGGCAGGTGAAGGATATGTCTGAAGACTTCGGCGGGGAATACGGCTGGGTGGGCTGCTCCACGGACGGCCTCATAGAGGACGGATACTGGCACTACAACCCCATCTTCTACCGTCTGGACCGCATAGAGCTTCTGGATTGGGGTCGCTTCTGGTTCTCGGAGACCCCTGACGTGCCCGCTTCCAAGAGCTGGGACACCCACACCTCGCGCTTCTGCGTGTGGGCTCATTTCCGGGACCGGGCCGGCGGCGGGGAATTCTTCCAGTTCAACTGTCACTTCGACCACAAGGGCGAGACCGCCCGGCAGCAGAGTGCCCGCCTCGTGCTCGAGAAGGCCGCGCAGATAGCGGGGGACAAGCCCTATTTTGTCAACGGCGACCTCAACACCATTCAGGGCTCGCCCGCCTGCAACATTCTGGTGGAGGGCGGCCTGCAGGACACGTACTACACTGCCCGCCGCAGGACCAACACCCTTATAGCTTCCTGGAACAACTGGAAGCCCGCGCAGGAGGTTGAGGAGCCCTGCAACTTCGACCACATCTTCATCTCGCCCGGCACCAGAGCCCTGAGCTGGGAGCTTGTGACCGCAGAATATGACGGGAAGACACCCTCTGACCACTACCCCATCACCGTGGAATGGAAATTCTGACATATGAAAAAGATACTGATTACAACACTTGCCATCCTTGCCGCCACCCTGTTTGGCGGCATCGACTCGTCTGCCTTGCAGTATGAGCAATTCAGCAATCCCGAGACCGGATACCGCCCCTTCGTGCGCTGGTGGTGGAACGGCGACAAGGTGGAGGCCGCGGAGCTTGTCCGTGAGCTGCATCTGCTCAAAGATGCGGGAATAGGCGGCGTGGAAATCAACCCCATCGAGTTCCCCGCCAAGGAGGACCCTCTGGACAAGAAAGCCCTGCGCTGGCTCAGCGACGAGTGGATCGACGCCCTGCAGACGGTCTTCGACGAAGCGAAAAGGCTCGGGATGACCTGTGACCTCATCGTGGGGTCCGGCTGGCCCTTTGGAGCGGAGACCCTGCCGCGCGAGCACCGGGCTTCGGTGATGCTCACCTATGCCGTCTCCGTGGAGGGCGGACAGCTCTTCGAGACCTCGAAGTTCAATATCTTCAAGGCCGTGGACCCCGGAGTCACCGTCCAGAATCCCCGCCGCACCTGCGAGCTCGTGAGCGCATACCTCACCCCCGACCCCATCGGGAGCCTGGACGAGGCGCTTGATGTGACGGGCAAGTTCGACGGCGACGTGCTGGCAATAGATGTCCCCGAGGGCAAGCATGTCTTTTACGCTCTGGTGCGCTTTGACTCTTTCGCGTGCGTCATCAACGGCGCTCCCGGTGCCGCGGGCAGCATCCTGGACCATATGAACGCCGAGGCGGTGCGCGGCTATCTGGACAATATGGCAGATGCCATCGAAGCCAAGACCGGTCCGCTGTCGAACCATCTGCGCGCCTTCTTCGTGGACAGTATGGAGCTGGAGGGCAACAACTGGACCGCCGACTTCGCGGAGGAGTTCCAACGCCGCCGCGGTTATGACCTTATGCCCTGGATGCCCTTCACGATGTTCAAAGTAGGCCGCCTCGGAGATGTCGAGAGCTTCGAGTACGGAGCAAAGAAATCCCCCGAATTCGAAGAGCAGGTAAATCGTGTGCGCTTCGACTATGAGCTCACCAAGGCCGAACTTTATCAGGAGCGTTATGTCAAAACCTTCACAGAGTGGTGTCGTACAAAGGGAGTGAAATCCCGCGCACAGGCCTACGGACGCGGCTTTTTCCAGCTTGAGCCCTCTATGGAGCACGATATCCCCGAGGGTGAATCCTGGACCACCAACTGGCTGCGCCACCGCATTGGCGAGGAGATGGGCGACGAGGACTACCGCCGCGGCCGCGCCTACACGATGATCAACAAATATGTCTCCTCCGCCGCCCACCTCACCGGCAAGAGGGTCGTGAGCGCCGAGGAGATGACCAACACCTACAAAGTCTTCACCACTAGCCTGGAGTTCCTGAAGGTGGGTTCCGATATGAACGCCACCGTGGGCATCACCCACTCCGTGTGGCACGGCTTCAATTACTCCCCTCTCGAGGCGGAGTTTCCCGGCTGGGTGCAGTACGGCTCCTTCTACAACGAGCGCAACCCCTGGTGGCCCTACTTCCGCTATCTCAACGACTACCGCGCCCGTATGAGCAGCCTGCTCCAGAACGCGGATATGGTCACGGACATAGCCCTTCTGCCCGCCAACTATGACATGTGGACCATCACCGGCGTGCAGACCGAGCCCTTCCCCCAGAAGCTCCACAATCCCTTCACCTCCCTTGTCTGGGAGGCCATCCACAAGACGGGCGGCGGAGCGGACTACCTGTCCGAGAACATCCTGCGTGACGCCACCGTCTCCAAGGGCAGGCTCTGCTACGGCCCCAAGAGCTACGGCACACTGATGCTCGTGGACGTGGCGGGGACCACCCCCGAGACTCTGGACAAGCTCCTGCAGTTCGTCCGCGGCGGCGGGCGCGTGTTCTGCATCGGGCAGTATCCCTGCAAGTCCCTGGGCTTGAAGGACTGCGTGGAGCGTGATGCGCAGATTGCATCCGCCGTGGAGGCCCTGAAGGCCTATCCGCAGAACTTCATCCTCCTTCCCAAGCCCGAGGACGGCCGCTATCTGGAGTGGTACCAGGATGTGCTGGAAAAGTACTCGCTCCCCCGCACGGTCAAGATTCTGAACCCCGACCGCTTCCTCCTGCAGAGCCGCTTCAAGGCGGACGACGGCAGCGACATCTTCCTCTTTGCCAACGCCCATCTGAGCGAGGGTCGCCGCACCACGGCCGTCTTCCCCTCCGGCGTCACTTCCGGCAAGACCGCCTGGCTCTACAACGCTGACACGGGCGAGCGCAGCACTCTCTCCCTCAAGAAGGGCAAGCTGGACGTGGATCTGGGCCCCGCGCAGACTTGGATCGTGGTCTTCAACCGCGACAAGGCAGGCTCCCCCTATAAGGCCGTGCCCTCCCGCGGCACCCGCACCCTTGAGGTCAAAGGCTGGAAGCTGAGCGCCCATCAGACCATCCTCGACCAGAGCTCAACCTTCGAGATGAAGGACCTCAAGGACCTCAAGGACGTGCCCGAATACCAGAATTTCGCCGGGACAGTGACCTATACCACGACTGTCAAGCTCTCCGGAGCCGTCCTTCCCCGCTACATCAACCTCGGCAAGGTGGCCGACGTGTGCGAGTTGAGCGTCAACGGCACTCCCTGCGGAGTGAAGTGGTTCGGCGAGAGGACCTACGACGTGGGCACCCTGCTTCACGAAGGGGAGAATACGATAGAGGTGAAGGTGACCACCCTCACCGGCAACTATATGCAGACACTCAAGGACAACGCCGTGGCCAAGCGCTACATCTTCCGCAGGAACCAGCCTCTGGTGAGCGCAGGACTCATCGGCCCCGTAACACTTTATAACGAATGGGAATAAAAGTTAAATCAGCAGTCTCCCTGATTCTTTGCGTCCTGGCGGCGCAGAGTCTCAGCGCCGAGAACTATTACGCCACCGAATTCGGGGCGAAGGCCGACGGCCACACTCTCAACTCCGCCAGCATCCAGGCGGCAATAGACTACATCAGCGCCAAGGGAGGCGGCACTCTGGTGTTCACCCCCGGCAAGTTCGTCACGGGCACAGTCTATCTCAAGGACAACGTGACCCTGCATCTTGAGGCCGGCGCCACCCTTCTGGGGTCCACCAATCCCTGGGACTATGTCAAGGACCCTTACCTGCAGTGGACTGCCATGATCTTCAGCATCAAGCAGAAGAACATAGGCATCACCGGCAAGGGTACCATCGACGGCCGCGGCTTCACGGTGGCCAACCAGATGGTGGAATACATCCACCGCGGGCTCTTCGAGGACCCGCTCAAGCTCGACCGCCCCAACGAAGTCAATCGCCCGGAAAACATCTATTTCCGCGAATGTGACGGTGTCACGGTCACCGGCATCCTGCTCAAGGACCCCGGCAGCTGGAACGAGACCTACGACCAGTGTCACAATGTCCTCATCGACGGCATCACCGTGGACAGCAAGTCCTACTGGAATAACGACGGCATAGACATCGTGGACTGCGAGGACGTGGTGATACGTAACTGCTACATCGACGCCGCCGACGACGTGTTCTGCTTCAAGTCCCACTCGCACGACCATATATGCAAGAACGTGCTCCTTGAGAACTGCGTGGGACGCAGCAGCGCCAACGGAATCAAGTTCGGCACCGTGTCCAAGGGCGGATTCAAGAATTTCGTCATCCGCAACATGACTATCTTCGACACCTACCGCTCGGCAGTCACCTTCGCGGCCGTGGACGGAGGCGAGATAGAGAATATCCTCGTGGACGGCCTGCGGAGCATCCACACCGGCAACGTGGTGTTCCTGCGCATAGGACGCCGCTGGGACAAGATAATAGACATGGGCCTGAGCGAAAGGGAGCAGAAGAACATCCGCCGCAAGGAGCCGTACATGCGCAACGTCACCATCCGCAACGTGGTGGCCGACGTCCCTATGGACAAGCCCGACGCCGGCTACAATTACGAGGGCCCGGTCGAGGACCTGCCCCGCAACATCAGCCCCGGCATCATCTGCTGCGGTATCCCTGACGTCAAGATAGAGGACGTCAGCTTCGAGAACATACAGATTACGGTCCCCGGAGCGGGCAATCCCCTGTACGCATACCGCGGCACGACTCCGGAAGACCTCGACGGCATCCCCGAGATGATAGACTGGTATCCCGAGTTCTCCCAGTGGAAGGAACTTCCGGCCTGGGGCGCTTATCTGCGCCATATGGACGGAGTAACTTTCAAGAATGTGACCTTCACTGCCGAGCAGAGCGACTACCGCCCCTGCATCGTGACCGACGACGTGAAGGACCTCAAGCTGGAAGGCGGCGTCTGGGACGAGAAGGTGCTCTACAAATCCAATGAAATTCAATAGTCAGATATGAAGAAGATATTGCTCTCAACCCTGGCGGCTCTGGGCTGCCTGCTCGCAATGCAGCAGCAAGCCCGCGCCACAGATTATTACGCCGACGACTTCGGCGCCAGGCCGGACGGCCTCACACTGAACACCGCGTCCATTCAGGCCGCCATCGACTTTGCCAGCGCCTCCGGCGGCGGCAGGGTGATTCTCGGTGCCGGCAAGTACCTCTGCGGCTCCATCTATCTCAAGAGCGGTGTGGACCTGCACCTGCAGACCGGATGCACATTGCTGGGCTCCACCAATCCCTGGGACTACATCAAAGACCCCTACATCAAGTGGACCGCGTTCCTGCTTGCAGTGAAGGCGGACAATATCGCCGTCACCGGCGAGGGTGTCATAGACTGCCGCGGCTTCGAGGTTGCCAACCATATGGTGGAATACATCCGCCGCGGCCTCTTCGAGGACGCTCTGGTACTGGACCGCCCGCAGGAGTCCAACCGTCCGGAGAACATCCATTTCCGTGAGTGCAAAGGCGTGACCATCAAGGATATAACCCTCAAGAACCCCGCTTGCTGGACCCAGCAGTACGAGCTCTGCGAGGACCTTCTCATCGAGCACGAGAAGGTGGATGCCAAGGCCTACTGGAACAATGACGGCCTGGACGTTGTGGACTGCCGCAATGTCGTGGTGCGCGACTGCTTCATCGACGCCACCGATGACGCCTACTGCTTCAAGAGCCACCACATTGACGGCGTGAGCGAAAACGTGCTCGTGGAGAACTGCGTGGGCCGCAGCAGCGCCAACGGCATCAAGTTCGGCACGATGACAGTGGGCACTTTCAAGCACTTCGTCTTCAAGAACATGACCATCTTCGACACCTACCGCTCCGCCATCACCGTAGCAAGCGTGGACGGCGGCATAGTGGAGGATGTGGTGGTGGACGGCCTGCGGAGCATCCACACCGGCAATCCCATATTCCTTCGCAGCGGTCTTCGCCGGGGCGACGAGAAGCGCGCCTGCCTCAAGGACATTGTGATACGCAACGTCTACGCCGAGGTACCCTTTGACAAGCCCGACGCCGGCTACAACTACGAGGGCCCCGTGGAGGACCTGCCCCGCAACACCTGTCCCAGCAGCATCATAGGCGTGCCGGGTATCCGCATCGAGAATGTCAGAATCGAGAATGTGGAGCTTGTCTATCCCGGCAAGGCCAACGAGCTGTATGCCCGCCGCGGCACCACCCCCGAGGAGCTTGAGGCCATCCCCGATCTGGTGAAGTCCTATCCCGAGTTCTCCAACTGGAAGGAGCTTCCCGCATGGGGATTCTATGTCAGGCACGCGGACGGAGTCGTCTTCGACAATGTCACGATGCGCGTGCAAGCGGCCGATTACCGTCCCGCCTTCGTGTCCGATGACGTGGACGGCCTCACCCTCAAGGGACTCAAAGTAATACAGGAAAATGCCGCCGGAAAGACTCAGGTGGTCACCAACAACACAAGGAATTTCAAATCAGAAGAATAATATGAAGAAGACAATACTCACCGTTGTTCTCGCTCTGGTCGCCGTGTGCGGCTTCAGCCAGCAGAAATATGTGTCAGCCGTGTTCGGCACCAAGTCCGACGGCGTCACCGACAACACCGCCACCATCCAGAAGGCCATAGATTTCATCTCCGAGAAGGGCGGCGGAGAGCTCGCGTTCTATGTGGGACGTTATCTGACCGGAGCCATCCAGCTAAAGGACAATGTCACCATCTATCTGGGCGAGGGCGCCGTGCTGGTGGGCTCCACCAACATCTACGCCTACAAGGGAGCGCCCGCTCTTATCTGGAGCAAGGATGCCGCAAATGTGGGCCTCACCGGCAAGGGAGTTGTGGAAGGCCGCGTCTGTGCGCTTTCCAAGAGCGTCGAGGACCAGAAGGCCAAGGGCTATCTGAGCGCCGACTTCGCCGTGCCCGGTCTCGTGCAGTTCGAGGGAGGCAGCTCCTCCATCGGAGAAGAGGTGAAACTCGTGAAGGATACCGCAGACAAACCGCTTAACAACCAGAAGTAATATGAAAAAGATACTCGCCATACTCTCTGTCGTTCTTCTGACAGTCTCCGCCGCAACGGCCAAGGAGTACTACGCTTCCTCCTTTGGCATCAAGTCCAACGGCAGCACCCTCAACACCCGCGCCATCCAGGCTGCAATCGACTACATCAGCGCCGAGGGCGGCGGCACCCTCACCTTCAAGGTGGGCCGCTACCTCACCGGCTCCATCCATCTCAAGAGTAACGTCACGCTGAACCTCAGCGAAGGCGCAATCCTCGTGGGTTCCACCAACCCCTACGACTACGACAAGGTGGACAACACTCTCGCTTTCGTGATTGCTGACGGCTGCGAGAACATAGCCATCACCGGACTCGGGGTCATCGACGGGCAGGGCCGCGAGCTCGCAAACAACTACATCACCCAGATCACCCAGGGCTTCATCAAGGACCAATTCACCCTCGGCCGTCCGTTCAACAGGCCCCACTGCGTGTATCTGTTCAATTCCAAGAACGTCACCCTGCAGGGCATCAACATCCGTTCTTCTGCCTGCTGGACCTGCACCACCAACTGCTGCGACAATCTTCTGATAGACCGCGTCACCGTGGACAGCCGCGCATTCTGGAACAATGACGGCCTGGACATCGTGGACTGCACCAACACCACCGTCCAGAACTGCTTCATCAACGCCACCGACGACGGCATCTGCCTCAAGAGCCATCGCGCCAGCAAGCTGTGCGACAACATCGTCATCAAGGACAACGTCGTCACTTCCAGCGCCAGCGGCATCAAGTTCGGCACCTTCGGAGTGGGCGGTTTCCGCAACATAACCCTCACGAACAATACCGTCTATGACACTTTCCGCAGCGCCATCGCCATTGAGAGTGTGGACGGCGGCATCGCCGAGAACATCGTGGTGGACGGCTTGAAGTCTCTCAATACCACCAACGCCATTTATCTTGTCGTGGGCCAGAGAAGGGGCGAGAAGAAGAGCACGATGAAGAATGTCACCATCCGCAACGTCTATGCGGAGATTCCCACCGACAAGCCCGACTACGGCTATGACTACGAGGGACCCACTCTCGAGGACGAGCCCCGCAACATCTGCCCCTGCGCCATCGTGGGCCTTGAGGGACAGAAGGTGGAGAACGTGCTCATAGAGAACGTTGAGGTTAAGTTCCCCGGCGGCGGTAACAGCGCCTATGCCTGCGTGAAGACAAGCGAGCTGGACAAGGTGCCCGAGATGCCCAAGGCATATCCCGAGTTCTCCCAGTTCAAGGAGCTTCCCGCCTGGGGATTCTATATCCGTCACGCCGATGGCATTACCTTCAAGAACGTGACTCTGTGTGCCGCCGCGAAGGACTACCGTCCCGCCGTGGTGCTCGATGACGTTGCAAATTCCGACTTCAAGGGACTCAAGGCCACCGCACCTTCTCTCAAGGGAAAGATTTTCGTGGCCAAAAATTGCAAGAACATCAAGAAATAAATGCGCAGGATTCTTTCAGCCTTGTGCGCAATTGTCTTGGGGACGGCATCTCTGTGTGCCGGCCCCAATGACGTTTGGAGGGCCCGCTGGATCACCAAGGCCCAGTGCAACTCGGAAGCCAATTCCTGGATAGCCTTCCGCAAGACGGTGAACATTTCCCGGCCCCCTTCCTGTCTGGAAGCAAAGATTGCCGCCGACACCAAATACTGGCTCTGGATCAACGGAGAGCTGGTAGTGTTCGAGGGCGGCCTCAAGAGGGGGCCCACGCCCGCGGACACCTATTATGACGTGGTGGACATTGCGCCGTATCTCAAGAGCGGGGACAACCTGATATCCATCCTCCTGTGGCACCTCGGGCGCAGCGGCTTCAGCCATATCGACAGCGGCACCGCCGGCCTTCTTTTCCAGGCCGAGGGCGAAGGCATCGAAATCCTTTCCGATGCCCTTTGGCAGTCCAACGAGCTGCCCGCCTTCAGCGACGCTTCTACCCCCGGACTCAATTACCGTCTGCCGGAGACCAGCGTGAGGTTCGATGCGCGCCGCTACCCCTTCGACTGGTATAAGGGCGTGCGTCCCGGGAAGCTGGGCAGTGCCCTTGAGCTCCCCTATGCTGTGGGGTCCGCCCCCTTCGGGAAGCTTGTACGCCGTCCCGTTCCGCTGTGGAAAGTGTCTGAGTTGAAGGAATATGAGAGCGTGGAAGTGCAGGGCGACACCATCATCTGCACCCTGCCCTACAACTGTCAGCTCACTCCTTATCTGCAGTTGGACGCTCCCGCCGGGGTTGTGGTCACGATGCAGACCGACCACGCCGTGGTGACGGGCAACGAGTGCGTGCGGGGACAGTATGTGACCTGCGCCGGCGATCAGGAATACGAGCACCTCTGCTGGATGAACGGCGAGAAGCTCTACTATATCTTCGACTCTCTGGAGGGAGTGGATGTCAAGGCCGTGAAGTATCGCGAGAGCGGCTATGGATGCGAGCTGTCCGGAAGCTGGGACTGCGACTCCCCTGTGCTCAACGAATATTGGAAGAAGGCGCAGCGCACCCTGTATGTGGATATGCGCGACACCTACTACGACTGCCCCGACCGCGAGAGAGCTCAATGGGTAGGCGACGAGGTCAATGAGCTCGGGATGGCCTTCTATATGATGAGCCCATCCGCCTCCGCGCTTGCCGTAAAGGGCCTCAAGGAGATTGTGGGCTGGCAGAAGCCTGCCGACGGCGCGCTCTACGGCCCTGTGCCCGCCGCCAACTGGACGGGCGAGCTGCCTATGCAGACTCTCGCCTTCATCGGATGGTACGGTGCGCGTCAGCTTGCCTTCTGGAGCGGCGACTACAGCTTCGTCTCCGACATCTATGACGGTGTGCACCGCTATCTGCACGAGACCTGGCAGTTGGGCCCCGACGGCCTTCCCCTCTACCGCAAGGGAGGCTGGGACTGGCCCGACGCCGGAGACAACCGCGACAGGGCCGCCCTTCTGCACCCCTGGTACTATCTCGCTCTCAAGGCCGAGAAGGAGTTTGCGCTGTATCTCGGAAAGAGCGAGGATGCCGCCCGCGACGAAGAGATTATGAGCGGAATCGAATCTGCCTTCAATTCTCTCTACTGGAGGGGGGACTGCTACCGTTCGGAGGGCTACGTCGGCCTCACCGACGACCGCGTGCAGGCCATGGCGGTGGTCAGCGGCCTTGCCGGAGCGGACAAGTATCCCGCCATCCTGAAGGTTCTTGCGCGCGAGCGCCACGCAACCACCTACATGCACCGCTACGTGCTGGAGGCCTTCTGCCTGATGGGGCATCCGGAAATGGCCCAGGACTTGATGCTGGACCGCTATCCCACCATTATGAAGGACGACTGCAGCACTCTCTGGGAGCATTGGAACCATGACGGTACCAACAACCACGCCTGGAGCGGCTGTGGAGCCATTGTGATGGGTTCCCGCTTTGCCGGGGTGGAGCCGTTGGAGCCGGGATTCAAGCGCTTCAGCGTCTGCCCGCAGATGGGTCGTCTGAAAAGAATCGAAACCTCTTTCGAGACTCCTCGGGGCTTCATATCCGTAAGGCTTGAGAAAAAGGGCAAAACCGGGATGACCCTTATCCTCTCCGTGCCCGATGGCAGCACCGCTCTTGTGCCGCTGAAGGGCGGAAAGGGCAAAATGACCGAGCTCGGCTCCGGCACACACACAGTAAAACTATAGTAAAGAATGAAAAAGCATATAACTCTACTTCTTCTCTCCGCCTCCCTGTGCACGCTTCTGGGCGCACAGAACGTGATAAGCGAATCCGTGATGGGATTCGGGGCGGGAGCCGACAAGTTCGAGGAGGCCTTCCCCTTGGGCAACGGCCACCTGGGCGCCATGGTGTACGGCAGGGTGAGCGATGAGCTCATTCGCCTCAACGAGGCTTCCTTGTGGTCCGGCACCAATGACCCTGACAACGACCCCACGCCGGGGGGCCCCGCACAGCTTGCCCGGGCCCGCGAGGAGCTTCTCGCCGGCCGATGGAAAGAGGGACAGGAGCTCGTGAAGCCGCTTCAGGGCCGCAACGTGCATTGCTTCCTGCCAATGGGAAGCCTGCACCTGAGGCAGACTTTCGGAGCGGAGGAGAACAAGAGCCAGTATGCGTCCTACAGCGGCAAATCCTCGGCCGCGGACGCTCCGCAGCCCACGGGAGTGGTGAGCGCATATGACCGCACTCTCGACCTTATGGAGGCAGTTGCCAGCGTGCGCTTCACCGTGGACGGGGTGGACTACAGCCGCGAATATTTCGTCTCCCATCCCGACAGGGTGATGGCCATAAGGCTCACCGCCTCCGAGAAGGGGAAGCTCGAGTTTGTCCTCGATGGCTCCTCGATGTGGGACGGATGCCGCGTGGAGAGCCTCGGACCCCGCGAATTCAGGGTCCGGGGGCAGGTTGCCACCTGGCTGGAGACCAGCTGGAAGGAGCCTTTCAAGGTGGAGGACTCCCGGGGGCGCAAGGGAATGCGCTACGAGTTCAGGGTGAAGGCCGTGGAATGCGACGGGCAGATCTACGGCACCCCCGGCCTGCACGTGAGCGGAGCCACGCAGGTGGTGCTTCTTGTGAGCGCCGCCACCAGCTTTGCCGGCCCCGACCGCGACCCCGATCTTGACGGTCTGGACGAGGATGCCCTCTGCGCAGGCTTCATCGCCGCCGCAGAAGGCAAGAGCTACGATGACCTGAAGACCGCCCACGTGGAGGACTTCGGTAGATACTCCCGCAGGAGCGCGCTGTCTCTGGGCGACGACCCGGACAGGAAGCTGGAGGCACTGTATTTCCAGTTCGGGCGCTACCTGCTGATTTCCAGCTCGCGCGAGGACAGTCCCTGCCCCGCCAACCTGCAGGGCATCTGGTGCAAGGACCGCCACCCCGCCTGGGGCTGCGACCTCCACACCAACATCAACGTCCAGATGAACTACTGGCCCGCCGAGCCTCTGGGTCTGAGCGAGCTCACTGCTCCCCTGATGCGCTTTGTGCACGATGCTTCCCTCAACGGAGAGCAGGTGGTGCGCAATATGTACGGGATGTCCGGCTGGACCATCCATCATTCTTCCGATATCTGGTGCTCCGCCAACCCCGTGGGCAACAAGCAGGGCAACCCCCAGTGGGCCAACTTCGCGATGGGCGGCGGCTGGATGGTGCAGCACATCTATGACCATTATCTCTTCACCGGGGACCGCGCGTGGCTCTCGGACTTCGGCTATCCTCTGATGAAGGGCGCCGGGCAGTTCCTGATGGACTGGCTCGTGGAGAAGGACGGCGAGCTTGTGACCGTGCCTTCCACCTCGCCGGAGAATGCCTTCCTCGACGATGAAGGCCGCAGGGGAGAGGTCACCATAGGGTCTGCAATGGACCTTGAGATATGCTCTGACGTGTTCAGTTCCCTCATCGAGGCTTCCCTCGCGCTGGGCGTGGACGAGGACCTGCGGGCGCAGTGGCAGAGCTGTCGCGACCGCCTGCATCCGCTGCAGATTGGCGCCAAGGGTGACCTCTGCGAATGGTGGAAGGACTGGGAGAGCACAGACCCGCAACATCGCCACGTCTCTCATCTCTACGGCCTGTACCCGGGGCGCGAGATCCCTTCCACGGGGCCTCTTGCCGACGCTTCGCGGCGCACCCTTGAACTTCGCGGCGACGGCGGCACCGGCTGGAGCAAAGCCTGGAAAATATGCTTCTGGGCGCGTCTGCTGGACGGTGACCACTCCCACAAGATGCTGCGCGAGCTTCTCACCAAGTCCACCCTCCCCAATCTTTTCGACACCCATCCCCCTTTCCAGATAGACGGCAACTTCGGGGCCGTGGCCGGAATGGCGGAGATGCTCCTGCAGAGCCAGAGCGGAGAGGTGCATCTGCTGCCTGCCCTGCCTTCCGCCTGGGCGGACGGGTCCGTGAAGGGCCTGAGGGCCCGCGGCGGCTACGAGGTGGACATCTGCTGGAAGGGCGGTGCTCTTGGCCGGGCCTGCATCAAAGCCACACAGGACGGCCTTTGCACGCTCAAGACGAGCGTTCCCGTAAAGCTGAGCCGCGCAGGACGCGCCGTGGGTGTCAAGTCGGTGGGCCGCGACGGGGCATTTTATCTCACGACCTTCAAGGCAAAGGCCGGAAGCGAGTATCAGATTATTTGCAAATAAACAGGGATATGAAAAAGTTCTTCGCTTCGCTCTCGGCCCTTGTCTGTCTGCTCCCCGCCGCCGCGGGAGCGGCCTTCAATCTTGGCGGCTCCGACTGGCGGCTCTCCTTCTGGAAGCAGCCCTATGACGGGCCCCTCACGGACCCCGCCGCCCTCGCTTCTCTCGGGGAAGCCGTGCGCACAATTCCCGCCACCGTGCCGGGCAACGTGGACATCGACCTCTGCGCCGCCGGTCTGGAGAAGGACCCCCGCATAGGCAACAACAACGCCCTCACCCGCGAGTGGGAAGGTTATCAGTGGCTCTACACCAAGACCTTCGACTTCCCCTCTCTGGAGCAGGCCCTGCGCGAGGACCCTCTGCGCCGCTTCCAGCTGTACTTCGGTGGCATAGACACCATTGCCGACATCTGGCTCAACGGCGAGCGTCTGGGCAGGGCGGAGAATATGATGATAGAGCACACGTTCGACGTCACCCGCATCCTGCGTCCCGCCGGCAATGTCCTGCAGGTGGTCATCCAGTCTTCCACTATCTACGGCAGGCAGCCTTTCTTCGGGTCCATCAGCTTCGGACATTCCGCCTCTCCGGAGAGCGTGAACATACGCAAGGCCCCCCATACTTTCGGCTGGGACATCCTCCCGAGGGTGGTGAGCGCCGGCCTGTGGCGGGACGTGGAGATTCGCACTCTCGAGAGCGTCCGCTTCCGCGACGTGTACTGGATGACTGCAAACATAGACCGCGCCGGGCGCACTGCGGAAATCTATGCCGACACCCAGTTCGAGATGCCCGTGGACAGGTACGATCACGTGACCGCCGTGTGGACCGTGAGCCGCGAGGGGAAGGAAGTTTACAGGGCCGCACAGCCCTGCGTCTTCCACGCCCTGCGGCAGAAAATCTATCTCAAGGACGTGGATTTCTGGTGGCCAAGAGGCTACGGGGCTCCTGCGCTGTATGACGCCAAATGCGAACTGATTGCCGATGACGGTACGGTCCTCGCCACAGACGAGCAGAAGCTGGGCATCAGGAAGATCAAGCTGGATTTCAACGAGATAAACCTGCCGGAAGACCCGGGACGCTTCTGCTTCGTGGTCAACGGGGAGCCGATTTTCATCCGCGGCACCAACTGGGTGCCTCTGGATGCGCTTCACAGCCGCGACGTGCAGTGGGTGGACAGGACCGTGGGCCTGTGCGCCGAGATGAACTGCAATATGATACGCTGCTGGGGCGGCAACGTGTATGAAGACCACCGCTTCTTCGACCTCTGCGACGAGGCCGGTATAATGGTGTGGCAGGACTTCACTTTCGCCTGCAACGCCTATCCTCAGGACGAGGAATTCGGCAGGCGTATCTGGGACGAGACAAAGTCCGTTGTCATCAAGCTCCGCCGCCATCCGAGCCTTGCCCTGTGGAGCGGCAACAACGAGATTGACTATTCGCTGCGCCGCGCCATCGCCTGCTTCGATCCCGACCCCAACCGCGACAACGTGAGCCGCAATGTCATAGCCCGGGTAATCTGGGAATTCGACCCTTCGAGGCCCTTCATCCCCAGCTCCCCCTACTACACGGAGGAGGTGTGGAAGCGCGGCTTCATAGACTATGAGCATCTGCCCGAGAATCATCTCTGGGGCCCGCGCGGCTACTACAAGACCCCCTTTTACACCGAGGCCGGCTGCGTGTTTGTGAGCGAAATCGGCTACCACGGCGCCCCGGACATCTCCTCTCTGCAGCAGATGATGAGTCCGGAGTGCGTGTATCCTTGGGTGAGCGCGGACAAGGTGAAGGGAGACTCTCCCGAGGCTGCGAAGGGGGCCGTTGTGAATGACGGATCCTCTCAGGCGCGCACCCGCGAGGCCGCCCTCAATCCTATGGATACGGACAAGAACTGGAACGAGGAATGGCTCACCAAGAGCGTGCGCCGTTTCCCGGAGCTGGGACGCACATATGACCGCAACAACCTGATGATCAACCAGCAGAAGCTGCTCTTCGGCGAATGCCCCTCGGATCTGGAGGAGTTCGTCTTCGGGTCTCAGGTGGTGCAGGCCGAGGCGATGAAATACTTCGTGGAGATGTGGCGCGGGCAGAAGTTCAGCCCCAAGACGGGCATCATCTGGTGGAACGTCAAGGACGGCTGGCCGGACATTTCCGACGCCGTGGTGGACTATTACTTCAACCGCAAGCTTGCCTTCTACTATATCGCCAATGTGCAGCGGGATGTCTGCTGCCTGATTATGGACGCGCGTGAGGGCAGGCATCCGCTTGTGGCCGTGAACGACACCGCCACCCCCGTCGAGGGCAGCGTGAAGGTCACCGACGTGGCTTCCGGCAAGACCCTCTGGAAAGGGAAATTCGACATCGGAGCCAACTCCAGGACGGAAGTTGCGCTTCTGGACGAGAAGCCCGGAGCTCAGGGAGTGTATCTGATTGAATATAAGGTGGACGGGAAGGACTTCCGCAACCACTATCTATACGGCGCCGCTCCCTTCAGAGTGAAGGACTACAGGGAGTGGATGCAGAAAACGGGAATATATGATTTAAGCGTAAAATAAGAGATGAAAAAGCAAGTTATCGTTGCAGCGGTTTCTCTGCTGTGCCTGCTTTCCTGCTCAGGCGGGGACTGGAGGGATGCAAGCCTGAGTCCCGAAGTGCGTACCAAGTTGCTCCTCAAGGAGATGACTCTCGAGGAGAAGGTGGGTCAGATGTGCCAGTACGTTGGCCCCTGCTATGTGGAACCGGGGCACGGATCCCCCTACAAGAACATAGATGCCGCCGATGACAACCTCGGCAACAAGGACGTGGCCGACAAGGTGCGTCAGGGTCTCGTGGGTTCGTTCCTGCACGTGCTCACAAGCGAAGAGGCGGTGGCGCTGCAGACTATGGCCGCCGAGAGCCGTCTGGGCATCCCGCTGCTGCTGGGAGTGGACGCCATCCACGGCAACGGCCTCATCGCAGGCTGCACGGTGTATCCCACAAACATAGGTATGGCATCCACCTTCCGCCCCGAGCTGATGGAGACGATAGGCGCGCAGACGGCACAGGAGATGCGCTTCAGCGGCATCGCGTGGACATTCGCGCCCAATCTGGACGTGTGTCGCGACCCTCGCTGGGGACGCAGCGGCGAGACTTTCGGCGAAGACCCTTATCTGGTGAGCCAGATGGGAAAATATTCCGTCTGGGGCTTGCAAGGGCGTGACGGCTATGGAGAGGGGAGCGTGATGGCGTGCGCGAAGCACCTCATCGCAGGCGGCGAGCCTGCAGGAGGCATCAACGCCGCGCCTATGGACCTCTCGGAGCGCAAGCTGCGCGAGATTTTCCTGCCGCCGTTCGTGGCGGCCGTGCAGGAGGCGGGCGCAGGCAGCGTGATGACCGCCCACAACGAGATCAACGGCATCCCCTGCCACGGCAACAAAGCTCTGGTGCAGGACCTGCTCCGCGGCGAGCTGGGATTCGGCGGGCTGGTGGTGAGCGACTGGATGGACATAGAGCGTATGCATCTGTTCCACAAATGGTTGCCTTCGCTGGACGAGGCGTTCAAAGTGTCGGTCGAGGCCGGCATAGACATCCATATGCAGGGCGACGGCTACTTCGATTCCGTGATGGACGGCGTGCGCAGCGGCAGGATTCCGCAGAAGCGCATAGACGAGGCCGCAGGCAATGTCCTTCTTGCCAAGTTCAAGCTCGGCCTCTTCGAGAACCCCGTCCCGCAGCTGCGCGTGCGGGGAGAGAAGCCCGAGGACAGGGAGGTGCATATGCAGACGGCCCTGGAGGCCGCGCGCGAGAGCATTGTGCTGCTGGAGAACGACGGTACTCTGCCGCTGAAGGATTCCCGCCGCATATTCGTGTGCGGACCCAATGCCGACAGCCAGACCATTCTCGGCGACTGGGCTGTGCCTCAGGACGATGACGACGTGGTCACCGTGCTCGAAGGCATACGCGCCGCCTTCCCCAAGGCCGCCGTGGACGCTATGTGCTTCGACGGGATGATCGAACATATCAACGACGCTCTCATCGCCCGAGCCGCTTCCAAGGCCGCTGCCGCAGACGTGTGCGTGCTTGTGCTGGGCGAGAATACCGAGCGCTACTCCACCTTCGGGCGCACAACGGGCGAGAACTGCGACCGCGACAATCTCGACCTGCCCGGCCGTCAGCAGGAGCTGATGGAGGCCGTGTGCAGGACGGGCAGACCCACCGTGCTGGTGCTCCTCAACGGCCGCCCCCTGAGCCTTGTGTGGGCAAAGGAGCACGTAAACGCCATCGTGGAGGCCTGGGAGCCGGGTATGCCCGGCGGCACGGCAGTGGCCGAAGTGCTCAGCGGAGCGGTGAATCCTTCCGGCAAGCTGCCCGTGACCATACCTTGGAACGTGGGTCAGATTCCGACGGTCTATAACCACAAGCCGATGCAGTATTCGCGCAAGTTCGTCTGGACCCACACCGGATGCCTGTATCCCTTCGGCTTCGGCCGCAGCTACACCAGCTTCGAGTACGGCGAGCCCCGCCTGAACGTCTCCGAGATTGCCCCCGACGGCACCGCCACTGTGAGCGTGAAAGTGACCAACTCCGGAGAGATGGACGGCCTGGAGACCGTGCAGATGTATATCCGCGACGAGTACTCTTCCGTCACCCGCCCCGTCAAGGAGCTCAAGGGCTTCAAGAAAGTCTTCCTCAAGGCGGGGGAGAGCGCGGACGTGAGCTTCGAGGTCACTCCCGAAGCCCTTCGCTGCTGGAGCGTGAACGACAAGTGGGAAGTGGAGAAGGGAGACTTTATAATAATGACCGGCTCATCTTCGGACGAAGATGACCTGCAGACAGTGAAACTTACAGTCAAGTAGAATATGAAGAAACTTATACTTTCGCTCGCCCTCGCGCTGAGCTGCCTTGCCTCGGGAGCGCAGAGCTCCATCGTGGAGACTTTTGCCGACCCTCCCCGCGATTCCCGCCCCCGCGTGTGGTGGCACTGGATGAACGGCAACATCACCCGTGAAGGTGTCCGCAAGGACATCGAGTGGATGGACCGTATAGGAGTGGGCGGATTCCACAGCTTCGATGCCGGTCTGGACACTCCGCAGATTGTGGATCACCGCATCGTCTATATGACCCCGGAGTGGAAAGAGGTGTTCAACTATGCGCTGGATCTGGCGGAAGAGCATAATATGGAGGTCACCATAGCGAGTTCCCCGGGGTGGAGCGTCACCGGAGGGCCGTGGGTGAGCAAGGAAGACGCGATGAAGACTCTCAACTGGAGGGAAATCACCGTTGAGGGAGGGAAGCGCTTCCGCGGACCTCTCCCCGACGGCTACGAGGTGTGCGGAAAGTATCTCAACCATCATATCTATGCGGAAAACCCCGAACGGTACAACTTCTACCGCGACATAGCCGTGGTGGCCGTGAAGCTTCCGGAGGCCGACCGCACGATGGAGGAGTTGGGAGTGGTCATATCCACTAGCGACGGCACTTCCCCCGCCCTTCTGACCGACGGTGACCTGATGGTGCCCTGCAATGTGGGGCCCGGAGCCGACGGCAGTGCCTGGGTGCAGTTCGCTTATCCCGAAGCCCGCACCGTCAAGGCCGTGAGCCTCTACAGCCCGGACACCAACCTCCCCCGCTATGATCTGGTGATTGAGTGGAGCAATGATGGCGTGAACTACACGGTGGTCAGCGACAAGATGCCGGACACTGTCACCCCGTTCTATACCGTGGACATTCCGGCGGTCACGGCGAAGTATTTCCGTCTTCGCAGCACCGTCCCCGGCAAGGGTCTGGACTACACTGAGCTGCGCCTGCATTCTGTCACGCGCGTCAATCTGGACACCGAGAAGGCCGCCTTCTTCGTGTCAGGGTCCATCCGCGAGTATTTCCCCACCCCCGCCACCGACGATGCCGTGGCGCTCTCGGACGTTGTCGACATCACCGATTGCTACAAGGACGGGCTCCTCGACTGGAAGGTGCCGCAGGGCAGGTGGAAAATCTATCGCTTCGGCTACAATCTGCGCGGCAAGCACAACTATCCCGCTTCTCCCGAGGCCACGGGTCTGGAGGTGGACAAGCTGGACAAGGAGGCCGTGAGCCGCTACTACCATAATTATCTGGATATGTATCAAGATGCGAGCAAGGGCCGCCTCGGCGCCGTGCTCTCGCATTTGATGATAGACTCTTTCGAAGCAGGTTGCCAGACCTGGACGCCGCGTATGTGTGAAGAGTTCGAGGCCCGCTGCGGCTATCCTCTCGTCTGCTGGCTTCCCGCCCTCACCGGACAGGTTCTCGGCAGCAGCGAGCAGACGGAGCAGTTTCTCTACGACTGGAGAAGCACGCTAAGCGACCTTATGGCCCACAACCACTATGACAGCGTCAACGCCATTCTCGCCGAGTACGGGATGAAGCGCCACACCGAGTCGCAGGAGTACGGCAAGGCCTATGAAGTGGACGGAATGGATGTCAAGCGCACCGCCGACATCCCGATGTCCGCTTTCTGGATGAAGTCCACATATGCTTCTTATGAGACCTGCGAGGCTGATATCCGCGAGAGTTCTTCCGTGTGCCATATCTGGGGTCAGGAACTGTGCGCCGCCGAGTCTTTCACGGCCGGCGGAGACTGGCCGGATATGGAAGGGAAGCTCAACAGCTGGTCTTTCCATCCTGCACGCCTCAAGCCTGCCGCAGACGCCGCAATGGCCTCCGGCCTCACCCGCTTCGTGATTCATTGCTCCACCCATCAGCCGGTGGACGACAAGTTGCCGGGCCTCGGACTCGGCAAGTATGGTCAGTGGTTCCATCGCCACGAGACCTGGGCCGAGGAGGCGAAGCCCTGGACGGACTATCTTGCGCGCAGCACTTGGATGCTCAGGCAGGGCAAGTATGCTGCCGATATCGCCTATTATTATGGCGAGACCACCAACATCACCTGTCGCTTCAAGCTGGATCGTCCGTATATCCCGGAGGGGTATGCGTATGATTATGTGAACAAGACTGCGCTTCTGGACGCGCTCACTATCGACGGCACCACTCTCGTGGCTCCTTCGGGGGTGCGATATAAGGTCTTGATGCTGGACAATGACATCAAGTATATGAGTTTGCCTGTGCTTCGCCGCATTGCCGAGATTGCAGATGCCGGAGTGCTTGTCGCCGGGCAGGAGCCTCTGTTCAAGTGTGGCCTTATGGGCGATCAGGCCGAGTTCAATGCCCTTGTACGCCATATCTGGCACACTCAGCTGCCCAATGTCTGTTCGTTCGGGAATCTCAAGTACAAGATGGCCGAGCAGGGCATCCTTCCGAGCGTGAGTTTTTCCAATCCCGATGGTGCGGATATCCGTTTTGTGCACCGTCATCTCGACGACGGCGGCGAGCTTTTCTGGATTGCTAACATCAATCCTCAGTACAGGGATCTGGAGGTCACGTTTGCCGTTCCGGACGGCCTTCGCCCCGTGATACTCCACGCGGACAGCGGCCTTGTCGAGCGTCCCGGCTGTGGTGGTGCTTTCGGGTCTGCAGGCCCCCGGGGGCCCGAGAAATTTGGGGAAAGGGCCCCGGAGT